>Ga0316204_10009198_pt1 | contig 13321 bp, 11 predicted proteins | sample 6monrhotite_MG_2_FD_205661 | JGI IMG/M metagenome (GOLD analysis project Ga0316204, IMG submission 205661) | Microbial mat bacterial communities from mineral coupon in-situ incubated in ocean water Damariscotta River, Maine, United States -... | ecosystem: Environmental > Aquatic > Marine >... | reverse complement strand
CCTTTTTTCCGGGAAGCACCATGTCTCAATTCTCCAGCACTCGTGACCTATTGCGAATAGTGGGTGGCGCAATGATGTTTCTATTTTTAACGGGTTGTGGGCAGAGGGGTGACCTCTACCTGCCGAAGGCCTCTCAACTACTGAGCTTAGTCATATTTTAAGATGGATCATTTTAGTTATCAGAATGGGCAGCTTGCTGCCGAAGATGTCGCGTTGAGCAAAATAGCGGCCGACTACGGTACCCCTTGTTACGTCTACTCCCGTGCGACGTTGGAGCGCCACTGGCACGCCTTTGATGATGTCTTTGCCGGGCACGATCACCTGATCTGCTACGCGGTTAAGGCCAATTCGAACCTCGCGGTGCTAAACCTGTTTGCACGCCTTGGTTCCGGTTTTGATATCGTCTCGGTCGGTGAACTGGAGCGTGTGATTGCCGCTGGCGGTGATCCGAGCAAAGTGGTTTTCTCCGGTGTGGCTAAAACGGCCGCTGAAATGCGCCGCGCACTGGAGGTCGGCATTCTCTGTTTTAACGTGGAGTCTGAGGCGGAGCTGGAGCGATTAAATACGGTCGCCGCCGAGATGGGGGTGCAGGCACCAGCATCACTGCGGGTAAACCCCGATGTGGATGCGCAGACGCACCCCTATATTTCGACCGGCCTGAAAGAGAATAAGTTTGGGATCGATATTGCGACTGCCCCGCAGGCCTGCGCACACGCAGCCGCCATGTCGAATATCAACCTGATCGGTATCGATTGCCATATCGGTTCGCAGTTGACCGACACCGCACCGTTTACTGCCGCGTGTGATCGTCTGTTGTTACTGCTTGATGCATTGCAATCGCAGGGAATCGAAATCCATCATCTCGATCTTGGTGGTGGCCTCGGGATCACCTATGGCGATGAGACGCCGCCGTCGCCCGCGGTCTACGCCGAGGCACTGCTCAATAAACTGGGTGGTCGTGGTTTCAAGATTATTTTAGAACCGGGGCGCGCGATAGCAGGCAACGCCGGGGTGATGCTGACACAGGTCGAATACCTTAAAAGTAACGACTACAAAAACTTTGCGATTGTCGATGCTGGCATGAATGATCTGCTGCGCCCGTCGCTCTATAGCGCATGGCAGGCGATTATTCCGTTACAGCAAGAGTCCTCAGCCGAAAAGAAAATGTATGACATCGTTGGCCCGGTCTGTGAGACCGGTGACTTCATCGGCAAGGAACGCGAGCTGGCACTTGAAGCGGGCGATCTATTAGCGGTGCGTTCGTCCGGTGCTTATGGTTTCTCGATGGCATCGACTTATAACTCACGTCCGCGTTGTGCCGAGGTGATGGTCGATGGTGATCAGACCTATCTGATACGTCGCCGTGAGACGGTAGAAGAACTCTATCGCGATGAAACAATCCTGCCGGATTAAATGTGATGCAGCGTATCCCTGAACCCGACTTGATGGATGACGATGCACAGGCGCGCGCCTATGCCGAGGCAGATTTTGCGGAGCCGCATGAAAACTTTATTACGCTGTTTAAGCAGCAGTGGCCGGGACGAGAGGTGGCGGGGCATGTGCTTGATCTCGGTTGTGGCCCGGCCGATATCTCAATCCGTTTTGCACGTGCATTTCCCGATTGCACCATTGACGGCGTTGATGGTGCGAATGAGATGCTGGCGTACGGAATCAAAGCGGTGGCCGCCGCGGGTTTGTCTCAGCGGATCGATTTAACTCACTGCTATCTGCCCGATGAAGCGTTGATGCAGCAGCCGTATGATGCTGTGATCAGCAACAGCCTGCTGCATCACCTGAAAGAGCCGATGACATTATGGCAGACGATTGCGGCTTGCGTTAAATCTGATTCAACTGATGGTGTGCCGGTATTCGTGATGGATTTGATGCGCCCTGAAAGTGAAGCCGAAGTGAAGCGCATGGTTGAGCTGTATGTCGCGAATGAACCGAATATATTGCGCCATGATTTTCACCACTCGCTGTTTGCCGCTTACCGAGTGGATGAAGTGCGCGCACAATTAGATGCTGATGGTTTGAGTGGTCTCAAGGTTGAGGCGGTCAGTGACCGCCATCTGGTTGTTAGCGGGCTGTTATAAAACTTCGGCCAATAATTTTTCTACGCGCCTGCGAATATCATCACGCGCTGCTGCAAAGACTTCAGTAATCTCTTCTTCACTACCGCTCGCCCTGGCGGGATCAGATAGCGGCCAGTGGATGCGTGGCATGTCTGCGGGTACTGCCGGGCAGTGTTCATCGGCATGGCCGCACACCGTTACCAGTAACGTGGTTTTCGCCAGCATCTCTGGCGTGACTTTGGTTGATTCCTGATCTGAAATATCGATGCCAGCGTCTTTCATGATAGCGATCGCGCGTGGGTTTTTGCCGTGCGCTTCAATCCCTGCTGAGAGAATATCGACCCGATCACCACCCAGATGTTTCGCCCACCCTTCTGCGATTTGTGAACGACAGGCGTTGCCAGTGCAGAGGAAGAGGATGCAAGGTTTTTGTGTTGGCATGTTGGTTCCTCGGGTTGGTGTGAATTTTGTCATTGCGAGCGCAGCGCGGCAATCTCACTCTTTAAGTATCTTCGAGTTAGGAGATTACTTCGTAACTTCACTCCTCGCAATGACGCTTGTTCTGAGGCGCTTTAGCTTCAAAAGTTTACCGTTTTTTTCCGGGTTTGGTAATTGGATTGTGATTATTGCTGGTTGGGTGGGTGTGGGATATGTGATAGAAGATATGCGTTGATGATGTATGTTGGATGTTTAAGGATGCCGAGTCCTTGTTGGTTTTATGTTGGGCTTCGTGCCTCAGCCCAACCTACGTGCTAGGACAGCCCCTATTTTAATTCTCTAGCTCGTAGTCCCATCAAACTCCCGCTCCCGCCAGGCTTCATAAAGAAATATCGCCACCGCATTGGAGAGGTTGAGGCTATCGGCCACATCGGTATGCGTAACACCTCTCCAAGTTTAATACGGAAGGCCAGCAATTAACGACTATCGGGCCTGAAATGCCCCCGTCTGTTTCAGCGGTAGCTTGACGTTTTTAAGCAGCGGCAGTGTCGTGTCCAGTGTCATATCCCCGTTAAGCTGGTATTCCAGTGCTTTGCTTTGGGTGAGGGCCTGATACAGGGCCATGCCCATGTCTGAAAAACTCAGACGTACGGGAATGCTTATCTGGGTTTGCCCCTTTTCTGGCAAAGTCACTACATCGTTGGTCTTGATCGACGCCCATGATTTGCCGTTGACTAGTAGATTATAGTCGAGCCGGGTGAGGTCGATACCGAAGGCATTGGGGTTCTCCAGTGCCATCGCTACCGTTAATGCTGCGCCACTGATACTGAGATCGTCGACCTTGACATTCGATACCTGTATCGATGGAGTCGATGGTATCGGTATGCTGTTGCTGTAGGTTGCCGGAATGGTACGCGTGCCGAGTACCGGCAGGTCGATGTGGATCCTGGCGTCGATGCTGAACGGCAGAGTGTCTCTGCTTCCCTCCCCTTTAAAGAGATTCACCAGTTCCACAAACTTGAAGGCGATGGGTACCTTGACCTGATTGCTGGAATGCGCGTCGATGTTGATACCGCTGTGCTGCTCACCCTGTGTAAACGGCTTGCTGTTAATGGTGAGCGCATAGTCGAAGCCGGCGAGTTTGATCGGAATCGCGTTTGGGTTGTCTACGTTTAACAGCATCGTCAGTTCGGCACCCTCGAAAGAGAGTCCGCTCAGGTCACTGCCCGCGAGGCTGACAACAGGTTCGCGCACATCCGCAGCGCCAATGAGCTTTTCCAGTGTGGAGCAGCCGCTCAGCGAAGCGAGGAGCATGATTGCAAAGAGGTGCTTGAACCAGCGAGATGAGATACGGTGAACCATGTCTATTCCTTACGATTGGTCAGTGCGGCTCTTATGCTGCGCGAACATAAACGCGATGATTAAGCAGCACAAGCCCTGTCTGGATAAATAATACCTTAGCTGCCATTCAAAGTATAAGCGGAAGGTTTGGTGGTTTATCTAAGGAACCTCTGATTTATTCATGTTCTGCGTTGAAAATCTTCGCAATAGCCCGCTATTACGTGCGATTCTCGCCTTAAATCTGAAAGTTTTAGATCACAATCTACTTCGCTCAGAATAAATCAGAGGTTCCCTAATCAATTGTTGCAGAGTGATGAGGTTGCGCGCGATGTTGTCCCCTCAAACCCCTGCTGCCGCCAGGCTTCATAAAGAAATATCGAAACAGCATTGGAAAGGTTGAGGCTGCGGCTATCGGCCAGCATCGGTATGCGTAAAATCTGTTCCGCTGGCAACGTTGCTAACAGCTCTGCGGGCAGGCCGCAGGACTCGGGGCCGAACAATAGCGCGTCGTTTGTTTGATATTCAATCTGGGTGTGATTGCGTGACCCTTTGGTGGAGCAGGCGATCAGTCGTGCCGGTTTCACCTCGGCGATGAAGCTGTCGAGGTTGTCATATTCCTTTATCGATGCAAATTCGTGGTAGTCGAGCCCGGCACGGCGTAGCCGTTTGTCGTCAAGTTCAAATCCACAGGGATGAATCACATGCAGCTGTGCCCCACTGTTGGCACAAAGGCGTATAATGTTGCCGGTGTTGGGCGGAATTTCCGGTTGATAGAGTACGATATGAAACATGGCGGGAATATACCACAGCGCGCGGAATATTATGACGAGACAACATAGGGCCTCCGATTTAATGGTCATTGCGAGCGCAGCGTGACGAACTGGCAGTCCAAATTCTTTAGGGCGGCAATCTCCACGCTATCGACGTCATCAAGCGATGAGATTGCTTCATCGCTCCGCTTCTCGCAATGACATATAATGTCATTGATCAGAGTTTCCTTGGATAAAAAAGGATGGTGAGTTGAGTAATCAAAATAAGATGTTGGCGGTTGAGTTTTGCGGCATGAAGTTTTCGACCCCGCAGGTGTTGCTGTCAGGCTGTGTGGGTTTTGGTGAGGAGTACACTCGGGTCGAGGGGTTCTCGAATCGCGATGTCGGCGCGATCTGCCTCAAGGGCACGACGCTGGAAAATCGCCCTGGTAATGCGCCGCACCGCGTGTGGGAGACGCCGTCCGGCATGATCAATGCGATCGGCCTGCAAAATCCGGGCGCGCCGTATGTGGTGAATGAGATCCTGCCGACGCTCGATTTTGATGAGACCCGCTTTATCGCTAACGTGTCGGGTTCAACCGTTGAAGAATATATTGAAGTGACACGGCTGTTTGATGATTCGCCGATCGATGCAATCGAGATCAACATCTCCTGCCCCAATGTGAAAGAGGGCGGTGTCGCGTTTGGTAATGACCCTGAGATGTCGGCGCGGGTGGTTGAGGCGTGTCGCGCCGTGACTAAAAAACCGCTGATCACCAAGCTGTCACCCAATCAAACCGATATTGCGGGTAACGCTAAGCGCTGCATCGAGGCCGGTACCGATGCCTTTGCAGTGATCAACACGCTGATGGGGATGGCGATTGATATCGAAGCGCGCACGCCGATCATCGGTAATAATCAGGGCGGGCTTTCAGGGCCTGCGATTAAGCCGGTGGCGTTGCTGAAGACGCATCAGGTCTATCAGGTCTGCAAAGGGCATAATATTCCAATTATTGGGCAGGGTGGGATTATGACTGCTGAAGATGCGATTGAATTTATGATCGCCGGTGCTTCGGCCGTGGGTGTGGGTACGGCGCTGTTTTATGATCCGTTGGTCTGCCCGAAGATCAATGCGGGATTGGTTGAATACATGGAGCGTCACGGCATGAGTGAAATCTCGCAGTTGGTGGGTACATTGCGGCTGAATTAATGGTTGGTGACTTTAAATAACAGGGAGGTCGTAAATGGATGGGCTGGATGAATTAGCAGGAAGGCGCTGTGAGGCGTGTCGTGCCGATGCGCCGCTACTGACGCAGCAGCAGTTGGACGAGTGGCTGCCCGAATTGCCGCAATGGCAATTGATCGAGGTGGCGGGTGTGCAGCAGCTAACACGGGTGTATCGTTGCAAGAATTTTGTGGGTGCGATGGCATTGGCAGAAGAAGTGGCGGTGCTCGCCGAACAGGAAAATCATCACCCGAGTCTACTGGTGGAGTGGGGTAAGCTCACTGTGACGTGGTGGACTCATAAAATCAATGGGTTACATGAAAATGACCTGGTGATGGCGGCCCGAACGGAGCGCTTGTTCATCTCTCTATAAATTAGGTGTCAATTACATCTTAAGCCTGTTATAGCGGTAATTTCACCATAAACTTTAATTCGTACCTCATATCAGTATATAGTGATCGTAATTATAAGTTTGCGCCGAAATACCGCGCGATCAGAATGGGCTTAATAGGTGGTGTGGGGATGAAGAAGGGGTTCAAAATTCAGTTGGGTTTGGCGCTTGCGCTAGGTCTATCACCGTTGGCACATGCCAATATGACATTCAACGTTTCAACTTTGCAGGACGGGGTTGATGCAAATCCCGGTGATGCTATCTGCCAGACGGCCACTAATACCTGTACGCTACGTGCTGCGGTGCAAGAGGCTAACCTCTATGAGGGCGGCATCTCCACTATCAATTTGCCGATTGAAGGGGTTTACACCTTAGGTGAAGGTGTTGCTGATGACGCAAACCCCATCGATGATAGCTCGGGTGATCTCGATATTATTAATAATAGAACGGTCATTATTAATGGCACCAGCTCAAGGCTCATGGCGATTGATGGCGCGGGAGAAGACCGCGTCTTTGATGTGCGTTCCGGCAGTAATTTAACGCTGAACGATGTTACTGTGCAAAATGGTCAGGTGTTTGTGGATGCTGATCCAAATGATACGACGATAAGAAATCAGTACGATGTTGAAGATGGCGGCGGTGGGATTAAGGTTTATGAGGGAACGCTAACCCTGAATCGAGTGGCTGTGGTTGATAACGCGGCTTCCGTGGGCGGTGGTGGAATCGATATTTTATGGTCGGATGTTGAGATCAACGCTAGTACGATTGATGGCAACAGTGTAGTCGGTTTTGGTGGCGGACTAAGTATCATGAACAGCAGTGTGGATATTAACGACAGTGCAATCACTAATAACGTCCATGATGCTCAGACGATTATCTTTGCTGGTGGTATCTTTAACTCATCAACAGGTGACGGTAATTATTTGAATATTACCCGCTCAACCATTTCGGGCAATAGCGCCTACCGGGATGGTGGTGGTATTTACCATCAGATGGGTGAACTAAAGATTGTTAATTCGACCATCAGTGGTAATACGGCCCGCCGATGGGGTGGCGGTTTGTTCAATGCAGACTCTCTCTTTTGGACTGATGTGGATCTAATTCACACTACGATCACCAAGAACGTGGCGATTGGGAAAGTTAATGTTAATACAGGTGAAAATTTTCCTCCTGACGAGCCTAAAGGTAGCGGGATTTATAACCGTGCTCAGATGGGGACAAATGGTGCTGCTCACATGAGGCTTTTCAATAGCATCGTGGCTGAAAATGATTTGGCTAATGATTGTTATAACGATGTGATTACCTCCGCAACAAATAAAGCTGTTATCGAAAAAGTGGGTACATTGATTACCAATAATTCCTGTTGGAATCAGAATGAGACAGCGCCAGTTTATGATACTCCAGGTCTTATGAATCTGGCTTATAACGATAGTGGTGCAGAAACGCATGCCTTGATGGTCTCAAGTGATGCGCATCGTTTGGGGGTAAGAGAGCATTGCCCTGATCATGATCAGCGAAGATTTGGACGGACGGGGATAACAGGCTGTGATAGCGGGGCCTATGAGGATGGTGCCAGTGAATTTGGTATGCCATTGGTTGATGTTGCTATCGCGTTTGGTGGAGAGGCCCTAAATCATCGTCCTGAGGTGTCTGATCTGCTTGTTGATGTCCTCCCTGGAGGGCAAGTATCTGGTCAGTTAGTGGCTGTTGATATAGGTGGTCTAGATGGAACTTTCAAAACACTCCTTCCCTTCCCTGTTAAGGGGGCTGTGACTAGCTTTAGCAGTGCTGGTGAGTTCACTTATCGGGCATTTAGCGACAGCAGTGGGATTGACCAATTTGGCTTTGAGTACTGTGATGCTGCTCTCCTTTGTGACCAGGGGGTTGTCTCCGTACTGATTAATAATACCCTGGTGGAGCCAAGTGTCACGGCGACGCTTCATCTTGCTGCGCCGGCTGAGGTTAGCCCGGTAACGGTGATTGCAGATGCTGATCTGATTGGGACGCTTTCTGATGCCGATTTTGCCTTTCCATTGGGGGCGATGTTTTTTAAAGTGACGGGTATTCCTCTTGGTACAGATTCTGTGGTTGTGACGCTGGTTCTCCCGGACGGTTTAGATATTGACCCTAATGCAGTGGTGCGTAAGATGAACCGTTTTGATACCTGGATGACGCTGAGTAATGTTGCTGACCCTACTTTATCGTCTGCGGTGTTTGCGCCAGCCGCTGCTGGTGATCCCGCAACCGTGACATTAACGCTGGTGGATAATGATATCTTCGATCTGGATAGGCGGACTGGTTTTATTAGCGACCCTGTTGCGTTGGGTGTTTCAACAGGCCCAACTCCTGACCCAACTCCAGAACCATCACCGGAGCCTGTTCCAAATGGCGGTGGTAGTGGTGGTGCAGTTGCTGAAGAAGGTGGCGGTGCTGCCGGTTTAGGTTCTCTCTCGGCACTGCTGTTAATTGGCTTGTGGCGAAGACGATCTGACTTCATCCAGCACTAAATAAAAAAGCCTGCGATTGCAGGCTTTTTTATATCTACGGTCAGAGCCAGCGCCGCACGCGTTTTCTGTATGCGCGGTAATCATCACCAAACTTCTGTTCCAGATAACGCCCTTCCGGTGCGATCTGTACCGCGATCAATGTGATGGGTAATAGCGCCAGCTGCCAGGCGTTATCGATGGCAAATGAGAGTCCGCAGTAGCAGAGTGTTAGCCCCGTATAGAGTGGATTTCGTGGATAGTGATACATGTCATTGTCGACGTGCCCTGTTTGCTGAGCGCCTGTTTTGCATAGAGGATGATCAGGACGCCAATCATTAATAATGGTGCACCAATTAAGGAAGGGTGGTTGATCCGCTAAGCTGGCCAAAATTAAAGGCATGGTAGTAATTTAAAGTTAACCCTAATACCAGGCTTCCGCCAAAATATACGTCGGCAATACGCCAAAAGCTGCTGTGCGCAGCGTCAGTTGTCACGAAAAGATCTCCTCGGGATATGAAATTTAAATAGCCGACTGTTTTACTCGGAAATGACCCGGTGCGTAAGTCGAATGGTGAGTTTTTTATTTAAAAATCAGATATTTGAATTAAGGTGCCTCTGGTTGATTGTCATTACGAGGAGTGAAGCGACGAAGTAATCTCTTAACTCAATGATTCATATAGAGTCGAGATTGCCGCGCTTTGCTCGCAATGACAGATAAGGCAATTAATCAGAGATTCCTTAAGGGTGCTTGCGGTACATCAAGGTGTTGCGCCGCAAGCGAGAGGGTTAATCGTTAGGTGAGCTTTCGGTTTCGTCCATGTTGAGCTCTTTAATTTTACGGGTAAGGGTGTTGCGCCCCCAGCCAAGTAATTTGGCGGCTTCCTGTCGGCGTCCACCGGTGTGTTTGAGCGCAGACTCAATCATGATGCGCTCAAAGGCAGGCACGGCCGTATCAAGAATCGCATTGCAGCCCTGATGTAGTTGTGAGTCCGCCCAGTGTTTGAGCGCAGACTCCCAGTCGCCACCGGAGGATTCACGGCTGTTTTCATTTTTCAGCTCTGGTGGCAGGTCTTCCAGGTGAATAGTCTGGCCGGGTGACATCACAGTGAGCCAGCGGCAGGTGTTTTCAAGTTGGCGCACATTGCCGGGCCACGGGTACTGCGACAGAAATTGGCTGGTGTCGTTATCCAGTACCTTGGGGTCTACCGCGAGCTCTTTCGCTGCGCGATGTAGAAAATGTTCGGCCATCATCTTAATGTCTTCGCTGCGCTCGCTAAGCGACGGGATGTGGATACGAATCACATTGAGTCGATGGTAGAGATCTTCACGAAAGAGGCCATCACTCACGCGTTGTTCGAGGTCTTGATGGGTGGCAGCGATAATGCGCACATCGCTTTTGACCGAGATGTGGCCGCCGACGCGGTAGAATTCACCATCTGACAGTACCCGCAGTAGGCGTGTCTGCAGTTCGACCGGCATATCGCCGATTTCATCGAGAAACAGGGTGCCGCCATTGGCCTGTTCAAAGCGACCGGCACGAGAGTTTTGTGCGCCAGTAAAGGCACCGCGTTCATGGCCAAAGAGTTCCGATTCGAGCAGATCCTTGGGGATGGCGGCGGTGTTAATGGCAATGAAAGGCGCTTTGGCGCGCGGGCTGTGACGGTGCAGTGCCTGTGCGACCAGCTCTTTACCTGTGCCGGACTCACCAGTAATCAGCACCGTCATGTTGGAGCGAGAGAGGCGGCCAATGGCGCGAAATACCTCTTGCATGGCGGGTGCTTCACCAACAATGTCAGTCATCGGTGGTTGATCTGAATTAGCTGTCTGAGTGCTGGTGACACGACGTCGTTGTTTGATGGCGCGTTTAACCAGCTCTGTCGCCTCGGCAATATCAAAGGGTTTTGGCAGGTACTCGAACGCGCCGCCTTCATAGGCCGCAACAGCGCTATCGAGGTCGGAGTGGCCGGTCATGATAATGGTGGGCAGATCGGGGTAGTTGGTTTTAATCGACTCCAGTAGCGCGAGCCCATCCATGCCTGGCATGCGGATGTCAGTGATGATGGCGTCTGGTTGCTCAATGGTCAGTTTCTCAAGTACGCCAGCCGCGCTTTTAAAACAGGTGGTTTCCATCTCCGCCTTGGCGAGCGCCTTCTCTAATACCCAGCGAATGGAGCGATCATCGTCAATGATCCAGATATGTTCCTTACTACTCATGTGTTCTCTCCAGTGGAAGTAACAGGGTGAATACCGTTTCACCTGCCTGACTTGTACATTCGATAAGGCCACCATGTTGGTTGACCAAAGATTGTGCGATGGATAGCCCAAGGCCAGTGCCGTCTGCGCGACCAGTGACCATGGGGTAAAAAAGTTTATCCTGCAGCTCGGGCGGGATGCCCGGCCCGTTGTCGATGATATCGATGCGGGCGACCAGTTTGTGGCGTCGATTGCCGATGGTGAATTGCCGCTGTGTGCGTGAGCGCAGTGTAATGGTGCCGTGACCATCGAGCGCCTGCATCGCGTTACGCACGATATTGAGCACCGCTTGAATCAGTTGCTCTGGGTCGGCATATAGTTCCGGAATACTTGGGTCGTAGTTGCGCACAATTTTGATCTCGTCCGCTGACTCAACCTTCGCCAGGGTGTAGACACGTTCTAATACTTCATGAATATTGATTTCTTTTTTGTGCGGCAGTGTGTTGGGGCCAAGCATACGCCGTAGCAGGTTTTGCAGCCGGTCGGCTTCACCGATGATCACATTGGTGTATTCGCGCAGCTCCTCATCATCAAGCTCCTGCTCTAATAATTGTGCCGCCCCCCGTAAGCCGCCGAGTGGATTGTTGATCTCGTGGGCAATACCGCGCAATAGTTCGCGGCTGGTATTGTATTGGGCAAGCAGCTGCTCTTCACGTGCAATCCGCAGGTGCCGATCGCGCTGGAAAACCTCAACCAGTAACTCTTTAGCCTGCTGTTCATCACGGAGCGGGGTAATGGTGCAGTCTGCGATGATGGTGTGCATATGAGGCAGGTGTAACTGAACCTCACGTTCAGTGCGTGGCTGATCGGTGTCGAGTGAATTTTGCAGGGTGGCAATAAAGGCGGCGTCGACCGGGATCAGGTCGCGTACATCGCATCCAACCACCTGTTTGGCACTAACGGCCAGTAACACCTCGCTGGCTGGGTTGAGCTGCTTTAGGCGAAGTTTGTCATCAAACAGCAGTATGGCTGTATTGAGGTTTTCAAAAATGTGTTGTGCGCTCGCCATAAACTTTAGATTCAATATCGGTTGGTAACTACTCTAAGCAAGAACTACTCCAGCTTTATGGGTGTGGTTAAAATTTATTTTAATCAGTGTGGCTTTAGTTTAAATACCTTTAAAAACAATCTATTAAGGTATTTTTCTGTGTGGGGATTAACAACCGCTATGGTATTGGGTTATGATTTTGAAGCATCGTGCCCTAAATTGAAATAGCGAGCGCACTTTTTTAGTGCGTCCGCTGTTGGGTTAGTGGCGTGCTGAGGCGCGATGTAGGTGGAAAGTGCTTGCGTTGCTGCTGGTGAGTGCAGTGTCGTTCGCATCAACAATGGTGGCGCGTAAGGTGTGGCTGCCGCGATCAACGTTGCTCAGGGTTGCTTGCCCTGAAGTGGTTGTGGCCACGACTGCACCATCTAGTTCGATGGTGATTTTATGCCCCTGTTTGATGAGTAGTTCGGGGTCCACAGCGACAGTAACAGTGATGTTGCCAGTGTTGTCTCGAATCGTTGCGTCGTGGACTGGGCTGCTAATGGTCACGCTGCTGTAGAGCGCTATCTTTTTTTCAGCCTCAGCCTCAGGTTTTGCGGTTGAGTTTTGCGGCTTGATGGGGGCTGGTGTGAAGGTTTGGGTGGCAGGTAGCGGAACCTTTTCAGCATCGGGGTGTGGAGGGTGATCTGAAAAACTCACAGAGCCGTCGGGCGCAATCCATTTGTAAGCGGCAGTGGCCGGCATCACAAAGAGAAATAGCAGTGTTAATAAGAGTCCCAAGCGCATTGTTTACTCCCAGTCATTTTATGTCTGTGATTATGGCATGAGTGTCTGAGTGATGGGCAAAAAAAATGCCCTCACAGGGAGGGCATTTTCTGCATCAAAGGCCGAAGCCTTGTTGGCATTTACAGGCTGTAGTACATGTCGTACTCAGATGGGTGTGTGGTCATACGCAGGGTAGTGACTTCTTCCATCTTAAGTGCGATGTAGCCATCGATCATTTCATCAGTGAATACATCACCAGCAGTCAGGTAGGCACGATCCTTGTCGAGTGCTTCCAGTGACATTTCCAGAGAAGAACTGACAGTTGCAATTTTCTTCTCTTCTTCAGCTGGTAGGTCGTAAAGATCTTTGTCCATCGCTTCGCCTGGATCGATCTTGTTTTTGATGCCATCAAGACCCGCCATCATCAGTGCGGCGAAGGTAAGGTATGGGTTACCGCTTGAATCTGGGAAACGTACTTCAACGCGGCGACCTTTAGGGTTTGTGACGTATGGAATACGCACAGACGCTGAACGGTTACGTGCAGAATACGCTAGCATTACAGGGGCTTCGAAACCCGGTACCAGGCGCTTGTAGCTGTTGGTGCCAGAGTTTG
>Ga0316204_10009197_pt1 | contig 13322 bp, 13 predicted proteins | sample 6monrhotite_MG_2_FD_205661 | JGI IMG/M metagenome (GOLD analysis project Ga0316204, IMG submission 205661) | Microbial mat bacterial communities from mineral coupon in-situ incubated in ocean water Damariscotta River, Maine, United States -... | ecosystem: Environmental > Aquatic > Marine >... | reverse complement strand
TAAGATAAAGCTTGACCAAGAACATCAACGGCAATAGGGTTTTTCAGTTTTCCCAAACTAGAAGCCGCTTTTACTCGAACTTGCCAATACTCATCATTCATAGCATCAATGAGCGCATCGATAGCCGAAGCTTGTTCCACCTTGCCAATAACAAAAGCAGACTCTTCTCTAACTCGCCAGTTTTCATCTTTTAATCCATCAATCAATGCTTCTGCCGCTTTTTCATTTTTACTAAATACCAATGATCCCATAGCAACGCGTCTAACATTTTCATCTTCATCTTTTCGTGCAGAGTTCATTAGTGCAATTAAAACGTCATCACTCTTTAAATAGGCTAATACACCAACAGCTTCACGTCTGACACTTACATCCGAATGTTGAAGGCATTCAAGCGCAATACCTTTTGACTCTGGTATACGTAAAGCACGCAATGCACATAAACATGATGCTTTAACAAATGGGTCTTCATTCTGAATTCCCTCTAAATAAATCTGACCAGCCTCATCATTTTTATTTTCTGCCAATGTCAAGGCTGCTGCTTTTCTTACATCTTCATCACTATCACTTAAAGCTTCAACAAGTGCTTGTGCAACCTCTACACCAGTAAACTCATCCATTACTTGTGCCGCCTCTACTCTGACACTTGCATCAACATCTTTTATTGCTTTTATAGTGAGTGGAATAGATTCTTCGTCATCAAACTCACGAAGATCCATAACAGCTACACAGCGTACTTCAGCGTCATCATCATCGAGACGTTCAATAACATCATCGATATCAGGTATATCATCAAACATTAAACTCATATCATTTCTCCATCTTTATCTGAGCAAATAAGGTATTTCAACTTTAATGGCATCTTTAGGGCAATCCTGTTCACAGGGTAAGCAATACCAACATTCATCATATTTCATATATGCAGTGCTTTTATCATCTGCAATGACGAGTACATCCAAAGGACAAACATCAACACAGACCGTGCACCCTTTATCTGCAATACACGCATCGGCATCAACAGTGACTGGTACTTGTGTATATTTTTTCGCTAACGACATAAATTTCTCCCTTAAACTTCTAATGTGTTTTTTTCAATTCGCATTTTGTTATATGCACTCTTTTCTTCATCATCTAGTTCAATAATGAAAGGTTCAATTTCACGTTTTGTACATGTTGGTAAACCATCATCACCTTTCATTGTTTGTACATGACAGTTCCACTCTTCATTATCTGTTTCAGGGAAATCAACTCGATAATGATATAAACCCCAACGACTCTCTGTACGGTACATTGACGATACCGCTGCCATTTCTGCACAATCTAAAATGAATTCCACTTCCATCGCCCGCATAAGTTCATGTGGATCATTGGCTTGCATATTTTTTAAGTCTTCACGAATCTCAGCAAAACGTTCCATGCCGATTTCCATCTTTTTCGTGATTTTTGGTGGTTGCAAATAATCATTCACCATCCGTCTTAATTTATATTCAAGTTGCTCTGGTGTAATACCATCTTTCACTTTTGTCGGTGCGAGAACGCGCTCTTTTTCAGCACTAATTTCTGCTGCATCAATTTCCGCATGTTCATGATTTGCGCAATACTCTGCAGCATCTTCACCTGCAATTGCGCCATAAACAAAGGCACCTAACATATAGTTATGTGGTACTGAACCACAGTCACCCGCAGCATAAAGTCCCGGAATCGTTGTCCTCGCATTTTCATCTGTCCATATACCTGAGGCACTATGTCCACTACAAAAACCAATTTCTGAAATGTGCATTTCAACCATTTTTTCACGATAATTAGTGCCGCGATTTTCATGAAAGCGACCACGACTAGGACGTTCATTTGAATGTAAAATTTCTTCAATCTCTTCAATGGTTTCTTCTGCAAGATGATCGACTTTTAAAAATACAGGACCCTTACCACCTTCAAGTTCTTTATAAAACTCCAGCATCATTTGCCCGCTCCAATAATCACATTCTATAAAACGATTACCTTCAGCATTAGCGGTATAGCCACCCATAGGCCCCGTCACATATGCACAGGCAGGTCCGTTATAATCTTTAATCAGCGGATTGATTTGATAACACTCGAGGCCGGTTAATTCGGCACCCACATGATATGCCATACTATAACCGTCACCCGCATTGGTTGGATTTTCATAAGTACCAAATAAATACCCTGATGAAGGTAAACCTAATCGTCCTGCAGCACCTGTACAAAGGATAACTGTTTTTGCTTTAATCACTGCCGTTTCAGACGTTCTTGGATTTAATAAATGGGCACCGGCAATACTGCCATCTTTGCCTTTGAATAAACGTGTAGCCATAAAACGGTTAATAACTTGGACACGTTTTTTACGTAGCTGTCTATATAATACTTTTTTCATATGATGCCCTTCTGGCATCGGAAGAACATAAGTTCCAATGTGGTGAACTTTCTTTACGTTATAGTCACCCGTTTCATCTTTCTCAAATTTAACGCCCCATTCATCAAGTTTATTGATCATGTCAAAACTGCGCTCGGCATAGGCCATAATGGTTTTTTGATTGACAATGCCATCATTTGCGACTGTAATTTCTTTTACATATTGCTCAGGTGTTGCATGTCCCGGAATAACGGCATTATTTAAACCGTCCATTCCCATGCTTATACAACCACTGCGTTTAACATTAGCCTTTTCAAGCACGGCGACTTTTAGTTTTGGATTCATTTCTTTCGCACGTACGGCAGCCATGGGGCCAGCAGTACCACCACCAATTACCAAAATATCAACCTCAATTATTTCGTCCGCTGTTGTTGTATCACTCATCATTATTCACCTGATCTAGTTATTTAATTTCGTTCAACGCGAACCTGGTATTGGAACGCATCACCCTTGTAAGACAAATATTCAAAATCAATTGGTACTCCGTCTTTAGAAAATACCAATCTCTGAATTCTTAAAATTGCTGAACCATTTTCAACATTCAAATGTTGCGCAGTCGTATCTACTGCAAGAATGGCTTCGATTTTTAATTCTGCATAATCAAGTCCAACGCCAATATCATTTTCTAACATTGGAAAAACATCTTGTGTAAGATCACGCCCCAATAAATCGCGACCGATCTCTAATGGAAAATAACTTTGATCTAACGAAAGAGGATCTCGATTTAAATAACGTATCCGAGTTAACTCAATAACATTACTCGTACGATTAATATTTAATGCATCTGCAACTTCACCTGGAACACGGACTTCTTGTACACTTACAACACGCGTAGACGTTTCATAGCCCTGCGGTGTCATTGCTTCTCCAAAACCTTGTAATCGCTGTATGTCTTGAACCACTTTTGGTCGTGAAACAAAAGTCCCTTTACCTTGCACACTAAAAACTAAACCTTCTGTATGCAGATCACGTAATGCCTGCCGCACTGTAATACGACTCACGCCGAACACTTTCATCATTTCACTTTCTGATGGCAATCGTTCATGTACTGCATATTCACTTTCGATGATGCGCTGTTTAATAATTTCTTTTATTTGCGCATAAAGTGGTTGGGCAGATTGATTACGTACTGTTTTCATAATTGTCTTCTCACTATTAATAATATTGACTTAATCTAACATGATATAACATGTTATTACATGTCAAATTATACTTAGTCCAAATCCGCCCATTTTCTTCCGTTAGCCTTTAGCGTTCATTTTAATTAAAAAGGAATGCTCTAACCAAAATACGATATGAGACAAAATAGCGGCCACCCCACTACCAATTGGCATAATTTTGCTGCTTGTCATGAATATCATTTTCATCATTAAACTCTAAAATATAAACTTTACTTATTACTTTGTAGTTCGAATGCACGAATAGATTCTGAACGAATGAGTTCCATACATTCTAATTTTGTTTCAATATATTCTTTACTTGAAACCATATCCGCATTACGTGGACGAGGCAGATTAACTTTTATATCTGCAATTAATTTGCCGGGGCTTGCACTCATAACCACAACGCGATCCGCTAAAAATACGGCTTCATCAATATCGTGTGTCACGAAAATAACAGTAATTCCAAATTCACCCCAAATCTGTAATAAGTTTTCCTGCATCATTGTTCTTGTTTGCGCATCGAGCGCACCAAAAGGTTCATCCATTAAAAGTACATTTGGATAATTAGCTAGCGCACGGGCAATACCCACCCTTTGTTTCATCCCACCCGACATCATGCCAGGATAACTATTGGTATATTTTGATAAGCCAACCATTTCAATAAAAGTTCTTGCGATACTTCTCGCTTCATCTTTACCTTTTTTTGCCATTAAAGGACCAAACGCGACATTGTCGCAAACAGTTTTCCATGGAAATAAAGAGTGTTGTTGAAAGACCATCCCTCTATCGAATCCTGGTGCGACAACTTTTTCTCCATCTACTGTTACTAAACCCGATGTTGGTTTAACAAAAGAAGCTACGGTATTCATGAGTGTTGATTTGCCGCAACCAGATGGACCCAATAAACAAACAAATTCACCCGGTTTAATATCGAGAGAGGCATTTTGCACAGCAACAACACCTTTACCAAAATCAACTGTGACATCATCAATGACCACATGACCTTTCAAAGCAGCATTTTTTTGTGTGTGAGCCGGACCAAGCGGAGGTAAGGGATCCTTATCTGCTTGCACTTCTGTTGAAGTTTCTTTAGCAACACTCATATTATTGTCATCCACATCTTTATAATTTAAGTTCATCATTAGTTGTAACTCACTTTATTATTAAATTTGTTATTTATTTTAATTATGAAAAAATTATTCAAACTATTATTTCTAAACAAACCCGTGCTTAAAATATGTCCTAACGGCTCAAGCCATAACGCGAAAACAATAAGCGACACACAGTCTTTCATTAGTCTGTATGCTCTTGCCAACGTAATGCCGGAATTGATGCTTTCTTTACTAGCCAGGTGGAAAACGTTCCTAAACCACCAATGACTAACATGCCAATAATAATATTGGGGTATTCGACCAAGGTGTATGAGTTCCAGGTAAAGTAACCAATACCATACTGCCCACTAATAATTTCACCGGCTAAAAGTGAGAACCAGGCGACCCCCATACCAATCGCCAAACCCGCCATAATACTCGGTAATGAACTAGGCAAAATGACATGCCACATAATCATCAGTTTACTCGCACCAAGTGATTCTGCCGCGCGAACTAATGAGTCTGGCGTTTGTTCAACTCCATGAACGGTATTTAATACAACAGGAAAAAAGGCACCTAAAAAAGTAATATATATAATGCTGGACTCTTCTGTTGGTAACATTAAGATTGCCAATGGAATCCATGCTACTGCAGGTATTGGTCTAAGGATTTCGATATAAGGCATCATGATTCCAGCGAAGATTCGCGACCGCCCCATAAAAATGCCAATAACAACCCCGAGTAATGAAGCAGTAAAAAATGCAATACCGATTCGCTGTAAACTTGCACCGATATGTTTATAAAATTCTTCTGTAACAATTAAATTAAGAAATTGTTTACCAACGACAACAGGAGTTGGGATGTTTTCAAAACTGATACCGAAATTAACTTTGTAATAAGACAATAATTGCCATGCGACAATGGCTCCGACAACAGCCAAAAAACTTATCGCAAATTTATCCCATTCATATGAGCTTATTTTATTAGCCATTACTTTGATGCCCCACTGCAACTCGAATTCTTTCTTCACTACCCACTTCTTCAACACCGAGTGAAGGTTTTAGAGCCACTAATAACTTATGCGCTGCTTTCATTTCAAAACTCTCCATTCCTACACATTTAACTAACCGTTTTAAAAAGTTATAAAATCAACTTGTTATAACCTGTTATATCTACACATATATGATGTTGCATTCGGCGTGCCAAAAAAATGATATGAATTCAAATACCACTAACTTGTTAATATTAATAAATAAAATATAAAATCTTTAATATGAAAGATAGTTAAAGAAAACATAATTGCGTAATGTTAGTGCGGAAGTATTTTGTGGTGCACCAAGATAGGAGGCGTTTAGAGGTTTGATTTTAAACAATTTAGTACGAGTAACACTTGTACTAGCTCAGCGAAAGTCATTTAAAATTAAAAAAGTTCACTGCGTTTAATGGCAACGACCTTACATTACTTTCCGCCAACGCTAGCTGACACTGTTATAAAATCAATACAGAGATCGAAATGGCTATTCTTAGAATCATCAATTGCATTGCCAATAGAATTAATTACAAACCTTAACTCAGCTTCAAGCGTTTCTACGTAGAGTCGGTGATGCCTTCGAATTTCGACATCGAGGATACATTAATAATCTTCGAACCATCATGGCCTGCTTCTGATGCATCCAGCGATATCTATGCGCCATCCTCGGTGTGCATAGAAAAAGTTCATGTAATACCAGTGTGACGAATTCGTGGAAAACAATAGTTCTCTGCATATATCGGACTGGCTTATGACGACGAGACTATTCGAATGAAAAAAAAACCGGGGAGACCAGCAGTCTGCATAAGAGCATGACTGCCGATCTCCCCGGTTGGGAGATAGTTGATATAAAACTTAATTCACATCAGTCCAAGCTACCAAGGCACCCTTAGCCTTATCTGCGTCACCCTTCTTCATGAAGGTAACTAATTCACCGGATGGCTTTTTGACATAGAATGCCACATGACCAAATAACTTCAGACCAGTCGCCTTGTCATACACATAAGTGGCGTTGACCTTCTTGCCCGACTTTACTGCCGCGGCATGAGCAGCTGCCATGTCCGCAACACTAGTAAAGCTCTTGATACCCTCACCATCGACCCACATTTCAGCCGGTGCCAGTGCAGGATCATCAATCTTGGGCGTCACAACGTTGCTTACCAATGCTGCGTAGTCCTTGCCGCGTGCCTTGTATGCTGCCTTTACGTAGGTAGCATCAAGCCACTTGTCAAAACTAAGCGATGGAATATTCTTCTCTTTTACCAATAAGGCGTGATCATATTTCAGCGCATCCTCCCACTCAGGTTTGATAGAAGCCTCGAAGGTAGAGATACCACCCTTTGAGAAATACAAATACAGAACTTCCTTCTCTATGCCAGTCCACTCGGACACCTTGGTGGCTGCCAGCACAGGATCAGCAACGATCCAGTCCTGAGCTTCCAGGGTTGCATCGACATAGGCTTGCACGATCTCTGGGTACTTATTGGCAAACTTGGTAGCCACCACGGTGCCATGGAAAGTAGGTATACCTGCCTCACTACCATCGTAGATCTTGCGACCAGTACCACGGAATTCCATCACCTCTGACCAAGGACAGAAATCGGAGTGGGCATCGATCTTACCCCGGGCAATATTTGCCACGCCGACCGGCGGACTCTGATTTTTTAGTTGCACTTTATCCATCATGTCATTATCCCGTAAAACTTTCAGAGTCATTCCCCACGCAGCACTGCCAACTGGTGTCGAAATGGACTTACCTTTCAGCTGCTCCAATGAATAGACGTCTGATTTAACTGGGACCACAATGCCGTTGCCCGTGCCCTTCAGGTTATATCCGGTCACCGCAATAAAACGGCTCTCGGAACGACCCGTCTCTTCAAACTTAGCGCCATTAACGATAAGCGGATAATCACCCATAACACCAAACGCCAACTTGCCAGCCAACATTTGATTAGTAATAGGTGGGCCCGAGGTGTAATCCTTGTAAACAATCTCATACTTAGCTCCTTTGTACTTTCCATCTTTCGGTAAGTGTTTCTCGAGCAGGCCTAGCTTTTCCAGAATGATGCCACCGGGCACGGTGTTAGTAACGGTACTCTGATGACCAATGCCAATGCTGATAGTTTCTGCATGAACCAGATTCCCCATCAATAGTGTTAGCGGTAAGGCCAACATAAACTTCTTAAACGTCTTATGATTACTAACCATTAGTTCATATCTCCAGTTGTTTTATTAAGTCCGAACCTGTCTAGTTACTTTCACTTGTTATAACGTGACAGGATCACTACTAACTAATCTGCAGAAGATGTGCCAATGTATAATTTTGTGTCTGGAGAACTTACGTTATTCAATATGCAATAAGGACTTTTCATTGATTTACGCTTACTGAAACTTGAAAAAGAAAAGTGCAGTAAATGTCATGTTGTGGTGCATAACGAATAGCCGTGCACTTTATTTAAGCTAAAAAAATAGGAAGATAGACGATGTGTTAATACAAGTTGTACATGTAATAAACCATCTGGCACCAAGCACTTGGAGTGTTATATCCATGGGATCATGGATTAACTATAGGAAGAATAAATACCTTAAGAATAGATTTTTTATACTATATAGACCAGTATTTTATCGATGAGATTGTAAGCAATCGAGTTATTAATAAACGTTGATTAATAATTATATCTTCGCTGTTACAGGACGATACACTTCAATGCGATCACCATCTGAAACAAACTCGGTTAATGCCTTTATGACACCATATATACCGACTTTATTTTCCTTAAGATCAATATCTTCACACTGTTCAAGCAGCCCTGATAAAATAATACCATCTTCTATATTAGCGCCATGCGGTAATTGAACTTCTAATATATTCTGTTGAGTATTTGTGACATATACAACTTCAACCGTGAGACTATTCGATGCAGGAGAATGCGCCATCAATGACTGAAATTCTTCTTCAGAAAGATTCTCATAATCCGTAGCTATCATTTCTGACATATTTTTATCTAGTGTTGCAATACCTTTCCCTTTAACAAGCTTTAAATAACGAAGAACAGTTAATAGAATATTTTTTAAAAAATCATATATCTTCATTTACACTTCATCCTCTGAGATATTTTTATCTATAGTCGACATTGATAATAATTAAATATGAATAGCATCTCATATTGATAACGATTATTTAATCCTCTACTAAATATTTTTTCATATAACTCGTATATATTGTAGTAAATTTATTGTTTCTATGAAAAATAAAATATGCGGGGATTTTATATTTTTCACAAAAATGATAGCCCTTATCTGGCCCCATCACCATTAATGCCGTCGCAATCGCATCTGCATATGCGGCAGTTTGCCCAATAACAGTAACGGAAGCTAAACCATGTGTCACCGTATAACCTGTAGTGGGATCAATAATATGAGAATATCTTTTCCCGTTAATTGCATAAAAATTTCTGTAATCACCTGATGTCGCAATCGCACGATTCGTAACATTCATAAGCTGGAAGGGTTTTCTTTTCTGTATTAATGGTGTTTCTATCGCGACTTTCCATTTTGCATAATTAGATTTTTTCCCTTTTAACCGTAACTCTCCTCCTACTTCTATCAAATATGACTTAATCCCTTTATCATCAAAATGCTCCGCAATTTTATCAACGGCATAGCCTTTAGCAATGGCAGATAAATTAATCCGAATAGGCATTCGTTTTTTAATCATTCCTTTATCATGGTTAATTTCCAGGTGTTCATAACCAATGTTTTTTAATGCATATTTAATACTCATAGGATCGGGGATACTTGTTTTTATTTCATTTGATGCGAAACCCCACAGTTCAATTAAAGGCTCCAGCGTGACATCAAAAGCACCTTTTGTTTTCTGACTCACTGATAATGCAAGCTCAAGAACATCGAGAGTGTTAGTCGATACAGAGATCCATTCTCCAACCGGTCGATTATTAATTTGAGATAATTCTGAGTCAGAACGCCAGGTTGACATTAAGCGGTCAATTGAATTTAAAATATCATCTGTTTCATGTAACAACGTATCCTTGTTAATACTTTCGTCATTATTAACAAATTGAATATTATACGTCGTCCCCATCGTACTACCATGAAGCTTTATAATGTCATCATTTATATCTGCAGTTGAGCATCCTGTTATTAGTATTCCAGCGAATATTAAATATCGGAATGCACGGATTGTTATAAATATTTTTTTTTCATTACTTTAATATCATAGTTAAATAATTCAAGTCAGCAGCATTGCGATTCCAACACCACCAAGTAAACTTAATGTGATTTTCCTAAAGAAAGATTCCGAGACTTTACCGAATAACTGCCCCCCAACCCATATGGCAAAAATAAATACCGGTGCCACAAAAGCAGACTTGAACATAATGTCATACGTCACAATCCCTTGTAACGCATACGTCACAAGTGCCATGACTGTTGTAATCACTAAATAAACAATCATGCTGGCACGCGCAACTTGAGTTGATAACTGGCTTGATAAGTAATATAAAATAACGGGTAACCCACCAAGACCTGTCGCACCTGTAATGATACCGCTCGATAAACCTGTCATTGCTGACGATTTAAGACCTGCATCCCCTTTAAATCGCCAGCCAATTGATAACAGCATTACACTGATAATGACCAGTACTCCGATCAATAAACGCATCGTATTCGCATCACTGTTGACCAACAACATTGCGCCTAGCGGTATAGTAATCAACGAAATCACAGACATCGGGATGATTGACTTCCAATGACAATGTGTAATTGAAGATGGTACTAACTGTATGGCGGGAATAATTTCTAATAAAACTACAGCAACAACTGCAACAATCGGCTCATAAAGCATGCTCAAACTTGGTACTAAGATCATTCCTGTACCAAAACCTGAAAATCCTCGAAATACACCTGCAACAAAGACTGCCATTATCGCCATCCACAATTCTACCGAATCCCACATTACTTCTATCCTGTCCAATTAAAACCAAACTTATTATAACAAGTTATAATAAGTTTGCAATAAGGTATATTTTATATCTTTTTCACAAAGCTATTCATTATTAAAGGATAAATAATATCAGTGATATTAGTAAGTTAGATGCATAATGGTTACGTTAATATCCTGTTTACAGATTTTTCAAAATAAGTGTTGTACTCAATTTTTGGGATATTTTTACGATGCTGAATTTTATGAAAAACAAGTTTGGGCACAGAATGGTCACATTCTGGTCACATGGCTTTTTTTGGGAGTTTTTTTGAGAGGGTAAAAATGTTCGGATTTCGAAATGGTGGCTACACCTAGATTCGAACTAGGGACCCCAACATTATGAGTGTTGTGCTCTAACCAACTGAGCTATGTAGCCTTTTTCATTTTTCCGATTGAGTGTTGTATTCATTTTAACAAAAAAAAATAATTTTTTTCTGTTTTAAAAAAAAAGAAAAAACACTCAAATTTTCTTCTTTTTTTGGCTACGACCCAATCCTTATGAGTGTTGTGCTCTAACCAGCTGAGCTATGTAGCCATTCTTGTTGCCATCTAAATCTTCAGTGGCGAAAGAGCGCGCATTGTCCTTGTTCGCCCTCTTTTTGTCAAGCCAGATAATTCCTGACTGCTTTGGGATAACACTTCTTTTTTACTTAAATATCAGGTACTTAAACATTAAAACGGAAGTGCATAACATCGCCATCCTGGACAATATATTCTTTTCCTTCAAGACGTAATTTACCGGCTTCTTTACAGCCTTGTTCACCATTATTGGCGACAAAATCTTCGTAAGCCATCACTTCTGCACGAATAAAACCTTTCTGGAAATCGGTATGAATCACACCTGCTGCTTCCGGAGCGGTAGCACCGACTTTTACTGTCCAGGCACGCACTTCTTTTACCCCAGCGGTAAAATAGGTTTGTAAATTTAATAGAGAATAACCTGCGCGAATGACTCGGTTTAAACCCGGTTCTTCTAAACCTAGTTCTGATAAAAATTCTTTTAAGTCATCATCTTCAAGCTCAACCATTTCTGCTTCCATCGCAGCACAAACAGGAACAACAACTGAACCTTCTGCTTCAGCATGTGCGATCACTTTATCGAGCATTGGATTATTTTCAAAACCATCTTCTGCTACATTCGCGATATACATAGTTGGTTTATTTGTGAGAAGAAAAAACTCATGCAACATAGCTTGTGCATCTTCATCAAGATCTAAAGCGCGAACGGCTTTACCTTCATCAAGTTGAGCTTTTACTTTATCTAAAACAACAAGCTTTGCTTTTGCATCTTTATCGCCTGACTTAGCAACTTTAGTATAGCGATGTATCGCTTTTTCAATCGAGTCCATATCAGCCAGCGCTAACTCGGTATCAATAACTTCTACATCATCTAAAGGATTAATTTTTCCTGCAACGTGCACAACATCATCATCTTCAAAACAACGTACTACATGCACAATCGCATCAGTCTCACGAATATTGGCCAGGAATTTATTACCTAAACCTTCACCTTTTGATGCACCGGCCACTAAACCCGCGATATCAACAAACTCCATGGTAGTTGGAATAGTCTTTTCTGGTACAACGATCTCTGCGAGTTTATCTTGGCGAGGATCAGGAATAGGAACAATGCCCACATTCGGTTCAATCGTACAAAAAGGATAATTCTCTGCTTGAATGCCTGCTTTGGTAAGCGCATTAAATAAAGTTGATTTGCCTACATTCGGTAAGCCGACGATGCCGCATTTTACGCCCATAGTTATTTATCCGTGTGTAATTCATTCATGGCTTTTTGTATTTCACCCTCAATAACAAGCGGCAATACATTTAAAGCACGTTCAATATTTCGTTCAATACTGATTTGATCGTCAGTGGTAGCTTTTTTTAATACATGATTGGTGACTTTACTTTTATCACCAGGATGACCAATACCGATACGTAGTCGCAAATAATTATTGCCACCCATTTTACTGGCAATGTCACGCAAGCCATTATGCCCGCCATGACCACCACCTTTTTTTAATCTTGCCGTGTCGACCGATAAATCAAGCTCATCATGTACAACTAAAATTTCATCAAGATTAATTTTATAAAAATGCGCCAATGCTTGAACCGCTTGGCCGCTAAGGTTCATGAACGTCATTGGTTTAAGTAACCAAACATCTTCACCCGCATACTTATAACGGGCAACTTCTCCATGAAACTTTTTTTCTGGTTTAAAACTAAGATTTTGTTGACGAGCCAACTCGTCTAAAAACCAAAAGCCGGCGTTGTGCCGTGTTTTCTCATACTCCGATCCAGGATTTCCCAGACCGACAATTAAAGATACACGAGACAACGCCGGCTTCCAGTGAGGTTCAGACTGCGAGCTTATTCAGCAGCAGGTTCTTCACCACCTTCAGCTGCAGGAGCTTCAGCTGCAGCAGCTTCATCTTCTTCAGCTTCTGAAGCACCGCGAGGCATATGTACTGATGCAACCGGTTGGTCATGTGCTTCACCATGAGAAAGTTCAACAAGCTCAACACCTGCAGGAACAGTGATGTCTGACATATGTAAGCTGTGATCCAATTCTAATGAAGACAAATCAACTTCAAGGAATTCAGGTAAG
>Ga0316204_10009196_pt1 | contig 13323 bp, 12 predicted proteins | sample 6monrhotite_MG_2_FD_205661 | JGI IMG/M metagenome (GOLD analysis project Ga0316204, IMG submission 205661) | Microbial mat bacterial communities from mineral coupon in-situ incubated in ocean water Damariscotta River, Maine, United States -... | ecosystem: Environmental > Aquatic > Marine >... | reverse complement strand
CTAATGACAATAATGCAACACTAAATGACTTCCAGATAGTAGGCCACTTTTCTTTTGTTAAACGTAGATCCAGAGCTGCCTCAAGAACAATCATAATCAACCCAACAATCCCTAACAACTCTAAAACATTAAAAATTAGGTCTCCTACAGAAAACCCAACAATCGTCATTCCTTGTTTTATTAATAGACCTAAAACAATCAGCATAAGAACTGAAGGGATATTAGTTTTCTGAGAGATTACATTGAAAAAATAAGAAATTATAATAATTAAGCTAACCCCAATGATAGCTGTGTAAGGGCTTATTACTTCCATGGATTTAGTTTTATTTTATTTTCTTTTTCAACTTCTTCTAATTGAAAAAGGTCAAAATATATATTTTGAGCCAATTTGGGAAAGTATCCTTTGATAATTTGATCAATATTATTTAAGTTAGAAGGAAAGGTCGTTCTTGAAATTCCTGTAGAAATGATTTCTCCATTTTTATGATACAATGTATAGTGCAATTTTATTTCTCGTTCATAATTCATTTGTTGCATAGAAATTGCATCAGAGTATGCATTTCTGATGTCCAATTGATTCACAAATAAAAAATACTTGTTATTGAACTTAAAATGCATGCTGTCTAGCATCTTTTGATCTTCAATTACTGCTTTCATGTAACGCTCTCTAACATCCCTTTTGGTTACAATTTGACCACCTTGAATCATACCTCCTTGATAGGAATCATCTTCTTTTTTCTTTAACTTTTCTCTAGCTTTCTCTAGCTTACTTTTCTCTTGAGTTTTAGAAACCAGTTCATATTCTAAGCTTAAATTATCAAAAACATAGGCTAAATCTTCTGTAGATTCTTTATCTTCCATTGCATAGAAAGAGCTGACATTACATCGTTCTTGAAAGGTATATAAAATGGCCTGATCTACCGCTGATGTAAAACGTTCAAGAATCTGTTCTGAATTCAATCCATTCTCTTGAGCCAATTTTTGATTAATCTCTGAAAGAAACATTTTTCCCTCAAAAGGAACTAATAAAATAGATTGTTGATTAAGGTATATTGGTGAGTCAGTAAATCGTAGTGTTGAGTGCTGAGCAATAAGCAAACTGGAGATAAAGCCAAAGAAGAGCAAACTAAATATTCTCATTGATTTTTTTTCAAAGATAAATTCAGTTCTCTGAGCTTTCTATAACCTTCAAACTACTTAAACACAAGAAGCTGTTAACAATTCTTACTGGAATAGCCTCAGAATATCATTCCCATTTGCAAATAGCATCAATGCCAACAATATAACTATACCAGCAATTTGAGCATACTCCATCACCTTATCGTGCGGTTTTCTACCAGTAATGATCTCATAAACTAAAAACATTACATGCCCTCCATCCAAAGCAGGAATTGGAAGTATATTCATGATGGCAAGAATAATAGAAAGGAAGGCTGTAAAATTCCAAAATCGATACCAATCCCAAGTAGGCGAAAAAGCTTTACCTATAGTTATAAACCCTCCTAATGACTTATAGGCTCCAGTTTCTGGCTTAAAGATTAGTTTAAATTGTTTTATATAATCATCAAATGAAACATATGCTTGATTTATACCTGCCGGTATAGATTCAAGTAAACCATATTTTTCCGTTTTTACTCCTAATTGACTCTTAGCAGATTGTATTTGAAAGCCCAGTGTTCCATTTTCAGCAACAGTAGCCTGTAGATCAATCTCATTGCCATTCCTGGCTACTTTAACAATTATATCTTGGTTTTTCTTTTCTTGAAGTACATTAACTACATCTTGAAAGAATGGAGTTTCCTGATCATCAATTTTTATCAATATATCGCCAGCTTTTAAACCAGCTTTTTCCGCATTTGATCCGTCTGTTACTAATTCTACAATTGGAGACACAGCTGGTTTTATAAATGCTTTTTGATGTTTAATAATTTGTGCAATTGATTCTGTAGAGACTTCGATCTTAGCAACTTTCCCATCTCTCTCAACCTTGATTACCTTATCTTCTTCAAACAGAATCTTTTTAGAAATATCATTAAACTTTTCTACTTGGTTTCCTCCTACAGTTAATATTTTATCTCCATTCCTAAGTCCAATTTCTTGTCCTACGGCATCAGTATATATTCCGTGTTTTAGATTTTCTGTAGGAATATACTCAGTCCCCCAAACAAAAAGGACCATAGCATAAATTGCCATTCCGAGAACAACATTAACCGCAACCCCCCCTATCATTATAATCAATCTTTGCCAAGCCGGTTTAGAACGAAACTCCCATGGTTGTGGAGGCTGTTTCATCTGCTCCTTATCCATGGACTCATCAATCATTCCTGAAATCTTAACGTATCCGCCTAATGGAAGCCAACCTACTCCATATTCTGTATCTCCTTTTTTTGTTTTAAAAATTGAAAACCAAGGGTCAAAAAAAAGATAAAATTTTTCCACTCTTGTCTTGAAAAGCTTTGCAGGTATAAAATGCCCAAGTTCATGAAGAATTACTAGTATAGATAAACTAAGTAGCAGCTGAGCGGCTTGAATAAGAACTTCCATTCACAAAATTTAGAGGTCAAAAATAAGCTTTGATAAATGAATAAGGCACTTTAAAAATGAAACATTTCATAAATTAAGCTAAAGTAGAATGCTCAGCTCAAACGAAATAAACCTTATTTACATAATGACTCGGCTAAAATCCGTGCTTCTTGATTACAATTCACGTAATCTTCTAAGGTTGGCTTTTGAATAAAAGAACTCTTAGACATTACCTTTTCATTGATTTCTGCAATTTGTAAAAACCCAATTTTTTCTTGCAAAAAAGCAGCATTTGTAATTTCATTTGCAGCATTTAAAGCACATGCTACAGTACCTCCTTTCTCTAGTGCTTCATAAGCTAAATCTAAATTCTTAAAGGTTGAACGATCAGCTTTCTCAAAGGTAAGTTGTGGATAGTCTAGAAAATTAAACCTTGGAAAATTAGCAGGAATACGATCTGGATATGTCATTGCAAATTGTATTGGAAGTTTCATGTCTGGCAGGCCCATTTGTGCCTTCATACTTCCATCTTCAAACTGAACTATTGAATGAATAATTGATTGAGGATGAACAATTGTATCAATCTGATTTGCCTTAAGGTCAAATAACCACTTTGCTTCTATAACCTCTAAACCTTTATTCATTAATGTAGCTGAGTCAATTGTTATTTTAGCCCCCATCTCCCAATTTGGGTGTTTCAATGCCTGTTCTTTGGTAACTGTAGCTAACTTTTCTGCTGACCAACCCCTAAATGGACCACCCGATGCTGTTAAGTATATTTTTTCAATTTTATTGTGAAACTCTCCAAGTAAACACTGAAAAATTGCGGAATGCTCAGAATCTACAGGTAGAATTGGCACTTGATTTTTATTCGCCAAATCTGTAATTAGCTCTCCTGCAACAACCAAAGTTTCTTTATTTGCCAGTGCTATAGCCTTCTTGGCTTCTATTGCAGCTATAGTAGGCTTTAAACCTGCATAACCCACTAAAGCTGTCAAGACCATTTCAACCTCTTCCATTTGGACTACTTGACTCAAAGATTCTTCTCCTGTGTATGTTTTAATGCCTTCTTTCCACAATCTTTCTGATAAGTACTCGTATTTCTCTTCATCGACAATAACAACCGCATTAGGTTTAAATTCAAGTGCCTGCTCCAATAACAATTCATCATTTGAATATGCTGTTAGAACCTCAACCTTAAATTTGTCTTTATTTTGTCTTATTACGTCAAGTGCCTGAACGCCAATACTTCCGGTTGACCCTAATAGTGCTATTCTCTTTTGATTTGAAGGTTCCTTCATTTTTTTTGAAACTTAAGCTGTAAAATTAACGTAGATTGCATACAATGTTAATACTGAAATGCCAATATTTGCATTGTAGAACCTAATTGGCTACCACAATGAAACGTCAAAACGCTACAAAAAGAACAATCATCTCTTTCTCAATCGCTCTATTAACAGCAGTAACTGCTTTTAGCATTCAGCAGTCAAAGAAAGAAAGACAATCTTTACTAGAAGAAAAGCTTGAGGCTAAAGTATACCCACAAAGCAAAACCTTCTTGAGTAAGTAACTATTTTCTTGATTGTTTCTTTACTTCTTCTAATACTTTAGTCGCATCCTTCTTAGAGTTAATCTTGAGGTAATTACCTTTTCCTAATTCTACAATCTCTTTCAAAGACTTGTTGGTCCACCTTTCATTCTTAATTCCCAACACAGTAATTGTTAATCCTTCTTTTGCAGTGCTTTTAATCTTTCGTCTTAAACTCTGATTCCGCTCTCCAATATTAAACGCTCCGTCAGTAGCTAAAATGATTTGATTGTTTCCTTCTTCTAAAAAATTTGATTTTCCCACTTGGATTGCCTTTTTAATACCTTTTGATGCATGAGTACTTCCATCTGCTATTATATTTTCAATAGATTTTATAATCTCTTCCTTATGAATTGCTGAGGTTGGCGCCAATAGTACCCTCGCTTCTCCTGAATAGGTAACGATTGATAGATAATCAATTGCTCTTAATGGCTCTAAAAGTTTAATCATGGCCAACTTCAAAATCTCCATTCTCTCTTCCTCTCGCATTGAAGTTGAGGCATCTATGAGAAACACTACATTGTTTGGTTTAAATTCTTCTGATAATAAATAGTCATCTTTTTTAGGTTCATCTATACTATCAATTTCTGGAGTATGTTCTAATGCACTTAAAGGTATCGTATCCTTTTTATCATTTCCAAATAGAATTTCAAACAATGAGGGGCTATTTCTTCTTTCTTCAGCTGTCTTCTTATTTTTCTTTGCTTTAGGTTCAACTCTTTGGGCATTAGCTACTGGTTTCGGTTTCTCTTCTACTTCCATATCAGCTGCCACTATTTCTTTGTTGCTTGTTAACTCCACAAAAAACTGTCTTTGTTCTCCAGACTTTTGTTGTTGAAACAATTGGTAGTTAAATTGCGGCCGTTGACCTCCTGAGAAATTTGGACAAGCAGTCTTATTATTCTTAGGAATAGCCTTCACTACTCCTTTGAAGGTTAAAATTATTGGCTTGTCATTACTACTCAAATAAATCTTTACCTGCTCCTTAAATTTTCCAGTTTGTGTTGGATTTAACTTAATTCTCAACAATTGAGCGCTACCCATTTCTAAATTTTTTGAGGTATACTTTATCGATGTTCTTGGCCTAGCTTCTATTCGTAAAATAAATACATCCTCATTCCCTTGATTGCTTAGGTTTAAGTCGACAACATCCTCATTTAATTGCACAATTTCACCAAGATCAAACTCTGTTTGCGAAAAATAGGTTTGTGCATTAAGCTGTAGTATTAGTAGAAAAAATGTAATAAGATGTATTCCTTTTATAATCATAAGTAGCAAATGTCAAGAATCGTGCTAAACTAATTCATCTGAAAAAGTAGCCCCAGAACTTCATTATTTCTTCAACGTTAGAATCAATACTTTTGCTCAAAACTAACACATTGCTTAAAGTAACTGAGTTAAAAGCAGTTTTCAAAAAAGAAGGGTTTCAAAAGTACTTTAAGAATACCTCTTGGATGCTCTTGGAAAAAGTATTCAGAATTTTTGTAAGCCTTATAGTTGGCGCGTGGGTTACCAGATATTTAGGCCCTTCAGACTATGGTGCATTTCAATTTGCTTTTTCAGTAGTAACTATTTTTTCTGCCATTGCAACTCTTGGCTTAGATGAAATTGTAGTCCGAGAGTTAGTAAAGAATGAGCAAAGAAAAAATAAGCTTCTTGGCACCTCATTTATCTTAAAAATAATAGGCAGCCTTATTAGTATTCTTTTATTGCTAATCGTTACCATGACTTTTGATAATGAACCCATTGTGAGTAAAATGATTCTGATTATAGGTTCTTCAACCTTATTCCACTGCTTCAATGTTATTGATCTACACTTCAGAAGTAGAGTAATTAGTAAATATGTAACCTATGCCAATTTTTTTAGTTTACTAGCTTCTTCTATATTAAAAATTATTCTGATTTTAACTAATGCATCACTCGTAAGCTTCGCCATAGTGGCATTATTTGAGGGTGCTATATTAGCCCTAGGCTATATTTATTACTATAGTAAAAGCGAAACTAACGGTTCTATCTTTAACTGGACGTTCGATACTAAGCTGGCAAAAGAACTCCTTTCAAATAGTTGGCCTTTAATTTTTGCAAGTATGATTCTAATGATTCAATCTCGAATAGATCAGGTGATGTTAAAAGAATTAAGCGGCAATGAAGAAGTCGGATATTACAGCTCAGCACTAAAATTTATTGAGATGCTTGCCTTCCTACCAGTTATTCTTCAAAACTCCCTACTCCCTTCTTTAATCAATTCTAAAAAAGTTTCTGAGAAGCATTATCAAGAAAGGTTACTAAACTATTACCGTTTGAATGTAATTCTCTTTATTGTAACTGCTGTTCCTCTATTTCTATTTTCAGGATTCATTATAACTACGCTATATGGCGATGCATACCTAGCTGCTATACCTTTATTGTCATTTATGTCTTTAAGAGTTATTTTAACTAATATGGCTATTGCTAGAGCAGGTTTTGTAAACATTGAGAATCTATTTAAGTTTTCTATGTTTACTATTATTATTGGTACCGTAGTAAATATCTTATTGAATTATTTTTTAATCCCTGAACACCTATCTATGGGAGCAATTTTTGCAACTTTAGTTTCATTAAGTGTTACTATTTTTATGGTTGACTTTTTTTACGCCAAAACAAGAAGAAATGCTTTCATGCAAATAAAAAGTATGCTTACTTTTTATGCTATAAAAATCAATTTTCTTAAAGAAAAAAATAACGAATAACATTTATGAGGAACCTATTCAACAAGTTTCATAATGCAGCAACTTTATTCGGATTCGATCTTCTTAAATTGAGAAGAAGTTTAAAAGGAGTAGGCTTTTATTATAAAGATCTAAAAGAATTTAAGAAGCAGAAAGGAAGCGACTCTTCGTTTCCATTAGGTTCTAAAAAGGCCATTTTAGACGAAAGAGAAGAAACTTCTGGAAATATGAAGGGGCATTATTTTCACCAAGATTTATATGTAGCTCGGCAAATTTTCTTGAATAACCCTAAAAAACATTTAGATATTGGATCAAGAACAGATGGGTTTGTTGCCCATGTTGCTTGTTATAGAGAAATTGAAATTATGGATATTAGACCTCAAGAAATTAGCATTAAGAATATTAGCTTTAAGCAGGCTGACTTGATGATTCTTCCTGAAGATTTGCTAGACCAGTATGATTCTATTTCTTCTTTGCATGTAATTGAACATTTTGGCTTGGGAAGGTATGGAGACCCGATAGATTATCATGGACATTTAAAAGCGATTGAAAATATAACCAAGATGCTAAAAAAAGGTGGTCGATTCTATTTTTCTACTCCTATTGGAATACAAAGAGTTGAATTCAATGCCCATAGAATATTCTCCGTTCAGTACTTAATTGATCTTTTCAATAAAGATTTTAAGGTTGAAAAATTCTCATACGTAAACGATGAGGGGGACCTTTTTGAAGGAGCTTCCCTAGAAGAATCAGCTATAAAAAATGACTATAACTTCAATTATGGTTGTGGCATTTTTGAGTTAATAAAACAATAGGTCTTATAATATGTTAAAGAACATTATCAAAAATATCGCTTCCAAATTTGGTCTTGTTCTTTTATCAGCCTATGATTCCAAAAGACAAGAAAAATATCTTGAAATAACTGAACAACTAGCAAATAGTTTAACTGTTTCATATGAGACGGATTGCTCTATAATAATCTTTTCAAAAGATAGGGCTATGCAATTGGATGCACTACTTGGAAGCTTTTTCCATTTTGCAAAAAATCCGCCAGCTCTAAAAATCATTTACCGTGCTTCTAGTAACCCTTTTGAAAGTGCTTACGATGAAGTTAAAACTGCTTATATAGCCAATAATGTTGAATTTATTAAAGAGCAAAATTTTAAGGCTGATTTAACGACAGCACTAGAAACAATTAATAGTTCAAAAGTCTTTTTTTTAGTAGATGACATTATTTTTAAAGAAACTGTTGATTTTAACTATTTTGAAAAAATTGACCCTAAAAAGCAAATTCTTAGTTTAAGGTTAGGGAAGCACCTCAATTTCGCCTATACACTTCAAAAGGAACAGAAACTTCCCGACTTATCTCCTTCCAAAGAATTCAACCAATTGCTGAGTTGGGACTGGAATTTAGCTGAATATGATTGGGCTTATCCGCTTTCAGTAGATGGTAACCTTTTTGATACATCTGAGGTAAAAATTATGGTTAACCATCTCAATTACAAAGCTCCAAACTCTTTTGAGGAAGCGCTACAACTTATGACTCCTTTATATGCTCAGAGAAGAGGCTTATGTTTTGAAAAGTCCGTTATTGTCAACAACCCATGCAATAAAGTGCAGACCGAAAACCCTAACGTTCATGGGGCAATTACCATTGAAGAATTAAATAACAAATGGCTTGAAGGTTATCGAATAGATTTTAAAACATTTCAAGGAATCGAAAATAAGAGTGCCCATCAAGAGTTGCCTTTAAAATTTATTAAGCGATGAGCAGCATTCAACCTTTGGTGAGTGTAATCATGCCTGCATACAATGCAGAAAAATTCATCGCTGAATCAATTGAATCAATTCTAAATCAGAGCTATTCAAACTGGGAATTAATTGTTATTAATGATGGTTCCACAGATCAAACAAAAAGTATTGTTTCAAATTTTTTGAGTGATGATCGTATTCAATTGATCAACCATGAGTACAATCAAGGGTTGATAATTAGCAGAAATAGTGGAATTGAAGCTGCTAATGGAAAATACATTGCAAATTTAGATAGTGATGATATAGCCCTACCTCTTCGTTTGCAAAAACAAGTTAACTTCCTAGAAAACAACATCAACTATGTTCTTCTAGGTTCAGCTTGTGTAAATATTGACGCTAAAGGCTCTCAAATAAATACTACAAGAAGAGAAATTCCCAACCTTGCTCTTAAAAGCATTTTGTTATTCAGCAATTATTTCATCAACTCATCAGTAATGATGAAAACTGAAATTGCTAAAAAAGTATCCTATGATTCTTCAATTCCTCTTGCTGAAGATTACTATTATTTTGTAGAATTAAGTCAGTATGGGGATATCGGAAATCTCAGCGAAACTCTTATAAAATATAGAATTCATGACAATAACATCAGTAAAGTCAAGGAAAAAGAATTGAAGAATGCAACTCAGCTAATTTTTAAAAAACAACTCGAAAAGCTTAGTGTCGATTCTACTGCTAAAGAGTTATCCATACATTCTTCTATAGTAGATGCTTCGTTCAAAAACTTTGGGTTTACATTAACTGATGTAGAAGTATGGCTAAAAAAATTAGTGCATTCTAACGAAAAAAACTCTGTCTATCCCACCTCTATATTCAATTATTACTGTTCCTTTTTTTACCGCAGATGTTGTACTAGAAATTCAGGAATATCCTCAATTCGGGAGTTTAGAAAATCTTCTTTATCAAAATTCCTTAGAAAGGATATTAAAGGGAATTCTATTTTCTTTGTAAAGTCAATTTTAAACCTCCAATAAAATGATCGATAAGGTTAGTGTTGTAGTTCCTGTCTATAATTCCGGGCATTTTTTGGAAGAAACCATTCAATCGGTAAAAAATCAAACGTATGCCAATATAGAGTTAATTGTGGTTGACAATTGCTCTACTGATGAGTTCACTATTAAGGTTCTAGAAAATTTGAAAGATGAGTTTGAATTGGTTGTTTCTACACAAAAAGGTCTTTCGATTGCTAGAAATGACGGAATTCAAAAAGCCAGTGGCAAATATATTTTACCACTAGATTCTGATGATATTATTCAACCCACTTTTATTGAGAAATGTGTTGAAAAATTTAACTCCTCACCAAACGTAAAAGTGGTTAGAACTCAAGTAGAATTATTTGGAAAAAAGAAAGGAACAATTGTTTTTGCTCCTTACAGCCTTTCTATTTTATTAGCTAGAAACCTGATGGTAGCTACATCTATGTTTACCAAAGAAAGTTGGAATGCCGTAGGAGGTTATGACTCCAATTTAACCATTTGTTTTGAAGATTGGGAATTCTGGATTAATCTTTTAAAAGATGGCGGCGATGTAAGTACAGTTGATGAGCCACTTTTTCGTTATCGGATTAGAAAAAAAAGTATGATGCATTCCTTAAATCTAGACAACCTTATGGCTGCTCGAAAGTTGATTTGGGAAAAACACAAAGCATTGTATGCTAAGCACTATATGAACCCTGTAGAAAGTTTTGAATACAAATTTATGGAAGACAGCAAGGCTAATAAACTTGGAAACTTAATACTCGCCCCATTCTCCTCATTAAAACTAATGCAGTAATGAGTAAGGAAGTTCAAATAGCTGCAGTCTTGGTTATTTATAATACCAAAATACTAGACTGTGACAGCTACAAAACGCTTTTAGCTAGCGTTGATTTCCCCATTTTAATTTATGACAATAGCCCTAATAGTCAAGAGTTTCCTTCTAAACCCAACATAACTTACCGCAACAACCCTTCTAACCCTGGGGTTAGTAAGGCATATAATGAAGCTGCAAAATGGGCTAAAGCGTTATCTTGCTCACATCTGCTGCTTTTAGATAGTGACTCTCTTTTTCCTGAAAATGCAATTCAAGAATATTTAAGAGTTGCACAAGAATCAGTAAATGCTCTGCTACTTCCTGAGATGAAATCTGGCAATCATAAAATTTCCCCTTTTTATTTCAATTATGGAAAAAGTCATTACGGTGATAACATCTTTTTTGGAGAAATAAATTTGGGAAAAATTGTTGCTATTAATTCTGGAACTTTAATTCCAATTCGGCTTTTTGATGAGGCTGGTGGGTTTAATGAAAAACTGCCTTTAGATTGGAGTGATGTACACTTTTATAGGAAATTGAAGAAATTTAAGCCCAAAGTAATCCACATCTCATTGACAGTCAATCATGGATTATCTGAACATTCTAACAGGGATTTAACCTCAGCAAAGTATAGATTTAGAGTCCAGTTAAAAGGAATAAAACACGTCTCAACTAACTTTGGCGAAAGGTTACTAATGTTATTTTGGATAAAATTAAAAGCTCTTAAATTGTGTTTTCATTACAAAACACCTTGGTTTATTCTGCACTATAGCCGTTATTTTTATGCTTGAGCCAGAAGTACAAATCCTTTTATCAACCTTTAATGGTGCTTCTTTTTTAGAAGCTCAGATAGAAAGTCTTTTGTCTCAAAGTTTTCAAAACTGGCAATTGTTAATTCGTGATGATGGATCTACTGATCAAACTTTAACTATTATCAATTCTTACAAAGAAGCTCATCCCAAAAAGGTCGTAATAATTAAAAATGAGAATGGAGGAAGTTCTACTAAAAGTTTTATGTCACTTCTAAATAGTGTGAGTGCTCCATATATCATGTTTTGCGATCAAGATGATGTATGGCTACCTGCCAAAATTGAAAATAGCTTAACAGCGCTCAAGAGAATCGAAAAAAAGCACCCAGTCTCTGCTGTTTATTGTGATATGAGAGTAGTCAACTCTGAGTTAGAGACAATTTCTCCTTCCTTCTTAAAAAGTCAATCCCTAAATCCCATCTGGTGTGCTAAGCCATATTCCGTCTTTGCGCAAAGTATGGCTGCTGGTTGTTCTATGATTTTTACCAAAACCTTAGCTGACAGACTACACCCTATTGATAGTCTGTTGTTTCAGCATGACCATTGGATTTTAATGCATGCCGCTAATTATGGTAAAATTGGTTTCTTAGATAATATCCTTATTAACTATCGGCAACATGCTGACAATGCTATTGGATCTCATAAAATTGGAATGAGCTACTTTGGCAAAAAAGTAAAAACCACTCGACTAGTTTGGACTCGGTGGAAATACATTAAGAGTCAATACCAACCTTCTCCAAGTATTATTAAAATTGCAATTGAGAAAGTAAGAATTAACCTTTTAAGGCTTTTGGGTCGTCAATAAATTGCCTTTAGGTAAAGACATGCCCGTATAAGTCCCCAATAAGAATTAGTTTTACAGTATAGCACTTTCTAAGCGTGAGTCAAGCAAAAAAATACATAGACCTAGGATTATATTATAGCTTACTGTTTATTGCAATAACCTTTCCTTTACCCTATAAATACTCTAATATTGGTATCGGAATACTTGTAATTTGCTGGGTTCTAAAAAAAGTATTTGTCCAAAGAAAACTACAATTTAACCCCACCTCTTCAAAGTGGATATTGCTTTCTTTTATTGCCTTCTTTGTATTGCAAATCCTCTCACTACTTTATACCGAAAATGTGCATCATGGTTGGAAGAACATTGAAGGAAAATTAAGTTTAGTCCTTATTCCTTTAATTATTCTTGAGTTAAAACTTCCCTTTCAGAAAATAATTAGCTTATTTAAATATTACATCTATTCATTAGCTATTTGTAGCATTTACCTACTCATTAATTCAATTAGCAATTATTTCATTCATGGTTCTCTCCTGACCTATCACGACTTTGTTCTTCCTCTTGGCTTTCATGCCGTATTTTATTCTTATTATATTTTCCTTTCTATTTTAATTACAGTTTTTTTATTCATTAAGAAAGAATTGTCGTCAATAGAAAAAAAAGCAATGATTGTTGCCTTAATTCTTTCTTTCGTTGGTTTAATTATTTCAGCTTCTAAAAATGTATTAGTAGTTACTACCCTATTTTTATTTGCGGGACTCATTATTCGAGCTATAAAATCTAAATTAAGTCCAAAAGAAATTGGATTGGCATTGGCTATAATTATTGTAGCTTCGATTTCCATTTCACAAATACCAGTAATTAGAAATAGAATTGTCCAGCTTACGGAATTGAATGGAATGGAGAACTATAGAAAAATTAAAAGAGGAGAAGTTCTAGTTGCTGAAGACATTCCAAAGTTCAATGGAACTTCTTTGAGAATCACATTCTGGGATGTAGGAATTAATAAGCTAATAAGTGATAACAAGCTAATTTTAGGCTTATCCCCTGGCGACCGAAGAGATGTTCTAAATAAAGAATACTATAAAAATGGACTAAACCCTTGGTATGAAAATTATAACATCCACAATCAATTCATCCAAATTTTAATTGAATTGGGTTTGATTGGCATTTTCGTTTATCTGCTCCTTACTATTCAACTCATTAGAACCTCATTAAAACACAAAAATTTTCTGTTACTTGCTTTTATGCTTGGGTTATGCATTTTTCAGATTACCGAATCTTTGCTAGAACGAAACAAAGGAATTGTTTTTT
>Ga0316204_10009195_pt1 | contig 13323 bp, 14 predicted proteins | sample 6monrhotite_MG_2_FD_205661 | JGI IMG/M metagenome (GOLD analysis project Ga0316204, IMG submission 205661) | Microbial mat bacterial communities from mineral coupon in-situ incubated in ocean water Damariscotta River, Maine, United States -... | ecosystem: Environmental > Aquatic > Marine >... | reverse complement strand
CATAATGGGGATATAATCTACAATTGTAGATAAGACACCTACGATAATATTAGTACCGGTAATACCTGAACCCATATTTAAGAAAGATCCTCAATAAGCTCCGACTTATGTGGCTCAAAATTTATTTTAGTACGGTAAGCAGTTTTATCAATCTGAGTAAATCAGTGGTTTTGAATCCAGTATAATTCCAGATTCAAAACCTTATTATTCAGGTAGGACTATTTATCGCCTCGACCTTGCGAAAATGCTGCTAAAATTACCTATTTCAGCCCTTTGACTCAATTTTTCTGAATATTTCATCCACTTCTTGCCTGATGTGGATCAACAAAACATGATGATTTTAAATTATAGATTGAAAAGTATGATTGAATTTTCTATCTTTATAAATTATTCTGAATTAATGAGATGATTTAGAATCTAATTCGTCTTTGAATAAGATTAATTCCAGAATCATATAAATTAATCAGATCGTTCCAGAAAACGGGTGCACTCGAGGCGAATAAATTAATGAGAACAATCTATGTGGCAAGTCAAATTTTTATCTTCTGGTTTCTGCTATCAGGTCACACTGAAGCATTACTGATCTCACTAGGTATTGCTTCCACTATAGTTATCGTCTACCTTTCACATCGAATGAATATCATCGATCATGAAAGTCATCCAGTTCATCTCAGTTTTCGATTAGTTAAATATTGCGTGTATTTAGGTAAAGAAATCATTTTAGCAAACATTGACGTCATTAAGCGTATTCTTTCTCCTGGAAAGACAATCAGTCCTTGTGTGATAACTATTCCAGCTGAACAAAAATCGGATTTGGGCAAAGTTATCTACGCTAACTCTATCACCTTAACACCGGGTACTGTAACCCTGGAACTTTCAGGTAATAAGATAACGGTCCATGCTCTAAGCAAACAAGGCGGTGAGGATCTGCAAACAGGGAACATGTCCAGAGCAATTCCGGATGACGTGGAGAATCATTGAATGTATACAGCGGCCATTATTGCAATACTTGTGACTATTATACTGGCATTAGCCAGAATATTATTAGGCCCAACAGTTTATGATCGAATTGCGGCAATGAATATGCTGGGAACAAAAATTATTTTATTTATCGCTGTATTTGCTTTTTTCTCGGGTCGACATGACGTGTTAGATATTGCATTAGTTTATGCGCTAATTAATTTTATAGGGATTGTCGCGGTACTCAAATTAATCGAACAACGCAATCTATATACTGATGGCGATACCGTTAATCGGGTGGATGATAAATAATGGATTTTTTCGACTTGTTAAGCTGGTTTTGTTTAATCTTAGGAGGATTGCTGGGTATTATCGGTGGTATAGGTCTACATCGTTTTCCTGATTTTTATACCCGGATGCACGCTGCCGGCACAACTGATACTCTATGTGCTGCTTTTATTTTACTTGGTCTGGCATTTCAGGCTGGCTTTAGCCTGGTGACATTTAAATTATTTTTTATCTTTGTCTTTATATTCCTCACCAGCCCAACGGCTTCACATTCACTTGCCAATGCCGCAGTTTTAGGTGGTCTTAAACCGCAGCTGGAAAAAAATGATTGAAATTATAGTTGAAATAACGCTTTTAAGCTTATTGGTCATTATGGCATTCGCCATTATTCGTATGCGTAGTCTGTTTACTGTGATTATGTTATTCAGTGGCTTTAGTTTTTTATCGGCCGGCTTATTTGTTGTTATGGATGCCGTGGATGTTGCGTTTACCGAAGCCGCTGTGGGTGCTGGTATCTCAACGATTTTACTGCTGGCCACTCTGGCACTGACGTACTCGCCAAATGTCGTGAAAAAAGAAGAACTTCCTGCACATAAACCCTGGCTACCTCTGTTTGTTGTAATGATTACGGGTGTTTTATTAATTTATGGCACGGCAGATATACCTGATTTCGGCGATGCCAATGCACCGGCACAAAAACATGTTGCACCTTATTACTTAAAACAAAGTCAATCTGACACTGGTGTTCCCAATGTGGTTACAGCCGTATTGGCCAGCTACCGCGGTTTCGATACCCTTGGCGAAGTGACGGTTATATTCACCGCAGGTATTGCCGTTTTAATATTGATTGGTGGTCGTAAGAAAGACAATAAACAGGAGTTTGACGATGAAGCATAATCTTATCCTGCGTATTGTTTCGAAATTTCTGATACCGCTCATTTTCCTGTTTGCCTTATATGTTCAGTTTCATGGTGATTTTGGTCCCGGTGGCGGTTTTCAGGCAGGCGTAATTTTCAGTGCTGGTATCATTTTATATACACTGGTTTTCGGTATTGATATTGCCAAACAAATTATCCCGCCGGGTTTATTAAGACTGTTTGCCAGTCTCGGGGTACTGATTTATGGCGGAACGGGGGTCGCCGGTTTAATGCTTGGTGGAAACTATCTTGAATATGGTGTTCTGGGCTCCACACAAGTTGCTGGCCAGCACCTGGGTATTTTAGTAATCGAATTTGGGGTAGGCTTAACAGTAATGTCAGTAATGCTCATTATCTTTTTTGCATTTACCGAGAGACATAAAGAAGATTAGCAATGCTTGACTATTTTATTGGACATTATAATTACTGGATGGTCATCATTATTATGATGGCAGGTTTTTACACTGTGATCAGTCGTGGCAATCTGATAAAAAAAATTGCCGGGCTTAATATTTTCCAGGTGTCGGTTTTTTTACTGTATGTTAGCATTGGCACCATCGAAGGTGGTGCTGCCCCGATCATCGAAGAATCAGTAAAACTTTACTCAAATCCCTTACCCCACGTTTTAATTCTAACCGCAATTGTTGTTGGTGTCTCTACTACCGCTCTTGGGCTCGCTTTAGTTGTACGTATAAAAGAAGCCTACGGCACTATCGAAGAAGATGAGATTCACAATCAGGATCATTCCCTGTGATTGAAACACATTTAAGTCTATTAATCGTTGTTATTCCGCTTCTGGCGGCTCCAGTCATTGCAGTACTGCCTAATGGCCGTTTACCATGGTTTATCAGCACCCTGGTTGTCTGGATCGTGTTTGTACTTTCTTGCTGGCAGCTGATTAATATTCAAGGTGGAGATATTATCAGCTACGAACTGGGCGGTTGGGCTCCACCCTGGGGTATAGAATATCGAATCGACGCGGCCAATGCTCTGGTCGCTTTAATTGTTGCCGGCATCGCCGCAATTTCTTTGCCCTATGCATTGCAAAGCGTCATAAAAGAAATTCCTTTAAAGCAGCATTCATTATTCTATGCCGCTTTGATGCTTTGCTTCACGGGTCTATTGGGCATCACTCAAACAGGGGATATATTCAACCTGTTTGTATTCCTGGAAATTTCTTCATTATCTTCCTATACCTTAATCAGTATGGGCAAACAACGCCAGTCCCTGACAGCTGCGTATCAGTATTTAATTATGGGTACCATAGGCGCCACCTTCTTTTTAATTGGTGTCGGTTTACTTTATGCAATGACCGGCACCTTGAATATGGCTGACCTGGCTCAACGTTTGCCTGATTTGTATAATCATCAAACCATCCATACAGCATTTGCCTTTATCATGGTGGGAATTGCATTAAAACTGGCGCTCTTCCCGCTGCATTTATGGTTGCCAAATGCATACACCTATGCGCCGTCAATTGTTACCATCTTTCTTGCGGCGACGGCGACCAAGGTTGCTGTCTACGTCATGCTACGAGTTTTCTTTAGTGTATTTGACTATTCATTTATACAGGCTTCGCCTACCGATGAATTATTCCTGTTACTCTGTGTGATGGGCATATTATTTATGTCTTTTTTTGCTATTTATCAAACGGATGCCAAACGCTTATTAGCCTATTCGAGTGTCGCACAAATTGGCTATATGATGGTAGGCCTGGCACTGGGAAGTATGTTGAGTGTCACAGGCACCCTGGTTCATCTATTCAATCACGCTCTGATGAAAGGGGCCTTGTTTATGGCAGTTGGCGCTATTGTCTATCGAATAGGAAGCAGCCGCATTGAACATTTTGCCGGTCTTGGTAAACAAATGCCTTGGACTTTTGCTGCAATTGTTATGGGTGGGTTGAGTTTGATTGGTGTCCCCGGAACTGCAGGGTTTATCAGTAAGTGGTACCTGGTACTTGCCGCTATTGAAAAACAATACTGGTTTCTAGTCATTGTTATTTTGTTAGGATCATTGCTGGCGGTTATATACGTTTGGAAAATGGTTGAAGTGTTATACTTTAAACCGCAGGGGGACGTGTCAATACAAACAGTAAAAGAAGCGCCTTTATCCCTTTTAATACCAACCTGGATACTGGTCATTGCCAACGTCTACTTTGGTTTTAATACCGAACTCACTGTCGGTACTGCGCAACAGGCTGTTGCTCTCCTGTTATCAGGAGCGGTTAAATGATTTCATCCGCTCATCTTATGGTATCAGCACTGATTCTGCCATTACTGGCCGCTGTTTTAATTGTACTGAGTGATAAAAAACCCAATCTAAGAGAAGCGATTACATTGGTCACAGCGACTTTGGTCGCGTTTATCGTTGTGACTTTAGCCAGGCGTGTCTTATCTGGTGAAGTGCCTCAACTCGATTTATTGGAAGTAATTCCCGGTATTCATATCGCATTCTCTATTGAACCACTGGGCATGATATTTGCCCTGGTTGCGGGTACCCTGTGGCTGGTAACGTCGGTGTATTCCATTGGTTATATGCGTGGCCATCACGAAAAAAACCAGACCCGATTCTATGCTGCCTTTGCCATTGCGATAAGCAGTACGCTTGCAGCGGCTTTTTCGGCCAATATGTTCACCCTGTTTTTATGCTATGAAATCCTAACAATTTCTACCTATCCTCTCGTTACCCATGCCGGAAGCACCGAGGCAAAACGTAGTGGCAGAATCTATCTTGGCATTTTATTAGGCACATCCATTGGCTTCCAGCTATTGGCCATTTTAATAACCTGGTCAACTGCTGGCACACTTGATTTCAAGCAGGGCGGTATTCTCGAAGGAAAACTCGACCCTGCCTATGCAGGCATATTATATGCCCTGTTCATTTTTGGTGTCGGTAAAGCAGCGGTGATGCCATTTCATAAATGGTTGCCGGCAGCGATGGTGGCACCAACACCTGTGAGTGCCTTACTTCATGCTGTCGCAGTTGTAAAAGCCGGTGTATTTACTGTTTTGAAAGTCACTCTGTTTATTTTTGGTACCAATTTTATAACCGAATCTGGCGCTAGTGACTGGCTGGTGTGGTTTGCTGCAGCTACCATACTATTGGCTTCGCTTATTGCCATAACCAAGGATAATTTGAAAGCCCGGCTCGCTTATTCAACCGTAAGCCAGTTAAGCTATATCGTTCTTGGTGCTTTGGTGGCAACCCAAATGAGTGTCATTGGTGCATCGATGCATATTGCCATGCATGCTTTTGCAAAAATCACTCTGTTCTTTGCCGCTGGTGCCATCCTGGTTGCCGCACATAAATCTGAAATCAGTGATATGAAAGGACTGGGTAAAGCTATGCCATTTACCTTTACCGCTTTCACTATTGCCAGCCTGAGCATCATTGGCTTGCCACCTTTTGGAGGTATGTGGAGTAAATGGTATCTGGCGTTAGGTACAGTACAAGCAGAACAATGGACTTTATTAGCCGTATTGATGATCAGCTCGTTACTCAATATCTTTTACTTGCTTCCCATTGCCATACGCGGTTTTTTCTCTAAACCTGATACTGGTGAAGTTTATACTGAGATAAAAGAAGCCCCGCTAACCATGCTGCTGGCAATAGGTGTAACAACGATTATGTGTATTGTGCTATTTTTCTATCCTGATCCATTTTATGAATTGGCAACACAGGCAACCAGCCTTCAGTATTCGAGGTAAAACTATGTCAGATAAAATAGAACACGAAGAAAAGAAATACCTATTTGATGAACCACGAAACGTTAACCGTTTACTGCGCGGGTTTTATGTAATATGCATCATCCTGTTCATACTGGATTTTATTTTACACCGGCACACTTATCATAGCTGGGAGGAATTTCCCGGTTTTTATGCAATCTATGGTTTTGTCGCTTGTGTACTTCTGGTCCTCATTGCCAAAGAAATGCGCAAAGTATTAATGCGTAAGGAAGAATATTATGATGTGGATGAGTGATCTTCCTCCCTTTATTCCTTTTTATCTGGCGGCCATTGCAATCCTTCTGTTGCGTGGCGACGCATGGTTGAAACTCAGGAATATCATACTGCTTGCCACGCCTTTACTAGGTGGCCTGCATTTATGGCTCGACGTACAGCCCCTTGTATCCATGCAGGCCAGCGACACTTTAGTTGTCGCTAAAGATTTGTCATACAATGTGACTTTTTTTGAATATCAACTTGAATTCATGCGGGTTGATAAACTTAGCCTGCTGTTCGGATACCTGTTTCACGTTGCCAGCTTTATCGCCATTATCTATGCCTTGCATGTTCGCGATACATTACAACAGGTTGCCGGCCTTGTATATGCCGGTAGTGCATTAGGTGCTGTATTTGCCGGTGACTTGATCACCCTGTTTATTTTCTGGGAAGCTTTAGCACTCAGTTCAGTGTTCCTGATCTGGGCTCGTCGCTCAGAAAGGGCAATTAACACCGGTATTCGCTATCTGATCTTCCAGGTTATGTCAGGCGTATTATTATTAGCCGGTGCATTAATTCATTATCATGAAACGAAATCGCTTGCCTTCGATTATATAGGCTTAGACGGTCTGTCAGGGTTGTTGATTTTACTGGCCTTTGGTATTAAAGCCGCTTTTCCTTTTTTACATAACTGGCTTACCGATGCCTATCCCGAGTCGACACCAACTGGAACCGTATTTTTATCGGCATTCACCACCAAGACAGCTATTTATGCGCTTGCCAGGGGATTTCCGGGAGAAGAGATACTGGTCTACATCGGCGCAATAATGACATGCTTCCCAATCTTTTATGCAGTTATTGAAAATGATCTGCGCCGGGTATTGGCATACAGCATGATCAACCAGATTGGCTTTATGGTCTGTGGTGTTGGAATCGGAACAGCCCTGGCATTGAATGGTGCCGTTGCCCATGCCTTCAATGATGTCATTTTTAAAGGCCTGTTATTTATGACCATGGGTGCTGTTTTACACCGTGTTGGCAATATTAACGGTTCCGATTTGGGTGGGCTATATAAAAGTATGCCTAAAACAGCGATCCTCTGTATCGTTGGTGCATCTTCGATATCAGCCTTTCCGTTATTTAGTGGGTTTGTGAGTAAATCCATGGTTATGACAGCAATGATTCAGGAAGGTTATAACTACTTATGGTTAATGTTACTTTTTGCTTCGGCAGGTGTATTCCATCATGCTGGCATTAAAATTCCCTACTTTGCCTTTTTCCATCACGACTCCGGGATTCGCACACAGGAAGCGCCGACGAATATGCTCATAGCCATGACTATCGCGGCTGTTTTATGTATCTTTATTGGCACCCAGCCACAATATCTGTATGCCTTGTTGCCATGGGAAGTCGATTACTGGCCATATGATATAACGCATGTTCTGGCACAATTACAACTTTTGTTCTTCTCAGCGTTAGCTTTTGTATGGTTAAACAAACAGGGCTTATATCCGCCAGAGTTACATTCAGTCAATCTGGATGCCGAGTGGTTCTATCGCAAATTATTACCTACCAGCAGTCAATTAGTTCTCAATGTCCTAAGTTTAATGAATACCATGATTACAAATAGTCTGGTATCGATACGAAAAGGATTTCAGAACGGTTTTCTGATTAAACGGCTCTCACAATTCCACCTGGCTGACAGCTGGCCTACAGGGAGCATGGTATTCTGGATTGGATTAATCCTGGGGGGATACCTTATGATGGATATTAATTTTTAAATGCAGGAAAAACTCGTGATTTCCAGTATGCTAAAAAGTTTTATCAATCTGAGTAAATCAGTGGTTTGAATCCAGTATAATTCCAGATTCAAAACCTTATTATTCAGGTTGGACTAACTATAGCAATTAATCAAAATCAGTCTATTTTTAAAGATAATAAGCGCTATTTATGTAATTTTGCCGGGATGGATAAAAATAAAACCGTTGTCTTGTAGCTTTTACGCGAGTAAATTCATTGTTTCTTCAACCTGTTCTTTAGCCTGTTCAAGTACCTTGACACTGAGTTCTGGAGTAAGTTGACCTAATGCCAATTTTGTAAAAGCTGGAACTTCGTCAAGTTTGGGGGTATCGGTTGCACTGGATGAAGTAGCCATGGCATGTAATTGAGCAACGATTATGATGTCACAATATTCCGGCTTTTCACCGGGTTGTCGCAGCCAGTTTTCCGCTTCTCTAGCGGTGGTGATCAAATCATCGGAAAATTGCCATTTGGACAGAATAGCAGCGCCCACTTCGCCTTTTAATGTCTCAATCAATAAGTCAAATTCCTGCTCATTAGTTATGATTTCAGGATGTTTGTCTGCAAAGGTGATTATCGGTATGGCACCGATATCATGCAGTAAACCCGCAAGCAGGGCGTGTTCAGGGTTAAAACCCGGGGTGATTTTGGCCAGTACAAAGCTAAGTGCGGCAACTTCCCGGCTATGATTCCAGACGTTCATCATCTTCTTTTTTAAAGACTTGTTTTTTGTTTTAAATAATTCTTTCATGCTAAAAGAGGTCACAAGCTGGGAAGTCACTTTAGTTCCAAGTCTTGTTACCGCCATCTGACAATCATCAATTTTATGAATAGAACGATACAGAGCACTATTGGCCGTTTTGATGATTTTTGTGGTTATGGCAGGATCTGAAGCAATAATATTAGCTATTTGACGAAAATTACTTTTTTCATCATACAATGCCTGACGAATTTTAATGGCGACATCAGGGACGCTGGGCAACTGCAGACGATTTTCACTCAAGTCTTTTATTAAACGCTTATACAGGTAATGATGCCTGATTTTTTCCGCAGGATCGTCCTGAGCAGATTTATTGGAAAATTGTAAAATTGTTTCAACATCGACGATAACGACTTTAATTTCAGTGACTGATTTGACACTGTATCGACTTGGGCGGTAACGCGACAGAGGATTTCGGGAATTTTCACTACGACTATGAATAAGCCATTGGGTCGAGCTTTCATCACCAACTTCTACGGTGCCTTCAATCAGGAAATATTGATAAGGCGTATCACTATAGAGCTGGATAAAGGTTTCATTGGCAGGAATTTTTTTTATCTGAATAAGATTCGCCAACTCAATGAGTTGATGATCGTTAAGGTGTTGAAACGGTAGAAAAAATCTTAAGAATTTTAAAACCATAAGGTTATAATATTTGTCTACTGATGGAGGACTGGACTACTGGTCTTAGATATCATTGCCAGCAAATATCAAAATTCATTTTAGCAAATGTAGCTAAAAAAGCATTAGTTTAATAAATATAGAAAGATATTCAGTCGAATTCATTTTGGCTTTATAGATTGCTTTAGAAATAAATTACTCTATTAAATCAAATAGATATGTTTGGTTTATAGTAGAAATTATTAATTTTTATAGCTGATCTGAGAGAGTTTTTTAAAGGTAAATGTGACAGGGTTCTTAATTTGTTTTCTCTAGCGGCAGCAGTAATATGAAGCTGACGGATTGTTTGTGATGATTGTTTCTGGCAATTAACTCACCATTATGAAATTTTCCGATCAGGTTGGCGACGTACAAGCCTAAACCCAGGTGAACTTCCTGTCCTTTTGATTGGCGAAAAGAGGTCAGAGAGTTAAAAATTGCAGACAATTTACTTTCATCTATTAATGGGCCAAAGTTATTTATTTCTATCAACAGCTTGTGTTTTTCTTTTTTCAATGTCAGTTGTATCGGGGTTCCTATAGTGTGGAAACTGATGGCATTCATAAGCAGTTTATCCAATAGTTGAGCCATTAATTCGGGTGATAAATCAATTGTTTGAGTATTTATTGATGGTTCAAAAATAAGATCAATATCGGCATGGACCGTGTGCATGGCCTCGACATAACGGCGTAGAAATTGAACGATTTCAATGGTTTCTTTTTCCATATTGTTGATTGATTGTTCCAGACGACTGGCTTCACTCATTCGATTGAGAAGATCGTTGAGACGAGAGCAGCCTTCCTTTGCGCGTAAGGAATATTTTTGATTATCTTCTGACATGGTCAGAGCGGTCATATTTTCCAGTGACGATTTTATTATTGTCAAAGGGGTTCTAAGTTCATGGGATAGTTTGCTGGACAGAGATTTAAGATACTGGTTATTTTGTTCAACCTGAGTTAACAATGTGGAAAAGCTTCGTGCCAGGTCACCAATTTCATCATTATCATTTCGATACAGCTGATTGCTGATTAAGCCATCTTGCGATAAGGCCACTTCAGTATCATTGCGCAGATTTATAATTCGGTTTAACAGGCGGGTGGAGAAAAATAACAAACTTAATAAAACGCCCAAAAATAAAATAATAGTTATTAACAGAATCCGTTCGAATGTTTTATCCTGCAGCGCCAATACCGAATCATTTTCCTGTTCAAGAACAAGACTGCCGATAATAGTATTGTCATTATCAAAAACAGGGGTAGTAATTGACAGGGTTAATTGATCACTACGGGGATTGTCTAACCATTTCTTTGTTGAATGGCCTTTAAGTGCTGCGTTTATTGAATCATTTTCAATCCGGGACTGATTATTACCATATGTCGGTTTCTGCTCGGGATAATTCATAATAAGTAGATAAAGATGTCGATATAAGGAAATTAGTGAAAAACTGTTTTGCGATTCTCTATTGTCCTCTTGTGAAGCTAATGTCCGGGCATAGACATAATGATGTTTATTCACAAGCCATAATTGGGTATTATCAGGTACCAGTTGTTGTAATCGAAAATTACTCAAAGGATCGGTTGCCAGCAATGGATTGAGTTGCTGTTCAACTATCAGAGCATCTGTAGCCACGGTTGAAGTAATGGTTTTAATACCATCAGCACTGTCTTTTTTGAGCTGAAAGGCAATGTGACGGTTAATCCGGGCAATTGGGATTTTAAATTCCAGGGTATAACCCCGGGAATTTTCCTGCCACTCAGCACGAATTTGATGCTTAATATTTTCGGAGAGGGGGGCGATTAGATAACCTTTGACCCAGCCCGGAGAACTTATCTTAAATCGGTAATCCCGGATCTGGTGAGCATAATCCAGATATTGAAAGTGAATATACTCTAACAGGGGGGCTTTAGAATAAGTGGCCACGCCAAAAGATTTACTATGCTGAACCCTGTGTTTATTGATACTAATGGAAAAATAATAGAATTGCTCATCATTAGCGCACAAGACAGATAATTCATTATCCTTTTGTTGAGCAGTGGTCATGAAAGATTGTTGGGCATTTTGCAGTGCAAACCAGTCATCATTATAACCATCTATAACTATAGTGTTTTTGAGCGGATGGGAATAAATAACCTTCTGGGGCGACTGGGTGATTTTATTAAGGCTTATGAGTGTGCCATTGTCTTTAAAAACAGAGGCGATGGTTCTGGCAATAACCTGGACGGATTGAGCATGGTTGTTTTTTAGAAAAACTTCTAACTCTTGCAAATAGCTCAAACCGGCTATTGGAAAAATTAAAATAGTGACGGTTACCAGTAAAAGTTTGCCTCGTAGACCGATGAATCGGAAGCGGTTTCTGAGGGATTTTTCGAGGTTATTTTTACCAGTCATGAGGTATAGTTAATGACAGCGCCAGCGATAACCTGCACCATAAATGGTTTCGATACAATTAAAATTCGCTTCGATGTGCATGAATTTTTTTCTGATTCTTTTGATATGTGAGGTTATTGTGCAATCATCAACGACGGTATTGGCATCATCCATCAATTGTTCTCTGGATTTAACATGACCTGGATGTCTGGCTAAGGAGTTTACCATCCAGAATTCTGTCAAACTGAGATCCACTATTTCATCCTGCCATTGAATTTCAAGGCGTTCCAGATTGATGGTTAGTGAGCCAACCGATAATAACTTTTCTTGTTCCGGCTTTTTGTGCATGACATCAATGCGGCGAAACAGGGCGGCTATTCGAGCACCTAGATGAGGCAGGCTGATATCTTTGGTTAAATAATCATCAGCTCCGAGGCGCAAGCCTGAAATAGTATCAAAGTCATTATCTCTGGCGGTGAGAAAAATAATAGGCAGTGTATCTGATAATTGTCTGAGTTGACGGCAAAGTGTAAATCCACCCTCGATTTCATCATCGAGACCAATATCCAGTAAAACCAAATCCGGTAGCGACTGATTAAATGCCAGCTCGGCTTCCTGTCGATTTGCATAAGAACAGACCTGATAACCTTGTCGTAATAACATTTCTGTATAATTGTCACGAATGGCGGGTTCATCTTCCACAATAACAATTTGTTTGGCCAATCTCTTTACCCTTACCTTAAACTTGAAAATCAGTTATTTATGCATGCTGCCATATTTTAGTCATAATTTTTCATTATTTGTTCCATTTAGACAAGTAACAATGTCATATTTTGATGATTTAATGACTATATCGTAAAACTTTATACACTAACAAATGGAGAAAAGAGAGTATGGCAAACCTGACAAATCGAAATTGTCCATTATCGGAAGATTTTTTTTATTGGCCACCTGAGGAAATCAGTCGTTATAAGGATTGGTGTGAAGTAACAAAAACTGAAGATTCCAGGGTAATACCAAAGGAAGTAAAAGAAGATAAAGTTAATAAACTCAATATATAATAGGGATGTGTTTTCCAATCTTATTTAGAAAATGCTAAAATGACTGATTACTAAAATATCTACTATGCAGCCGAGGAACAATAGTGGCGTTAAAGTTTGTTGAATCAGCCAAACTGCCGACACAATGGGCAGAATTTACAATTTATGGTTTTGAGGACGAACAGATGGGCAAGGAACATATTGCTCTGGTTTTGGGCGATGTCGCCGATGGCCAACCGGTTGATGTGCGGATGCATTCGGAGTGCCTGACCGGTGACGCACTTTTTAGTATGCGCTGTGACTGCGGACCACAACTTGAAGCCGCTATGAAATTGATTGCTGAAGAAGGTCGTGGTGCTTTGCTGTATCTGCGTCAGGAAGGACGCGGAATTGGCCTGATCAACAAGATTAAGGCCTATCATCTGCAAGATGGCGGCGCTGATACGGTGGAAGCCAATGAGCAATTGGGTTTTGATGCTGATTTACGTGAATACGATATCGCTCATGATATGCTCAATTTCCTGAAAATTAAAAAATTACGGCTCATGACCAATAACCCACGAAAGGTTAATGCCCTGGAAGAGCAT
>Ga0316204_10009194_pt1 | contig 13323 bp, 9 predicted proteins | sample 6monrhotite_MG_2_FD_205661 | JGI IMG/M metagenome (GOLD analysis project Ga0316204, IMG submission 205661) | Microbial mat bacterial communities from mineral coupon in-situ incubated in ocean water Damariscotta River, Maine, United States -... | ecosystem: Environmental > Aquatic > Marine >... | reverse complement strand
CCGCACCCACCGGATCGAGGCATTCTACGACGGCCGCACCCTCACCCGTCACGACCTGAAGGACCGCGCGATCCTGCGCGGTATCGGCGGCCAGCTGCGTCGGCTGCACGCGCTGACGCCCCCGGACCTGCCGGCGGAGCCCTTCTTCGATCGCCTGTTCCGACGCTGGCGTGCGCTCGGCCGGCCCACGCTGACCGAGCACCGCGGCCGCTTCCCCGAGAGCGAGCAGGCCATGTGCGAGGCGCTGCTGCCCCTGCTGGCGCCCGAGACGCTGGCGCGGGTGCGATCGCTGCTGCCCGACGAGCCGCTGGGCTTCTGCCACAACGACACGTACCACGGGAACACCTTCCTGCTGGCGGGCGGCGAGGTGCGGCTGCTGGACTTCGAGTTCTCCTGCCTGGGCTACCGGTCCTTCGACTTCGCCAACCTCTTCGCCGAGACGGTGATGCGGCACAAGCTGCCGGGCTACCCCCACTTCAGCATCGCCGAGCCGGAGTACACGGACGAGGACATCGCCGCCCTGGTCGACGGCTACCTGGACCCCGCCGCCTTCCCGGGCGAGGCCGCCCGCCTCGCCGAGCGCGCGCGGCTGGTGGCGCAGACGCGAGCCATGATCCCGCTGTCGGACTTCATGTACGCCATGGCCTCCCTGCCGCTCGCCGTCGAGCCCATCCAGACGATCCGCTTCATCCCCTACGCCCACGCTCGCTACCAGCGCTTCCTGGCCGCGACCGGGCAGTGACCGGGCAGTGATCGCGCGGCTCGGCAGGGCCTGAGCCCGACCTCACTGGAGACACTCCTCACTGGAGACACTCGGACGTCTCCAGCTTGACGCACGCTGGCTCTTCGTCGCAGCGGCTCAACGCGAAGCCGTCCGGACAGCTCAGCCCCGTTGTGCTGCCCAGATCGAAGATCTCGCCTTCGGTGTCGGCGCTGGACCACAGCAGCTCGCCGGCGTAGTCCGCGGTGAGCATGGCCGCGTCGTCCGTCAGGCTGCCGGCCGGGAAGGGGCCGGCGAGCTCTGCTCCCAGGGCGGCGGCGCTGCCCAGGTTCTTGCCCTCGAGCTCCAGGATGTGCCGGCCGCTGATCAGGGAGACAGCCTGCACCCACCAGTAGTTGAAGGCGCTGGTCTCGCCGCTCTCGTCTGCGATGATCAGCGCGCCATCCAGCCGAACGCGGAAGCTGTTGTCGGCGCCCAGCCCCACGAGCAGATCGCCGGGCTCGTCCAGCTCCAGGCACACCGAGAAGCCTATCCACTCGTCTACCGGTCCGTCGCCGAGCGCCCCCTCGCAGGTCCACACCCCCGAGGTGTTGAGCCGCCCCAGCGCGCTGCCGTCCGACTGTCCCCAGTAGTCGTCCTGAACGATCTCACCGCCGGGGTAGCGGGCGCCGTACTGGCTGTAGGCGAAGTAGGGCTCGATGGCGCAGACCTTGAGCTGGACGCCGTGGTTCTGCGGTGTTCGCGTGAACTCACGCTGGCAGATCTCGCCCGCCGGAGTCGGCTCGAAGCCCTCCGGGCAGGCGCACGACATCGGGTCGGCTGCGCCAGTATCTCGCTGTGCGGTGTCCCGCGGGGGGGCGGTGTCGGGAGCGCTGTCCCAGCCGGCGGAGTCGGTCGTGGCGTCGGTATCGGGGGTGTCGACTGCGTGAGCTGTGTCGGCGCTGTCGGCTGTCAGCTGCAGCGCGCGGTCGGTCGACTCCCCGTTGTCTGACGGTGTGAGGGCGGAGGTACAGGCCAGCAGGATCATCGCGAACATGGAACAGCCCTCCGGAGGTGGCCCTCAGTACCAAGGGGCGCCGCGCTGGAGAGTTGCGGCGCGCCCCTATCCCAGCTCCAGGCCGGTGTTCCGGCGGTAGAGCTCCTGGTAGGCCGGCCGCGCCTGGAGGGCGGCCAGGGCCAGCCCGGAGAGGGGTCGGATCAAAGTCGGGCGTCGGCCCGGCTGCTGGCGCCGCGGCCAGCGGCGCGGTGACCATCAGGCCTGCCAGGCTCGCTGTCAGCTCTCGTCGGGACATCGGCTTCATGGCTGCACTCTCCGCTCGAACGGTGCGCCGCGAGCGGCCGCCCGGCTATCCGACGCGCCACCCATAGCCGTACGTCATTCCGCCGATAGGAGGTCAAAGAGGTGGTACAACGCCGGGATGAACACCATGAGCCTCGCCCTCCTCTCGCTCCTTGCCTGCGACTCCAAGGTCACTCCGGCCGCTGACGACACGGCTTCGGCCCCGTCCGCGACTGACTGCGACGTGACCATCGACGAGACTCTGCCGCCGAACGCATCGAGCGACGCCTACTACCGGGCCCCGGTGGAGCTCCACCTGAGCGAGCCCGACCCCTCCGCCCGGGTGATCGCGGACTTCTCGGGCGCGACCACGACCCGAGACGACGACGCGACGCTGGTCTACACCCCGGACAGCCCGCTGGCGCCGGACACCGACTATGTCGTGGGCCTGGACTACTGCCGGGGGGACGCCGAGATCAGCTTCCGCACATCGTGGTTCGGGGGACCGGTCGCCGAGCCCCTGGTGGGACGCACCTATGTGGTCGATCTTGTGGGCGGCCGCTTCCTCCAGGGCGGCAACCTGGCGGGGGTCATCTCGGCGGTCTTCAACCGCGGGCTGCTGCTGCACATCCTGGTGGAGGACGACGACACCCTGACTGTCCGGGCGGGCATCTCCACCCCCACCGGCGAGGCGGTCGCTCAGGACACCTGCTTCCGCACCACCGACGTGGAGGTGGACTTCAGTACCAGCCCGTTCTTCGCCATACGGGTGGACCGCTTCGCCTTCGAGGCCTTTGAGACCGAGCTGGATCTCCTCGGGCTGGAGGTCGACGGGACCTTCGCGCCGGACGGGGGCTCCGTGGGCGGCGTCGCCTACAGCCTGGCGGTGTCCGCGGAGGATGTCGCCGGGGTGCTGGGGCTCGAGGGTGGCGCCGAGGAGGCCTGCGGCTTCGCTGAGACGCTGGAGGAGAGCTGCGGGCCCTGCCCGGGGGACAGCACGGTCGACTGCCTGATCATCACCACCGACGGCATCGACGCCCCCGAGGTCGCCCTCACGGTCACTTCGGTGACCGACCCGGAGTCCGACCCGGACTGCCAGCTGGATACAGGCGGGTAGGGGCCTACTCGTCCGGGAACGGCGGGGGGATGTCGCCGATGTGCTCGGCTGGGAGCACGAAGACCAGGAAGTAGATCGCGGCGTAGAAGAAGGCGTCCTGACTCATCGACAGGGCGCCGATGTCGTCCGCCTCCACCACCGCGTTCAGCTCGTCCAGGTAGCCCTGGGCCTCCTCCCGCTCGCTGGTGCGGGGGTAGTCGCTGGCGAGGATGCCCTCGATGAGCGGGATCACGTCCGCGGCGTGCTCCGGGGCGATGTCCGGCGCGCCCTGGTAGGCGTGCACCTCGTCGTCGTCGCCGAAGAAGGCCAGCGCCTGCAGCAGGAAGCGCGTCTGGTCCCGCAGAGAGCGGTAGTCGATGGTCTCCGGGGTGTCGCCGGTGGTGTGGTAGAAGGCCATGCCCGGGCTGGTGAACCAGGCCGCTGGGATGGGGTCCTCGACGCGGTAGAACTCATCCTGGTCCGAGGCGAACACCGGGATGATGTCCCGGTGCACAAAGACCACATCCATCTCGGCGTACAGCTCCGCGAAGCCGCGCCACGCCTCCAGCAGGGTGGGGCTTCGCTCCAGCCCCATGAGCACCAGCGGCCAGTAGTCCGGCAGCACGCCACGGCCCACCGGATCCACGGACAGGCCGAAGGCGATGTCGCCGTAGGGCACCACCTGATCGGCCAGCCAGGCCTCGGCCCCCTCCAGCCCCATCTCCTCCTCGTCGGTGATGAGGAAGATGATGGAGCGCCGGGGCTGCACGCCCTCGGACACCAGCACGCGGGCGATCTCCAGCAGCGCGGCCACCCCGGCGACGTCGTCGAAGGCGCCGTTGTAGATGTCGCCGTCCGCGGTGACGCCCAGGTGGTCGTAGTGGGCCATCACCACGATGTGCTGGTCCGCCAGCGCCGGGTCGGTGCCCGGCAGCACGCCCACGAGGTTGGTGCCGGTGTCGTAGGTCGCCGGCGCGACGGTCCCGTCATCCAGGAGCTGGTAGACCCCGCTCTCCTGCTCTGTGGGGTAGGTGTGCAGGAAGCCGTCGTCGCCGAAGGGATCGAGGCCGATGTCCGCCAGCTCGCCCGCGATGTAGTCCCGGGCGCTGGCGTGGCCTGATGAGCCCGGGATGCGGCCGCCGGTGGCGTCATCGGCCAGGACGTCCACGTGGGCCTTCAGCCGGGTCACGGACAGGGCGTCCACCGTCGCCGCGTCCAGGTAGGTCGCGACCTCGTCTTCGTCCTCGGGCTTCTCGCTGCAGGCCAGGGGGCCGCCCAGCGTCAGCAGGGTGAGGAATGTCAACTCCATGTGGTCTCCTGCTGGTGCTGTCACGTCGCTGATGTCGCGGGCCGTAGCAGACTGTATCAGGCGGGGTTGCCTGAAATTATGGGAGCCTATGTCCAGACCGGACATCGCCCAGGTGAACATCGATCGCGAGCGCCAGCGCAGCTTCCTGCAGAGCCAGTGGGCGCTGCTCGGGGGCAGCGCTCTGAGTGTAGGCGGTCTGGCGCTCACGGGGGTGCTGAGGCCTGAGATTGTGGCGACCGCCGGGCTGTTCTTCGCGCTGGTTACGCTGACAACCGGGGCGGCGACGATCGCCTGGCGCCGCGGTCGGCTGGCGGCCGGCCTTGTCCTCGCCACGCTGCACCTGGACTCGGCGCTGGCGCTCGGCTCCTTCTACCTGATGGGTGAGTTCGAGACGCCTGCGCTGGGCTTCCTGTCGCTGGTCATCATCATGGCGCCGCTGTACGGCCGCCGCGGCGCGGAGTGGCCCGTCGCCGGGGTGCAGATCGTGCTCTACCTCGGCCTCGTCGCTGCGCGGGAGGGCGGCGGGCTGTCCTGGCTCCCCTACGGCTACATGCTCGACCCCGCGGCGGTGTCCGAACCCCAGTTCCTGGCGCTCTCCGTCGGTGCCTTCTGTACGGTGACGCTCGGGGTGGCCTTCCTGGCCGGACGGGCGTCGCTGGACATCCTCACGAGCCAGCAGCAGCTCCGCGACGCGGTACAGCGGCAGACCCGTGAGCTGTCCCAGATCAACGACGCCGTGAGCCACGACCTGCGCGCGCCGCTGCAGTCGCTCATCAGCTACTCCGAGTTCCTGGAAGAGACGCCTCTGAATGACGAGCAGCGGGAGCTGCTGCAGGAGCTCCACGAGAGCGCATGGCGCATGGCCGGGATGCTGGAGAGCCTCCAGGCCCTCTCCCGGCTCAGCGGCAGGCTGGACCGCGCCGACGCCGTGCCGCTGGACCGCGCCGCGTCGGCGGCGCTGAAGAACCTCGCCGCCGCGATCGCCGAGCGGGGCGTGCAGGTGGAGGTCGCCCGCCCCCTGCCGCGGACGGTGGGGGACGCCTCTCTCCTGGCGGAGGTGGTGCAGAACCTGCTGGAGAACGCGATCAAGTACAGCGACAGCGAGCACCCCCGGGTGCTGCTGAGGGCCGTGCCGGCGTCGGAGCCGGGGCGGGTCGCCTTCGCGGTGGAGGACAACGGCGCCGGCGTGAGCGAGTCGGATCGCGAGCGCATCTTCTCCCCCTTCCAGCGGCTCGAGCAGCACCGCGGCCACCGCGGCGTCGGCACCGGACTCGCCGTCGTCGAGCGGCTGGTGGCCGCCCACGGCGGCGCGGTCCGCGTCGAGCGCGCGGAGGAGCTCGGCGGCGCGCGCTTCGTGGTCGAGCTGCCGGCGGCCGGGGCCGAGCCCGCGCTCAGTCCACCCGCTCGATGATGACGTCCTCGATCACGGTGCCACGGCGCACGCGCTGGGCGCCGCCGTTGTCGAGGGAGACCTGCCCGAAGACGGTGTAGGTGCCCTCCAGGTGCGGCTGCGGGGAGAGGGTCACGAACCACTGGGAGCCGCCCGTGTCCGGCCCCGACAGGGCCATGCCGAGGGTGCCCTCGTCGTAGCGGGCCCAGCTGAGCTCGTCAGGGATGGCGTAGCCGGGGCCGCCCCAGCCGTCGCCGCGGGGGCAGCCGTCCTGGACCACGAAGTCGGGGACCACCCGGTGCACGGTCAGGCCGTCGAAGTAGTCCCGCTCGGCGAGCTGGGCGAAGTTCCAGACGGTCAGGGGGGCCGTGTCTGGATCGAGGGAGACCCGGATCTCGCCGGAGTCGGTGAGGATGCGGGCGCTGCGGATGCTCAGGATGGCGTCCAGCGGCGGCAGCCCGCTCAGGAAGTGGGTGGGCGGCGCGGTGCGGGGACGGCCGACCACGTCCGCCAGCTCCCGGGCCGCCGCCCGGACCGAGGGATCGCGCGAGCGCAGACCGCCGGTAATCAGCTCCTCCAGGCCCTCGGGCTCCCGGGCGCCGGGCAGGGCGAGGCCGGCGGACAGCGCCCCCAGCCCCTCCAGCCAGAAGTCGTGATCGTAGGCGGCGGCCATGCGCTCCACCACCGCGGGCAGCAGCGAGAGATCGGGCCGCTCGGCGAGCATGGCGGCGCCGGCCGAGGCGGCCGTGGCGTCCTCGACCGCCAGCAGCGCGGCCACCGTCTCCCCGGTGACCTCCAGCTCGACCAGACGGCTGGCCGCGGCGCTGCGGAGCTGGGCCTCTTCGCTGGCTGATGCCAGCCGCATCAGCTGACCGATGTCGCTGAGGGTGCCGATGGCCGCTGCCTGCACCATCAGCGGCTGATCCGGCTGGAGCCACGGGCGGGCGCTCTCCACCAGGTCCCGCTGGCCAAGAGCGGCGACGGCCGCCGCCGCCAGATCTGCCTCGCCCGAGTCGGCGAAGGGCTTGAGCAGGGTCTCGGCCTCGTCGAGGCTCTCCGCGGACCCCGCCGCGTGGATCGCGGCGAGGCGGACGCTCCAGCTCGGATCGTCCAGCAGCGCCTCCAGGGCCGGGGCATCGGAGAGCTTGCCGGCTACCCCCGCCGCGGACACCCGGACGCCGACGTCGCTGTCCGCGCGGCCCGCGGCCAGCGCGGCGGCGGCCTGGGCCTCGGGGGCCCGTCCCAGCGCGCGCACGAGCCAGGACCGCACGTTGGGGTCGGGCTCGCGCCGAAACCTCAGCAGCAGCTCATCAGCGAGGCGAGCGTCCAGGGCTCCGGCCGCCGGTGTCGTGCGGGCGAGGGCGAAGGCTGCGGCCTCTCGGGGCGCGCTCTCCAACCGAATGAGCTGATCGGCCAGCGCCTGGAGCACCGCGTTGTCCCCCGCGCCCTCGACCTCAGCGATGCCCAGACGCCCCAGCGCCACGGCCGCCTCACGGGCCTCGACGCCCTCGCCGGAGAGCCCCTCGACCAGGGTCGGGATGTCCTCCGGGTTGCCCCTCATGCCCAGGGCGGCCAGCAGCCCCGCCCGCACCTCGGGGTCGGTCTCCTCCGCCAGCGCCGCGCGCAGGTGCGGGGCGCCCCCCGGGGCGAGCCCCAGCCCGAAGGCCGCCGCGCGTCGAACCGACGGGGCGGGATCCCCGGTGAGCGCCTGCAGGCGCGGCACGCGCCCGGGGGCGCTCGAGAGGCGGCCCAGCGCCAGCGCCGCCCGCTCGCGGGTCGCGACGTCCTCGCTCTCGGTGAACCGGTCCAGCGCCACCGCCGGCAGGCGGTACAGCTCGATGACCAGGATGGCCTGCAGGTCTTCCTGGGGCGTGGCGGCCGCGGGGGGGGAGGCGGTGTGGAGGGCGAGCAGCAGTGGGAGCACGGGGAGCACGGTGACCTCGGAAGTAGCTGGCAATTGTGGCTTGGCACGTCTGGCTTCCGACCGCAATACAGAGGGGCGTCGAAGGCGACTCGAGGAGGCGCGTGGAGGATCAGGAGCGAGAGGCCCTGGAGGCCCTGCTGGCGGCTGCCGGCGCGGGACGGCGGTCCCTGAAGCGGGCCGCGGCGGAGCTCGACGCCCGTGGACCCGCCGCGAAGGCCGCGCTGGTGGCGTTGGTCGCCGGGCGCGGGGTGTCGCTGCCGGAGGAGGCCGCGAGCTGGCCCGGCAAGCGGCTGCTGCGTCGAGCCCGGGGGCGGGACGTCGAGGCGCAGGTGCGCCGGAACCCCATCCGCCGGGACGAGGCCTTCACCTGCGCGCACTGTGGGGTCGAGGCCGCGCCGGGCGGCGCCCGGGTGCGGGACCACTGCGGCGCCTGCCTGCGATCGCAGCACGTCGACGAGGTGCCCGGCGATCGGGCGGCCACCTGCGGCGGCCTGCTGGACCCGGTGGGGCTGGAGGTCGTCGGCGGTGAGTCGGTGATCCGCTATCTCTGCCGACGCTGCGGGGCGGCGCGGCGCTGCCGGGCCCACCCGGGGGACGACGCCGCCGCGCTCGCGGCGCTCTCGGCGCGGGCGCCCTGATGGCGCGCGGTCGCAAGCCGGGGCTGCTCGAGCGGGTGCGGCGCGCCAGCGAGGCCAGGGGGCTGCTGGATGCTCCGCTGGCCGTGGCGGTCTCCGGCGGCGTGGACTCGATGGTGCTGATGCACCTGCTGGCCGCGCTCGAGCTGACGCCCACGGTGATCTCCCTGGACCACGGGATCCGATCGGAGAGCGCGGACGAGGTGCGCTTCGTCGGCGCGGCCGCGGCCGCGCTGGGGCTCCCCTTCGTCGCCGGCGCCCTCGAGGTGGGCGCCGGGCCGGATCTGGCCGCGCGGGCGCGCACGGCGCGCTACGCCTTCTTCGAGCGCTGGCTGGAGACCCGCCCGGGGGCGTCGGTCGCCCTGGCTCACCACCGGGACGATCAGGCGGAGACGGTGCTGGATCGCCTGATCCGAGGGTCCGGCGCCGGGGGGCTGGCGGGCATGCGCTGGCGGCGGGGGCCCTACGTGCGGCCGCTGCTGGACGAGCCGCGAGCGGCGCTGGAGTCCTGGGCCACAGCGCGCGGCGTGCGCTGGGTCGAGGACCCCTCCAACAGCAAGGGCACCCGCGGCCTGCTGCGCCGGGAGGTGCTGCCGCTGCTGGAGGTCGCGCGCCCCGGCGCCGGGGCCGGCATCGCCCGCGCGTCAGCCTCGCTGGCCGAGGACGAGGCGCTGCTGCGCGAGCTGGCCGCGCCGCTGCTGGCGGCGGACGGGGTGGACCTGCCCCGCTGGGCCGGGGCGCCCGCGCCGCTGCGCCGCCGGGCCGTGCTCGCGCTGGCGGCGGCGACCCGGGGAGACGCGGCGCCGCCCACGGCGGCTCAGATCGACGCCGCGCTGGCGCTGACGACCGCTGGCCGCGCCGTCGTGCTCGCCGGCGGCTGGCGCCTCGTCGCGGGTGAGCGCCGCCTGCGCTGCTTGCCGCCGCCGCCCGCCCCGGCCGTCGTCAGCGACGGCCCCTGGGGGATCTGGTGCCTGACCGCGTCCGCGCCGGTTCAGGTCCGTCCGCCCCGCCCCGGCGAGCGGCTGGGGGAGGCGCGGCTGAGCGAGCGCCTCCGCGCGGCCGGCGTGCCGGCTGCCCTGCGCGCTTACCACCCGGTCGTCGAGCGTGACGGCCGGATCTGGGTGCCCGGAGTGTGGCGCGTCGGCACCGGGCACATCGGCGATCGGCCGCCGGCCGGCGTCAAGGTGGTCGCCAGCAGGACCGCCTCGGCCTCCTGGGCGGGTGGTGGTCCGTACGCTCAGGCGCTATAAAGGCTAGCTCGGCACCTCTGTTCGAGGTATCTCCAGCTTTCCCCAACGGCGGAATCAGATGAGTAAGCACGGTCGGACACTGCTGTTCTGGGCCTTCATCTTCTTGATCGTGATGATGGCTTTCGTCGTCGCCGACAGTCAGGAGACCGAGGGGCAGCAGGCGCTGCAGTTCTCGGAGTTTGTCTCCAAGGTCGAGTCAGGACAGGTGAAGAAGGTCACCATCCAGGGCTCTGAGATCCGCGGCACGCTGAGCGAGGGCACGGACTTCCAGGCGGTTGGCAGCGAGCAGCACGAGTTCATCCAGGCTCTGCTCACCGAGAACAAGGTGCCCTACGGCTTCGAGCAGGAGCCGGAGCAGTCCATGCTGGTCATGGTGCTGATCAACGGCCTCCCGATCCTGCTGATCATCCTCCTGTTCTTCTTCATGATGCGCCAGCTCCAGGTGGGCGGCGGCAAGGCCATGAGCTTCGGAAAGTCCAAGGCGCGCCTGCTCACCGAGGGCGGCCGCCGGGTCACCTTCGACGACGTGGCTGGCGCCGACGAGGCCAAGCAGGAGCTCGAGGAGATCATCCACTTCCTGAAGGACCCCCGGAAGTTCACCCGGCTGGGCGGGCGCATCCCCAAGGGCGTGCTGCTCATGGGCCCCCCGGGCACCGGCAAGACCCTGCTGGCCCGCGCGGTCGCCGGCGAGGCCGGCGTGCCGTTCTTCTCCATCTCCGGCTCGGACTTCGTCGAGATGTTCGTCGGCGTCGGCGCCTCCCGCGTCCGCGACCTGTTCGAGCAGGGCAAGAAGAACGCGCCCTGCATCATCTTCATCGACGAGATCGACGCCGTCGGCCGGCACCGCGGCGCCGGCATGGGCGGCGGCCACGACGAGCGGGAGCAGACTCTGAACCAGCTCCTGGTGGAGATGGACGGCTTCGAGTCCAACGACGGCGTCATCATCATGGCCGCCACCAACCGCCCCGACGTGCTGGACCCTGCGCTGCTGCGCCCGGGCCGCTTCGACCGGCGGGTCTCCGTGCCCGCTCCGGACATGGGCGGCCGCCTCGGCATCCTGAAGGTGCACACCCGCCGCACGCCGCTGTCCGAGGACGTGGACCTGAAGATCGTCGCCAAGGGGACCCCGGGCTTCAACGGCGCCCAGCTGGAGAACCTCGTCAACGAGGCCGCGCTCCAGGCAGCCCGCTTTGACAAGAAGAAGATCGAGATGGCGGACTTCGAGGAGGCCAAGGACAAGGTCTTCATGGGCCCCGAGCGCCGCAGCGTCGTCATCTCCGAGAAGGACCGCCGCCGCACCGCCTACCACGAGGCGGGGCACGCCATCGTGGCCGCCGTGATGCCGGACGGCGACAAGGTCCACAAGGTCACCATCACCCCCCGCGGGCGGGCGATGGGCCTGACCTGGTTCCTCCCCGAGGAGCGGCACGGGCACAACCTGAAGGAGTTCAAGGCCCGCATCGTGATGGCCATGGGCGGTCGGGCCGCCGAGGAGGTCGTCTTCGACGAGATCTCCACCGGCGCCTCCGACGACATCAAGCAGGCGACCCGCATCGCCCGCGCCATGGTCTGCGAGTACGGCATGAGCGAGCGCCTGGGCCCCGTCGCCTGGGATGAGGGCGAGGCAGAGCCCTTCCTGGGCCGGGACTTCGGCCGCAAGGCCGGCTACTCGGAGCAGACCGCGCTGGCGATCGACAACGAGGTCAAGTCCATCGTCGAGACCGCCTACTCCCGGTCCAAGTCCATCCTCCTCTCCAACATCCACATCCTGCACAAGGTCGCGCAGATGTTGCTTGAGAAGGAGACCGTCGAGGGCGAAGAGTTCTTCCGGGTGGTGAACAACATGAACCCGGTTCTTCCTGACGGAATGGCCGTCGCCTGATCGGCTGGATACGCATCCTCCTGGGTTTCAACGCGGGTGAGGATGTTCCAAGGGCTGTCAGACTCCGTCTTCGCCTCAGTGGGGCTCTCTGACGTCTTTGACATCGGGCTCCTGGCGATCATCGTCTACTACGCCTTCCAGGTCATCCGAGGCACCCGCGCCTTCCAGATCCTCGTCGGCCTGAGCTTCTTAGGCTTGCTCTACGTCGTGGCCGAGCGGCTGGGGCTGTTCGCCGTGCACTGGATGCTCGACAAGTTCTCGGTCTACCTCGTGCTGGCCCTGGTCATCCTCTTCCAGACGGACATCCGCCGCGGCCTCGCGCGGGCCGGCGGCAGCTTCTTCAAGGGGCCATCCGGCACGGCGGAGACGGCCATCCACGAGGCGGTGGTGCGGGCGGCCTTCGCCATGGCCAGCCGCCGCATCGGCGCGCTCATCGTCATCGAGCGAAACGCCAGCCTGGACGAGCTGGTAGAGAGCGGCCACCTGATCGACGGGCTGGTCAGTCAGGAAATCCTGATGACCCTCTTCCACCCGACCTCGCCGCTGCATGACGGGGCCGTGGTCGTCCAGAACGGCCGGCTGATGGCCGCCAAGACCTTCCTGCCCCTGTCCGTCTCCAAGCACATCGCCCGCTACTACGGCACCCGCCACCGGGCCGCCATCGGCCTGTCGGAGGAGACCGACGCGGTGGTGGTGGTGGTGAGCGAGGAGCGCGGCAAGGTGTCGCTGGTGTTGTCCGGGGCGATGAGCGCCGTGGAGGATCAGGATCAGCTCCGCGAGCTCCTCCAGGAGATCTTCCAGCCCCGGCGGCCTGCCGCCGGCCTGCGGGGGAGCGCATAGATGACCCCAGCAGGAAGACCATGAAAGAGCGCCGCGATCTCAGGGAGCTGCTGGCGCTCCTGCCCACCGGGCCGGAGCTGCGCGGGCTGCTGGTCTCCATGGTGACGGAGAACATCGGCTTCAAGGTGCTGAGCCTCTTCGTGGCCCTCGGCATCTGGGGCTTCGTCCAGGGAGAGCGGGTGGTGGTCGGCACGACCCGGGTGGAGGTCGAGTACCTGATGCCCGAGGCGGTCGCCTTCAGCCGCCAGCCCCAGGATCGGCTCAAGCTGTCGGTCAGCGGCCCACGGAACCGGGTGCGGGAGCTGAAGCGCGAGAAGCTCACTCTGGAGATGGACCTGCGTGAGTTCACGCCCGGCAGCCCGATCGTTGACTTCAACGTCTCCGAGATCAAGGGCATCCCCGACGAGCTGACCCTGCTCAACCTCGTGCCCAACTCCCTGCAGGTGGAGCTGGAGCGCAAGGTGGTGCGCCAGCTCGCCCTGAAGGCCCAGACGACCGGGGTGTTGCCCGAGGGCTACCGGCTGGCGTCGGTGGCGCTGGACCCGCCCATCGTCGAGGTCAGCGGCCCCGCCTCGGTGGTGGAGGCCCGGGACGCCGTGAGCATCCGCGGCATCGACCTGAGCCGGGTCACCGAGTCCGGGCGGCTGCCCGTCAGCGTCGAGCTGCCGCCCGGCATCCGGCGCACGGGTACCGGGCCAATCTTCGCCGAGATCACCCTGGAGCTGAAGGTCGAGCAGCGGGTCTTCGCGGGGGTGCCGGTCACCGTCCGGCTCGGTGGCTGGGGCGCGTCCATCGACGCGCTGGAGGTGACGCTGGAGGGCCCGCCCAAGGAGCTGGACGCGCTGACGGCGGACATGCTCACCGCGCTGGTCTTCATCCCCCCCGACACCACGCCCCAGCAGATCACCGTGCGGCGGGACCCCTCGAAGGCCGCCCGCTTCCGCATCGCCTACGAGGCCAGTGACCTGGTCACGGTGACCAACGTCAAGCCCAACAG
>Ga0316204_10009192_pt1 | contig 13327 bp, 14 predicted proteins | sample 6monrhotite_MG_2_FD_205661 | JGI IMG/M metagenome (GOLD analysis project Ga0316204, IMG submission 205661) | Microbial mat bacterial communities from mineral coupon in-situ incubated in ocean water Damariscotta River, Maine, United States -... | ecosystem: Environmental > Aquatic > Marine >... | reverse complement strand
TAGTTGACGATTTCCCGTGTCACTTCCGGGTCGTAGATCAGCCGTTGGATCATGTCATAGCGACGGGCCAGCTTGAACGGTTCAATAGGCCGTTTGAGCCGGGTGTTCAGGCGTTTGACTGCGCGTTCCAGACGCCTGCGGAAAAACCAGCGCACGGAAGGCAGCAGAAAATGGCTGAGCGCTGTTACGGCAGCAAACAGCAAGATCAGGATAAAGAGCCAAAGCGGCAGTTGCACCATTTTCGTCATGCGCGGCACCCTTGCAGGGGATGCCGCCAAGGACAATATATAACTGGTAGGCAAACAGAGGAACTTCGATGGAATTCACCATCTCGCGCGGGTTCAGTGACGCAGAACGGCCCCGCATCGCGGCGCTCTACTGGGAAGCTTTTTCGGCCAAACTGTCGTTTGTGATGGGTCCACAGGACAAGGCGTTGTATTTTCTGGAGCGGCAGGTTGACCCGGACTATGCGCTGGTGGCACGGGATGCCGGGGGCGCGGTGCAGGGCCTTGCCGGGTTCAAGACGGCGCAAGGGGCGCTGGTTGGCGGCGCGATGTCCGATCTGGTCGCAACTTATGGATGGCTCTCGGCGCTGTGGCGGGCACCGCTATTATCGCTTGTGGAACGGGACCTGTCGGACGGGGTTTTGTTGATGGACGGCATCTGTGTTGGTGTGGATGCGCGCGGATGCGGTCTGGGCACCGCATTGTTGCAGGCGATCAAGGACGAAGCCCGTGCACGGGGCAAGACCGCAGTCCGGCTTGATGTCATTGACACCAATCCACGGGCCAGGGCGCTCTATGAACGCGAAGGCTTTGACGCCATCGGAACGGAAACCCTTGGCCCTCTCCGCCCGGTTTTTGGCTTTCGCAGCAGCACCAGGATGCTGTTTCGGCTGACCTGAGCTTTCACGCGGGAATTTACGGTAGACAGATGTGCCGGGCGCGTCTCATAATGCCGCGACGCAGCGAATTGACATTGGCATAAAATGTCTCATATGTAGCCTGCAACGCAACATTGTTACCGTACCGATTCAAGGAGCCCGCCCATGTCCGAGACCAAGAAAGACCGCCCCTGGCTGATCCGGACCTATGCGGGCCATTCTACCGCAAAAGCGTCAAATGCTCTTTATCGGTCGAACCTGGCCAAGGGCCAGACCGGGCTGTCTGTGGCCTTCGATCTGCCGACCCAGACCGGCTATGACAGCGATCATATCCTGTCGCGCGGCGAGGTGGGCAAGGTTGGGGTGCCCGTTGGCCATCTGGGCGACATGCGCGCACTTTTTGACCAGATCCCGCTGGAACAGATGAATACTTCGATGACAATCAACGCAACGGCGCCCTGGTTGTTGTCCCTTTATATTGCCGTCGCAGAAGAGCAGGGCGCGGATGTGTCCCGGCTGCAAGGCACGGTTCAGAACGATCTGATCAAGGAATACCTGTCGCGCGGCACCTATATCTGTCCGCCTGCGCCTTCGCTCAAGATGATCGCGGATGTGGCTGAATATTGCTACACGAATGTGCCGAAATGGAACCCGATGAATGTCTGTTCCTATCACCTCCAAGAGGCCGGTGCGACACCGGAACAGGAACTGGCCTTTGCTCTGGCAACGGCGACGGCGGTGCTGGACCAATTGCGCCCGCGCGTGGATGAAAAGGATTTCCCGGCGCTGGTCGGGCGAATTTCGTTTTTTGTGAACGCGGGCATCCGGTTTGTCACCGAGATGTGCAAGATGCGCGCCTTTGTCGACCTGTGGGACGAGATTTGCGCTGAACGATATGGTGTCGAAGACCCCAAATACCGCCGCTTCCGCTATGGTGTGCAGGTGAATTCGCTCGGTCTGACCGAACAGCAACCCGAAAACAACGTCTACCGCATCCTGATCGAAATGCTGGCGGTAACGCTATCGAAAAAGGCGCGGGCACGGGCGGTTCAGTTGCCCGCGTGGAACGAAGCGCTGGGGCTGCCGCGTCCCTGGGATCAGCAATGGTCCATGCGGATGCAGCAGATCCTGGCCTATGAGACCGATCTGCTGGAGTTTGACGACCTGTTTGACGGCAACCCTGCCGTGGACGCAAAAGTCGAAATGCTGAAAAAGGGCGCGCGCGCGGAATTGGCGCTTCTGGATGGTATGGGCGGAGCGATTTCGGCCATCGACTATATGAAAGGCCGTCTGGTCGACTCCAATTCGGAGCGTCTGGGCCGTATCGAAGCGGGCGAGACCGTGGTTGTTGGCGTGAACAAATGGCAACAAGGCGAGCCATCGCCGCTGATGACCGGAGATGGCGGTATCATGGTGGTGGACCCGGCCGTCGAAGCAGAACAGATCGGGCGGCTCAATGAATGGCGTGCAAGCCGGGATGAAGCCGCGGTCGCTGCGGCGTTGGCCAAGCTGCGCGCGGCGGCGTCCGAAGGGCGCAATGTCATGCCCGCTTCTGTTGCGGCGGCCAAGGCCGGCGTGACAACCGGTGAATGGGCCGCCCAGATGCGGGCGGTGCATGGCGAATACCGGGGCCCCACAGGGGTCGCCAAGGGACAGTCAAACAAGACTGAAGGTCTGGATGACCTGCGCACAGCGGTTGACGCAGTGAGTGACAAACTGGGCCGCCGATTGAAGTTTCTCGTGGGCAAACCTGGCCTTGATGGCCATTCGAACGGGGCCGAACAGATTGCCGTGCGCGCACGTGATTGCGGCATGGACATCGCCTATGAAGGCATTCGCCTGACCCCCTCGGAAATTGTCGAAGCGGCACAGAAGGACGCGGCGCATGTGGTCGGGCTGTCGATCCTGTCAGGATCGCATATCCCGCTGGTCGAAGATCTGATGGAACAGATGCGCGCCGCAGGGCTGGGCCATGTTCCGGTTATTGTCGGCGGGATCATCCCGGATGATGATGCGACGCGACTTCGGGCAATGGGCGTGGCGCGGGTCTATACCCCCAAGGACTTTGAATTGAACACCATCATGAATGATATTGTCACCCTTGCAGACCCCGCCGCCGTTGCAGCGGAATAAGCTGACACAAAAAGCCGCTATTGATTTCACAAAAATGGTGTATTTCCCTGCGCACAGTTCGGAAACCAAGGATGTGTGCGATGGATATGGATCTGAAATCAATGACACGGAAAGAGTTGGAAAAACTCTTGAGAGACGTAAAGAAAGCCCTGCAAAGCGCGCAGGCGCGGGACCGCCGCGAGGCGCGAAAGGCCGCAGAAAAGGCCGCCGCGGAATTTGGTTTTTCTCTTGATGAATTGTCAGAAGCCGACGTGGCCCCCCGTAAAGCTATAAAAACAAAGAAAAAAGCCCCAAAAACAAAATCGAAACCGCAATTCGCCAACCCAAATGATCCATCTCAGACATGGACCGGAAAAGGGCGGCAGCCGAATTGGTATCGCGCGGAAGTTGAAAAAGGCGTAATGCCGGAGTCAATGCGTATCTAATTCCATCCTGGCTAATTCTCGCTCTAATGGAAAAACATTCGCTTTCTGAGTGCAGATGACCGGGCCTATTCGTCCGGCCCGTCTTGCTTGAAAACCGAATCAATTCGGCAGGGCGGCAAAATCACCTATGGCAGGCGCTTCATGGGCCGCTGACCTCATGCTAGTGCTTGCCCAATCTGGCTTTGCCGGGCAGGGTGCCGCGATACATTCAAGGAGCCTTTGATGACTGTTCATATCGGAGCAAATCCCGGACAGATTGCCGATACCGTCCTGATGCCCGGAGACCCCTATCGCGCCCGATGGGCCGCCGAGACATTTCTCGAAGGAGCCGAGTTGGTCAACGAGGTGCGCGGCATGCTGGGATTTACCGGCATGTGGAAAGGCAACCGCGTCACCATTCAGGGGTCTGGCATGGGGATGCCGTCGCTGTCGATCTATGCCAATGAGCTGATCCGGGACTACGGCGCACAAACCCTGATCCGCATCGGGTCGTGTGGCGGTATGCAGCCCCATGTGGGCATCCGGGACGTGATCCTTGCGATGACGGCCAGCACCATCACCTCGCCGTCGTCAGGGATATTTCGCGAAGTGAATTTCGCGCCAGTCGCGGATTGGGCTTTGCTGAAGTCGGCGGTGGCAGCGGCCGAAGGAAAGGGCTGCACGACCCATGTCGGGGGCATCTATTCCTCGGATGTGTTTTACGCTGAACGCCCTGATCTGGATGAACAGATGGTGCGCCACGGCATTCTCGGGGTCGAGATGGAAGCGGCGGAGCTTTATACGCTGGCGGCGCGTCATGGGCGGCGGGCGCTGGCCGTATTAACCGTATCGGATCATCTGCAAACCGGCGAGGCGCTGCCGTCCAAGGACCGCGAAAAGACCTTTGGCGACATGGTCGAGATCGCTCTGGAAGCCGCGTTTGCGTAGGGTCACAGGGACCATTGATCGTGCCCCTGAATATCTGCTGAGCCTGCAGACGGCTCAGCGTTCTTTCACATAGGGTTCGCCGCCTGCCCGTGGCGGAATTGCCTTGCCCACAAATCCGGCAAGGATGACCACGGTCATGACGTAGGGCAACGCACCCAGAAGCTGGCTCTGGACTTTCATGCCGATCACGTTCTCGATGACATCGGGGCGGGTTTCCAATGCGCCAAACAAGCCAAACAGTAATGTGGCGTACAAGGCGTACCAGGGCCGCCATTTTGCAAAGATCAGCGCGGCCAGCGCGATAAATCCGCGCCCCGCCGACATGTCTTTGACAAATCCCGCCTGCAATGCGGTGCTCAGATAGGCGCCCGCAATGCCGCACAGAACGCCACAGATCGCCACGGCGGCATAGCGCAGGCCAACAACCGAGACGCCGGCGGTGTCGACCGCAGCAGGGTTTTCACCGACGGCGCGCAAGCGCAGACCAAAGCGGGTCCGATAAAGTAGCCACCAGGTCAGCGGCACAGCGGCGAAAGCCATGTAGACCAGGATCGAGTGGCCGGAGATCAACTCCGAATAGAGCGGCCCGATAATGGGCACTGATGCCATCGCATCCGCACCCGGCAGGATAATCCCCTCAAACCGGGCACCGCTAACCAGTGATGGCGTACGCCCGCCCTGTTTGAACCAGTCCTGCGCAATCAGAACCGTCATGCCAGCGGCAAGGAAATTGATGGCGACGCCGGAAATCAGCTGATTGCCCCGGAATGTGATCGAGGCGACGCCGTGCAGCGCGCTGAGCATGAGCGAGGCACCGATGCCCGCAAACAGCCCCACCCAAACAGAGCCGCTGATTGAGGCAATGGCGGCCGAGAAAAAGGCCGCAGCAAGCATCTTGCCCTCCAGCCCGATGTCAAAGATGCCCGCGCGTTCGCTGAACAATCCTGCAAGGCAAGCCAGCAGCAAGGGCGTGGCAAGGCGCACCGAGGAATCGAGCAGTTGGATGAAGGTTGCATAATCCATCAGTCATCTGCCCCCTTTGAGGAGCGTCGCGCAAACCGCAGCGCCAGGAACATCCGCTCAAGCGGCATGCGCACCATGTTGTCGAGCGCGCCGGTGAACAGGATCACCAACGCCTGAATGACCACGATCAATTCGCGCGGGATGGTTGTCCAAAGGGCCAGCTCCGCGCCGCCCTGATAGAGAAAGCCAAACAGGATCGCGGAGATAAAAACTCCCAACGGATGAGACCGCCCCATCAGCGCCACAGCGATGCCGATGAACCCGGCCCCCTCGGTGGCGTTCAGGACCAGCCGTTCGGCTTCTCCCATCACGTTGTTGATGGCCATCATCCCGGCCAGCGCGCCGGATATTATCATCGCGATCATGGTGATCTTGACCGGGGAGATACCGGCGTATTTCGCGCCGCTTTCGGATTTGCCATAGCTGCGGATTTCATACCCCAGCCGGGTGCGCCAGATCAGCAGCCATAGCAGGAAACAGGCCGCAACCGCCACCAGAAAAGACACATTTGCCGGGGCCGCCTTGGAAAAGCTGATGCCGAAGGGGGTCAGAATATCGTGCAGCGTGGGCAGATGTGTCGCCTCGGGAAAGCTGCGCGTGGAAGGGTCCATGCTGCCTTTGGGCCGCAGTTGGTTTACCAGCAGATAGTTCAACAGCGCAGCGGCGATAAAGTTGAACATAATCGTGGTGATAACGATATGGCTGCCGCGTTTGGCCTGTAGCCATGCCGGGATCGCGGCCCAGAAGGCGCCAAACAGCCCCGCCATAGCCGCAGCACCCAGCAACGCAAGTGTCCAGTGGGGCCAGGGGATATAGAGGGAGGCAAGAGCCACGCCCAGCCCCCCCAGCATCGCCTGACCCTCGCCACCGATATTGAACAGCCGCGCGTGAAAGGCGATAGCCACGGCCAACCCCGTGAACATGAAATTCGTTGCGTAATAAAGTGTGTAGCCCCAGCCGTAGGTGGACCCCAGCGCGCCGGTGACCATCAGTTTCACAGCGGCAACCGGGTCTTCGCCGATGGCAAGGATGACAAGCGCCGATATGATCGCAGCCAGCAGCAGGGAAATCAGCGGAACAAGGACCACCTCGGCCCATTTTGGCATCACGTCCATGCGATGCCCTCCGGACGGTCAGCGGCCAAACGAACAGTTTGGCGATTGCCACGATGGCCAAAGCCAAGCCCGATCCGTTGGCAAAAGGAAACCAGCGGTTTTTGCTGTTTGTTTGGGCTGTTTCGGCAATCAGTATCCCGATTATTGCATCCATCTTGCGGTGAAGGTGCTCGCGCTTTTCGACGGTCAACTATGCCTTCACTGGCGAGGAGTTTTGCATCCAGTTGCTTAACACATGGTATCACATTGTGCCCCTTTTGCACCCGATGTTGTCTTTTAGCCCCGTGCTGGCAACGTCTGCGCGCATCCTAAGCAGCCTCTCCAGAAGTATCCGTGATCCCGGCCATCAACAGGCCAAGTTCCTTTTCGTTGGTCTGTTCGGGCATCCGTTCGCCCATGATCTGACCATCGAACATCACCGCGATACGGTCGCTCAATGCCAGGATCTCCTCGAGTTCGACAGACACCAGCAAGATCGCCTTGCCCTGATCGCGCAGGGCCACGATTTGCTGGTGGATAAATTCAATAGCGCCAATATCGACCCCGCGCGTCGGCTGCCCCACCAGCAGCAGTTCAGGATTTCGCTCAATTTCGCGGGCCAGTACGATTTTTTGCTGGTTGCCGCCGGAAAAACTTTTGGCGGCGAGGGTCGGATCAGGGGGGCGCACGTCGAAGCGGGCCATTTTTCCGGCGGTGTCCTCTTTAAGTGCTGCATTGTTCATCAGGAGGGCATTTTTTTGATATTCGGGCGCGTGGTGATAACCAAAGGCGGTGTTTTCCCAGGCGTGGAAATCCATGATAAGCCCCTCGCGCTGGCGATCTTCGGGCACATGGGCGATGCCGCGCGCGCGGCGTGACTGACCGTGGGCATTGCGACCGATCAGATCGAGCGGCTGACCTTTCAGCGTGATCTGTCCGGTGGCGTCACAATACCCCCCCAACACTTCAAGCAATTCGGACTGGCCGTTCCCGGCAACCCCGGCAATGCCAAGGATTTCGCCGGCGCGCACCATAAGATCAATACCACGCAGCCGCTCGACGCCCTTTTCGTCAATGACCTTGAGCGCTTTGACATCCAGCACCACATCGGTCGGCTTGGCCGGTGTCTTGTCAACCCGCAGCAAGACCTTGCGGCCCACCATGAGTTCGGCCAGTTCCGCAGGGGAGGTTTCGGCGGTCTTGACCGTTGCGGTCATCTCGCCGCGCCGCATCACACTGACGGTATCGGTAATGTCCATGATCTCGCGCAGCTTGTGGGTGATCAGGATGATGGTTTTCCCCTCGGACCGCAATCGGCCCAGAATGCGGAACAGCTGATCCGCTTCGGCGGGGGTAAGCACCCCGGTCGGCTCATCCAGAATAAGGATGTCCGCACGGCGATAGAGCGCCTTGAGGATTTCGACACGCTGTTGTTTGCCCACGCCAATGTCTTCGACGACGGCATCGGGGTCGACGTTCAACCCATAGTCATTTGCCAGTTCAATCAGCGACTGGCGGGCCTTGGCAAGCGATGTGGTCAGCTTCCAGCCGTCTTCGGCCCCAAGGATGATGTTTTCCAGAACGGTAAAATTCTCGACCAGCTTGAAATGCTGAAAAACCATGCCGATGCCTGCGGCAATGGCCGCCTGACTGTCGGTGATGCTGGCTTTTTTCCCGCCGATGAATATCTCGCCCGCGTCGGCCTTGTAAAAGCCATACAGAATCGACATCAGCGTTGATTTGCCCGCGCCATTTTCTCCGATGATCCCGTGGATCGTACCGGGCATGACGCGGATGGATATGTCCTTGTTGGCCTGGACCGGACCAAAGGCCTTGGAAATGCCTTTGAGTTCAATCGCCGGAGCGGCAGTTGCCTGCCGCTCCTTTGCCGTATCTGCCGTCACTTAGAAATCCAGTGCGGGGCAGCTGTCGTTTGCGTAGTAGCTGACCACTTCCAGATCACCCGCGATGATCTTGTTGCGGGCATCTTCGACGGCCATCTTCATCTCATCGGTGACCAATGCTGCGTTGTTCTCGTCAAAGGCAACGCCCACACCTTCTTCGGCCAGCCCCAGAACCATGGCGGTACCACCTTCAATGGCGTCCGCGTTCTTCATGGAGTTGTAGACCGCCACATCCACGCGCTTGAGCATGGAGGTCAGGACTTTGCCGGGATGCAGGTGGTTCTGGTTGCTGTCTACACCGATGGACAGGATGCCTTCGTCGGCGGCGGTTTGCAGGACACCAACGCCGGTACCGCCCGCAGCGGCGTAAACGATGTCAGCCCCCTGACTGATCTGCGCCTTGGTCAATTCGGACCCTTTCACCGGGTCGTTCCATGCGGATGGCGTGGTGCCGGTCATGTTTGCGATGACCTTGATGTCGGGGTTCATCGCCTTGGCGCCCTGCGCATAGCCGCAGCCAAAGTGGCGGATCAGCGGAATATCCATGCCGCCGATAAAGCCGATTGTACCAGACTCCGATTTCATCGCCGCCATCATGCCCGCAAGGTAAGACCCTTCATGCTCCTGAAAGCTGATCATCTGCACGTTGCCCGGAATTTCGGGCAGCCAGCCGTCGATGTTCACAAAGGTAATATCGGGGTAATCGGGCGCAACCGCCTCGACCGGGGTCGCCATGGCGAAGCCCATCGTGACAATCGGGTTCTGGCCTGCTTCGGCAAAGCGGCGCAACGCCTGCTCGCGCTGGGCTTCCGACTGCAGTTCAATCTCGCGGTAGGTGCCGCCGGTCTCGGTTGCCCATTTTTGCGCGCCGTTGTGGGCCGCTTCGTTGAAGGATTTGTCAAATTTGCCGCCAAGGTCAAAAATCAGCGCAGGCTCGGCCAGCGCGGCACCGGCGCTCAATGCCATCGCAGCGGCAGCGCCCAAGAATTTGGTCATAAGGGTCATGTGGTCTCTCCCAGGTTTATCATTTTGGGGCGGCTGCCGGACCGGCGACGCGCCCACGATCGAAAGATCAGAGCTAATGTAGGGCGCAGCAGGGGGGCGCGGTCAACCGATTCTTGGGAATACCTCTGCGTAAAGTCCGGCCTTGTCCGGGGTCAGCCGCCGGAAAATACCCGTTGCATGACCAGCGCATCGACAGGTTCATTGCCGGGGCGCGCGTAATAGGCACGCCGCGTGGCGATCACGTCAAAACCCGATGTGCGGTAGAGCGCCCGCGCCGCCAGATTGTCCGCCGCCACCTCAAGAAAGGCCCGATCCAAGGGGAGGGGGGAGGCGTGCAGCCAACTGCTCAGCAGGCGGCGCGCGATCCCCTGCCGGTGATGGGCAGGGTCCACCGCGAGGGTCAGAAGTTCGCTTTCTCCCGCGACGGTGCGGGTCAGGGCAAAACCATGGAGATCGGCATGAAGGGTGACATGCGGACTGACCAGCAGGTCGGCGAATTCGCTGGCGCGCCAGGGACGCGAGGACGCGAACGCGGCGGCATGCAGGGCTTCAAGCCGGTGCGGGGTCACGGCAACAGGGCAGGGGCGGCGTCACGGGCAGGGGCGGCATCGGCCGCCCGAAGATACAGCGGCGCAGGGCGGTCACGGGTTGTGGCATATCGTTCAGCGGTGATATGGCCGATGGCCTGCGCGACGGGATGGAGGGGCGGGCGGCCGCCAGCGCCGATCAGCGGGCCATCAAATGCCCCAAGCGCGTCCGCGTCGACCAGACCCGGAGATGCCGCGCCGTTCCCGAATGTCTGCAGGTAGACCTGATCGCGGCGCGCATCAATGGCACAGGCGCACGGGCCACAGGTGCCAAAACGCAAGGCATCGAAACCGGACACCCCAACAGCCGGAATGCCCAGTCCCAGCGCCAGACCACGCGCGGCGGACACCGCAATGCGGATGCCGGTAAAGTTGCCGGGGCCGATCCCGACCCCGATGGCGTCCAGATCGTCAAAGGCGACCTGCCCGGCGGCGAGAAGTTCCTGACACAGGCCAAGAAGCCGCTCGGCCTGTCCCCTGGCCATCGGCTCCAGCGCACTTTGCAGGACGTCATCGCCACATAGCAAAGCGGCCGCGCAATGCGCGGCCGATGTGTCGAATGCCAGAACAAGCGGTCGATCAGGCAACCGGGCGTACCTCGGTAACCTCGGGAATGTAGTGGCGCAGCAGATTCTCGATCCCCATTTTCAAGGTCAGTGTCGAGGACGGGCATCCCGCACAGGCCCCCTGCATATGCAGGTAGACAACGCCGCGATCAAATCCGTGGAATGTGATGTCGCCGCCGTCCTGTGCCACTGCGGGGCGCACACGGCTGTCCAGCAGTTCCTTGATCTGGCCGACGATTTCGCCGTCCTCACCAGTGTGTTCCGCGTGGCCCGAGACGGGTTTGTGATCCTCCGCCATGACCGACTGTCCGGATTGGTAATGTTCCATGATCGCACCCAGAAGGGCGGGTTTGATATGGTCCCATTCCACCCCATCCGCCTTGGTCACGGTCACAAAATCGGTTCCGAAAAACACGCCCGTCACCCCGTCGACGGCAAACAGCCGCGCCGCCAGCGGTGAGCCGCCCGCAGTATCGGGTGTCGGGAAGTCAGCCGTGCCCATATCAAGCACGGATTGCCCCGGCAAAAACTTCAGCGTGGCCGGATTCGGGGTTGATTCAGTCTGGATAAACATCTGTTTTCCTCATCTGGGGTCACTCCCGATATGCGCATGCTGTGTTGGGGTGTCAAGGTATTTGGAACGATTCTAAACTGGTCAGGTGATTGCTTCCAGCCGCTCCTTGCTGAGATCACCCGGCACGATTGTCACCGGCACCGGCAAGGTACCTGCACTGCGGGTCATCTGGGTGACAAGCGGCCCGGGCCCCTGTTTCTTGTCCGAGCTTGCCCCCAGAACCAGCACGCCGATTTCAGGGTCGTCCGCGATTTGCTGAATGATTTCTTTGACCGGCTCGCCCTCGCGGATGACCAATTCGGGATCAACACCCTGCTTGTCGCGCATCCACTTGGCAAAGACCTCAAAGTGGACTTCGATCCGTTCGCGCGCTTCTTCGCGCATGATGTCGCCCACACCAATCCAGTGATTGAACTCCTCAGGGGCGATCACGGCCAAAACTTCAACACCGCCACCGGTGTGATTTGCGCGCAGTGCGGCAAAGCGCATGGCATTCAGACATTCAGTACTGTCGTCCAGAACAACAAGGAACTTACGCATGATATTTCTCCCTCAAGCGCGGATCATGACGTTTGAACGCGGACAGGGCAATCGCAAACTGACGAGGTCGGAGCCAAATAGATCACCGTTCGGACGCGGCCCAATCCCAATACATGTCGCGCACCCGTCTGGTGACCGGATTTGCGTTAGGGCCGATCTCGTAGCGGGTGTCGTCAAAGGCAGAGACCGGCGTCACCTTCATCATGTTGCCTGACAGAAATACCTCGTCGGCCTCATGAAAGTCATCAAACGACAGCACGCATTCGTGCACCTTTGTCCCGTCAGCGGCCATGTTTATCATATGCCGTTCCCGGGTGATCCCGGCCAGAAAAGTGCCGTTTGGAATAGGCGTGAACACTTCGCCGTCTTTCACCATGAACACATTTGCAGAGGCGGTTTCAGCCACATTTCCGGTCGCGTCCGCAACAAGTGCATTGCCAAATCCCTTGCTGCGCGCCTCAACCATCATGCGGGCGTTGTTGGGATAGAGGCAGCCCGCCTTGGCGTTGACGACGTTGTTTTCCAGCACGGGGCGGCGAAAACGGGTGCGGGTCAGGGTTGTCGAGGCTTCCGGCGGTGCCATAGGTATTTCCTCGAGACAGATCGCAAACCCCGTTGCCCCGGCACGTGGAACAATGCCCAATTCATCACCCGCCAGGGCCCAGTACATGGGCCGGATGTAGACAGCGCTGTCACTTGCATAGCTGGCCAGACCTTCACGAACCGTGGCCACCATGTCTTCGGTGGATACCGTCGGCGTAATCATCAGCGCCTCCGCAGACCGGTTGATGCGTGCGCAGTGTTTTTCCAGATCGGGCGACAACCCGTCAAAAAGCCGTGCCCCGTCAAATACCGTCGTTCCCAGCCAGGCCCCATGGTCAGCGGCATTCATGATCATCACGTCCCCAACGTGCCAGGTGCCACTGAAGAAGGTCTTGATATTTGTACCGGTGGCCATTCGTGGTTCCTTTGGTTCGACGCGCTCAGGGTGCGCTGCGGTAGATGCCTTCGGGCAGGTTCAGCGCAGCCGCAAGATCGCGCAGTTGCACCGGGGACAGGGTAATTTTGGACACGGAATCGGTACGTGGATCCCATTGCTCAAAGGTGATTTCATTGTCGAACGCCTGAACGGTGATGTCCTCGCGCAGCGGGCCTGCACCCTCATCGACAAGGGTGATTACGCTGGCGTCAAATTCGTGTTCGATTGTAAACATGGGATAAACCTGAGGCTTTCGGCGGATCATTGCAAGGGGCCGATCACAAAGCGGCGGAATGGGCTGGCCCTGCGGCTGCTACATGATAACTTCGTCCCCGCACAGTTGGCAAAGAGGACCATTGGCATGATTAGAAATTCATTGACCGCCGTGATGGCTTTGCTGGCATTGGCAGCCTGTGAGGTCGCGCCGGTCCAAACCGGCCCGGCCCCCGGCACCCCGCCCCCGACGCAAATCGGCCCAACCCTGACGCCAGCGCAAGCCGCGCGCAGTTTTGCGCGGGTCGTGCAAGTTGTCGAACCAGTGGCTGAACGCCAGTGCCGGGCGCGCACCTCCGGGGTGAATTGCGATTTCAAGATCGTTGTCGATGACCGTCCCGGTCAGCCGGCAAATGCCTTTCAGACTTTGGACAGTAGCGGACGCCCGGTTGTGGCGTTCACGCTGGCATTGAT
>Ga0316204_10009191_pt1 | contig 13327 bp, 12 predicted proteins | sample 6monrhotite_MG_2_FD_205661 | JGI IMG/M metagenome (GOLD analysis project Ga0316204, IMG submission 205661) | Microbial mat bacterial communities from mineral coupon in-situ incubated in ocean water Damariscotta River, Maine, United States -... | ecosystem: Environmental > Aquatic > Marine >... | reverse complement strand
ATTCGTTAATCTCAAGTTTATTATTTAGTAGACACATTTCTTGCTAATTCTAAATATTCTTTTGTCTGTGCGGCGCAAAAATATCACTATTTATGGCATCATGGGTATCTGAAATAATTCTTTTTAAGTGGATTTTCTTTGGGAGAGCGTAAAAGGCGCGGTCAATATGAAAGACGGAAAAAATAAGATTTAAAAACGGTAATAAAGTAAACTTGCATTAAGTAATATTTATTTTTGGTTTACCAGGGTCATTAAATCTACATCATTGCCTAATAAGACCTCATTACCATCAATACGACCTTTCAAGGGCCCATTTTCAAGTTTTAAAACACCTCTCGGGCAGACTGCAGAACAGATACCACAACCAACACAACTTGAACGCACGATGTTTTCACCTTTCTGAGCATAGGCACGTACATCAATGCCCATTTCACAATAAGTAGAACAATTCCCGCATGAAATACATTGACCACCGTTAGTTGTTATTCTGAATCTTGAAAACAAACGTTGTTGAAAACCTAAAATTGCCGCCATTGGGCAACCAAAACGACACCAGACCCTGTTGCCGAAAATGGGATAGAAACCCGTGCCAATTACTCCAGAAAATATACTGCCAATAAGAAATCCGTATGATTTCCTTAAAGTTTCAGATTTAAATAAGAATACGTTGCCATCTCCACTGAGATAGTGAAAGCCAATTAGGGCCATAATTATTGTGAAATATCCAATTGCACCGTAAAGAGCATCTTTTTGAAACTGCTCTCTTTTGAATACCATAACAAGAACGAAAATCGAAGTCAATAACAAGGCCACACCAATAAGGAAAGTATCTTTGGTTAACCAGTACTTGCTTGTATCGTTGCCCAGATAGGAATAAATTACGGCTGTAGTCATTAGAGTAACAAAAACAACAACACTATGAACTACCCAGCGCTCTACTTTCCAGGCCGATAATCTTTTATCGCTTAGCTGTCTGAATGAATCCCCCGCTGTTTCGGCCAATCCTCCGCAACCACAAACCCATGAACAGTACCAACGTTTGCCATATTTAAAAGTAAGAATAGGAGAGATCACAAAAACGGACAATATGCCAAAAATCAGCATAGCCATGCCAATATCTCCCGAATCTATAAATGCATTTATCCGGTATCTTTCAAAATTATAATAGTTTAACGGCCAGACATTCTTCAGATCATAATAAGGGAGTTTGCCATTTAGTCTGGCCATTATTTCGGGAATGATAAATGCAAAAGCTGTTTGAAAGAACATAACGCTTATGGTACGAATCTTTTCGTATCTGTTATGCCTGTATTTCCAAATAAATTTAATACCGAAAGCCAGAATAGCAACTGTATATAGTGATCCGTAAACAAACCACTGACTGGCCGGGTTGCCGCTTAATAATAGGCTTAGCGGGTCAAATAACGCAATTATACCTGTATTTGAGCCATTCTTTACCAGTCCCAGGAATTCCGGAAAAAAGTAAAGGACGATATAGAATCCTGTAAGTGTTATTCCGGTTATCCAGGCCCATAGTCCTTTAGAAGATATTGATTTAAACCAAACCCCGTCATTTTTTATACCCTTCAATTTTTGAGCGTATGCCTCTTTTGTAAACCAAAATACTCCGGTAAAAATAGCCGTGAGGGAAATGATCAGCCATATTCCTTTATTTGGAAAGTTTACATTAAAACCGGCAAGTAGAACTATGAAAAGACCTGATATTCCCAATAGTACCGCAAATTTTTGAAATCGACTCAAAGCCGCAGGTGGTTGTCCTGATAGTGCCATGCTTTTATCCAAAGTGCTCATTCTTTATTTCAGTTTTATTAGGGTTTTAAAGATCATATTCCAGAGTTAAAAGATTCATCAGATCGCAAAAATTCGTTTCCAGTTTTTCTTTTCTGACTTAATATCAGTATCAAATTCTAAATTAAATTTAGCGGCAATTTCATTTTCATACTCTGAATAGAATTCAGGATCAAAATTGGCATCTTTAAGATATTTAATCACATGCATGACATCTCGTTCTTCATTCAGCCATTTATCAAAGATCTCATGACGCAGGCGAATTCCAAAAATATTTATTCCCAGAAATTTCCTGGTTTCTTTATGAAAAGAAATAGTCAGACATATTTTTTCAGTGGTATGTCGCCAATGAAAATGTTCCTCATATTCTTTTCTGCCGCTAGTACTGAAAACCCACCCATAAGTTTGGTATTCTATGTCCAGAAATTTAGCGGAATTAAACCAGTGCCCCGGTTTGTATTCGGTCCTGTTACCACAAATAGTCTGGGCAACTGTCTCTCCCATCATACGTCCTGTGTACCAAACAGCTTCAATAGGCCTGCGATTACCAATGGGTTCATGTTGTTCTGCACAGTCTCCAATGGCATAAATGTCTTTGATGTTAGTTTCAAGAAATCGATTTACCTTAATCCCCCTGCCCAACTCAATTCCGGAGTCGTTTAAAAATGAGATACTAGGCGAAACACCAGGGGTTAATCCTACCATTTGACATTCAATGGTTTCACCCTTATCTGTAGTAATGGCCTTCACCCTGCCGCTATCATCGGCCAGAATTTCATTCAAATTCGTCTCCAGACGGAGGTCTATATGATGATCCAGAATGTGTTCATTAATCATCTCTGATTCGCCATCGGGAAGTACACCATCCCAAAAACTCTTTTCGCGGACCAGAAAAGTAACAGGAATATCTCTGCTTCTAAGCATTTCAGCCAATTCAATTCCAATTAATCCACCTCCAACAATAACAGCACGTTTGCAAACTTCTTTATTGGGCGCATTGATTTCTAATAAATCGAGATCTTGTTTCGAGTACAAACCTTGTACACCGTGCAGATCTTGTCCCGGCCAACCAAATTTATTTGGTTTTGACCCGGTAGCCAGGATTAATTTATCGTATTTTAATATTCGGGCGTCCTCAATCTGTAGTTCTTTTTTCTCGTGATCTACATTACTGACATAGCCCTGCAGGAGTTCAATCTTGTTTTTCTCCCAAAACCAGTCTTCATACGGCTTTATATGTTCAAACTTCATATGACCCATATAAACATACATCAATGCTGTTCTGGAAAAGAAATGATCGGTTTCAGCAGAAATTATTATAATTCTCTTATTAGAGTTTTTACGGATATGTCTTGCGGCCGTTACACCTGCAACTCCATTCCCAATAATTACAATATTTTCCATTTTCTTTATGGGTTGATAGGGATTATGTCGAATATAAAGATAATAACTTAACACCCACTTCAATTTTACATCAAGATTTATTACCTTATTTTTGTAAATGTCCTTTTAAATCAATTATGAAGAGATTCGGGTTTTTGCTATTGCTCTTTCTTCAATTATCTTGTACCAGTCAAGCGGTTAATAAGATTAATGGAATAAGTTTTGTTGCTTCCAGGGATAAAGCCGTCCAGGAACATGTAGATGCTTTCCTGAATATTCATGCGGATCATGCGGCTGTAATGCCATTTGGTTTTATAAGGAATACTTCAAGCCCGGAAATAATTTTTGATACGGACCGTCAATGGTATGGGGAAACCCAGGGTGGTGCGAAGCAGTACATTGAACTGTTACGGACAAACAAAGTTAAGGTGATGGTAAAGCCCCAAATCTGGATATGGCGTGGGGAATTTACAGGTGGCTTAAAGATGGAGACCGAAGAAGACTGGAAGATTCTGGAGGTATCCTATGAAAAGTTTATGCTTACCTATGCCAAATTAGCCCAGGAAACTAAAGCTGAAATTCTTTGTATTGGCACAGAACTGGAGCAATTTGTGATGAACAGACCAAAATATTGGGAAGATTTAATTGTAAAAATCCGAAAGATTTATAAAGGTAAATTAACCTATGCTTCAAACTGGGATGAATACAAACGAACCCCCTTTTGGGAATCCCTGGACTACATAGGCATAGATGCATATTTTCCTTTATCTGATGCAAAAACCCCAACGGTGGAGCAGTTAAAGGCCGGTTGGAAACCCTGGAAAGATAATATTGCTGCTCTTTCAAAAAAAACCTCCCGTCCAGTACTTTTTACAGAATTTGGGTATAGAAGTATGGATTATACTGCAAAAAAACCATGGCTTGTTGATAGAAATGAGGAAGGCGTGAACCTGGAGGCTCAAGTAAACGCCAAGAAAGCTATTTTTGAAGAATTTTGGCAGGAAGATTGGTTTGCAGGGGGGTTTGTATGGAAGTGGTTTCTTAATCACGAAAAAGCCGGAGGAGGAATGGATAACAGATTTACGCCTCAAAATAAACCTGCGGAAGAAATCATTAAGTTGTTTTATCAATCTAATTGATCCCCATATTTTTTTTGTATTCCAATGTACTTGCATTTTGGCAACATTTTTGATAATCTTTGTAAAAATTGATTATTGTGCCTCAGAATTTTATAAAACCACTTTTAATACTCCTATGGTTTCCACTATTAACTTTGGTGGCGCAGGATTCCCTGAAATCAGTTGTCGCTGAAAAAGGGGATGGGATTTATTCATTGCTTCGCAAGCAGGGAGTTGACCCTTATATCACTTATGATGATTTTATTGCTCTTAATCTACCAAGACTTAGGGATAGTTTGCATTTGTATGAAGGAATTGCCTATGTCATTCCTAAAACAACAGGAGATAGTCTGGAAATCGTTAAAGAAGATACCAAAGTTGCAGGAATAGAGAATTCTGTAAAGGGTGTATCCTATGATATTTTTGGCGAGAAATATGCCGAGGTAACTGGTAAAAGTGAGCGTTTAAAAGGCACGGTATATTATTTGATATCAGGCCATGGGGGCCCTGATCCAGGCGCTATGACCCAATATGCCGGAAAATCTATTTCAGAAGACGAATATGCCTACGACGTAACCCTGAGATTGGCAAGAGAATTGCTTTCACATGGGGCACAGGTTTATGTTATCGTGCGTGATCCTGATGACGGTATTCGCGATGAACAAATTCTGGAAATGGATAAGGATGAGTTAGTATTACCTGAACAGATCATTCCTTTAGACCAAAAAGACAGGCTTGAGCAACGTGTAGATGCCGTAAATAAATTATATCTGAAACATAAAGGTAAACATCAACGCCTCGTGGTTACTCATGTAGATAGTCGTAGTAAAGGTCAAAATATTGATGTTTTTTTCTATTACCACGAGAAAAGCAGGTACGGTAAAAAACTTGCTGAAAGTATTCACAATACATTTAAAAAGAAATACAAGAAGTACCAACCCAACCGAAGCTATTCGGGAACTTTTGAAGACCGGAGTAATCTTTACCTGGTCAAGAAAACTTTGCCCGCAATGACGTTTATAGAAATTGGTAATATTCGCAATAAAAAAGACCAACGCCGGATATTGGATTACGATAATAGACAGGCTTTGGCAAAATGGATTTCAGAAGGGGTAATCCTGGATTACGAGGCCAAATAGTTGCCTGCAAATGCACGGAATAAATTAGGTGGAAATTTTTCTTTTATAATAGCTGTACAACTGTTCGGGATCTGCCCCGAAATAATTCTTAAGATGAATTATTCCAAAGTGAAATTGAAGTTTTAGCTTCCCTATTTGCTCATATTTACGCGCTGAGGTCTGCACTTTATCCGGTAGGATCTTAAAATTAGTAAGCTCATAGAGACGGCTGGTGAATTCGTTATCCTCATATATTTTGTAACTTTCATCATAGCCGCCTGAAGTATGGAATAGTGTTTTGGTGATAAAAAGGGATTGATCTCCACCTCTGCATATCTTATGATTTATTCTGCTAAACCAGGAAAAGAAACTCAAAAAACGGCTATTGCTATCAAATTTCATCCTAAAACATCCGGCTTCATCACCTGTTTGAATAGCATCTACGATTATCTTGTCAAAATCTTTTGGAGGAAAAGTGTCTACGTGCAGAAAGTACAGAATATCACCTGTGGCTTGTTTAGCGGCGTAATTCATCTGTTTTGCACGACCTTTTTCAGAACTGAGTACAACGGTATCAAACTTTGAAGCGGCCTCTATCGTTCCATCAGTACTGCCGCCATCAGCCACAAGAATCTCTTTTATATTGGAAGAACTTCCATTTTTCTGAATATAATCTATAAGCTTAACTATATAGCGCTCTTCATTCAGAACAGGAATAATAATACTTATAGAGGGCATATTACTTAATTTCATTTAAACTCCAATTGTATTTAAGATATTCAATTTTCGCATCAGGATTAATGGAAGATTTTAAATATTGGTTCAAATAAACTATTAAGGAACCGTTATTTTCAAAATCTTTTTTATACCATTTAAAGATCTTGGACAATGCTACTTTATTTTCAGATATTTTATTTCTGTTGGGGTCATTTACAAAGTCTTTCGTAGCCTTATCTAATTGTTTATCCAACTTTCCTTCCGTATAGGCTTCGTTTAGTAATTTTGGACATGAATATGAGGCACAGTTGATCGCAAAATGAATACGGGGTTCATTCATCTTTCTTAAGATCTGATGCTCTATTTCTCCTAATGAAATGAATTCTCCGCCATATTTGATCCACGCTTTATCCCAGGGTTTATTTATATCTCTTATGCTGGCCAAGGGATAATTATCCAAAATTAGTTTAACTGTGGCGGCATTGTAAAGATTTATATAGTATGCCAGTTTTTTTTCTCTGGACCAGTTTTCATTTACGGTATTTTTTCCTAATTGCTCTAAATATCGGTTTAAAGCTTCTGATTCCTTTTTAAAACCTAAATAGTTTACGTTGCCATTATCATCAACGAAGCTATGGAGTAATCTATCCCAGCTTTTGTGGTCTGCTTCTCCGCATATCTGTTCATTGGTAATTGGAACTAAAACTAATGTGTCTGACGAGAGCAAAATCGGCTGGAATAGAAAGAATAAAATCAGGTAACTTATTTGGAGCATTGTGTATTTTAAAACTTTAGTTGATTTTTTAGTTTAAACCTTACACCAAATCTGGTATGCCTTAAGAACTCATATCTAAAGTTCATATTATAATTCCTTTATTAATTCCATAAACAATTTTACCATTTTAGGTTCGGTTTCACCAGCCACTTTAATAATTTCATCAATATGGACAGGTTCGAGATTGTCCGGGTCACATTCATCTGTGAGTACAGAAACAGCTACTACGGGAAGATTCAAATGATTGGCTACTATAACTTCGGGCACTGTACTCATACCAACGGCATCTGCCCCAATAGTTTTTAGCATTCGATATTCGGCTCTTGTCTCTAATTGAGGTCCAACCACCGAAGCATATACGCCGGTATGTAATGTAATATTTTCCTTTTGTGCAATTGCTTTAATTCGTTGACACATTTCAATATCATAAGGTTGGCTCATATCCACAAAACGCACCCCAAAGTTGGCAACATTTTTAAATGCCAAAGGAGACCCACCCTGCAGATTAATATGATCTTCGATAAGCATGATATCCCCTTTCTTATAGTCGAGGTTAATAGCTCCGGCTGCATTAGAGATAAACAACTTTTTTATTCCCAGTTCGTGCATAACCCGAATAGGATAAGTAACATCATCAAACTCATAGCCCTCGTAAACATGAAAGCGGCCTTGCATAACCACTACTTTTTTATTTTCGAGAGTGCCATAAATAAGCTTACCACTATGGAATTCAACGGTAGCCAACGGGAAAAATGGAATGTTATGGTAATGGGCTACAACACCAGATTCTATATGGTCTACCAATCTGCCAAGTCCAGTACCCAGTATAATACCTATTTCAGGACTTTCAAAGCCTTTATTTCTGAGGTAAAGGGATGATTCCTCCAGCTGTTTTTGAGTCATAGGTTCAAATTTTTACAAAGGATTGAAAAACATCAAACTCTTTTAAATCTTCATATACGTCAATATCATTTTTGGTTTGTAATAAGGTAATTTTTTTATGGGCCAGGTTATTGAGGGTGGTTTCCAGGACCTTATCCGAACCCCAGTTCTTGTTTAAGAATACTTCGTGGTTTAAAGAATTCATTCCGAGAAGGTAATAACCGCCATCCGCTGCCGGACCTATTACAAAATCAGAATTCTCCAAACTATTAAAACCTGCTTCAATGGTTTCACTGTTTAAGTCATAAATATCACTGCCTATAATGATAATCTTTTGATAACCCTTTTGAAATCCAGATTTAAAAGCATTATACATTCGTTCTCCCAAATCATTACCTTCCTGCAACTGTTTTTCGTAAATGTCTTTATCCCATAAATCATTTTCGGGTATTTCTTCTGAATAATAAACTTCTTTTGAACAATTAAGGTCTTTTGTAATCTCAGCCGTATGCCGCAATAAGATCATATAAATATCCAATGCGGCCTGACTTCCTATAGTCGCAGCTAATCTTGTTTTACACTTTCCTAATTTGGGGTTTCTGGTAAAAATAAGTAGTAATCGGTCTGTATTTTCTTCCAACTTTATATATGAATTAATCCTAATATACTTTTTCTGCCTTGGTCAGGTATTTCCCCCATAACTTACCATATGCGTGTACTTTTTTGGTTTTTTCATCTTTAGTAGTATAGACCGGGTAACCCTGATTGCTCCATTCAAAAATACCTCCATATAAATTTTTTGTGTTGAAATAACCAGATTCTAAAAGTTCTTCGCCAATATTCTCAGATCTGACCCCTATGGAACAATAAACCACAATATTTAAATTTTTATCAGGATATTTATCTGCCACATCTGCCAATTTAAAATCATCATAACCTACCCAGACGGCATTTTTTAAATGACTTACCTCATATTCTTCCCATTCTCTTGCGTCTAAAATAATTTGGTTTTTTAAATTTTGTAATTCTGTAACAGAAATGTAAGGGACACTCTCGTTATTATACCAATCAAGAGCCTGGTCTATAGATGATTGTGCATTAGCCGAGAATAGGAGTAAAAAGAAACATGAACATTTGATAAAAAGATGCATCGCTACGAATTATATCCAGGTGTAAAGATACTCATTTGGGTAAAAATTTATTCTATCTGGCAGTGGTTTTCAGGTCCAATAAATAAAATGTATTTTTATAAAAATCAACTGTTTGTTATGAAAACCTCTATTCTATATGGCATTCTCGGCGTACTATTTTTTTCAATTTATTCCTGTAAAAGCAAAGAAGAAGAAGAAAAGAATATGGAAATAGATTCTATTCCGGAAATAGCCTTTTTTAAAGAACCATACAGACCACAATTCCATTTCACACCAACAGAGATGTGGATGAATGATCCAAATGGACTTGTGTATAATGACGGAATATATCATCTATTCTATCAGTATTACCCTGAAGATATTGTTTGGGGGCCAATGCATTGGGGTCATGCTACGAGCAAGGACCTGATATTTTGGGAACATAAGCCCATTGCTTTATTTCCGGATGAAAATGGTTATATATTTTCAGGCAGTGCTGTTCTGGATAAAAATAATACGTCCGGTCTGGGCACTCTGGAAAATCCTCCATTGGTAGCTATTTTCACCTATCATGATATAAACAAGGAAAAAGATGGTTCGAATGATTTCCAGACTCAAGGGATAGCTTATAGCCTGGACAACGGGGAATCGTGGACTAAATATCAGGATAATCCGGTTCTGGGAAATGAGGGTATTCGGGATTTTAGAGATCCAAAAGTCTTTTGGCATGAAGCTACTCAAAGCTGGATCCTGGTATTAGTGGCCGGAGACCACGCCAAAATTTACAGATCTGCCGACCTGATTTCCTGGACCTATCTAAGTGAATTTGGAAAAGAGTCAGGGGCGCATGGAGGGGTGTGGGAATGCCCGGACCTATTTCCATTAAAAGTTTCCGATTCAGGGGAGGAAAAATGGGTGCTTATTATTAGTATAAACCCCGGGGCACCAAACGGAGGCAGTGGCACGCAATATTTTATCGGGGAATTTGACGGGACCACATTTACATCCACCCAAAAGGAGGAGAAATGGATAGATTGGGGAACGGATAATTATGCAGGTATAACGTATAATAATGAACCAAATAACCAGCGGATATTTATTGGATGGATGAGTAATTGGGCCTATGCCAGGGATACACCAACCAAGGAATGGCGAAGTGCAATGACCGTTCCAAGAAATTTATCACTTATTAAAGTGGGTAAATCATATGAATTGGCCAATTATCCCCTGGAAGATTTTGGGACCGTCTTTAAATCGGAATTTAAAAAGGACCTTGAATTGGCAGCGGGTGAGTCAGAAACTGTCGCTTTTGACAATTATAATCAATCAGAAATAAGGTTTAAAACCACGAATCGAAATTTTGAATTTTCTTTTAATAATAGTTTAGGTGAGGAATTGGTATTGACCTTAGACGGGGATCAGGAATTGTTTTTATTAGATAGAACTAAGTCGGGCAAAACCGAATTCAAAGAAGATTTTGCAAAAAGTGCTCAAAAAATGCCGATCACGAACATGCCTGAGGGGCAATTTGAAGTGCGGATTCTGATGGATTGGTCTTCAATAGAAGTGTTTATAAATAACGGGCAATATGTGATGACTTCACAAATATTTCCCAATGAATCGTATACAAATCTTCTTTTCAGGAATTCATCTTCCTCAGTATTGACTATTAATGCATTAGAGGTAAACAGGGCAGAATCTATCTGGTAGCGGCTTAATTGTTTTGATTTAAGATTCCATACATAAGCCCTCGCAATTCCGCGAGGCCTTTTAGACGACCTATGCCGGAATAGCCAGGATTTGTCTTAATATCAAGGTCGTTTAATAATTGTTGCCCATGATCCGGGCGCATGGGTAATTGCCTGTTTCTTTTTTCCTGTAATACAAGTAGTTCCTTGACCACATTGTACATCGGTACATTTCCCTCCAGGTGGCAGGCTTCATAAAAATTACCATCTGCATCTCGCTGGGTACTTCTTAAATGAACAAAGTGAATATGATCTCCATACTCCCTGATGATTTGCACCAGGTTATTATCTTCTCTTACGCCGAGGGAACCGGTACAAAATGTAATCCCATTGTTAGGACTGTCGTTTTCAGATAAGATTCGCTTTATGTCGGCAGCCGTACTCATAATTCTTGGCAAACCGAGTATGGGATAAGGTGGATCATCCGGATGTATAGCGAGAAAAACGTTATTTTCTTCAGCTACAGGAAGTACTTCATTCAGAAAAAGATGCAGGTTTTTTTCCAAAGTTGGGGTGTCAATATTTTGGTAATTATTTAAGGCCTCCTGAAACTCCTTTAGTGTATAACCTATCTCTGCCCCGGGAAGATTATCTAAAATGGTCCTTTTTAGTTTTTCAATGGCAGCTGCATCCAAACTTTCGTAATAATTTTCGGCCTTTTTAACGATTTCGGGAGGATAAGATTCCTTAGCTCCCTGACGCTTTAGAATAAAACAGTCGAAGGCGGCGAGAGCTCTCATTTCAAAATTTAGTGTTCTTGCTCCGTTTGGCAGTTTATGATCCAATTCTGTGCGTATCCAATCTAATATGGGCATAAAATTGTAGCAGATAATGTTTATATCTTCGGAGGCAAGATTTTTGATAGTTAACTTGTAGTTCTCTATAAGTTCCTTGAAATTTTCACTCCGCCTCTTAATAAATTCATGAACGGGAACACTTTCTACAACAGACCACCTAAGTCCCGCATTTTCTATAAGACGTTTTCGGTTTTGTATGGCCTCTTTAGTCCATACCGCTCCATTTGGAATTTCATGTAAAGCTGTTACAATGCCAGTTGCTCCTGCCTGTCTTATATCACTTAAGGTTACAGGGTCATTAGGCCCATACCATCTCATTGTTTGTTCCATTGTCTTCATACGCCCGAATATGCATTAAACCCGCCATCTACCGGTATAATTGTACCGGTTACAAATTTGGAAGCATCACTGCAAAGCCATTGCAGCGCCCCAAAGAGTTCATCCGGATTACCAAATCTGCCCATTGGGGTATTCTCAATAATTTGTTTACCTCGTTTTGTTAATTCGCCGTCTGTCTCGGTAAGTAAAGTGCGGTTTTGTTCGGTTAAAAAGAATCCGGGAGCAATTGCATTAACTCTTAAATCCGAGCTGTGTTTATTACAAAATTCGACAGCCAGCCATTTGGTTAGATTATCAATAGCGGCCTTTGCAGAACCGTAGCCTAAAACCCGGGTTATGGGTCTTTGAGCGGCCATGGAAGATATATTAATAATACTTCCTTTCAAATCTTTTAGAAATAAGGGCAGGAATGTTTTTATTGGGAGGAAGGAACCCATATAATTCAGTTCCATAACTTTATTTAATTCATCTATCCTTGCATCCAATATGGTCTGCTCCGGAGTAATTACAGCCCCAGCCATATTCCCGCCTGCCAGATTAACCAGGACATCTATTTTTCCAAATTCATTTTCAAGTTCCAATTTTGCACGCTCTAAATCCCGCTCATTTGTTACATCGGCGATCAGGGAAAATACTTTGTGCCGGGTGTTCTTTATTCCCTCGATTAGCGAATTTACTTTATCCGGATTCCTGCCCAGGGCAACCACCCTGGCACCTTGTCCTGCCAGATAGGCTGTCATGGCGGAACCTAATACGCCGGTTGCACCACTAACTACTATAATTTTGTCGTCTACAGAAAACAATTCAGACATGATAAGATGTTAAGTATATTTCGATTTTAGAATGGCAAATACTAAGATTCCCGGAACCCGATTAATCTTTCCAAATATAACTTAAGAAAGTGAAATTATTAAAGTACTTCTCAAACTAAAATGGAAAATAAGCCTTTGCATTGTAGTAACAGATATCTGATACAATCTGACCCAACCATTTTTCATCTTCCGGTAATTCTCCATTTGCAACGTCTTTACCGATAAGATTGCAGAGTACTCTCCTAAAATATTCATGTCTTGGAAATGAAAGAAAACTGCGAGAATCTGTTAACATCCCAATAAAACAACTAAGCAGGCTAATATTGGAAAGCGAGTTCAATTGTTTTTCCATCCCGTCTTTCTGATCTAAAAACCACCAGGCAGAACCAAATTGAATTTTACCCTTGACGCTTCCATCATTAAAATTACCAACCATAGCAGCAATAACTTCATTGTCAGCCGGGTTTAAATTGTAAATAATTGTTTTGGCAAGTTGGTTTGTACTATCCAGGGTATCCAGGAAGTTACTCAGGGACACGGCCTGCGAAAAATCCCCTATAGAATCAAAGCCTGTGTCCGGCCCCAACCGTTGAAGCATCCTTTGATTATTATTTCTGAGGGCACCGAGATGAAATTGTTGTACCCATCCATTTTTATGGTAGCATTTGGCAAGAAATTTTAATACTTCAGATTTAAAAT
>Ga0316204_10009190_pt1 | contig 13328 bp, 15 predicted proteins | sample 6monrhotite_MG_2_FD_205661 | JGI IMG/M metagenome (GOLD analysis project Ga0316204, IMG submission 205661) | Microbial mat bacterial communities from mineral coupon in-situ incubated in ocean water Damariscotta River, Maine, United States -... | ecosystem: Environmental > Aquatic > Marine >... | reverse complement strand
GTGAATCAGGAGAAACAACGTTACCAGCTAAAAAGTTTCTGGATATATGTAGAACACTACCTGAAGGAGCGAATATAACTATTAATGTTGATGCTAATAAAGCTGTTATACGATCAGGCAAAAGCCGGTTTACTTTATCAACGCTAGAAGCAAACGAATTTCCTCAAAGTGAAGTCTTAAATAGCTCACATGATATAACGCTTAAGCAGTCCATATTTAAAAAATTAATCGATCAAGTGCAATTCTCAATGGCACAACAAGACGTACGCTATTATTTAAACGGGTTAATGCTTGAAATAGCTCCTAATCATATTGTCACTGTTGCCACTGATGGTCATCGACTTGCAATATCAAAAGAAACACTTGATACGGGTATTTCTGAACAACGCCAAATTATTATTCCAAGAAAAGGTGTTAATGAGCTTTCTAAACTACTAGAAGATTCCGATGAACCCGTTAAACTGCAATTAGGTGATAACTTAATTAAAGTGACATTAGGAGATATTACTTTTACCTCTAAATTAATTGATGGTAAATTTCCAGATTACAATCAAGTTCTTCCTTCTGGTAATGATTCAATTTTAGAATGTTCTCGTGAAGTCCTAAAACAGGCCTTTAGTCGTACTTCAGTTTTATCAAATGAGAAATATCGAGGAATGCGATTAACATTGTCTCAAAATTTACTTAATGCAACGATAAATAACCCTGACCAGGAAGAAGCTGAAGAAGAAATAGAAGTAAGTTATAGCGGTAATGAATTTGAAATTGGCTTTAATGTCGCTTACTTTCTTGATGTACTAAATACAATAAAAGACGACAACGTACTTATTAAATTTAAAGATGCTAATTCTAGCTGCATGATTCAAGCTAAAGACGATGATTCAGCAAATTATGTCATTATGCCAATGCGATTATAAATCTCTTATTGAGGTGGCCTTCATAAGCAAAGGTATTTAGTGTCCTTAGAAAAACTTTCAATTAAGTCTCTGCGTAATATTGATGAATGCCTTCTTTATCCTGATGCACGCTTTAATATTATAGAAGGCGCGAATGCTAGTGGTAAAACAAGTATTCTCGAAGCTATTTATCTAATAAGCCAGGTAAAATCATTTCGCACTCACCGTATTAACCACATTATTCAACACTCCCAATCAAGCATGGAAGTTGTTGCTCAATATCGTGATAACGAGCAGTTATTGCATAATATTGGTTTGGGTCGTAGTCGAAGCACCACAAAAATTCATTTAAATAAACAATCTATTAATCTAAGCTCTAAATTAGCTGCTTTAGTTCCTATTCAGGTTATTACACCTGAATCTCATCGATTGCTTGAAGATGGTCCTAAATTTAGACGACAATTCCTGGATTGGGGTGTGTTTCACGTGAAACATGAGTTTTTACAGATATGGAAAGATTATCATCGCGTACTACGACAACGTAATTCAGCTTTAAGACAAAACCAGTCTAAATCGCAAGTATCAAGCTGGAATCAACCATTGGTTGAAATTGCACAGAAATTCCATAATTCTAGAGTTGAGTATCTGGATGAATTAACACCCATTGTAAAAACATTTACAAAACAGCTTACTGGTGAAGATATTTCTATAGAGTATCAATATGGTTGGGATAAAACCTTAAGCTTTGAAGATGCTCTATTAAATAGCTTTGATCAAGATTGCCAGTTTAAGCATACACGGGTGGGGCCACATCGAGCAGATTTGGTGATGAAAACAAATGACATTACTGTCCAGGCTGGTTTATCTCGCGGACAACAAAAATTACTGGTATGTTCACTGCGCTTAGCTCAAATTCACTATTTACAAACATTATCTAAACAGTCCTGCATCATACTTGTGGATGACTTACCTGCAGAACTAGACGAAACACACCGCCAACGTCTTATGATGTTGTTAAACGAAACTAATGCACAAATATTTGTTTCTACAACAGATGCAAACCTTTTAGATCTTAAGTTCGATAGCACACAAAAAGTGTTTCACGTGGAACACGGTAAAATAAAAGAAGTGGTATACTAATTAAATCTTTACTAGATAGTTTAAATTGAATATATCAGTAAAAAATATATAAAAGTAATATGCGATAAGGAAACAATAATGTCTGATCCGACTTATGATTCATCCAATATTAAAGTCTTAAAAGGGCTTGATGCTGTTCGAAAACGCCCAGGTATGTATATTGGCGATACTGATGATGGTACTGGTTTACATCATTTGGTTTTTGAAGTGGTTGATAACTCAATTGATGAAGCATTAGCTGGTCATTGTAGTTCTGTCGATGTGATTATTCATGCCGATGGTTCAGTTTCAGTTAAAGATGATGGTCGTGGCATTCCAACAGATATTCACGAAGAAGAGGGTCGATCAGCCGCAGAAGTTATTTTAACCGTTCTCCATGCAGGCGGTAAATTTGATGACAATTCCTATAAAGTTTCAGGCGGTTTACACGGCGTAGGGGTGTCAGTTGTAAATGCCCTTTCAGAAAAATTAATTCTCACTATTTGGCGAGATGGTAAAAAGAACGAACAAGAATATTCAAATGGTGACCCTGTTACATCATTAACCGCCATATCTGACACAGAACGTACTGGTACCGAAATACGTTTTTATCCAAGCAAAGAAATATTCGCTACAACGGAATATCATTACGATATTTTAGCTAAACGTTTACGTGAATTATCGTTTTTAAACTCTGGTGTTTGTATTACCTTAACCGATGAACGTGATGATACTAAACATGATAAATTTGAATACATTGGCGGTATTAAAGCTTTTGTAGAACATTTAAATAAAAATAAAACACCTCTTCATGAAACCGTTTTTTATGTTGAAACCGATAAAGATGATGTTACGGTTGAAGTTGCGATGCAATGGAACGACTCATATCAGGAAAATGTGTTTTGCTACACCAACAATATCCCACAACGAGACGGTGGAACACATTTAGCCGGTTTTCGTGGAGCATTAACGCGGAGTTTAAATAACTATATTGAACAAAGCGGTATCGCGAAAAAAGCGAAAGTAAATGTAAGTGGGGATGATGCCCGGGAAGGTTTAACTGCTGTTTTGTCAGTAAAAGTACCTGATCCAAAGTTTTCATCACAAACCAAAGATAAACTCGTATCATCTGAAATAAAAGGGATAGTAGAGTCAACCGTTGCTGAAAAATTACAAGAGTTCTTATTAGAAAGCCCTACAGATGCAAAGGGAATTGCAGGTAAAATTGTTGATGCGGCAAGGGCACGTGAAGCCGCACGTAAAGCAAGAGAAATGACACGCCGTAAAGGTGCACTTGATATTGCTGGCTTGCCAGGTAAATTAGCAGATTGTCAGGAAAAAGATCCCGCTCTTTCTGAACTATTTCTAGTGGAAGGGGACTCCGCTGGCGGCTCCGCTAAGCAAGGTAGAGACAGAAAGTATCAAGCAATACTTCCACTTAAAGGTAAGATTTTAAATGTAGAAAAAGCACGTTTCGATAAAATGCTTTCTTCAGTAGAGGTGGGTACTTTAATTACTGCACTTGGTTGTGGTATTGGTCGTGAAGAATTTAAACTAGAAAAATTACGTTATCACCGTATTATTATTATGACGGATGCGGACGTCGATGGTTCACATATTAGAACCTTGCTGCTTACTTTCTTTTATCGTCAGATGCCTGAGTTAGTTGAAAATGGTTATATCTATATTGCGCAACCACCTTTATATAAAGTGAAAAAAGGCAAACAAGAGCGATACGTAAAAGACGATACTGAGCTTAATAATTACCTGCTTCAAATTGCGTTGGATAATACAGAGTTATTTGTAAATGCTTCTGCACCAGCAATGTCTGGCGTTGCATTAGAAGCACTTGCTAAGCAACATGTAATAGTAATGCAAAGTATTAACCGTTTATCAAAACGTTATTCATCTGAAGTATTAAACTTGATATTAACTCTTCCAAATTTAAGTGCAGATGACTTAAAAAATAATGGGCAAATGCAATCATGGTTCGAACAATTAAATCAAAAAATTAAACAAGATGATTCTTTACTGATAAACACAGTATTTGAAGCAGAATCTGAAGCAGGTGTTTGGGAAGCAAAAATAATTCAAACGCGACACGGTATTGATTACATTAAACCTATGAAACCAGATTTTTTTGAATCTGGTGAATATGCTGCAATGAAATTATTAGCTGAACAATTAGATGGTTTGTTCGGTGAAGGCGCCTATGTAAAACGTGGAGACAAACAAGAAGCTTTTGATAACTTCTCCGATGTGATGACTTGGTTAACAGAAGAAGCAAAACGTGGTTTAAATATTCAACGCTATAAAGGTTTGGGTGAAATGAATCCTGAGCAACTTTGGGAAACAACGCTGGATGCAAACAATCGTCGTTTGCTACAAGTAAAGATAGAAGATGTTATTGCAGCCGATGAAATCTTTACAACATTAATGGGTGACCATGTAGAGCCACGAAGATTATTTATTGAAACGAATGCATTGAATGCAAATAATATTGATATTTAATTGAGCGAGTATATTAGTGAGTAATTTCGAAATATATTTGCTAATAGGATTCTTTGGTTTTTTGTTTACCCTAAATTCTTTAGCAATCTATATTGTATTAAATACATATTTTAAAGTTAAAGAGCGTCGATTATATCAAATCTTATTTGTTTGGTTGTTACCTTATATCGGTGCGATGTTTACAATATATATCAATAAGCAAGATTACTATGATCAAAAGTTAGCAAGGAAAGAATCTGGTTTTACTGATTTTTTCGCAACAACATCTTATGAAGCTACAAATCATCGTGGTGGAAGGTAACTGAGCGATAGCATTATTAGTCTCTAAGGAGCCCCGATTCATATCGGGGTTTTTTTATGTCAAAATTTTAAACATTATAAAATAATAAGGTAATATGATATAAAAAATAGGGAGTAATCTATGCGCTATCGTATTGGTGAAGATGTTCAAAATTTAGGAGAACCAGTTGTTGATGGTTTGGTTCCGTTCTCGGCAGTCCTTGGCTTATTAATGGGAATTGGTTTTGTTGTCGCCGGTATGCGAGCGAAACAGATTTGGTTAACTTTTTGGGGCGCTGGTTTAGTTATTTCCAGTATTCTTTATTTGGGTGCAGATATTTTAGGGTTTGTTTAATTTTTTTCAATGTTATAAAAAATAAGACTCTTAGCTTATTCGTGTCTATACTCAGTTGTTATAGGGATGATAGTATTTAATGATGAGCTTCACACGAAATTTTACTGATATTGGTTTAGATGACCTTGGCCAGGTAGGCGGTAAAAATGCTTCTCTAGGCGAAATGATTTCTAACCTCTCCCAAGCCGGCATTCGTGTGCCGCCGGGTTTTGCAACAACTTCTGAAGCTTACTGGTATTTTCTAGATCACAATAACCTCAAATCAAAAATTGAAGCTCACTTAAAAGATCTCGATACCCATAACGTAAAGTCACTTGCGAGTATTGGTAAAACCATTCGTGATTGGATAATGCATGGAGAAATGCCCCAAGATTTAACAGATGAGATTATAAGTAGTTATAAAGCTCTCTGTGCTCAGACTAACTGCTCAGTTGCCATTCGAAGTTCTGCAACGGCAGAAGATTTACCCAATGCCTCTTTTGCTGGTCAGCAAGAAACCTATTTAAATATCAAAGGTACTGAGAACCTTATTTATACCTGTAAACGGGTTTATGCATCGTTATTTACAGATCGCGCAATTTCATATCGAGTCGATAAAGGTTTTGCGCATATGGATGTGGCACTTTCACTGGGCGTTCAAAAAATGGTTCGAGCGGATCTTGGTAGCGCCGGTGTGATTTTTACGCTCGATACAGAAACAGGCTTTAGAGATGTCGTATTTATTACTTCAGCATATGGACTAGGTGAAAATGTTGTTCAGGGCACGGTTAATCCAGATGAGTTTTATGTTTATAAAAATACGTTCAATAATGGCAATCGCCCGATTATAAAACGTCAGCTGGGTGATAAAGCGCTTAAAATGATTTATGCGAGTGATAATGCTGCCGGCCTTTCAACGCGTAATGTGCATGTTCATCAAGATGATAGAAAGCAATTTAGCTTAAATGATGATGAAGTACTCGAGCTTGCAGATTATGCGATAAAAGTAGAAAAGCACTATTCTGGTCAGGCTGGAATTGATAAGCCGATGGATATTGAATGGGCTAAAGATGGTGAAGATGGAAAATTGTATATTTTGCAGGCTCGCCCTGAAACCGTCCAATCTCAGCAAATCGAGGCTGGAATAGAAAGCTACAAGCTTGATGACGCCGTAAAATTGGAAACATCGAAGAAAATTCTAACGACAGGTAAAAGTATTGGTAACAAAATAGCTCAGGGTAAAGCTCGCGTAATTCTTGAAGCCGCTTTTATGCATGAATTACAACCTGGTGAGGTATTGGTAACAGATATCACGGATCCCGATTGGGAGCCAATAATGAAAATAGCATCGGCTATTGTAACCAATCGCGGTGGCCGAACCTGTCATGCAGCCATTGTTGCGCGTGAGCTTGGCATACCTGCGGTTGTGGGCTGTAATGATGCGACTCATCGAATCGCTACGGGTGATGAGGTTACGGTGTCTTGTGCAGAGGGCGATAGTGGATTTGTTTACAAAGGTAAGTTAGCGTTTACTTACAACAAGTACAAGATTGATACAAGCACGAAGCCTCGTACTAAATTAATGATTAATCTCGCTAATCCCGAAATGGCCTTTGAAGCGTCCTTTTTACCGGCTGAAGGAGTGGGCCTGGCTCGATTGGAATTTATTATCAACACCATGATCCGAGTGCATCCAAAAGCCATCCTTGAATTCGATAAACTAGAGCCAACGATTCATTCAAAAATTAAATTTCTCAGTCATGGCTATGCGAATCCACGGAAGTTTTTCGTAGACAGATTAGCTGAGGGGATAGGTACTATTGCCGCGGCCTTTTATCCCAGACCGGTTATTGTGCGGTTAAGTGATTTTAAGTCGAATGAATATGCATCGCTCATTGGAGGCCAGGCTTTTGAGCCTCACGAAGAAAATCCAATGATTGGTTTTCGCGGTGCAGCACGATATCCATCAAAAGCCTATCAGCCATGCTTCGCTATGGAATGTGATGCTATTAAACAAGTACGAAATGTTATGGGGCTAACCAATGTATCGGTAATGATTCCTTTTGTGCGCAGTATTGAAGAGGCGAAGCGTACGCTAGAGTTGATGGCCCAAAATGGATTAACACATCAGCTATCAACACAAAAAGGACAGAAGCATCGAACTGATGATCTCTCTATCTATTTAATGTGTGAATTACCGGTTAATGCTTTGATGGCCGATGAATTCCTGGAAATGTTTGATGGCTTTTCAATTGGCAGTAATGATTTAACTCAATTAACATTGGGTGTCGATCGTGATTCCGGTTTACTAGAAGGTTATGACGAGCGTAACCCAGCAGTAAAACAATTAATGTCACTGGCAATACAGGCCTGTAAAAAACAGAATAAATATATTGGTATTTGCGGACAGGCACCCTCAGATTTTCCTGAAATTACAACCTGGTTAGTCGAGCAAGGCATAGAAAGTATTTCATTAAATCCGGATTCTATTTTGCCGATGTATGATGTGGTTTTGGAAGCTGAAAAAAAGTAAATGCTATGAAATTTATTTAAAATAGGTATTGAGCATATGAAAATAGATATGATTAATGATTTAGATTATGGACCGCTTAAACATTTAATTGGCACATGGATCGGCAATAAAGGTCTCGATATTGCGCCAGAACCGGATGGTATCGAAAATAATCCATATTATGAAACGATTGTTTTTACTGCTGCAGACGATGTTGATAATGCAGAAGAACAAGTAATAACCGCGATTCATTATCGACAAATTGTGCAACGCAAATCAAATGATAAGATATTTCATGATGAAACAGGTTATTGGATGTGGGACGCTGAAGCAGGAATAGTAATGCATTCTCTCACGATACCTAGAGGAGTATGTGTACTTGCCGGCGGTAAGTACATTGAAGATAAAGACTCCGAAAACACTGCATGTATAGAAGTAAGTGCGAAACTTAATGATAAAGACTGGGGAATTATCCAGTCGCCTTTTATGCAAGAAAAAGCCAGCACTAGGGAGTTTAGTCAACAGATAAAAGTGAGTGAAGAAAAATTATCATATTCACAAACGACTATATTAGATATTTATGGAAGAACATTTGAGCATACTGATAATAATGAATTGTTGCGTCAGTAAGCAAAACTTAAGTCAGGCTAATTTATATAAAATTCAAGCAGGGAGAGTTGCATGCCAGAAATCAGTCAGGAATATTGGGAGAATTTTTTAGGGATTATAATAGCCTTTGCTGTTTTGGCGCTTATTATAGAGCGAGCGCTGTATCAAATTTTTGACACACGCTTATGGAAAAGAGTTGAAGAAATTTTGAATATACAAACAGGTTGTGAAGGTTTTGATTTAAAGCCCTGGATTTCTTCTCTCGTTAGTATCATCGTAGTTTATCGTTTAAACTTGGATATGGTCGCAATGATTTATAATTCAGATCAATCACACAATATAACGTTAATAATAACAGGCCTGTTTTTAGCGGGTGGAAGTACCGGCATATATAAGTTTTTTAAGAAAGCACGTGATTTAAAACAAAATATAAAACCAATCTAGTTTTCCAGATTAAAATACCAGATTAGAAATCCAGTTTAGAAATACCAGATTAGAAATACCAGAGAAGAAAAAATTAAAGAAGAACGTAAAATGAAAATTTGGGTCGATGCCGATGCTTGTCCAGTAGTAATAAAAGAAATTTTATTTAAAGCAGCGAATAGAACAAAAGTTGTTACAACTTTCGTGGCTAATCGTTTTATACAAACTCCCCCTTCTGCATATTTAAAAATGCTACAAGTACCTGCTGGGTTTGATGTAGCTGATAATGAAATTGTTAAACTCGTTGAAGAAGAGGATCTTGTAATAACAGGCGATATACCATTAGCAGCAGAAGTAATAGAAAAAGGCGGTTTTGCGCTTAATCCTCGTGGTGAGCTTTATACGTTAGATAGTATAAAGCAGAGGCTTAATATTCGAGATTTTATGGATACAATGCGAGCGAGTGGCGTACATACAGGCGGCCAACCGACCATGAGTCAGACAGATCGCCAAAATTTTGCCAATAATTTAGATAAAATTCTTACTAAGTATTCTGCTAATAATTAACATTATTTTTTAGTATAAACATCGGTTTCACCATTCGGCCGGCTCTTAAAACGCCGATGTGCCCATAAGTATTGTTCGGGTGTTCTTTTTATTTGTACTTCGATTGCATGGTTAATAGCTGCCGCATCTTGAACAGCATCTTCTGAGGGGAAATTCTCAATAGCAGGGTCAAAATGAAATCTATAAATAGAATCCTTTGTTGGCCGTTCAATGTGTAAAGGAATGATTGGCGCACCTGTTATTTGAGCAAGTCGCTGAGTTGAGATTAAGGTACAGGTTGAAATACCCATAAAAGGTGCAAAGACAGAGTCTTTTTCACCAAAATCTTGATCGGGTGAATACCAGGCAACATTGTTTTTCTTAAGGCATCGAATAATATCCCTAACATTTTTATGGTTAATGAGTGTTGCGCCATTTTTTGTTCTTTTTTTCCTAATAAAATATTCAAACAAAGGATTATGCGCCCGCTTATAAACCACGTTTAAATTATCGATATGTTGAGTAAGGAAAGTACCACCAATTTCAAGAGTGGTAAAATGGCTTGCTAAAATAATTGCGCCCTTCCCTTTTGCTAATGCGGCATTGAGATGGTCAAGATTATCAAGCTGGTGGAGCTTCATTAGGGTCTTTTTAGGAGCCCACCAACAAATACCCGTTTCGAAAATAGCCATACCGGTTGAGGCAATAGATTTGTTAACCAATGCTTTTTGTTCGGCAGCATTTAAATTCGGAAAACAAAGACGAATATTAGTTTCGACTATATTTTTACGACGAGGCATTAGGGCGTAGGTTAAATAGCCCACCTGACGGCCAAGCCACATTTGAATCTGATAGGGTAATAAAGCACACAAGCGCAAAATAGCTAAGCCAAACCAAGTTGGCCAAAATTTTGGTGAAAGAAAAGAATAAAGTGACGTTTCAGATGAAGCCATAAATTTAGTAATGATGAACTTATAGTCAGAAAAGTAAAAATAATTTAACCTTACTCATAATACCTTAGTATCGAGAATAGTGTTAAGTTTTAATAGAATTTGTTTTGAAGCTTTGTTTTGAAATAAGGGAGCGTTTCGTTAAATGGCTAATCTAACTTCAATTATCGTTGTGATTATTTTTGCATTCGTATCGGCAGCCATATGTCATTTGATAGCAAAATCAAGAGGGAAAAATCCAGTATTTTTGGGTGTCATGGGGGTTATTTTTGGCCATTTAGCTATTCCATTTATATTTATCCCAATAAAAAGGATAGATAATGATAAATAAAATTTTAAAAAATGCGATTAATATTTTTTATTTAGACGCTAGTTTATATGGAGGGGTAATAATGGAAAAACCAACGTTAATTATTGGAAATAAAAATTATTCTTCATGGTCGCTCAGACCATGGATCTTGATGTGTCAGAATGAAATTGATTTTAATGAAAAACGTGTTGCTTTATTTGTTGAATCCATGGAAAAAGAATTGGAAGAGTACGACTCTGACACAAAAGTACCTGTATTAAAGCATGGAAATTTAATTGTATGGGATACCCTTTCTATTATGGAATATATATCGGAACATTTTTTAGACTCGAAAGGATGGCGTACAGATATAAGCGCGCGTGCAGTAGCAAGATCTACCAGCGCTGAAATGCATTCTAGTTTTAGCAATGTGCGTAATGAATTACCGATGAATTTTCGAAAAAAGTTTAATAACATTAAGCTATCTACTGCTGCTAAGAAAGAAGTAGAACGCATTACGTCTTTATGGCGAAAGTGTCGCAAAGAATTTGGCGCTGATGGAGAATGGCTATTTGGAAAATACTCAATAGCAGATGCGATGTTTGCCCCGATTGCCTTACGTTTCGATGGCTATAATATAGCTCTTGAAGGCATTGAAAAGAAGTATGGCAAAGCGTGTTAAATCAACGTTGTATAATAGATTGGATAGCAGCAGGGAAACTAGAAAAAGAAATAATAGAGGCAGATGAAATTTAGAGCAGCATCTCTTCTAATAATAACCTTTATTTTTGCCCCTGTTTTATTTGTTCTGCTTACTTTATATTGCCGCAGTAATTAGTTTCTTTAAATAGAGGTACAATATGAGCATTAATGAAAATAAAGAAGTAACAGCTGAAACGAGCGCTGTTTGGCAAAATTGTATTTCGGTTCCGGATACACCAGAAGGCTTTACACTTAGAACAACTTTTCCAAATAATCAGGACGGAGTTGAGGTTATGATGGAGTGCTGGGAAGCGGGTAGCGAAGAGCCGATCCACTCTCATCCCGGTGATGACATGACGGTTGTCATTGAAGGGAAAATGACAATTCAGTTTTATAATAAAACTGATAATGGGCTCGAGCAAGACGGTAAGCTGGTTACTCTAAATAAAGGTGAAACAGGCTATATTAAAGCGGGTCGAATTCACGATGCCAAATACCTTGAGGCATGTAAGTTGGTCTATGTGCATGATAAAGCTTTTGGTTTTACTGCAGAAGATTAATACTATTTATTGAAGCTTATGTATCCTAGAAGACATTCATTGTATCCCAGAGTTGTATAATAGGCCGAACTGATATACATAAGTCTAAAGATTATTAGGAGAACGAAATATGACTATAGAAAAAGCTTTGTTTGCCCTTGCTGGAACCATGGTTATGGTCACGTCATTATTGGCGCTATATCATAATCCCTTGTGGACGTGGGTAACTGTATTTGTTGGATTTAATGTCTTTCAAAGCACATTTACTGGATTTTGCCCACCAGCTTGGTTGATGAAAAAAATGGGAATGAAATCAGAATCGGAACTTGTTTGTAAAAGTTAGTTTAATTGCCAAAAGCAGGGCCTATACAGTCCTGCTTTTGGGGAATTTTTAGAAATTATTAACTGTAGCCCCCTCCTGAAAGATTTTGAAGACCGTCGTTGTCATCAAAAAACATCCAAAGTAATTTTGCTATCATTTCAGGCGCAATAATAGTGTGCCTGTTGTTGCTAGTTTGTAAGCCAGCACGTAATTCAGAGCGTGTTTCTGCGTCACCGGTTAAATCAAAAATAATATCGATTTTATCACCCATATCGATAATTCCTTGGGCGTTTTCAAAGGCAGGTACACCACTTTGCTGAAAGCCCAATGCAACGGCAGAGTCTAGGTGGCGATGTGCAATAGCCGCTATTTCAATTGGCTTGCCGGCTTCTTGGATCATCTCTAAAAATGCTTGTGCGAATTCTTGCCCTACTTCACCTAAGCCCAATAATGCAATTTTGATATTTTTACTCATATTTAACCCAATATAAAGTTAGTCGTTTAAGCTTAGCGGCTTATAAAAAAAAGACTTAAGAAATATAATGGAATAATTTGGTAAAATGAACTGATACTATACGAAACACGCAGATTAAAGCACAATAGAAAACAATGACTGATATTATTGAGTTTGAGACAAGCCGATTGCGGTTACGGCAATGGCGAGATCAAGATTTAAAAGCATTTGCAAAAATGAATGCTGATGCAAAGGTGATGGATTATTACCCAAGCATAATAACATCTGAACAAAGCAATGAGCTTGCTGATAAAATTCAAGAAAAAATAAAAGAAAATGGTTGGGGCTTTTGGGCACTAGAACTAAAAAGCACGAATACATTTATTGGCTTTACAGGCTTGAATCAGCCTAGTTATGATTTACCCGTTACACCTTGTATTGAAATTGGTTGGAGATTAGCTCACGAGCATTGGGGTAATGGATATGTTACCGAAGCTGCAAGAAAATGTTTGGATGTGGCTTTTGAGTCTTTAAAATTTCCTACGGTTTACTCTTTTACTTCGGTACAAAATAAAAGATCTGAAGCTGTTATGCAAAGATTAAATATGGTTAACATGGAACAAAATTTTGAACATCCAATCATTCCAATCGGTAATCCACTTCGAGAGCATGTGTTATATAAAATTACAAAGTTAGAGTGGAGTAATGCTCACCCAGATGAACAATTGAATGTTTGAATTATTTAGATTTACCATATTTTAGGTGTTAGATGAAAAGCAATCCCGAAAAGATATTAAAAAAGCATAAAGAAACGATCCATTCTGAAATGAAAAAAGTAGTGTC
>Ga0316204_10009189_pt1 | contig 13328 bp, 9 predicted proteins | sample 6monrhotite_MG_2_FD_205661 | JGI IMG/M metagenome (GOLD analysis project Ga0316204, IMG submission 205661) | Microbial mat bacterial communities from mineral coupon in-situ incubated in ocean water Damariscotta River, Maine, United States -... | ecosystem: Environmental > Aquatic > Marine >... | reverse complement strand
CCGTCACCACAGGAGCGTCGGGAACCGCGCTCACCGTCACGTTCAGAGATTGCGTCGCGGTCGCCGTATCCGAAGGCAGACCGGTGGCGCTGTCGGTCACCGTCGACGTCACCTTCAGATTCATGGTGCCGTTCCAGTCCGCCGCCGGCGTCACCGTCAAATTCCCCAGCAAGTCGGGATCTACCTTCGCAACGCCATTGACCACTTCAATAGCTACAGATTGCGTCGAGTCCGTGCCGCCGCTCAGCGTCGCACCCTCGGGGATGCCGACAATCGTCACAACCAGAGATTCCGAACCGTCGATGTCGGTCACCGCCGAGGCGATGTTCAGCGCAATTGCGCCCGCATCCTCGACGCCCGTAACGTCGCCAACGTTCAAGGTCGGGGTGTCGGCATCTGGCATCACGCTGACGGTCAACGTCGTGGGGGTTTGCGTAGTCGCTGTCGCAGTGCCATCCACGGCTGTAGCAGTCACGCTCAAGTTGAACTCACCGCTGTAATCGGCTTCAGGTTTAATGGTGAGACCGCTCAATTGACCGGGAGACAGCGTCCAAGTGCCGTCTCCATTATCCGTGCCAGAAGACAGTGCCGCGCCACCAGGCACGCCGGAGATGGTGATCGATTCAATCGTATCGCCGTCATCCACTGCCTTGACGGTGATATCGAGCCCCACTGTGCCGTCTTCGTTGACCTTGGCATCTGCAACGGAAATTGAGGGCTCCGCAGCCTCATCCGTTTCTTCGTCGCGGTTGTCTCCCTGATCTTCAGGCTTGTCATCAGTTTCACCACCACCTTGCGGACCACCGGTATCACCGCCAACGTTCGTATCGACATCGCCGAGAATTTGGCCAATGAGATCATCGGCTACAGAAAGGGTATCCTCGGGTACAACGATTTGATCAGCCTCGCCAGCGGCAACGTTGAAATCGGCGAGTTCATCTTCAACGGTTTCGGAAGCGGCCGTGGTGTCGAAATCGGCCAGACCTTCGGCTTCGATATCCGTTGCGAGCTCTTCGCCAGCAGCGGTTTCAAAGTCGGCGAGCCCCTCGCCATCGACTTCAGCCTCAGATGCCGCATCAGGTTCAGGTTCAGGTTCAGGTTCAGGTTCAGGTTCAGGTTCGGCCTCGCCAGCGGCGGTTTCTAAATCATTTAAATCCTCACCTTCAGCGGTGTCGCCCTGAAGACCGAAGTCGTTGACGTTTTCTTGCTGCATCGGTAGGTGACGCAGGGAGCCGGAGAACGAATTGATCATCGTCTGGTGATCCATGACCGAGCTGGCGGTCGGCGCGGAGAGAATGCTGTTCACAACGGTGAACTCGTTGGCGCCGTTCAACACCGTCACGCCGCCGTTGTTGGTGACCACGACTTCACCGACGAACCCGTCGGCTTCTTCCATCAGAACGATGTCGAGGTTTTGACCGTCGGCCAAATTCAAGCCCACTTGGGTGCCGCGAATACCGATGGTCGCGACCGGCGTGTGCAGGGTCATGGCGTCGGGGTCGGTTTTGGCCACTTGGCCGGACACAAAGGTGAACACACCTTGCATCACCGACATGGACACGGAGCCTTCTTGGGTGCCTGGATCGTAGATCATCTCGTCCAGAACCATGCGCCCGTCTTCAGCCATCGAGAACGTGGTCTCGTCCGCCAAGATCACACCAATCGCGCCGTCGGCACCGGTTTCGAGAATGTCGCCCTGATAGACCGGATCGCCCAGTTGCAGCTCGACGCGCGTACCGTCCGCGCGCACCGCCGTTACCGTGCCGTCAAGTTTTTCGATCTGACCGATGGGTTGTTCGGCAACGCCTTCAGCACCGGCCTGGGCTACCATTCCAGGCGTGGCGGAACCGGCCAAACGAGCTGCAAGATCGCCAGGGACCTCTGCGCCTTGATCGGACGCCAAAGTGGGCTGCGGATCGACCATGAAGTAATCCGTGACGACGACTTCGCTGCCGTCGGGCCAGGTCAAAATCAGATCGGGACCCTCATGCGCAAAATCGGCGGTCGCCGGGTTGAGCCCTTCGGGCATCACAACCGTTTCGCCAGAAGTCACCGCGACGGAGAAGCTGCTGCCTTCGCCAGAGGTGCCGAAAATGCCGTTGCCTTGATCATTGGTAGCCATGGTCCGAAACCTTCCGATGCCGAAAAATCCAGGGAGCCCGCGCCAAACCGGTCATTCGACCCGGCCCCTGAAAAACAAAATGCCGCCCAAGAATGAGAAACCGATCAGGTTCGGTCTCTATCGAGGTCGCGGCAAAAAGAGCGTAAATGTATTGGTGTTCCTATCTAAAAGCATACATGCGCGGTGATTTCCTCGTCAACACGAGCGCACTTTCATGGCGATATAAGGAAAGCTGTTGATCTTGGCGATACACCTCACGAACAATTGATAACCTGCCATGATCAAACGGTTTTTCTTAAGGTTACATTTTGCCGCCACGAAACAGACGCGCATCGCCGAGCCGTCTTCTCGCGCGTACGCATACATCCCCGCAGCCACACAGGACATATGGCTAAATTTGTTGGTTTTAAGAGGGTTCTGAGGACTTACAAGCCGGGAGAGACGGAAACTTCGTGCGCGATTGCGGCGAGAAAGGCCTCCGCCGTGCCTGCATGCAGATAGGCCAACGCACAGCCGAGTTCGCGGTCTTCATTTTTGGGGCCCGCCGTCGGACAGCTGTCGCGGTCCAAGGTCGCACGGGCGGGTCGTTCTTGCAGGGCATCGCCGTTCAACGCACCCGGCAGATCGGCTTCACGCTTGTACGTTTGCGCTTGCTCGGCGTTGGCGGGCAACGGACGGCTCAACACGATGTCCGGCCCGACGCCACGGGCCTGGATGGTGTGACCGGACGGCGAATAGTAACGCGCCGTGGTCAGACGCAGACCGCCTTCCAACGGCAATGGCTGGATCGTCTGAACTGAGCCTTTGCCAAAAGAGCGCCGCCCCATGACCACCGCACGGTTTTGATCACGCAGCGCACCGGCGACAATTTCCGACGCCGATGCGGAACCTTCGTTGATCAGCACCACCACCGCCGCGCCGTTACTCAAATCGCCCGGCTTGGCCGTAAACACCCGGTCGCGCTCGGCGTCACGTTCGCGCACCGAGACGATTTTACCACGGTCCAAAAAGCTATCCGACACAAACAAGGACTGATGCAGCAATCCGCCCGGATTGTTGCGCAGGTCCAAAACCACGCCCTTGAAATTCGCACCGGCCTGTTGACGCAGTTCCCTGAAAGCCTGTTTGAGTTTTGGCTCGACCTTTTCGGTGAAGCTGGCGACCCGCACGTAAGCGATGTCGCCTTCCATGTGCCAGCGCACGGAGCGCACTTCGATCACCGCGCGAACGATGCGCACCTCGAACGGGGCCGTGCCTTCACGCACAATGGTCAGATCGATAGGTTCGCCCGGACGTCCACGCATAAGCTTCACGGATTGAGACAAGGTTTTGCCGCCAATCGGATTGCCATCGATATGCGAAATGAGGTCGCCGGCGACGATTCCGGCGCGGTATGCGGGCGTGTCTTCAATGGGCGAGACCACTTTGATCAAGCCCTCTTCCATCGTCACTTCGATGCCCAAGCCGCCAAATTCGCCCCGCGTGATGACCCGGGTTTCGCGCAGCTCGTCAGGGTTGAGATAACTGGAATGCGGATCAAGGGTCGCGATCATGGCGTCCAACCCCGCCTCGACCACCGCGCGCGGCTCGGCGGAACCCGGCTCGACCTCTAAATCCGTTACGCCCTTGATTGCCGCATCGATCAGCTTGACGCTATCGGTCTCAACCACGTAATTGGCGCGCACCTGACGAAAGGCATCGCGAAAGTGATCACGCTGACGCAGATTTGAAGGGTTGTTGGTATAGAGCTCGTAGGCGTCAAAAAAACGTCCCAGCTCTTTCTCGCCCTCGGGATCGGCAGGCGTGATCGAGCCGAACACACGCACCACCTGATCGATAGCCACGCGGCCATCCGAACAGGCGCTGAGCGTCTGCAACAGACCAAAGGCCATGGCCCCGCCCAACGCGAAGGCCATCAATTGGCTAAAGCGGTTCATCCGTCGGCGGTGATGCGGGCAATCAACTCGCCCTGTACGCGCTCACAATCATCGTTGTCGATCTGGCAGGTGCCGGCGTTCAAGTGACCGCCGCCGCCGTATTCCAGCATCAACGTGCCGATGTCCGTCTTTGAGCTGCGATTGAGGACCGATTTGCCCACCGCGAACACTGTATTGAGCTTGTTCAAGCCCCAGATGGCGTGAATCGAGATGTTGGTATCGGGATACATCGCGTAAATCATAAAGCGGTTGGTGGCGTAGATGATGTCCTCTTCGCGCAAGTCCAAGACCGCCAAGTTGCCATGCACCGTGGTGCAGCGCTCGATCTGATCACGCGCTTTGGCGGCGTGATCCATATACAGCTCGACGCGTTCTTTGACGTCGGGCAGATCCAAAATCTCATTGATGGAGTGATCGCGGCAATAATCAATCAATTCCATCATCAACTGATAGTTGGAAATGCGGAAATCTTTGAAACGCCCCAGTCCGGTGCGTGAGTCCATAATGAAGTTAAGCAATACCCAGCCATCGGGATGGAGAACTTCTTGTTCGTTGAACTGGGCGCTATCGGCCTTATCGACCGCATCCATCATTTCGGTGGAGATGCTTTTAAACTCAACGTGGCCGCCATAATAATCGTAAACCACCCGCGCCGCAGACGGGGCTTCGGGGTCGATCACATGGTTGGGCGGAATGTCGTCTAGGCGGATCATCTCACTGGCGTGGTGATCAAACGCGATATGCACGCCCGGCACATACGGAAGGTTGGTCGTGATATCGTTTTCAGAAATCAGGATGGTGCCATCCTGCATGTCTTTGGGGTGAACGAATTTGATGTCTTCAATCAAATCCATTTCCTTGAGCAGCACCGCACACACCAGACCATCGAAGTCACTGCGCGTTACCAATCGAAATTTTTTATGGTCGCTCATCCAGGTGTTCCCTTAACCGACGTTATTACCTCAATAGCCGAACCATAGCCCGAACTGCGAGTAGCCCTAATAGCATATAGACAGCTGGGCGTTGTTTTACAGGTTTGAAATGCATTCTATCGGAATTCAATCAACACTCACAAGGCGTTCTTGCCCGATCAACCTGTGATCATGCAAATATCGACATATTTCGGTTGTTGATCTGTAATTTTACGCCGGTTTTAAATGGGAAACGCACTGTGTCATCATTCATACGGACTTGATTTCACTTTCATTTTTAAACAACAAAAGGGTGACGAGGCGTATTTTACTCATTAAGCTTACGCATTGTAAATGAAGGCTGAGCTAACGAATGGCGGGGAAACGTTCTGATCAGACATCATCTTAGACATCTCTTTATCATGGTAACACTCATCACCGGTCAGATATTTGGCAGCACGTCGTCAGACCTAGGTCTTGATGGCGGACAATTACGTATCGCCGAGCTAAATGCCATCTTAGCATTCCCCACCGCTTCCAGAATTATGTCGATGTGTTGAACGTAATATCCTTGGTTGGAGATAACCATGCTCGCAAATATTAAAATTGGCTCCCGAATTGCGCTGGCCTTGGTGCTGCCCATCGTGGGGCTGCTTTTCTTTTCCACTTTTTCGATTTATCAAAAACACCTTGTTTTTTCCGAGATGGAATCGCTCCAAGAGCTTGCGGTTATCGCACCCGACATCAGCGGTGTTGTTCACGAACTACAAAAAGAGCGTGGCACTTCAGCCGTTTACATCGGCTCCAAAGGCAATAAGTTCGCCAAGGAACTGCCCGTGCAGCATGGCGACACCAATGCCGCCATCGACACATTGGACATGGCGCTGAAAAGCTTCAACGCACGCGCTTTCGGCGAAACGCTCAACACCAAACTCGACACCGCGCTGGGCGCGTTGGCAGAGCTCAAAACCAAGCGCGACGGCGTAACAGGCTTTAACCTCACCGTTCCGCAAATGGCCAAGTATTACACCGGCACCATCGCCAAGTTGCTGTCCATCGTCGAGGAAATGGCGGTCATCAGCACCAATGCGCACGTGACCAAGACCATCACCGCCTACACCAGCTTCTTGCAAGCCAAGGAACGCGCCGGTCAGGAACGGGCCATGGGCGGCGCGGGCTTTGGCGCGGGTAAATTTGCCCCGCCCGTCTACCGCCGCATGACCGAATTGATCGCGGAACAAAACGTGCTGCTGTTCACCTTCAACATTTACGCCAGCGAAGCCCAACGCGCGGTCTTGAAAGATACCGTGCAAGGCGCCGAAGTCGATGACGTCAACCGTATGCGCAAGATCGCCATCGACAGCCTCTACACCGGCACCACCGAAGGCATCGAAGGTCCCTACTGGTTTGGCACCATCACCAAAAAAATCAATCTGCTCAAAGATGTCGAAGACGTCGTCTCCGAAGAACTGAGGACCCAAGCGGCGACCATCAAGGACGCAGCCTCGACCTCTTTCATGCTGTTCCTGGCCGCCACCGGCATCTTACTGCTGGTTACGGCGGGCTTGGTCTACGTCATCGTCACCGGCATCACCCGCCCGGTCGTGGGGTTGACCGCGACCATGCGCACCTTGGCCGATGGCGACACCTCGGTTCACGTGTCGGGCACCCACCGCGGTGATGAAATCGGTTCCATGAGCGAGGCGGTCGAAGTGTTCAAAGAGAACATGATCCGCAACCTCGACATGGCCGCCGCTCAGGAAAAAGAAAACCAGCTCAAGGAAGAAAAACGCATTGCCGTGGAAAAGATGGCGAGCCAGTTCGAAGGCGATGTCACCGGCGTTTTGGGCGAGGTGTCCAATGCCTCAAGTAGCATGAAAGAAACTGCCGAAAGCATGGCCGCCACGGCGGAAGAGACCTCCACGCAGTCGACCATCGTCGCGGCGGCGGCGGAAGAAGCCTCGACCAACGTAGAAACGGTGGCGAGTGCGGCGGAAGAACTGTCGAGTTCGATTTCCGAAATTTCGCGCCAAGTGTCCCAATCCACACAAGTTGCGGGCGCGGCGGTGCACGAAGTCGAAGACGCCAATGAAAAGGTCCAAGGTCTGGCCGAAGCGGCGCAGAAAATCGGCGAAGTGGTGGCCTTGATCACCGACATTGCCGACCAAACCAACCTGTTGGCGCTCAACGCCACCATCGAAGCGGCGCGCGCCGGTGAGGCCGGCAAAGGCTTTGCGGTGGTCGCGTCGGAGGTCAAAAACCTCGCCAATGCAACGGCCAAAGCGACCGAGGAAATCTCCAACCAAATCGGTGATATCCAAAACGCGACGGAGGGTGCCGTGGGCGCCATCGGCTCCATCGGCGGGACCATCGGTCAAATGAGCGAAATCGCCTCGGCCATCGCCGCTGCGGTCGAAGAACAGGGTGCCGCAACCCAGGAAATTGCCCGCAACGTTGAACAAGCGGCGGCGGGCACCAGCGAGGTCACGTCCAACATCTCAGGCGTCAATCAGGCCGCCAACGAGACCGGGCAAGCTGCTGAAATGGTGCTCAGCGCGGTGGACACGCTGACGGCTGAATCCGACAAGCTGAGCCATCAGGTTCAGGACTTCTTGCAAGGCCTGAAGAACGTCTAAAGTGAAGAACGTCTAACGCTTACGAACTGCGTGTGCCTCGGCGAGAGATGCGAGGCATGCGCCGTTTGTACGCTCCTCTAGGAAACGCGCCCTAAAAAAAATTACGAAAATGAATGAAGCTAACTTTTGATGCACCTTGAATAAACCAAATACAACCCACCAATAATCATTATCATATGACAAATACACCATTATCTATAAGCCTTAGGTATTACTTAATAAGCAGTTACTGAATAATTTGTATCAATTCTAATTTTAGTGTTGAATGCTTCCTACAAAGACATGCTATCTCATTCTCTTACAATGAGTTGTGAAGAGGGGAGCTAAACATGTTTCACAGTTTGAACTTAACGGCCAAAACGACAATACTGACGATCTTATTGATTTTGCTGACAGCGGCATCTGTCGGCATGGTTTCGACATATGTCATTAAATCTGAAATTGAACGCCAAGTGGTGCAACGCCAAGCGGCAAGCCTGCGCATTGCGGCGACCGTCTTCAAGGACACTGTCCCCCAGCTTCAAGTCACACAAGGAGCTGATCATACTGTCCAAAAGCTTGCCATCGAGCGCATTCCCGAATTTGTAAATCACACCATGATCGATAAGGTCGGCATGCTGACCGGCGAGACGGCAACAGTGTTCGTTTGGGATGAAAAAGAACAAGATTTTTTCAGGCGCACCACCAATATTGTGAAACCCGATGGCAACCGTGCGGTCGGAACCCCGCTGGGCAAAAATGGCGCTGTTTATCCACTCATGATGAAAGGCCAGACCTTCAATGGTGAGGCGCGCATCCTGGGGCAAAACTATTACACGATTTACCAGCCCATTTCTTCGACAAGCGGCGATGTGATCGGCATTCTTTATGCGGGCGTGTTGAAATCCAATCTCAATAAAATTCTGACCAACGTTCAGTTCGGACTTGGCGTGTCATCTCTGATTGCAGTGCTCGTCTCCATTCTGATCGCATTCGTGCTGTTTCGCGCCATGCTGCGTCCGCTGCCAATTCTGTCGGGCATGATGGAACGCCTCGCCGGTAGCGATATCAAGGTCGAGGTGCCGTATCGCGATTTCAAAGATGAGATCGGCTACATGGCGCGCGCGGTTCAGGTGTTTAAAGAAAACCTGATCCATAATCAGGAACTCGCCGCCCAGCAGGAACAAGAAAACCAGATCAAGGAAGAAAAGCGCCTTGCCATAGAAGACATGGCGGGCCGTTTTGAAACCAGCGTCACCCAGGTTTTGGGCGAGGTTTCGAACGCTTCCGGCTCCATGCGCGAAACGGCGGAAAGCATGACATCTACGGCAGAAAACACCTCCAAGCAGTCCACAGTGGTCGCGGCAGCGGCCGAAGAAGCCTCGGCCAACGTGCAGACAGTGGCGTCGGCGGCGGAAGAACTATCCAGCTCCATTTCCGAAATTTCCCGCCAGGTTTCCCAGTCCACCCAGGTCGCCAACGCCGCAGTGAGCGAAGTCCAAGGCACCAACGACAAGGTCCAGGGCCTCGCCGACGCCGCCAACAAAATCGGTGAGGTCGTAGCGTTGATCACCGACATCGCGGACCAGACCAACCTGCTCGCTCTCAACGCCACTATCGAGGCGGCGCGTGCGGGTGAAGCGGGTAAAGGCTTTGCCGTTGTGGCGTCGGAAGTGAAAAACCTCGCCAATCAAACCGCCAGAGCGACTGAGGAAATTTCCAACCAGATCGGCGGCATTCAAAGCGCCACCCAAGAAGCCGTACAAGCCATCGGCTCCATCGGCGGCACCATCGGTCAGATGAGCGAGATTTCATCGGCCATCGCCGCTGCTGTCGAAGAACAGGGCGCCGCCACCCAGGAAATCGCCCGCAACGTCGAACAGGCAGCCGCTGGCACAAGCGAGGTGACGGTCAACATCACCGGCGTCAATCAAGCCGCCAACGATACCGGCCAAGCCGCAGAAATGGTTTTGAGCGCCGTCTCGTCGCTCACGACCCAATCGAGCAACCTCAACGGCCAAGTGGAAGACTTCATCAAGGGCCTCAAGAGCATCTAGCCTGGCTTACTCATAAACTGCGCGCACCCCGTGGTGCGCGCAGTTCGTGTAAGCACCACAAAGACAGCGAAAACAACACCACCGCGCCCACTTGGTGAAGGCTCGCCAGCGCCACCGGCACCACCAGCAACAACGTCGCAATGCCCAAGCCCACCTGCACCAACGCCATCAGGCCGAACAGGGCAATGGCGCGACGGGTGCGTGGGGTCAAGTGCTTGTCCACCGACTTGACCCAAAACACCAACACCAACACCACCGTCAGCTCCGCCAGCGTGCGGTGATTGAACTGCACCGTGGTGATGTCTTCAAACGGCGCCAACCACGCCGGGTCGTAATCGAACAGCCCGCCCGGCACCAACGCGCCGTCCATCAAGGGAAAGGTGTTGTAGGCAAAGCCCGCATCGGTGCCGGCGACGAAGCCGCCCGACACGGCGGTCAGCGCAATCAGCGCGAACAGCCAAAACGCCCACTTGGCGAGGTTTTCCGGGTCTTGGTGGTGCGCATCATGGGGCGCGCGTTTGAGCAGCCCCATCGCCACCCACAGCAACGCCGCGATGATCACCAACGCCAAGCCAAAGTGCGCGGTGAGGCGGTACTGGCTGACGTCGGGACGATCGACCAGGCCGCTCATGACCATGTACCAGCCCATCACGCCCTGGCTGGCGCCGAGCACGAACAGGCCCAAAAACTTCCAAAACAAGCCATCCGACACCCGCACCCAGCGCATCATCAAAAACGCCGCGAACGGTAAAAAGAACGCGAACCCCATCAACCGCCCCCACACGCGGTGAATGTATTCCAGCCAGAAAATGCCCTTGAAACCCTCAAGGGTCATGTCGGCGTTGACCTTATGGAACTCGGGAAAATGCTGATATTTGTCAAACAACTCCGACCAATCGACGTCGTTCAGCGGCGGGATCCAGCCGGTGAACAGCTTCCACTCGACCATCGACAAACCCGAATGGGTGAGCCGTGTGAGCCCGCCCAAAACGATCATGAAAAACACCATGCCCGCAACGCCCAAAAGCCACCCGGCCATCCAATTGGCGCGCCTTTGATCCAGTCGAGCACTGGCCGGTATCGTCGTGTTGGTCACGGTGGTTCCCCTCAGTTCGTCGGTCGGTATTCTTGAGGCAAGGTTATACGGCACCATCGAGGGGGAGGCAATTGACCAAGCTCAAACGTCGTCTAACCACGGAGATAAAGCCCATGACTGAGGATGAAAAATATTACCGTCAAGAATGGATGAGTGACGATCAGTGGGAAGCCACGCAGTTCATTGCGGACCTCATGCACGGGTTCCATCACGTAAGCGGGAAGTTCAAGCCGTGCGGACAAGGTATTGAGATGAACACCCGCCATGCGCGGTTGGCGACGTTCGATTATGACGGACTGACCCGCGCCGTGGTGATGGCACATGACCGCTGCATTCGGTTTGAAGTCTCCCCAAGCGGCCCCGGCATGATCTGCCTTCTGGTTCACAAACGCCATTCCCGCGAAGGCTCAATGTTTGAACGCCACCCAACGCTTGAAGAACACGTGGCACAGATCCGCAGTTCTTTTCCGTCCCAAAGCGGACAGGCGAAAGAAACGGACTGAATTTTTACACATCGCGATCTTGTGTAAAGAAAACCGCTATTTTTTAACACTGCCCGATTGTTGCCTCGTAATGGCAGGGCTGAAAACGGATGGAGATATGAACGATGAGCTATGCCTTTTCAAACTGCGCAGCATTCATGCCAACCCGTCTTACACCGCCGGGGAACTCGACGGTGATTTGCTGTATGCCTCCGCTGTCCTTAAAGGTGTGCACGACCACACCCACCTCACCCCGAACGCCTTTTTCAGCGGAGGCAAGCTTAGCCACCATGCGCACCTTGTCGCCAATTTTAAATGCCATGACTGCCTCCAGATTTAAGGGGCTTGGTCAAATTATATCATAAAACCACTAGAACGATTACGAGCCCCAAACGCCCCTCACCCCGGCGCATTGTCCTTCGCCCACGTGCCCATCAATTCAGCGATCCGCGCGGCGGTTTCGGCGTCGAGCTCGAGGTCGGTGAAGCGTTTGCCTTCTTTGATGCGCACGTGGAACATCTTGAAGCCGCCTTCGTAGATGGATTCCGAGATGGTGACTTCTTTGTGCCACGGCGCGTTGATGACTTCGATTTCGCGGCTGGTTTCTTTGGTGGTCATGGTTTGCTTCCTTTTAAGTGACGCGTTCGAGGTATCGGGCGCGCAGCATCATGCGGTGTTCCGCCTCGCCCGCGCCGTCTTCGAACGCGGTGCGGGTGTGCAGGACGTTGTTGCAGATCAGGCCTTGGCCGGGGGCCATGCGGTGACGATAGATATAGGGCTCGCCAGGGCCGCCGTCGGCTAAAATTTCATCCATGAACGCGACCGCGGCTTGGGTGGCGGCATCAGCGGCCCACACGATGTTACGTTTGCGCGCGGTATAGCGCATATATAAAGACCCATCGTTCTTGTTGAGCGAGAACACCGGCCCCGACACGTCACCGCGCTGCACCTCGTCATCCATGTCGTTGCCGGGGATGGTCATCGCGTCGGCGGCGCAAAACGCTTCGACCATCGCCGGATCGCGTTCACGCATCAACAAATAGGCCATTTCCGGGTCGAACAGCGCGTTTTCACCGCCCAACGTGCCCGCTTGGCGCACACAATGCAGCACCATGCCCCTGATGCGGCGCGCGGACGTGTTGTAATAGCCGTCGGTGTGCCAATTGATCGGGCGGCTGGTGTAGGGAATGTACATCTTGCGCCCCGCTTCCAGGCGCTCGGTCCCGGCCGCGACGTGCAGCGGGGTGATGGCGTCTTCGTCGGCGTAGGGGTTGTGATCCAAGTGCTCCAGACCGAAACAACGCCCCAGAGCGCGCACCTGGTCTTTCGAATCATCGACGCTTTCTAGCGCCGGGCCGACATAAACCGCCATACCGGCGCGGCGGATTCGGTCGCGAATCGCTTCTTTTTCAGAACCGGTGGGATTGGCAGTGTCTTTCAGTTCCACCACCAATTCGTCGGTGCGGGTCGGCATGCCCGCCAGCTTGGCATCGCGCCATCGGCTATATTCTACACTATTTTTCAATGAATAAGGCCCTTTTGCCCCCGATCCGCTCTGTAACGAGACAGCCTCACGGGCAAACTCTTGGTCCTGGTTGGGCTCTGTGCATGGGTCGTTCATCGCCGTTTCCTAGCAAATTTCATTTTTTTCAACGTCGCCAGTCTGTTAGGCCTCTCTTTAGGCTTATTTTACAGTCGACAATTGGACATTTAACACTATGATTCGTAAGAATAATTCAGAATTGGTGCGTTGCAGCACATTTCCTAATGGACATATTAGATTGCGGTAATATAAAATCCAGTCAAAATAAGAACCAAACGCGTGGCGACACGCACACGAACTTACAGAAAAGATTCTGAAGATCGTGCATAACAAAATAACAGGCGTTGGCTGTAACGGGGTAACAAAACCCCATTGGCATATCCGCTAACAGACACGTCCTGGTGTGTCCTGTATGGACATACCGTTTTTTTGGCTGGGTTTCTGTTTTGGAAACTTTCCAGCAACGGAAACGGGGGGACCTCTTTCAGCTCCTGATGGTTCAGGAGTGGGGACCCTTTTGTGTCCTTTTTGGGATCGAACGAACTCTGCGGAGGAATGGACTAAA
>Ga0316204_10009188_pt1 | contig 13328 bp, 8 predicted proteins | sample 6monrhotite_MG_2_FD_205661 | JGI IMG/M metagenome (GOLD analysis project Ga0316204, IMG submission 205661) | Microbial mat bacterial communities from mineral coupon in-situ incubated in ocean water Damariscotta River, Maine, United States -... | ecosystem: Environmental > Aquatic > Marine >... | reverse complement strand
CCAGGATGCGCGCGGGGCGCAGGTCGAAGACCGAGCCGACGGCCTTGTCGAGGGCAACGTCGCTGACCTTGCCGGTGCCGAAGGTGTCGACGCGCAGCGAGAGCGGCTTGGCGACGCCGATGGCGTACGAGAGTTGGACTTCGCAGCGCTCGGCCAGGCCGGCGGCGACGACGTTCTTGGCGACCCAGCGCGCGGCGTAGGCGGCCGAGCGGTCGACCTTGGACGGGTCCTTCCCGGAGAAGGCGCCCCCGCCGTGACGGCCCATGCCGCCGTAGGTGTCGACGATGATCTTGCGGCCGGTCAGGCCGCAGTCGCCGTGGGGCCCGCCGATGACGAAGCGACCGGTCGGGTTGATGTGGTAGATCGTGTCCGCGTCGAGGAACTCGGCCGGGATCACGTCCTTGACGCACTTCTCGATGATCTCGCGGCGAATCTCGTCGAGCACGTCCTGCTCGGACTCCTTGCCGTTGACGGTCTCGTCGTGCTGGGTCGAGATGACGACGGTGTGGACGCGGATCGGCTTGCCGTCCTCGTACTCGACCGTCACCTGGCTCTTGCTGTCGGGGCGCAGCCACGCCATCTCGCCGCTCTGGCGCAGCTCGGCGAGGCGCGCGACCAGGAGGTGCGAGTAGTGGATCGGGAACGGCATCAGGCTGTCCGTCTCGTTGCAGGCGTAGCCGAACATGAGGCCCTGGTCGCCGGCGCCCTGCTCGTCGTGCAGGCCCTCACCGGCGGTCACGCCCTGGCTGATGTCCGGGGACTGGCGGTCGATCGAGACGAGGACGGCGCAGGTGTCGCCGTTGATCCCGAAGGCATCGTTCGTGTAGCCGATGCGCTTGATCGTGTTCCGGACGATGTCCTGGTAGTCGATCCGCGCGTTGGTCGTGATCTCGCCCGCGATGACCGCCATACCGGTCGTCACCATGGTCTCGCACGCCACGCGGCTCTCGGAGTCCTGCGCGAGCAGCGCGTCGAGGATGGCATCCGAGACCTGATCGGCCACCTTGTCGGGGTGGCCCATGGAGACGGACTCGGAGGTGAAGAACTGTCGGACCATTGGGAGTGAGCTGGAGTGGGGGTCTGTGGAATCGTGCTGGCGCCCGAGTCGTCGACCAGGTAAGGCGGTCGGCCTGAGGGTTCACCAGAGTGTTCGGCCCGAACTCTCGACGGCGGGAAGTCGATGAGAGCACGGAAGTTGGGCGCACAGGATAGCCACGGATCGCTCGGTCCCACAAGCGTCCAGGAGGCCGGGAAGCCTCAGCCGCGCTGCAGGCAGCGCTCACGGAGCGCCTCGAGGGTGCGCGCAGTGGCGCCCTTCTGGGCCCGGACGACCTCCAAGCCGGCGCGGGCCATCGCTGCGCGTCGCTCGGGCGCGTCCATCAGCTCCCGCAGTCGGGGGCCGAGTTCGGCGGTTCCGCCGAGCCGCAGCGCGGCTCCGGCGTCCTCCAGCAGCCTGGCCTCGATCGGGAAGTTGCCGACGTGGGGCCCGTAGAGCACCGGCAACCCCTGGGAGGCGGGCTCGAGCATGTTCTGGCCACCGTGAGGGACGAGGCTGCCGCCGATGAAGACCAGGTCCGACAGCCCGTAGACCCGCTCCAGCTCTCCGATCGTGTCGACGATCACCGGAGCCGAGGGATCGGGCGCCTGGCCTGCGCGGAGCTCGCTGAGGCGCTGGACCGCGACGCCCAGCTCGCGCGCCGCTGTCACGACCTCGGCCGCGCGCTGCGGGTGGCGCGGCACCAGGATGAGGCGCAGCTCGCGGAGTCCGTCCAGCCAGACCCGCAGGAGCTGGAGCTCCTCGTCGTCGTGGGTGCTGCCGGCGGTCAGCACGAGCTGGCCCGGCGCTCCACCCAGCAGCCGGCGCAGCTCTTCGCCGGCGTCCACGGGACCGTCGCCCAGGCTGTCCGCCTTGACGTTGCCGGTCAGCAGAATGCGCTCACGATCGCAGCCGAGCCCTGCGAAGCGATCGCCGTACTCCTCCGCCTGGACGCAGAACAGGCTGATGCGATTGAACTGCGGCAGCAGGTTCCGGAAGCGGCTGTAGCTGGCGAAGCTGCGCTCGGTGATGCGTCCGTTGACGACCGCGATCGGGATCCCGCGACGGTTCGCGCCGCGCAGGAAGTTGGGCCAGATCTCGAGCTCCACGAGCACCACCGCCACGGGGCGAATTCGGCGCAGGAAGCGATCGACGATCAGGCCCGGTTCGACCGGGAAGCGCACGACGCGACGGCCGGCGTACAGCTCACGCGCGACCTTCTGGCCCGTGCCCGTGACGGTGCTGATCACGACCTCGAGCTCGGGGAGCTCCGCCTCGAGCCGGGTGACAAGCGCCTGCGCGGCCTTCACCTCACCGACCGAGACGCCGTGGATCAGGATCCGGTCGCGCTCGCCCGGCCCCGGTGGCTTCGGGAGGTCGAAGCCGAGGCGGCCGCGCACCATGGCGCGGAACTCGCGGTCGTAGAGGGAACGCGTCACCCACCAGACGCTCCCGAGCACGATCGCCACCCACCACACCGCTCCGTAGAACGCGTGCAGCGCGGAGCGCTTCAGGCCTCCGTTCGGATCGCTGAGGATCGGGGGCGGAAGATCGGAGCTCATGGGGCGCGCGGGCGGCTCGCCGGTCACGCGCCGGGCGGCAGGGGCGCTAGTCGGCTACGAATCAGGGTTTCCCCTGACCGTGGCACTTCTTGTACTTCTTACCGCTGCCGCACGGACACGGGTCGTTGCGACCGATGCCGTCCAGCTTCTCCTTCATCGCGGCCTCTTCCTGGGCCTTGCGCTGACGCTCCTCGGCCTCGGCCTGCTGCTTCGCGCGCAGCTCGGCCTGCTGTTGGAGCTGCAGGCTGCGTAGGGCGGACTGACGCTTCTTCTGCTCCTCGGCCGACGGCGGCTTGGGCAGGGGCAGCTCACCCGTCCGCTCGAACTCGGCCTGGAAGCGCGCGGCCATGCGCTTGCCGATCGGTGTCACCTGCGCCGGCGGCAATTGAGGCTGCTGGGTCTGCTGCGAGGCCGCGCGGGCCGCCGCCTCCGCTCCAGCGGAGACGCGCGCCTGCGGCGCCTCGGCGTCGCCGTCCTCTTCGCCCTTGGCGCGGATGCGCAGCACGAGGCTCGCGACCTCGTCCTCGATCGCCTCGTAGAGCTTGCTGAAGAGCTCGAAGCCCTCCTTCTTGTACTCCATCTTCGGGTCGACCTGCCCGTAGCCGCGCAGGCCGATGCCGGCCTTGAGCGCGTCGATCGCCTTGAGGTGGTCCTTCCAGCGGGAGTCGATCGCGTTGAGCAGGACGTACTGCTCCATGCGGCGCATGAGCTCCTCGGTGACGGCGCTCTCGCGCTGCTCGTAGAGCTCCTCGATCGCCTTCAGGACTCCGTCCGGCGAGCCCTTTGGCTCGGTCGCCGCGACGGCCACGTCTTTCTCCAGCTGGATCGCGAAGGTCCGCCCCATCCAACCGTTGAGGCCCTCGGGGTCCTCGAGGTTCGCGGCGATCGCGCGCATCACTGCGCGCTCGATCATCATCAAGACCTTGTCCTTCGTCTCGACAGCCTCGAGGACGTCTTGGCGCGTGCCGTAGATCTCCTTGCGCTGCTGATCCATCACCTCGTCGTACTCGAGGAGGCTCTTGCGGATCTCGAAGTTGCGGTCCTCGACCTTCTTCTGCGCCTTGGCGATCGCGCGGGTGACCATGCCCGACTCGATCTCCTGGCCCTCGGTCATGCCGAGGCGCTCCATCATCTTGGAGACCCAGTCGCGGTAGAAGATCCGCATCAGGTCGTCCTCGAGGGAGAGGAAGAAGCGCGAGACCCCGACGTTGCCCTGGCGGCCGGCGCGGCCGCGCAGCTGGTTGTCGATGCGTCGCGATTCGTGGCGCTCGGTGCCGAGCACGTAGAGGCCGCCCAGCTCGAGCACGTCTCGCTCGTCCGCCTCGCATTGCGCGCGGACCTCCTCGCGGATCTTGGCGATCTCCTCGAGCTGCTCCTCGTTGCCGATCTCGAGGCCCTTCTCCTTCAGCGCCTTCTCGAGGCGGTACTCGAAGTTGCCGCCGAGTTTGATGTCCGTGCCCCGGCCGGCCATGTTCGTCGCGACCGTGACCGAACTGCGATCACCCGCGAGCGCCACGATGTTCGCCTCGCGCTCCCAGTGTCCGATCTTGGCGTTGAGGACGGCGTGCTCGATCCCGCGCTCCTTGAGGAGGCCGGAGAGGTGCTCGGACTTCTCCACCGAGGTCGTACCGACCAGAACGGGCTGCCCGCGTTCGTTCATGCGCCCGATCTCGTCCGAGATCGCGTTCCACTTCTCGCGCTCGGTGCGGTAGACGAGGTCGTTCGCGTCGTCGCGCGCGATCGGCAGGTTGGTCGGGATCGAGACCACGTCCAGGCTGTAGATCTTGTGGAACTCTCCGGCCTCGGTGATGGCCGTGCCGGTCATGCCCGAGAGCTTCTCGAACATCCGGAAGTAGTTCTGGTACGTGATCGTCGCGAGCGTCTGGTTCTCCTGGCGCGGGGTCAGCCCCTCGGAGACCTCGACCGCCTGGTGAAGACCGTCGGACCAACGGCGCCCTTCCATCTTCCGGCCGGTGAACTCGTCGACGATGATCACCTCGGGACCCTTGTCCCGGTCCTCGACCACGTACTCCTTGTCCTTCGTGTAGAGGTTGTGGGCCCGCAGCGCGTTCTCGATGAAGTGCGGCCACTCCTCGTTGCCCGGCGTGTAGAACGAATCCACTCCGACGAGCTTCTCCGCCTCGATGATGCCCGCCTCGAGCAGGTGCGCCGAGCGCTCCTTCTCCTTCACCTCGAAGTGCTCGTCCTTCACGAGCGAGCACGCGATCTGGTCCGCGAGCTTGTACTTGTCGCTGCTCTCCTCGGCAGGGCCCGAGATGATCAGCGGGGTCCGCGCCTCGTCGATCAGGATGGAGTCGACCTCGTCGACAATCGCGAAGTAGAGCTCCTTCTGGACCTGCTCCTCCACGCGCGTCTTCATGTTGTCGCGCAGGTAGTCGAAGCCGAACTCGTTGTTCGTGCCGTAGACGATGTCGCAGGCGTAGATCGGCTGGCGATCCCACGGGGACATGTTCGACTGGATCGCGCCGACGGTCAGGCCCAGGTACTCGAAGATCGGCGCCATCCAGGCGCAGTCCCGGCGAGCCAGGTAGTCGTTGACCGTGATGAGGAAGCAAGGCTTCCCGGTCAGGGCGTTGAGGTAGAGCGGCAGGGTCGCGACGAGCGTCTTGCCCTCCCCCGTCATCATCTCCGCGATCGAGCCGCGGTGCATGACGATGCCGCCGACGAGCTGCACGTCGTAGTGGCGCATGCCGAGGACGCGCTTCGACGCCTCGCGGACCAGGGCGAAGGCCTCGGGCAGGCAGTCGTCGAGAGTCGTCTCCCCCGCCTGAATGGCCTTGCGCATCTCCTCGGTCTTGGCCAGGCACTCCTCGTGACTGAGACCCTCCGCCCAGGACTCGAGGTCGTTGGTCGCCTTGATCAGCGGGTTCAGGGTCTTGACGGCGCGCTCGTTGGCGGAGCCGAAGACGCCCTTGAAGAAGCGACCGGCCTGATTGCCAAGGCCGGAGAAACTGTCGGAGAGATTGTCCCAATCCATGCGAATTCGTCGTCGGAACGGCTCCGATCCAGCCATCAAGGGGCGCCAGGAGCCTGCGAGGGCGAGCATTCTCGTCCGTGGGGGGCCTCGCGGGAAGGTACAGGCGGGGTTTCTTCCGGATTCCCTCCCCACGGATTTCTGCGCGGGGCGACCGCGGAGCGTCCGCCGGCCTCAAACGGTCGAGGTTCCGAGCAGCTGCTCGATCATCGTGAAGAGCAGCTGACGGGGGTACGGCTTGCGCAGGAGGCCGCTGACGCGTTGAAGGCGCGCGAGGTCGATCGAGGCGGCCGTGACCATGAGCACGGGGACGTCCTTCATGCGCTCGGAGGAGCGCATGCGCTCGAGCACCTCGTCCCCGTCCAGCTCGGGCATGTTGTAGTCCAGGAGCACCAGCTGCGGCAGAGGGTCGTTCCCCAGGCGGTCGAGGACCTGCTGGCCGTCGAAGGCGACCTCCACCACGTAGCCGCGAGCCCGGAGCAGCGCCGCCAGCCCGCGCGCGACCCCCTGTTCGTCGTCCACGACGAGCAGCCGCCCCTGGCAGGTGGCCTCGCACTCGACCTGCGCGAGGTCCTCCGCGAGCTCGCGCAGCGACTCGTTCGTCGGCAGCCCCGCCTCGGCCCACTCGGCCTCGATCGAGCGCTTCAGATCGCGGTTGCGCTCGCGCAGCTCGATCCAGGCGTCGAAGTCCGGGCTGCCTTCGGGGATGTCCAGGTCGTCGTGGGTGTCCACCGAGAAGAAGTACTCGTGGTCCACCAGGTACTCCTGGAGCACGAACTTCATGAACGGGTACTGAGCGTTCCCGAGCCGCAGCGTGTAGCGCTGGCAGTGGGGACTGTCCTGCTTGTCCGCGCTCGAGGTGAAGAGCAGGAACAGCTCCTCGAGGCTGTTCACCCCCTCGAGACGACCCGGGTCGAACCAGGGGTTTGCCCGCTGGGGGTCCGGCCAAGCGGCGCGCATGTACAGGTCGACGGCGCGCCGAACGTGAGCGGGAGTGAGCTGGTCGAGGCGCACGTCGGTTTCTCAGGTGAGCGCCGGAACGCGGTCCACGATGCCGATGACGTCCTCGAGCGAGGCGAAGCCGGCGGCCTCGAGACGCTGAGCCACCTCGTCGGGTAGCCGGGCCAAGAGCCCTGGGTCGCTGAACGATGCCGTTCCGACCTGCACGGCGCGGCAGCCGACGGCCAGGTACTCCAGCACGTCGTCCGCCGTGGAGATCCCACCGCAACCGATGACTGGAATCGCGACCGCCTGCACGCACTCGAAGGCGCAGCGCAGGGCGACCGGTTTGATCGAGATGCCCGAATAGCCGCCCACGCGAGTGTTCAGTCCGGGCTTGCCCGTGCGCCAATCGACCTGCATGCCGAGCAGCGTGTTCACCGCCGTGATGCCGTCCGCGCCGCCGGCCTCGACCGCCACCGCCATCTCGCCGATGCGCGTGACGTTGGGCGAGAGCTTGGCGAAGATCGGCTTGTCCGTCACCGCGCGCACTCCGGCGATGATCGCCTCGGCCACGGGCGGGTCGGTCGAGAAGGGCAGCTTGCCGCCGTCGACGTTCGGGCACGAGAGGTTGACCTCGAAGGCGCCGATCTCGTCGTAGCCAGCCAGGCGCTCCGCGGCCTCGACGAACGCTTCGGGCGTCTCGCCGCCGATGTTCGTGACGATCACGGTCTCGAGCCCGGCGAGCGTCGGAACGACCTGCTCGATGTAGGCGTCGATCCCGCGGTTCTCGAGGCCGATCGAGTTCAGGAAGCCCGCCTCGGTCTCGCGGATGCGCGGAGCGGGGTTGCCGTGGCGCGGGGCCGGAGTGACCGTCTTGCTGACCCAGGCGCCGAGCCGGCCCGGAGGCACGAAGTGGCGCATCTCCATGCCGTGGCCGAAGGTCCCCGACGCCGACATGAGCGGGTTCCTGAGCGTGAGCGAGCCGAGCCTGGTCGTGAGGTCCAAGGTCACCCCAAACTAGACCACCCGACGTCGGCGAGCAACGCCGCCCGGGGCCGGAATTCCCTCAGGCCGCGCCGCGCTCGGCGGCTTCCGAGCCTTCCGAGTCTTCCGAGGTCGTCTCCTCGGTCTCCTGCTCCTTGCCCAGCGACCCGATCAGAAGGATCGCCGCGCCGACCGTGATGCACGAGTCCGCCACGTTGAAGGTCGGGAAGTGCCAGTCCCAGCGCCCGAAGTAGACGTCGATGAAGTCCCGCACCTTGCCGTACGGGTGGACGCCGTCCGTGGGCAGGAACAGGTTGTCGTAGAGGTTGCCCAGGGCCCCCGCGAGCACGAGCAGCAGCGCGCTGACGAACCAGCCGTTGTGCCGCTTGGCGCGGAAGATGAGGACGATCAGGAACAGGACCGCGACCACGCGCAGGCCGATCAGGGCGTGCGGAAAGTCGCCGAACTGGCCGAAGGCCGCCCCCGGGTTCTCCGAGAGCATGAAGGTGAACCAGCCGATCGACTCCCCCAGCACGTGGTAGCGCAGGTGGCCGTGCGCGTCGCGCACGAGGTCGATGTCGCCTCCGCCGAGCCACGCGAAGACGCCCGCCTTGCTCCACAGGTCGAGGAGCACGAGGCTGATGACGATGGCGTAGCGACGCACGAGGAGGCCAAAGCTCGGTCGCAGTTCGGTGCTATCCATGGGCTGGGCGCCGGCCGGAGCCGGGGAAGCTCGCCTAGTTCTGCTCCGCCTCGGCCTGGCGCTGGCAGTCGATGCAGCGCCGCGCGTGGGGCATCGCCCGCAGACGATCCTTGACCAGCCAGTTCTCGCAGTCCTCGCAGCGGCCGTAGGTGCCGCCCTCGACGCGCGCGAGCGCCTCGAGCACGTCGCTGGCCGTCTGCTCGTCGTGCTGCAGGAGCTCCAGGCTGAACTCGACGTTGTAGCCGTCACCCTCGTCGCCCTGGGTCTCGAGCCGCTCGCCATCGCCGAGCGCATCCGTCTGCAGGTGGTCGATGTCCCCCTGCAGGACGCTGAGCATCAGGCGGAGCTGGGCCTCGAAGTGCTCGAGATCAGTGGCGGAGAGCTTCTTTCCAGGCATAGGACGGGGTGCGATGGCGCGAGCCGCGGGCACGAAAGGCGTGGAGCGCGCGGGAGTATAGGTCCGGCCCCGGGGGGCCACAAGCGGCCCCCGCTTGAAGCGCCGCCCTCCGCGAGGTCGAATCCGGTCGTGCCGAACGATCCCGCCCCGCCCCTCGCCCCCGCCTTCGTCGAGGGGCTCGAGGACTTCCTCGAGGCCCTGCGGGTCGAGGCCGGGCTCGCGCGCAACACCCTGCGGGCCTACAGCGCGGCGCTCGGACGCTTTCTGGGCTGGGCGGGCCAGCGCGGGGCCCGCCGCTGGGAGGACCTGACGCCCGACACGATCGTCGACTACCTGGCCGCCCGCCGCGACGCGGGCCTGGCCGAAGCGACCGTCGCCCAGGACCTCGTCGCCGTCCGCCTCCTGATGGCCCATCTGGTGCTCGAGCGCTTCGCGACGCGCAATCCCTGCGAGCTCCTGGCCTCGCCGAAGCTCGGGCGCGCGCTCCCGCACGCCCTGACGATCGAGGAGGTCGAGCGCCTGCTCGCAGCGCCCGACGGGCCCGGTTGGCGCGACCAGCGCGACCGGGCCCTGCTCGAAGTCCTCTACGCCTGCGGCGCGCGCGTCGCGGAGGCCATCGGCCTGCGCACGGACGGGCTCGAGCCCTCGCTACGGGTCGTCCGACTGTTCGGCAAGGGCTCCAAGATGCGCGTCGTCCCCGTCGGCGAGCGCGCCCGCGCTGCGCTCTTCGCCTGGATCGAGGGCGGACGGCTGGAGCTCCCCGGAAGCCGCACGCGCCCGGAGGTCTTCCTCACGCAGAGCGGCAAGCCCCTCGACCGCACCAACGCCTGGCGCCGCGTGAAAGCGGCGGCCCTGCGCGCCGGCCTCGGTACCGGGGTCTCTCCGCACACCCTGCGGCACTCCTTCGCCACGCACCTGCTCGCGGGCGGCGCCGACCTGCGCGCCGTGCAGGAGATGCTGGGGCACGCCTCGATCCGCACGACCGAGGTGTACACGCACCTCGACAACGAAGCGCTGCACGGACTCCACCGCCTGTACCACCCCCGGGGCTGAACGCAGGCCGCTCGACGGGCGAGCCCTGCGGCGCGCAGAAGGGCCGGGTGGATCAGCTACCGGGCGGCGGCGCCTCCAGGTGCTCGAGGATCACCCGCGCCAGCGCGTCTCCGATCCCGGGGACGGCGGCGATGGCTTCCACGCTCGCGTCCTTGAGCCCGACCACGCTCCCGAAGCGACGCAGCAGCGCCTTTCGCTTCGCGTCCCCCACGCCGGGGATCGAGTCGAGCTGCGAGCGGATCTTGCCGCGCTCCTTGCGGTGGTAGGTGATCGCGAAGCGGTGCGCCTCATCGCGAACGCGCTCGAAGAGGTGGCGGACGGCCGTGTGCTGCCCGAGCGGCAGCGGGTCCGCGATGCCCGGGAGGAACAAGCGCTCCTGGCTGGCCTGCTTGCGCTTCCCGGCGACCTTGCGCTCGGAACGGGCCTTCGCCAGCCCGACGAAGTGCACGTCCCACGCCCCGACCTCGTCACGCGCGGCGAGCGCCGAGTCGAGCTGAGCCGCGCCGCCGTCGATCACGACGAGGTCCGGCAGGTCGTCCTCGTCCATGCCGCGCCGCAGGCTGCGACGAACGACCTCGCGCATCGACGCGAAGTCGTCCTGTCCCTCGACCCCGCGCACCTTGAAGCGCCGGTAGCCGGAGCGGTCGGAGAGCCCCCGGCGAAAGCGCACCCGGCTGGCGACGACGTGCGAGTCCTGGAAGTTCGAGATGTCGAAGCAGTCGATCACCTCGGGGGGCTCCGCCAGGTCCAGCAGACGCCGCACCTGCTCGACGAGGGTGTCGCCCGTCTCCTCCTCGCGCAGGAGCTGCGCCAGCGTCGTGCGCGCGTTCTCCCCCGCCAGCTCGAGCGTCTTCGCGCGCTCGCCGCCCGAGGGGCTCACGAGGCGTACGCCGCCGCCGAGCGCCGTCGACAGCAGCTCGGGCTCCGAGGGCGCGCAGGGCAGCAGGATCTCGGTGGGCACCTCGCGCCGCCCGGCCGCGTACAGGGCCGTGAGCACGTTGTGCATCAGCTCCTCCTCCGAGAGCTCCGAGCGGAAGCGGTGCGAGCGGCTCTCGGAGAGGCGACCCTCGCGGAACGCCAGCCGGTGAATGACAGCCTCATCGCCGCTGCGTGCGAGCCCGAGCACGTCGCGGTCGATGCGGTCGCGCGGTCGCACACCCTGCCCTTCGACCGTGCGCCGCAGGGCGGCCAGGCGATCACGCCAGGCAGCGGCGCGCTCGTACTCGGTCCGCGCCGACGCCTCTTCCATGCGGCGCTGCAGGTCGCTCTCGAGCTCCGCGGTGTCGCCGGAGAGGATCCGCACGGCGCGCTCGACGAGTCCGTCGTACTCCTGCGCCGTGACGTGATCCACGCACGGCGCGCAGCACAGCCCGATCTGGTACTTCAAGCACGGCCTGCTGCGGTTGTTGAGCACCGAGTCGGGGCAGTCGCGCAGCGGAACCACGCGGTGCAGGTCCGCGAGCGTGCGGCGAACATCGCCGGAGGAGGCATACGGCCCGAAGAAGCGCGAGCGGCCCGAGGGCTTGCCGGCCTTCGGGCTGTGCGCGCGGACGAGCTTGAGCCGCGGGAAGCGCTCGCCCTTGTCCAACCGCAGCATCAAGAACGACTTGTCGTCCTTCAGTCGCACGTTGTGCGGCGGCTTGTGCTGCTTGATCAGCGCGTCCTCGAGCAGGAGCGCTTCGCCCTCCGTGCGCGTCACGATCGTCTCGACCGCGTGGGCATCGCGCTCGAGGAAGCGGATCGAGAGGCGCCCGTCGCCCCCGGGGCGCCGATAGCTGGAAAGCCGCGCGCGCAGGTCGCGCGCCTTGCCCACGTAGAGCACCTTGCCCTCCTCGTCGCGGAACAGATAGACGCCGGGACGCCGAGTGACGCCGTCGAGCGACCAGCGCGGCTCGGTCACCGCGAGAGCTCCACGGACTCCAGCTCCTTCAGCCGGTCGCGCAGCTTGGCGGCCTCCTCGAAGGCCAGCTCCTCCGCGGCGCGCAGCATGTCCGCGCGCAGCTTCGCCATCTCGGCGCGCAGCTTCTTGGTGCTCCAGTTCGCCGCGGCGTCCTCCGCGACCTTCGACGCTCCGCTCCCGGGAAGCGCCGGCGTGTCCGCGTAGTCCATCTCGTACATCGCCTCGATGCCTTCGCGGATGGGCTTGATGATCGTCTTCGGCACGATCCCCTGCTCGGTGTTGTACTCCGCCTGCAGGATGCGTCGGCGACTCACCGTGTCGATGCAGACCTGCATCGAGGCCGTCACCTTGTCGCCGTAGAGGATCACGCGGCCCTCGACGTTCCGCGCCGCGCGGCCGCAGGTCTGGATCAGCGAGGTCGTGGAGCGCAGGAAGCCCTCCTTGTCCGCGTCGAGGACGGCGACCAGCGCCACCTCCGGCAGGTCGAGGCCCTCGCGCAGCAGGTTGATGCCGATGAGCACGTCGAACTCCCCGAGGCGCAGGTCGCGCAGGATCGAGGACCGCTCGAGGGCGTCGATCTCCGAGTGCAGGTAGCGGACCCGCACGCCGAGCTCTTCGAAGTAGGTCGTCAGCTCCTCCGCGGAGCGCTTGGTGAGCGTGGTCACCAGCACCCTCCAGCCGGCCTTGACGACCTTGCGGAGCTCGGCGAGCAGGTCGTCGACCTGCGTGCGCGCGGGCCGCACATCGATCTCGGGGTCGAGCAGTCCCGTGGGGCGCACGATCTGCTCGACGATGCGCCCGGCGCTGTGCTCGAGCTCGTACTTGCTGGGCGTCGCCGATACGTGCACGACCTGGTTGAGGGTCTTCTGGAACTCCTCGAAGCGCAGCGGGCGGTTGTCCAGCGCGCTCGGCAGGCGGAACCCGTGGTGGACGAGGTTCTCCTTCCGGGAGCGGTCGCCCTTGTACATCGCGCCGACCTGCGGAACGCTGACGTGGCTCTCGTCGATGAACATGAGCCAGTCCGGCGGGAAGTAGTCCAGCAGCGTCGACGGAGGCTCACCCGTGCGGCGGCCGTCCATGTAGACGGAGTAGTTCTCGATGCCGTTGCAGATGCCGGTCTCGCGCAGCATCTCGAGGTCGAAGCGCGTGCGCTGCTCGAGCCGCTGCGCCTCGAGCAGCTGATCACCGCGGCGCAGCTCCAGGAGCCGCGCCTCGAGATCCTCAGTGATCCCGTCGAGCGCCGACTCGACCCGCTCCTGAGGCGTGACGTAGTGGTTGGCGGGGTACAGCGTGATGGCCTCCTCCTCGCCCAGCACCGTGCCGAGCAGCGGGTTGGCGATCAGGATCTGCTCGATCTCGTCGCCGAACATCTCGACGCGGATGACCGTGTCCTCCTCGTAGGCGGGGAAGATCTCGATCACGTCCCCGCGCGCACGGAAGGTGCCGCGCCGGAAGTCGAGGTTGTTGCGGGCGTACTGCATCTGGGTCAGGCGCCGCAGCAGATCGTCGCGCTCCATCTCCGCGCCCTTGCGCAGCTCGAAGGCCATCTCGCGGTAGTTCGACGGCGAGCCCAGGCCGTAGATGCACGAGACGGAGGCCACGATGATGACGTCCCGGCGCTCCAGCAGAGAACGCGTCGCGCTGTTGCGCAGGCGCTCGATGTTCTCGTTGCGGCTCGCGTCCTTCTCGATGAACGTGTCCGTCGAGGCGACGTAGGCCTCCGGCTGGTAGTAGTCGTAGTAGCTGACGAAGTACT
>Ga0316204_10009187_pt1 | contig 13329 bp, 9 predicted proteins | sample 6monrhotite_MG_2_FD_205661 | JGI IMG/M metagenome (GOLD analysis project Ga0316204, IMG submission 205661) | Microbial mat bacterial communities from mineral coupon in-situ incubated in ocean water Damariscotta River, Maine, United States -... | ecosystem: Environmental > Aquatic > Marine >... | reverse complement strand
ATATCAATATTTCTAGCAATTAATTTTTTTTCCACCGGTTTTTCAACAACACAAAGAGGATTACGTATAAGTGCACCAACTTCATACTCACGCTCACCAACAACACCTTTTGGGTCAATGGCTACCCAATCGTCTTGATGTTGCAGAATATTGTAATGATGTAAATCACCATGCAGTAATACTTCTTCATCCATTGATGCCAATAATTCTTCTGCGCGACCGATGGCAAAATCCACGATTGATTTTGCTAAATACGATTTAATACGACCATCCTGTTGCATCAGCCTAAGCCCACGCAACCACTGACTTATAGTTGAAAAACCTTCCGGATTATCCAGTGGTCGCCATAATTTTTGCATTGTTTCTACGGCAATTTGAATGGCTTTTTCTTTATCTTTTAAATCAACTAACATTTCCCCGGGAACACACCGCTCAGTAATCATCCAACCAACAGATAAATCCGCATCAATTAAGCGAACTGAACCTCGACCATTATAATATTGGAGTGCTTCAACCTCATAACTAAACGCTTTATCAGGCACACCACATTTAATAACCCAAGCCTCTTGGTTGGGCCCAAATACCGGGGCAACATAATTAAAACTAAGCTCTGGAAATGGCTCGCCTATTTGAATCAACGATTGTTTTTCCACGTTCGTTAACAAACTTGGTAACCCTTCCCACCAAGCATTGCCACGATCTGGATGAACAGAACAAATGGTTTGTTTTAATTGCGCTAAATCTAGCATTTTTTTCATGTACAACGCTCGTAGTCGTCAATAATTTCATCAATGACTCGTCTTGCTTTTTCTACTTCTGAATTATCAATAACAGAATGCGGTACACATGTGATCAAAGCTTTCCACAGCGCCCAACCACGACCACGTGCCCATGTGGCATTATCAAGTTGAAGGGTTTTACGAAACATTTCTCTGCTTTTACCGTTAAAGAATGTCCATGCGATCGCTAAATCGCACGCTGGATCACCAATACATGTACAGCCAAAATCAATAACCGCACTTAATACTCCGTGTTCAACCAATAAATTTCCTACTGAAATATCCCCGTGAACCCAAACGGGAGGTGCTTGCCAAGTAGAATCAATAGCCTCATTCCAGATTGCCGTCACAACATCTGTATTAAGGTAATTGCTAAGGGCAACTATGGATTCCCTAGTCTCTGCATCATACGTTGACAATAAACCACCACGATAAAAATTGTGTCTCCCAGATATTGGGCCACCAGTGGCATCTATTTTTTGTAAATCATTTAAAAATTCAGCAAGCGCTGTGGCAAATTGGCAAAGATCTGTAATACGGTCATACGATGCTGTTTCTCCATCAAGCCACCGATAAACAGACCAATGCCAAGGGTAACCTTCCGCCGGCTTTCCCATAGCTAAAGGCATGGGTATTTGAAGAGGCAACAAGGGGGCTAATTTTGACAGCCATATATGTTCTTTTTCTACTTGAGATGAATATTCAGCAGCACTAGGTAGCCTAACGCTCATATGCTCGCCTAGATGAAAGGTTCTATTATCCCAACCACTAAATTCAACGGGCTTCACGTCCAGGTCCGTCCATTGCGGAAATTGCGCATTTACTAGTCGATATACAAGAGATACATCTATATTAATCTTGTTTTTATGAGGCATTATATAACCTATTAAATTATCATTTACTTGGCAATGTGCGCTTCATTTTAAATAATTGATGAGGCAAATTAGCATGCACAAAATCTCTTTCAAAGACAAAACCCAATTTATTCATCACACGTAAAGACTGTGTGTTCGTCGGTATCGTAAAGCAAACTATATGCTCCAAATTTAATTGATTAAAGGCTTGCTCCATTGCAAAACAACCTATTTCACAAGCTAGCCCCTTTCCCCAACAATCTTTTACTAAAGAATAAGTCAATTCAATTTCTTCATCACCTTCAACTACAGTGTGATTTAATCCACCCTCACCAACAAACGCTTTTGTTTCACTATCAAACCACACATAAGGACCAAATCCATATTGATTCCAATAATCTATATCCCGCCCGATAATGTTTCTAATTTCCTCATCATTAAAACGCACACCATAACAACCAACAAAACCAGGATCTTGAAACATATTTAGGTAATAATCGTAGCAATCAATTGTTGGCTTGAAGCCAATCAGATGTTCTGTAGCCACATCCGGTGCGGTAAAATTTACAAATTCAGACATAAGACATAACCATTTCAGTAGGAAGATTATTTATCATTCAATACAATTATTAATTTAAAAAGCATGAAAACACAGCGTTCACACATAGTTATCCACTAAAATTGTGGATAACCAATAAATCTTTAGGGCAAGCACCACTAGCAACAGCCCCAACAGTTTTATGTCTCGATCTCGGCCCCTTTATAACCTTTACTTAACGCACAGGCACATCAAATAATTTTGCTACATATTTTAATAGCATCTTATTCGCACGCTCACGAGGAAAACCAGAAACACCTTTGCTGAATCAGGCAAATGTGCCCATCTAAGCCCAAGCAGGAAACATCCCTTTTAAGCCATTACCAAGCATTTGAAAAGCAATGGCTGTCAACACAAGCCCCATAATACGTGTTGTTATCTTCATGCCACTATCACCAACCCAGCCCTTTATTTTTCCTGAAAAGTAAAAACAGGTAAATAAAATAAGCGCCAACAGTAAACAAATCAGAGACAAGACCCCTTTTTGCAGCATGCTACTAAACGTATGGGAATGAACAATAATGGTTGTGATAGCGCCCGGACCCGCAACAATTGGAATGCACATCGGAACAACTGCAATCGACTCCCTCTTTAAAGCCAGTTGATGCTCTTCTTTGCTATAATGTATGTCACTGTGGCCAGATTTAGAGTCATCATGCCCTTTCATCATCGATAAGCCGAGCAGCATGATAATCAGCGCTCCTGCACTTTCAAAAGCTTCACTGGTAATACCAAAGAAAGCCAGAATGTTATTCCCGGCCCAAGTAATGAGTATCAATACAACGGCAATCGATATTGCAGCCTGGCGTGCTTGCGCTTTTTGCTCTGCATCGGTTCTGTCCGCAAGCAACGATACAAATATAGCAATATTGCCAATCGGATTCATGATGGCAAGCATGGCAATAAAAAACGTAATATAAGATTCTGTACCCATATCAACACTCCTTGTTTTGTGAGAATTTTGAATTTTAGTATATACCTTTCGGCTTTCAAAATGCGACTTTTGATGCGTTATTCAAGGTGATGATGGTGGCAGAAAATCATGCAGATGACGGACATCGTCTTATAGGGTTGCGTAGCCTGTATGAAGCGTAGCGTAATACAGGGAATTGGAAACCCGTATTATGCTTTATCGGTTACGACTTCTAGAATTTCGACTGTTACTTTGCTTCTGCGGACGTCTGTACCCAGTGTTTGACTTTGCAGTGACATTGATCGGCAGTGTGTGTACCGGCTCAAAATCTTCTACTTCAATACGCTCCACTTTACGCTTAATGAGCTTCTCAATTGACTGCAGTTGCCCAACTTCATCAGCACTTACTAAAGACACAGCACACCCAGTAGCTCCGGCTCGTCCAGTACGCCCAATACGGTGCACGTAATCTTCCGCTACTTGAGGCAAGTCATAGTTCACTACATACGGAAGTTGTTCAATATCAATGCCGCGAGCGGCGATGTCAGTAGCGACTAACACTTGTACTTTACCCGCTTTAAATTCAGCTAACGCTTTCGTACGCTGCGCTTGTGATTTATTACCATGAATAGCCGCCGAGTGGATATGCGATGCCGCCAACTGCTTCACTAAACGATTCGCGCCATGTTTGGTGCGCGAGAAAACAAGCGTTTGCCCCCATTTATTGTGATGTATCAAGTGGCTTAATAAATCCGTTTTACGGCTCTTATCTACGGGATGAACCAGCTGTTTAACCGCCACAGCCGATGCATTTCTCGGTGCAACATCTACTTCTTGTGGCTGTGTTAAAATACCTTTTGCTAAAGCGCGTATGCTGTCGGAAAAAGTAGCTGAGAACATGAGGTTTTGTCTGTTCTTTGGCATTAATTTAATGATCCGTTTAATATCATGAATAAAGCCCATGTCCAACATGCGATCCGCTTCATCTAATACCAACGTACTAATATCATCAAACTTAACCGCCCCTTGGTTATGTAAATCCAATAGCCGTCCAGGGGTTGCGACAAGAATTTCCACGCCTGAACGTAGCTTCATCATTTGCGGGTTGATTTTAACACCGCCATATACCACAAGAGAACGAGCAGGCAAGTAGCGCGAGTACTCTTTCACGTTTTCATATACTTGTGCTGCAAGCTCACGCGTTGGCGTAAGAATGAGCGCTTTTGCACGATTATTTTTAGCACGTGGTGCAGTGCTCAATCGGTGTAAAATAGGCAAAACAAAGCCCGCTGTTTTACCGGTTCCGGTTTGTGCGGATGCTAACAAATCGCCCCCTTTTAAAACAATAGGGATTGCTTTTGATTGAATAGGTGTAGGCTCTTTGTAGCCGAGGTCACTCAAGGCGCGCTGTAATGGCTCAATAAGACCTAATGATTTAAAACTCATGGAATGTCCTTAATAAGGTAACTTTAGATGTTAGATCCAAGTCAAAGTGATAATTCTGGGCGCAATTATACCATAAATAATCATCACTTTGGGGGAAATGTGGAAATATTAAGATTTATTTTTTATCCTGCAGGCGCTAGCATCTCTTTGAGTTTATCTTCGTCTAAAATAGTCACACCTAAATTAAGCGCTTTAGTGTATTTTGATCCAGCATCAGCCCCGGCAATCAAAAAATCTGTTTTTTTAGAAACGCTGCCGACGACCTTTGCGCCAAGTGCAAGTAGCGATGATTTTGCATCGTCCCGACTCATATTCGATAATGTGCCCGTTAAAACAACGGTTTTTCCATTCAAAGGATTATCTGTAGGTATAGCCACAGCTTGTTCAACCTGCCAATGCACGCCGCTCGCAAGTAATTTATCAATTACTTCAATATTATGCGCTTGTGCAAAAAAATGGGTAAGATTACTTGCGGCAACCGGACCAATATCCGAGAGCACCATCAACTCCCCTTCTGACGCTTGTTTCAATGCGGGTAGATCAAGATAATGCAATGCCAATATCCGCGCACTCGCCTCACCAATTTCACGAATACCTAATGAATAAATAAACCGACTAAACGTCGTTTTTTTGCTTTTTTCTAGTGATTTTAATACGTTTTTTGCCGATTTTATCCCCATTCGTGGTAAGCAGGCAAACGTGTCTTCTGTTATGGAATATAGATCCGCTAAATCTTTAATAATGTCCTGATCTACCAATAAGTCAATAATCGAATTGCCTAACCCATCAATATTCATAGCCTTACGTGACGCGAAATGCCATACCGCGCGTTTGAGTTGCGCTTTACAAAATAAGCCCCCCATGCATCGTGCTACGGCTTCTCCTTCCTCACGAACCACTTCGGCGCCACACACCGGGCAAGTTGATGGGAGTGTAATGGCATCTGTTTTTTCAGGCCTTTTCTCTAAAACCACAGATACAACTTCAGGAATCACATCACCCGCTCGCCGGATAACAACCGTATCTCCCACTTGAATGTCTTTGCGTGCCACTTCATCCATATTATGCAATGTGGCATTGCTCACCATCACACCGGCGACTTGAACCGGCTTTAGGCGCGCAACGGGAGTCAAAGCACCGGTTCGCCCTACTTGGAAATCAACCGAAAGTAACTCGGTTATTTCTTCTTGCGCTGGAAATTTATGCGCCGTAGCAAAGCGTGGCGCGCGTGACACAAACCCTAATTTTTGTTGTAAATCAATGGAGTCTACTTTATAAACCACCCCATCAATTTCAAATGGCAACGCATCCCGCCTAGCGCCAATCGCATCGTAATATAACGCGCAACCAGAAAGCCCTTCCGCCGTAACCACTTCCTCTGCTATCGGAAAGCCAAACGTTTTAAGTAACATCAACTGCTGGTAATGGCTTTCTGGAAGTGAATACCCCTCACATGCACCAATACCATAACAGTAAATTGCCAAGGGTCGTTTAGCCGTTATTGCAGGATCTAATTGACGTAAACTACCTGCCGCTGCATTGCGTGGATTCGCAAACACTTTTTCCCCACGACGTCTTGCCTCATCATTCATTTCCACAAAACCTTGTTTTGGCATAAAGACCTCGCCTCGCACTTCAATAATGTGCGGTACGTCTTTTGTCATCAAACGCAAAGGAATAGACGCTATCGTTTTAATGTTTGCTGTGATGTCTTCACCGGTCGTACCATCACCACGTGTGGCTGCATGAAGAAGAACGCCGTTTTCATACGTCATATTAACCGCCAAACCATCAAGCTTTGGCTCGCATGTAAAGACTAATGACGACTCATTACAGCCCACCTCATCTGCAATACGTTTAGTAAAACCTTGCAGGGCATCCGCTGTAAAAACATTGTTTAAAGAGAGCATGCGTTGCCGATGCACAATAGGAGGCAGTGCAGAATCAAGTGCTGCACCTACGCGTTGCGTGGGAGATGCAGCCGTTATCAACTGCGGATTTTCTGCTTCTAATGCTTGTAATGCTCTAAAACATCTATCGTATTCGGCATCAGGTACAAGAGGCGCATCTTGTACGTAGTAGTGGTAATCGTAATTTCGAATTTGTTGACGTAAAGCATCTAGTTTATTTTGCACTGCAGCAACATCGTTCATTTAAAAACCTTTGATTTTATATAAGTAAAACACTCGCTAATAACTGCTGAGTATACGGGTTATCGGGCGCTTTGAAAATTGCCTCACACGGTGCTGATTCAACCACTTTTCCGTGCTGCATAACCATGACATCATCTGCCATATAAGATACAACTCCCATATCATGCGTTACAAAAAGATAAGAGATACCTTGTTCCTGTTGAATATCCGTCAGTAAATTTAATATTTGCGCCTGAACGGAAACATCTAAAGCACTGGTTGGTTCATCACAAATTAATACCTCTGGCTCCGTAGCCAAGGCACGTGCAATACAAATACGCTGTCGCTGGCCACCTGAAAACTGATGCGGATAACGTTCAAGGCAATTTTTTGGTAAATTCACTTGATCCAGTAAGAGCGGTAATTTAGTGTTTATGGTTTTGCTACGATAACCTTGCGCCAGCATACCTTCGATAAGAATATTACGAACGGTCATGCGCGGATTCATCGAAGAAAACGGATCTTGAAAAATGATTTGCACTTTTTTACGATAACCACGTAGTGCGCGTCGACTCATAGCGTCTACTTTTTCCCCACAGAACACGGCATCACCAGAGGTAATCGGTTGTAGTTTAAGCAATGCGCGGCAAAGTGTTGACTTACCCGAGCCTGACTCCCCCACCACCGCTAACGTTTTCCCTTTTTTTAATGAAAAAGACACCTTATCAACCGCTTTAAACGGTTGTATTTTTTTTAAAAGCTGCTTTTTAGGATAAAAATATACCGATAAATCGTGTGCAGACAATATAATGTCATCGCTTATTGCCTTTTTTAATTTTGGCTGACTTGCAACATTTAACGGAGGTGGCTGTGTATGCTCGGGATATAAATGGCATCGAATATCACGCCCACCCTCTCGTGATTGGATTTGTGGCTCTAAGCTACTGCACGTAGTAAAAGCATGTGCGCATCGGGGGTGAAATCGGCAACCAGAAGGACGGGCCATAAGCGTTGGCACACTTCCAGGAATAACCTGCAACCGTTCTCCACGTTGACTCATAGAGGGAATAGATAATAACAACTGCTGCGAATACGGGTGCAGTGGTTTCTCAAAAAAGTCCTCTACAGGCCCCGACTCCACTACTTGACCGGCATACATAACACACACCTGATTTGCCATACGTTTTACGACGGTTAAATCATGCGTTATTAACAAAAGGCTCATTTGGTATTGCTTTTGTAGACGTTTTAATAACGTAAGTACTTGCGCTTGAATCGTGACATCTAAAGCGGTTGTCGGCTCATCTGCAATTAATATATCCGGTCTTGAAGCTAGCGCCATGGCGATCATTACGCGCTGTTTTTGCCCGCCAGACAACTGATGAGGATATTGTTTAAGCCTAGTTGCTGGATCCGGTATTTCGACTTCTTCTAATAATGCGATAAGTTCGTTCTGCGTCGTTTTTTGTTTTTTAGGTAACGCCTCAGCTAACTGTTCCCCAATGGAGAGCACCGGGTTTAAAGCAGTCATGGGCTCCTGAAAAATCATAGCCAAGCGCTTTCCACGAAGTGTACGCATCAAGCGTTCGGGCAAATCAAGCAGGTTTGTTTTATCAAAATCAATAACACTCGCGTGCCCGTAAACACCGTTGAGTGGTAATAAGCGCATTAACGCAAGTGATGTAATCGATTTTCCACAGCCGGACTCACCTAAAAGAGCAAGCGTTTCACCGGGTTTAAGTGAAAAACTCACCTCATCCACGGCTGTAGTCGTATTGGCTGTCGATTGAAAAGCCACGGTAAGTTTTTTTACTGAAAGGGATTCGGTCATATACGACAAAGTTAGCGTCAGAATTTTAAATATTACATATTCACATTAAGTCTTCCACCCTCATTGAGAATACTTAGCATTTTAGGTATAATTCGACCATTTTTTCAACACATGGATTAACATGAATAATAAAATAGGCTTTGTAAGCCTCGGTTGCCCAAAAGCATTAGTCGATTCGGAGCGGATTTTAACCCAGCTTCGCGCACAAGGTTACGAACTGGTACCAACCTATAACGACGCAGGTGTTGTTGTGATCAATACGTGTGGCTTTATCGATTCAGCGGTTGAAGAGTCCCTATCGGCTATCAAAGAAGCTATGGCCGAGAATGGAAAGGTTATCGTAACCGGGTGTTTGGGCGCTAAAGCCGATATCATTCGAGAAGCGTGTCCGGATGTTTTACATATTAGTGGTGCACACGCCTACGAAGAAGTCGTTCGCGCAGTACATCGTCATCTACCGCCACCCACTGACCCATTTACGCAACTAGTGCCTCCGCAAGGCATTAAACTCACCCCACGCCATTACGCTTACCTAAAAATATCCGAAGGATGCAATCACAAATGTTCGTTTTGCATTATTCCCTCCATGCGCGGAAAACTACAAAGTTACCCTATAACAAACGTTTTAACTGAGGCGCGTAAGTTAAAAGAGGCGGGCGTTAAAGAATTATTAGTTGTCTCCCAAGATACCAGCGCCTATGGTTTAGACACCAAATTTCAATCCGTTGATTGGCAAGGTAGGCAAATTGAAACACGCTTTTATGATTTGTGTGAACAGCTTGGCGAACTTGGTATTTGGGTGCGCTTACATTATGTCTATCCCTATCCCCATGTAGACAATATCATTCCACTTATGCGCGATAAAAAAATCCTCCCTTACCTTGATATTCCCTTACAGCACGCGAACGAAGCTATTTTGAAAACAATGAAACGTCCAGCTAATCGTGAAAACACGTTAAAACGCATTCAGAAGTGGCGTGCAATATGCCCAGATATCACCATCCGCTCAACGTTTATTGTCGGCTTTCCGGGGGAGACAGAAGAAGCGTTTGAAGAATTACTCGCTTTTCTAGATGAAGCACAATTGGATCGCGTCGGTTGCTTTCAATATTCCCCTGTAGAAGGTGCTAGTGCTAATGCATTAGCAGACCAAATACCAGAGGATGTAAAGGAAGCACGTTTTCATCGTTTTATGCAGCGTCAATCCGAAATTAGCACGAACAAATTAAAAGCAAAAATCGGTACCAAACAAACCGTGCTTGTCGATGAAATAACAGAAGATCAAATAATCGCTCGTAGTAGTGCTGATGCACCAGAAATTGATGGGCTGGTTTATCTACCAATCCAAGAAAACATTAAAGTAGGTGATTTAGTTGAAGTATTAATAACCGACAGTGACGCATACGATTTATTTGCATCAGTAAAATAATGGTCTGTAGTACCAGGGCAAACGCATCTAAATGATCAAAAATCAAAACATACTGCCTACGTCCCGCGCTTTATGCGCGGGATCCAGGGATCTTCCTTGCGAAATGAGATCCTTTGGATCTCGCGGACGAGCCGCGGGACGTAGATAATAAGAGAGTTTAGTGCGATTAGTGGCCCAAGTGATAATAAAAAGGCTGTTTTTTGTATAAAAATTAGATGCGGTTGCCCTGTCTGTAGTACATAATACGGGGGGTTATATCCTCAAAACCCGTATTATGGCTATGATAATTATAACGCCAATTCGCCTGTAGCTTTAAACGCTTCATCAATCGCTTTAAGCTGTTTAAGTAATGCTTGCATTTGATGCAGTGGCCAGCTATTCGGGCCATCGCTTAACGCTTTATCAGGATCCGGATGGGTTTCCATAAACACACCCGCAACACCCGCAGCAACCGCGGCTCTTGCGAGTACCGGTACAAATTCACGCTGCCCTCCAGAAACCCCATCATTGCCTCCCGGTAATTGTACGGAATGCGTCGCATCAAACACAACCGGGCACCCGGTTTCGCGCATCACATGCAGTGAACGCATATCAGATACCAAATTATTATAACCAAAGCTCACACCGCGCTCACATACCATGATTTGTTCATTGCCTGTGGCTTTCGCTTTAGCCACAACGTGTTTCATCTCCCACGGAGATAAAAATTGCCCTTTTTTAATGTTAACGGCAATTTGCGTTGCTGCCACACGTTGAATAAAATTGGTCTGTCGGCATAAAAATGCTGGCGTCTGTAGTACGTCAACAATCGATGCAACCTCTTCAATTGGCGAGTCTTCGTGAATATCCGTTAAAACAGGTACCCCTATTTCCTTTTTTACCTTTTCAAGAATTGCTAAGCCTTTTTCAACGCCCGGGCCACGATAGCTGGATGCTGAAGAACGGTTTGCTTTATCAAAAGACGATTTATAAATAAAAGGAATAGATAATGACTGGCACAGTTCTTTTAATGCGCCGGCGGTATCCATTGCAAGTGCTTCGCTTTCAATAACGCATGGCCCGGCGATAACAAACAAAGGTGAATCAATACTGGCTTCAAACCCACATAATTTCATACGTTATCCTTTTGTTGGTGATACATCCGTGCAGCAGAAATAAAGGATTGAAACAACGGATGGCTATCCCGAGGGCAAGAGGTAAATTCCGGATGAAATTGACACGCTACAAACCACGGATGATCTGCAAGCTCAACCACTTCAACTAACAAACCATCAACAGAGCGTCCTGATATAATCAATCCATTTTCCACCAATGCGTCAACGTAGCCGTTGTTTACTTCATAACGGTGACGATGGCGCTCAACCAATTGATCGGCATTATAAATTTGCTTAATTAAAGAATCTTTCTCTAAATGACTCACCTGAGCGCCTAAACGCATGGTGCCACCTAAATCCGAATGTTCATCGCGTTGTTTTACGCTCCCGTCTTCATCAAGCCATTCATTGATTAACCCTACAACCGGATACGCTGTTTGCTTATCAAATTCCGTTGAATTTGCATCAGTCAAACCTAATTTATGGCGAGCGTATTCAACAATGGCTAATTGCATGCCTAAACAAATTCCTAAAAAGGGTATGTTATTTTCGCGCGCGTATTGTATAGCTTTAATTTTTCCTTCAACGCCACGTTCACCAAAACCACCTGGAATCAAAATAGCATCCGCGGTTTCAAGAATAGAAACCCCGTGTTTTTCTATTACTTCCGCATCGGCATACATGATTTCAACACGTGTTTGTGTATGAATTCCAGCATGGTTTAACGCTTCATTTAATGATTTATACGCATCGCTTAACTCGGTGTATTTACCAACCATTGCAACCTTAATTGTCATGGTCTGAACAGCTTGTGCATCCACTACATGTTGCCATTCACTTAAATCAGCGATAGGTACATCCAATGCCAGCTTGCGAACAACTGTCTCATCTAAGCCTTGCTCATGTAGCATCATAGGAATTTGATAAATACTTTTTGCATCCGGCAAACAAACAACCGCATCTTTCTCAACGTTAGTGAATAAAGCAATTTTCGTCCGATCTTGGCTAGATAACCCCTTTTCAGATCGACAAATTAAAATATCCGGCTGAATCCCGATGGAGCGTAATTCTTTTACCGAATGTTGGGTTGGCTTTGTTTTGGTTTCCCCTGATGTCGCAATATAAGGAACAAGCGTTAAATGAATGAATAAAGCACGTTGAGCACCCACTTCAATACGCATTTGTCGAATCGCTTCCAAAAAAGGAAGGGATTCAATATCGCCCACTGTGCCGCCAATTTCGACCATAGCCACATCAAAACCTTCCGCACCTTTTTTAATGCAGCGTTTCATTTCGTTGGTGATATGCGGAATCACTTGCACCGTGCCACCTAAATAATCACCTCGGCGTTCTTTTTTAAGTACGTTTTCATACACTTTTCCAGAGGTGAAGTTATTCTTTTTGGTCATCTTAGTGCGAACAAAACGCTCATAGTGCCCCAAGTCAAGATCGGTCTCTGCGCCATCTTGCGTCACAAACACTTCGCCATGTTGAAACGGGCTCATTGTGCCTGGATCGACATTAATGTAAGGATCGAGTTTGATAAGTGTAACGTTTAGCCCACGCGCTTCTAATATAGCAGCGAGTGACGCAGCAGCAATACCTTTGCCAAGCGATGAGACAACACCACCGGTGATGAAAATATATTTAGTCATTAAGAGAGTCCCGTTATCAATAGCAAGTGACTTAAATCTTCACCTGTAAACGGGAGAGAATTTTAACAGTAAAGAAGATAAAATGACACAAATTAGCGTTTTTATTTATTTTTAGATCTGAAGTAACGCGTATAGTGGTTTTTTTAAAATCAGAGCAGTGGTGTCTTCTTCACCCTGCATGATGTAAACTACCGTCTAATCAATACGTTATTGCTGAAGATCATGCCACCTTTTTTACATTTTTTACTTCAAACCTTGCGAGAAGAGCCAGAGCATTTCAAATCGCTTATTACACACCTCGGGGAATACGATGCAGCACTTAAACGGAAAAGCGACACTGCTTTTGCATCTGACGCATTAATACCATGCCTTGAAAAAGAATGTTCGCGGCTGAAATTATCACAAACAGATAAAATTCTTTACTCAAGATTAAAACACGCATTACAACATTTTAAAAACAAGCATAGGCAAGGTAGCTTGTCGCAACTAAACCAGAAAAATAGGAACATATTAACGCTAAGCCACTCTCCAATTAATAAAGAAAGCCTATTACTTCTCACAAAAAAATTACCTATAGCTGAGCTCAGTGTTATTTTAA
>Ga0316204_10009186_pt1 | contig 13330 bp, 12 predicted proteins | sample 6monrhotite_MG_2_FD_205661 | JGI IMG/M metagenome (GOLD analysis project Ga0316204, IMG submission 205661) | Microbial mat bacterial communities from mineral coupon in-situ incubated in ocean water Damariscotta River, Maine, United States -... | ecosystem: Environmental > Aquatic > Marine >... | reverse complement strand
AAATCATTCGGTGTGAAGGAGTTCTGCGAAGGATGCCGGCGTTGTTCGGATGCGTGTCCGGTGAACGCGATCCCCGACGGACCTCCCTCCGAAGCACGGTATGGACCCTCGAACATCGTTGGTGTGAAGAAGTGGACCGTCGACGCTGAACCGTGCTTCCGGTTCTGGTCCAATCAGAACTCCGATTGTTCGATCTGTGTTCGGGTCTGCCCGTACAACCGGGACTTCTCCTCGTTCTGGCCCCGGGCCTGGCGCTGGCTGGCCGGTACCCCGATGCGTCGTATGGCTCTCTGGCTCGCGGACCGGTTCGCGCCGGGCGAACGCGTCAGTCCGGGCGCATGGTGGAAGCGCGGAAGTCAGCGGCGCAGCTAGTCGACCGTCCCGCTCGCGGGGCCCTTTGGCGATCCGGGGCGCGCCCGTCAGGCGGCGGGGGACTGGAGACTTGGCACCGGCGGCATGAGAGCTTCGATCGCGGCTCGGTCCTCCGCTGACGGCAGTTCCCAACCGGGCCCGTAGCCGAAGACTTCCCTCAAAGGGCGACTGCCGAAGTGGTCGTCCAGGATCTCCATGTGGTCCGCGGTGAGCAGGCCGGGATGCGCCGTTTCGCAGGCGTGGCTGAGGCGCGTGAGTTCCTTGCGCAGGGTGACGACGTAGTTGGCCAGGCGTGCCGCCTTGTCGGTTGGGTCGAGCCCTCGGACGAGCCACGGGTTCTGAGTCGCCACGCCCGTCGGACAGTGGCCGGTATGACAGCGTTGGGCCTGAATGCATCCGATCGCCATCATCGCCTCGCGGCCCACGTTGACCATGTCCGCCCCCAGGCAGAAGGACATGAGCGCGGTCTCCGGGAAGCCGAGCTTACCGGACCCGATCCACACCACGTTCTGGTGCATGTCGCGTTCTGCGAAGATCGTGTAGACGCGGCTGAAGCCGACCTTGAAGGGCAGCGCCACATGGTCGGCAAATGCGAACGGAGCGGCTCCCGTACCTCCTTCACCACCATCAACGGTGATGAAATCGACGCCCCGCGACTCCCTGCCCATCGTGTCCGCGAGGTCCTTCCAGAATCCGAGGAGTCCGACGGCCGACTTGATGCCGATGGGGAGACCCGACGCCTCGCCAAGGTCCTCCACGAAGTCGAGCATCTGGTCGACGTTTCGGAACGCCGTGTGTCCGGACGGACTGATGACCGACTTGCCCATGGGCACTCCGCGGATCTGCGAGATCTCTGCGGTGACTTTCTCTCCGGGCAACACTCCACCGAGCCCCGGCTTCGCGCCCTGGCTCAACTTGAGTTCGATCGCTTTGACGGGGTGTTCTTCGACCTTCCGGAGGAACTCGGCCCGATCGAAGTCGCCGTTGGCCTGCCGGGCCCCGAAGTATCCCGTGCCGAGCTGCCAGACGAGGTCGCCGCCCTTCAGATGGTAGGGGGCGATCCCGCCTTCCCCGGTGTTGTGCAAAGCACCGGCGATCGCGCTCCCGGCATTGAGCGCGTGGGTCGCTGCACTGGAGAGGGATCCGAAACTCATCGCGCTGATGTTCACCACGGATTTCGGTCGGAACGCGTGCTTTCGACCTCGGAAGGACCCAAGCACCTTGGCACACGGAATCGGATACTGATCGTCCTGCTGCTCGGCCTCCGCGGGGCGGCCGAGCGTGTTGTGCTTGATGATCAGGTAGTTGCTCGACCGCTCCAGGTCGTTGTCGGTGCCAAAGCCCGAGTAGTTGTTCTGGAGCTTGGCGGACGCGTAGACCCAGCTGCGTGCGTTGCGGGAGAACGGCTGCTCTTCGTCGTTCGAGGTGACGATGTACTGGCGCAACTCCGGCCCGATCGACTCCAGGAGGTATCGGAAGTGCCCGATGATCGGGAAGTTCCGAAGGATCGCGTGTCGCGTCTGCGTCACATCGTAGATTGCGACGACGGCGAGGAGGCCGCCGACGATGGCCAGGGTGATCAGCACAGGTCCGTCTCCAGGAGGGTTCCGCGGCCTTGCCGGGACATCAGCCCGGCCCACGTTGGCATGCTAAAGGGTGGCGTCTACATTCCGCCAATCCCCCACATGGAGTATCGGTTGATGCGCTCGAATTCTGCGCCACGCGGTCGGGTCTTCGGACTCGCGGCGCTCTTTGCACTCTTCGTCGCCCCCTTCGCGGGCACAGCTCAGGAAGTCGACCCGAGTCCCCCGGTTGAGGGGATCGATTATGCGGTCTACGAATCCGACGGGGACGACTCGTCCTTCGCGGATCTGCTGAAAGCGCTCGACAAGGCTGATGCCGTCCTGGTGGGAGAGCAGCACGACGACATGGTCGGACACGGCTTCCAGGCTGAACTCCTGTCAGCCGCAACTCGCCGCTTTGCTGAAGGGACAGAGGACGCCCGTCCGGTGGTGCTGTCACTCGAGATGTTCGAACGGGATGTGCAGTACATCGTGGACGAGTATCTGGAAGGTCTGATTTCAGAGGACCACTTCCTCCGCAGTGCTCGTCCCTGGGACTTCTACGAAGAGCGGTATCGTCCGATGGTGGAGTATGCTCGCGAGCATCACCTCCCGATCGTGGCGGCCAACGCTCCGCGCCGGTATGTGAACCGGGTAACCCGTGAAGGCCCCGGTTCCCTCGAGGTATTGTCCGAAGAGGCGCGGTCCTATCTGCCTCCGTTGCCTTTCCCCGGGCCGTCGGACGACTACCGCGCAGAGTGGGACGCGCTGTTCGAGTCGATGATGCCGCCGCCGGATACTACGGGCGCAGAGCCGGCTCCTCGGCACCAGCCGAACCCCAATTCACTGCACTCGCAGGCTCTGTGGGACGCTGCGATGGGTGAATCGGTCGCGCGCGAGCTGGAGGCGACCGAGGACGCTCTCGTCCTGCATATGGTGGGTTCGTTCCATGTGCAGAACGGCACCGGGATTCCCGAGCGCCTGGCGGAGTACCTCCCCGACGCACGCCAGCTGATCGTCGTGATGCTCAAGGTAGACGACGTGCGCGAGTGGGATTCTGACGAGTTCAAGGATCTGGGGGACTACGTGATCCTCACCCAGAAGCCTGCGACGACGGAGCGACCCGTCAGCGACTGAGCCGGTCGGTCAGTTCTGCGGGGGGTTGATGAAGACCTGGGTCCGGACCTTCCACGTGCGTCCGCGTCGCATGTACACCGTGACGAGCGGGCCCTGCTTGCTTGAGCCAGCCTCGGGCCCCGCCTGCATCTGGACCATGTAGTTGCCGAAGATCGTCGCCATCCCGCCACTGGCGTCGAAGTCGAGCATGAAGCCCTCGACCTGGCCGTGGTTGGGCAGAACCTCGGCCAGGTATTCCCGGATCTGATCCTGACCACGCAGGGGCGGCCGGTCGTGCGGGATGAGGACGGCTTCTTCCCAGTAGAGCTCCATCAGCTCATCGAGCTGGTCGGTGCTCCACGCTTCGCTCCATTCGCCGTGCAGATCGTTCACGCGATCCAGGACTTCAGCCGTGTACTCGGCGCGCACCGATCGCGGATCGAGCTGTTGGTAGCCCGGTGCCTGGGCCTGGAGAGCCGCCGGAAGAAGGGCGGTAGCCAGGAGAGCCAGGGCGAGATGGGTGCGATTCATTTCTGCGACCGGATGGAGTTGGTGTCGTGTACGACGGCTTCCAGCGGACCTTTCTGTAACCCGAAGTCATCGAATGCGACAGGCGCACCTACCGAGGACATCGTGAGGGAGCGGAAGGTTGAGACACTCGTCCGGCGCGGCAGCGGGGCGGTTCGCCAGCGTCGGTGTTCAGGCGCGTCAGCCGAGGTGAGCCCGGCTCGAAGAGACGGTCTTCGTCAGGACCGAGGTGAGATCCTGAGTACGCGTCCGTCCACGGTCGTCATGTAGATCTCGCCCTCGGCGTCCCGGCCCAGCGAAGTCACGCGACCGAGGGGCTCCGCGACGGCCAGTTCCAGTGGATCCCGGGCCTGCCCGCTCCCCGTGATCTCGAAAGTGCGGAGCCAGCTCGCGCAGTAGTCGGAGTAGACGTAGCGGCCCACGAGCGCGGGGATCTGGGTGCCGCGGTACACATACCCGCCCGTGATCGAGCAGCCGTCCGCATGTCCGTAGACAGCCACCGGGAGCGTCAGGCCTTCCGCGTCACAGCCGGGGCCGCCGAAACACTGCGACCCTTCCATCACGTTCCAGCCGAAGTTCGCGCCGCCCTGACCGATCGGGGTCACGTTCACCTCTTCCCACAGGTCCTGGCCGACATCGGGCACGATCATCCAGTTGCGATCCGGGTCGAAGGAGAATCGCCACGGATTCCTGAGGCCGTACTGCCACACTTCGGGCCGGATCTCCGAATCGCCGACGAACGGATTGTCGGCGGGGATTCGATAGGGGGGCTCTCGCTGGTCGAGCACGTTCACGCGAAGAATGGTCCCCAGGAGACTCGAAGGGTCCTGTCCGTGCCCTTCCGGGTCTCCGCCAGAACCCCCATCGCCGAGCCCGATGTAGAGCATGTCATCCGGCCCGAAGGCGAGCTGCCCCCCGTTGTGGTTGGGGAACGGTTGCTCGACCTCGAGAAAGAGCATGCCGGTACGTGGGTCGGCGCGGTCACCCTCATCCTGGGTCAGGAACGCCTCGATGCGGGTGTTTCCGTCCAGATCCGTGTAGTTCACGAAGACGCGACCGCTCGCGCGGAAGTCGGGATCGAACGCCAGTCCGAGCAGGCCCTGTTCGCCGCCGAATCGGACCCGGTCCGTGATGTCCAGATACGGTTCGGATCGGAGCGTTCCGTCGACGATTACGCGAATCCGACCGGGCTGCTCCACCACGAACAGGCGTGGGTCGGCCGGAGCTGAGGTTACGTAGACCGGAGACTCCAGCCCTACCGCGACCTCTACCAGTTCAATGTCGAGCGACGAGTCCGTCGGAATCGTCGGTGCGAAGCCGGACGAACTGCTGCACGCAGCCACGCCCATCGCCAGCAGCAGAGACGCCGTAGCGGGATGGGGAAGGGCGCGACCGCGTACCGGTGTGGTCAGGTCGCGCTTCCCGATCACCGAGACGCCGGTCGATTGGTCAGTCGGAGGTTCACTCCGAAGCTGACCGTCTGGGGATTGAACGCGATGTCCTTGATGCGGGTCCATCGCAGCTCGAGCTGCGACTGGATGAGGCTGTCGCGACTCCCGGACTTGAGGCCGGCCACGATGTTGTAGCCACGACGCGTCTCACGGGGCGTGAGGGGATCGCCGAAGATCGTATTTCGGAAGGCGAGGCCGCCTCCCACGAAAGCCCCGGAACTGCCGGATCCTCGCGGTATCCAGGTCACATCCAGGTTGCCCTGATACTCACGCAGGCGAGGAACGAAGGTGATGTCTCCGCTCGGAACGAATTCCAGACTTCCGTCCCGGAGCAGCGGGATGCGGATCTGCCCACCGAGGAGTTCGCCGTTGACGTTGTTGTCGTACCCGATTCGAAGGCCGGCGGTGACAGAGGCCCACGGGGCTTCGGCGGCGGGCGCCTGTGCGGTCACAGGAGTGACGGTACCGGCAAGGACCAGCGGACCGAGAAGGGTGGCGACGGGGAGGGTGCGGCGCAGAATGCGCATCATGAGCCGGGATCGGGTTGGCTGAGTGCTCGAGACAACAGCGTGTGAAAGTGGTGCGGGCCTTTTTCGCGGCGCGGGCTGTACCGTCCGCGGTCGTACAGACGAGAACGCACGCCCCGCTGTGCCGACTCGACGATTTCCTCGTCCTCCATCTCGACCCGGTGAAGCTGGGCTTTGGCTTGTTCCGGGACAGCGTCGGGATCGGCCGTGTACGATCGGAACACCACTCGCGTCCGTCCGGGTCCCTGCGGGAGCACGATATTCAGCGACATGCCCCAGGTGTAGACGTTGATCATCACGTTCGGGAACATCCAGAAGTACCAGGCGAGCACCCGCTTCCCGTGATCCGGGTGGCCGACCGGCGGATCGAAGGCCTCCGCCCCGTCCTTCGCGACTCCGAGTTGCAGGTTGCACCAGTCGAACGTCTCCGTCTCGTATTCTTCGTAGTCGAGTTGCGACCCCAGGCTCGTCGGATGCACGTACGGAACGTGGAACCCCTCGAGGTAGTTGTCGCAGTACATCGCCCAATTCGCACCGATCAGGTACTCCTCGGAGTGCTCGGCATGGAGCTTCCATCGCTCCGGGCGCAGCCAGTCGATGCGTTCTCTGAGGGGACGAACCCAGGACTCGAAGTCGCACATCGGGTCCAGCGACGAAAAGAACAGGGGCCCCCACTCATGGAGGGCGAGTCGCGGAAGATCGTCGGACGGGGAGGGGAAGTCCTCGGCATCTTCGAACTCCGGCATGAATCGCATACATCCGTCCAGCCCGAAGCGGCGGCCGTGGTACCGGCACTTCAGGCTCTGAACGTGGCCCTCACCTTCCACCACGATGGTGCCGCGATGGGTGCAGACATTGCTCAGGCAGTGAGCTGCGCCGTCGTCGTCCCTCGTGAGCACGAGGGCTTCGTTCAGTGAGCCCTCCAGGAGGGTCAACGGAACCACGTGCCCGGAGGCCTTCAGCCGGTCCACATCCCCCACTGGCTGCCAGCTCGGCACGAAGACCCGCTCCAGCGAACGGGCGTAGAGCTCCGGATCGTGATAGACGGCGGAAGGGAGTGTTCTGGCTTTGCGGATGTCGGGGTCGACGAAAAGCGAGGGGTCCATGGTCTGAATCGTTCGGGGCGCGGAACTCGTCGGGGGTCCAGAACGTCGGGGGTGCCGGTGTGCGCCGCAATTCCGCGAATCCAACCATCGTGGTCCTGCGGTCGTCCAACCTTCCGAACGAAAGACAAGAGCCTGTCAGGGGAGGGGACCGATGATGAGTGGACTGAGAATCGCGGCGCTGTTTGCGGCGTATAGCGCGGTGGGATTCGGCGGTGAGTACGCCGTTGGACTCCTCGGGCAGGAAGCAGATGTGGATCAGCGGTACTTCACGGTAGACGTGGAGCCGGTCGTGGACGTCGCGGTTCACGTCGACGTGGATCATGAGGTCGTCGTGGACGTCCAGATGCGTTCTTCCGACGCATGCTCCTTCGAAGCCGATCAGTCGCTGTCGTTGGCTGCGTCTCTTTCCGAGGCATTGGCGATCAACGTCGGCTCGGGAGATCTGCGGATCGAGGGTGTTGCGGGCCTGGACGAGGTTCGCGCCGTCGGCCGTCTGTGCGCGTCGGACGAAGAGCTGTTCGACAACCTGGGCCTCACGCTCGAGGAGACCCGACAGGGCATCATCCTGTCGGCTCACTACCCTGAGCAGCGGAACTGGCGTGGCAACCGGAAGGCCTCGATCGATCTGACGGTTCAGGTGCCTCTCGGGATGGTCACCGACGTGGACGACTCGTCCGGCGACATGACGATCACCGGCACGGGTGACCTTCGCATCGATGACTCCTCCGGGAACATCGACGTGTCCGCGATCGAAGGCTTCGTCCGAATCGACGACTCGTCGGGCGGGATCGAAGTGCGGGACGTCATGGGCGACGTCTCCATCGAAGACGGCTCAGGTGGCATCGACGTCGATGATGTCCGCGGCTCGGTGCTTCTGGATGATGGCTCCGGCGGCATCCGCGTTTCCGAAGTCGGTCTCGACGTGGTTGTCGAAGACGACGGCTCCGGGAGCATCCGGGTAGAGAACGTCGGGGGAGACTTCCGCGTTGACGACGATGGCTCAGGCAGCATCAGCCACAGCGGCGTCGAGGGTGAGGTCAGCATCCCGCAGGACAAGAAGCGGAAGCGTCGTCGCGGCTGATCCGCGGTGGCAGGGGTGGGGTGAATGGGAGAGAGGGCTCGGGACTTCGGTTCCGGGCCCTCTCGCGTTTCCGCCCAGTGAGTGCCGGCCCGCGCTTCGCGCTGCACGGAGACCTCACGGCAGACCGACCCGGTCAGCGCAGTCGGCGAGCCAGACTCGAGAGTTGCTCCGGGCCGCCGGTCGACGCGTAGGCGAGCGTGCCATCTGAATCGATCAGATAGACCAGTGCAGGGTGCGTAACGTCACCCGTGCGGGTGTCTCGATCTCTGGGAATGCCCCAGGCATCGAGCGCCGCCTCTACAGCCTCGACGTCCCCGCTGACCATCAGGTCTACTGCGGGATCGAGCATGAACTGACCGACCAGTGCCGGTAGACGAGAGGGTGTGTCGCGCCAGGGATCCAGCGTCAACACCACAATGGGCAGTTCCCGTCCCAGCTGTTCCCGCGCGCCCCGGGCCGCATGCACGACCGCGGGGCACACGGTCTCGCAGTGCCCAAACGCGAACGTCACGAACGCGGGGCGGCCTTCCAGGCGCTCGTGGGTGAACGGCAGTCCATCCTGGGCAACGAGCCCTGCGGCGTCCGGCCATATCCGATCGAGACGAGGATACGTGGACGGTGCCTCGGCACCCGCGAGAGTCACGTCTGGCACGCGTGCGTCAGCGACCCGAGCCGACGCGGCCATCATCATCGATGACACTCCCAGAACCAGCCAGCCGAGGAGCATTCGTCCCCCCCGACAGTCAATGAAGTGGTCCAGCGTGTTCTGAGCTTCGGTACGCCAGATCACCGAGAACAGAATGACCATGGATGGCGGCTGACCAATGAGCATCAGCCAGCCCTTTGCGTCCGGGAGACCGGACGCGTCCACGTTGAAGCACACGGCCCGTGCCCGATCGACCCACTCGGGCGCCCCGGGGATCTGCCAGAGAGCGAAGCCCCACCAGACGGTGGAGACCGCGAGGATGAACCCCACGGCCCCCACCGGCCAGCGATCTTCGGAACGAAGAAAGGACATGCCTGCTAGCCCACCTGCCACATGGCGGACAGGAGCTTCCAGTTGGCGAAGTAGTACACGATGAATGCGGCCATGAAGATCAACACCAGCAGCATGGTGCCTGGCATCATTCCCAGCGTGCCGTGCTCCTCGAGTTCCACCGACTCATCGGGGAGTTCGAGGAAGGGTCGGTTGTAGATGCCCGGAGGCACCGACCCCGCGAGGGCTGCATCCGTGCAGTCGTCCCCGAGCGGCTTGCCAAGAAGACCGACCACACCGTGATCAGGATGTACATCCCGCCCCCGACGGCCGCGATCAATCCACCGACCGCCATGATGCCGAGCATGAGCGGCACCGCCGACGAGTACGCCACGTCGAATGGCGCACCGGCAAACGTGATGTCCCAATGCCGCCGCGGAACTCCGAACGTGCCCGCGAACGTCATCGACAGTGAGAAGATCAGCATGCCGATGGAGAATACGTACGGCTGCCAGCGTGCCATTCCGTAGAACGAGACCTTCTTCCGGAAGATGAGCGGAATCACGTAGTAGGTGAGGCCCATGAAGGCCATCGCCGTCCCACTCACCACCGTGGCGTGGAAGTGCCCGGGAATCCTGAGCGTGTTGTGAGCGATGATGTTGATCTGCTCAGTCCCGAACGTCACTCCTGTGATACCGCCCACGAAGCCGAAGATGACCACGGAGAGCCACAGCGAACTGAAGCCCGGATCACCCCACGGGGCACGCCTCAGCCACCCGAACATGCCCTGGGTGTAGCCTCTGAGTCGCATTCCCATCTCGATACCGGCCGGCACGGTGAAACCGTGCAGCATGGATGCGAGAACCGCCATGTACATGAAGTACGAGGTGTTCACGACTTTCCAGGCCGGGCCGAAGCCCGGATCGACGAGCAGGTGATGCGCCGACGCCATCGAGATGAAGAGGATGTAGAGGACGAACGCCGTGCGACTGATCTTCTCGTTGACCACCACCGCACCGACGGTCAGCGCGCCGAGCAGATACCAGATCGAGACCATCGCGGCCATGTTGATCTGCTGCGATGAATGCCCCAGACCCCACCAGACTAATCGATAGATCTGAGGGTCCACGTTCCCCATCCCCATCGACCAGAAGAAGGTCGGGATGTAGATCGCGGCACCATGCGCCAGCGTGATCGCCGCGATGATCGCAGCGGTGATTCCCCCGAACGTGACGAGCGGCACCGAGCCCGAGTAGGTCTTCTCCCGCTTTGCGATTACGAGCGTCGCAAAGAAGATGCAGGTGACGAGGATCGCGCCGACGGCGAAGAGGATCACCCCGCCGTAGAAGGCCGGGTGAGCCTTCAGCGGGACGTACGACGTGAACAGGACGTCGGCCTTTCCGGTGAACATGGTCCACTCGACCATGAGGGTCCCGAACACCATGAGGCCGAACGCGATCCACCCGACCTTTGGTGTGGCCACCCTACTGTTCAGCACCACGGCGGATGCGAAGTAGAGCACCGCCATTTCAAAGAACAGAATGAAGAAGATCAGCATGTTCATGCCGTGGATCGTCAGCACACGGTAGAACATCACGGCGTCCAGCAGGTGGACCGCCTGCCAGCGCGTAAGCAGCACCAGGATCGCCGCGATCCCTCCGACAAGAAGGCAGACCGTGGCGACCACGGCGTTTGCCTTCATGAGGGCGTCTGCGTCCTTGTGGACCTTGAGCCCCGTGGTTGGGCAGACGCGGAAGTCGCTGCGGGTTTCGGAAGCGGTTGCCGTACTCACTGGTTACCTCCGGGTGCTGGGGCCGCGTTGGGGGCCACTGCAGATGTCACACCCGAGCCTGTCACGATCACTTTTCCGACCATCAGGTGATGGCCGACTCCGCAGAACTCGTTGCAGACAATGCGGTAGTCTCCGGCCTCCGATGGCGTGACCCGAAGTCCGTAGTCATAGCCCGGCACGACCTGAAAATTCACGTTGAACGGGTACAGGTTGAATCCGTGATTCACGTCGACCGAGGAAAGGTGCAGCGTGTACTCGACGCCCTGTTCGAGCTCGAGGATCGGGGTCCACTGCCACATCGACCCCAGCAGGTACACGTCACTGCCGGGGGGCGGTGCGACCACGGGCATGCCGTTCTCCGTGCGCACCTGGTAGTCGGCAATGAATTGCTGCGTTCGAGCCCTGTAGTCCGCGATCTCGACTCGCGAGCGAATTCCAGATGGGTTCTGCCCGCCGCGGAAGTGCCAGAGCGGCATCATCGCGAAGAGCACCATGCACCAGGTGAATGCCATGGTCGCCCACACCTTTTCCGACTTGTGTGCCGGTGTCCACCAGACCCCCTTCGGGGACGTAACGCCTGTGTGATGCATCGTCGTCCTCCCGGGTCAGGGCAGGGTAGCCGTCGGGAGGTTCATGACCTCCCACAGACCCCAGCCAGTGAAGAGCACGAGCATCACAACGAATCCCACGATCAGCAGGACGAAGGGACGGTCATACAGGCGCTGCAGGAACGGAGCCTCGGGCGGTGAGCCGGGGCCGGGATCTTCGGTCATCGAAACCTCCTGGTGGTGCGTGAAAACCACCGGATCCGCGAAGGGGAGGGTCGCGGGGGCTGGATCCGATTGGGTCAGATCACTGGACTACAATCGTCTCGGGCGAGGTCGGCGATCGACGTCTCCCGGAAAAAGGACTTCAGGGCTGCGGACGCGCTTCTCCAGCGATGGTGAGCCGGACAGGGGTCGTCGTCCCTGCATTCGTCTCTGCCGAGCAGACAGCCCGACTCGTTGGCGATGTCGTGAAAGGGCGCCACGACGTCAGCGAGCATGAGGCCTTCGGGTGAACGGACGAGCGTGAAGCCTCCGTTCGGTCCGCGCATCGATTCGAGCAGGCCCGATCGCGTCATGACGTGCAGAATCTTCGACAGGTAGTTCCGTGGGACATCCAGCGCGGTCGCGATTTCGTCGACGCGGGTCGGCCCGGTGTCCTGGCGATCCGCCAGGTAGAGCGTGGCTTTTAGCGAGTAGATCGCGGTCTGCGAGAGGACCATGGCGACGAAAAAGCGTGAAGGCTGCGAGGGCTTGGCGAAGCACGTACATCCAATTAGCATGAGCATATGATGAATTACATGTCTACGCAACGGTGACTTCACACACCCGGGCCCGACGAATCGGGCGTGCCACACTGAGTCGATTGCAGACGATCGGGCGCCCACTTCTCGACCGCGCGGATCGAGCCGCGAACGCCGTCTATACCTGGAAGTACAATCCGCTCTATCACACGGGTGCGCTGGCCGTCTGCGCGTTCCTGGTGCTCCTGGTCACGGGGCTCTACCTGCTGTTGTTCTATCGGATCAGCTCCCCCTACGGATCGGTTGAGGGGCTGGCGGCTCAGTGGTGGGGAGGTCGGTGGATTCGATCGCTGCACAGGTATGCATCGGACCTCGCGATCGTGGCCATCGTCATTCACGCCGTCCGGATGTTCCTTCAGGGACGCACCTGGGGTCCCCGCGCGCTGGCCTGGCTCTCAGGCCTCGTACTCACCGCGGTATTCCTCGTGTGCGGATGGACCGGGTACGTCATGGTCTGGGATCAGCACGGGCAGCTGATCGCCCAGGAGGGGGCGCGGATCATGGACGCCCTGCCACTGTTCGGTGAGCCGATTCGCCGCACGTTCGGCGGTGAGTACGCGATTCCGAACGCGTTCTTCTTCCTGAACCTGTTCGCGCACATCCTTCTGCCCGTTGGCGTGGGACTCGTCCTGTGGATCCACGTTTCGCGCCTCGCACGCACGTACTGGATGCCGCCCAGGGCGCTGTTCTGGGGCACCGTCGGGCTCTTTGTATTCGTGTCGGCGGCATGGCCCGCTCCGATCGGTGCTCCCGCGGACCTGTTGCGTACACCCGGCCTCGTCCCGTTCGATGTGCTCTACGGCTTCTGGCTCCCCCTTACGCGCACGATGGAACCAGGGACCGTATGGTTGGCTGGCCTGGCCTTGGTGGCCGTGCTCGCGTCCGTCCCGTTCCTGATGCGTCCGCCGCCGGAGAAGGCTCCACCGGTCTCGTGGGTGAATCCGCGTTTCTGCACGGGCTGTGAGCAGTGCTACCTGGACTGCCCGTACGAGGCGATTCAGATGGTCGCCCGCGACGACGGGAGGGCGGAACTGGTCGGCGTCGTAGACCCGGCCAAGTGCGTCAGCTGTGGTATCTGTGCGGGTTCCTGCGCGCCGATGGGGGTGGGCCCGATCGGGCGCACCGGCCGTGACCAACTCACGGACGTACGGACCTTCATCGAACGCGAGAAGCCCGGGGCGGACGACATCGTGATCGTGGGCTGTCACAACGCCGTGGCCGGGGGCGGCACGGGAGACCTGCACGGTGCGTTGCCCTTCGAGGTGTCCTGCGCCGGCTCGGTTCACACCTCGGTCATCGAATACCTGGTTCGAGCGGGAGCCGGCGGCGTCCTTCTCGCGACCTGCCCTCCGCGCGATTGCTGGAACCGGGAAGGGGTCGCGTGGATGGAGGAGCGCATCTACAACGAGCGGGAGGCCGAACTCAAGGATCGAGTGGATCGACGGCGTCTGAGAGTGCTGTACGCTGGTGC
>Ga0316204_10009185_pt1 | contig 13330 bp, 11 predicted proteins | sample 6monrhotite_MG_2_FD_205661 | JGI IMG/M metagenome (GOLD analysis project Ga0316204, IMG submission 205661) | Microbial mat bacterial communities from mineral coupon in-situ incubated in ocean water Damariscotta River, Maine, United States -... | ecosystem: Environmental > Aquatic > Marine >... | reverse complement strand
ATCTCGTCGGGCTGTTTGCCCACGGCTGCAAGAGCAACAGCTGGATGCGCCGCCAGAACCCGCTCGATCTCGGCCGGGTAGACGTTATACCCGCCGGTCAGGATCATGTCTTTCTTTCGGTCGACGATAAAGACGCAGCCGTCTGCGTCCATGGTGCCCAGATCGCCGGTGTGCAACCAGCCATCCGGCTCAAGCGTTTCGCGGGTTTTCTCTTCATCGCCAAAATACCCCATCATCACGATAGGGCCGCGGACCATCAGTTCACCCACCTCGCCGCGCGGCATGGTTTTCGCGGCGTCCTCGGCGTCGGCAATCCGAAGTTCGCAATAGGGCAGCGCGCAGCCGATCGAGCCATGCTTGTTGTTGCCATAAAGCGGATGGGTCGCGCCGAGTCCGGCGATTTCCGTCATACCCCAAAGCTCGATCAACGGCACATTGAAGGCCGTTTCGACCGCCTGCATTGTCGCGACAGGCATGGTCTGGCCGCCGACATAGCAGCGCTTCAGACTGGACAGATTGGCGTCCCTGATGGCGGGATTGTTCAGCATGAACATGTACATGGCCGGAACACCATCGAAGATCGTAGCCTTGTGGGTTGCGATATCGGCAAAGGCCGCTGCGGGATCGAACTTGCTGTGCAGCACGAGTTTGGTGCCGAACATCATCATGCCCATCATCAGCACATTGGCGTAGACATGCGGACATGGCAGGGCGCTGACGACGCAATCCTGCGGGCCGCGCATCTGCATCTGACTGGTCATCGCGCCATTTGTGATCACCGCTCTGTGCGATTGCATGGCCCCTTTGGGCCGCCCGGTCGTGCCCGACGTATAGCCGATGGTGGACAAGGCCGATGGGTCGACATCGACCGGGGCCGGGGCTGGGATATTCGCCGCGAGCAGCGCATCGAAAGACACCGCCCCCTCGGCAATATCGCTGCCGAACGAGATGATGGCGCCAACGTCCGACACGTCCTTGACGCCCATGATCGCCGCCACCTTGTCGGGCGAGGCAATGATCGCCTTGGCTCTGCAATCCTTGACCACATATTCGATCTCGGACGGGGTCAGCATGGTGTTGACCGGATTGATGACGGCGCCAAGCCGCGCAATGGCGTAGTAACTGACGATCCACTCCCATGAATTCGCAGCATAGAGCGTGACAGTATCACCAGGAGTGATGCCCAGATCGCTCAGCCCGCCCGCAGCGCGTTCGACCAGATCGTTGATTTCGTTAAACGAAAAGGTCCGCCCTTCAAATACGAGCGCATCCTTGTGAGAGAATTTCTTTGCGGCAGCCGCCGGGATTTGACCGATATGATCAAGCATTTTGTCCCCCCTGTCGACAAGCAACCTGTTTTTTTGACTCGGCTTCTGCCGATGTGCCCAATCATTTGGCCAATGAAAAATCGAGTCAAGAGAATTCAGGGGCTCCAAAACCGGCCCTGAAATAATCTTGGCAGACGGAATGGGATCCCAAAACTTCTTACCGCTACCAGATCGGACGTTCCAGCCACGCATCCAGGGAGTCGGATGGCCTTTGGTCCAATATTTCGCGCTGCAGAGAAAAACCCGGAAAAGCGTCTTTCTGAATGTCGGCTCGGACCGATGACGTAGTCTTGGCTCGCAGATGCAGAGAAAGTCCGTTCTCCGCCCCTATCACAAATGCTCAATCAACCAACGAGACAAGCCAGCCTCGATCACTTGCTCCGCTATACGATCCCCGACCCAAATGTGCGCATTCTCTTCAAGTGGAGGTTTGAGGTTTACGTTCACCGAATGACATACAAAGAAAAAATCGCTGCAACTGCCATCGCTGAGAAATCGTTGATAGTAGTCCTCAAGTGTGCCTTGCGAGGCTTTAGCCTTTATCTGCACCCACGCTGTTCGGCCTGAAACGGGCTCAGTCGCGACCAAATCAATGTCCGGCACTGACCGTCCGAGGGCTGTTGTTCGCCGCCATCCGTTTCTAGAAAAAATCAAATCAACCAAATTCTCAAACTCGGCCCAATGAAGGCGCGCTATGAGCCGCCTCACCAGATCGACTTGCTTCGTGAGCATTTGTTCGGCTTCGACCTGTAATCCGTCAACTGCGATGTCACTGATCGTCTGTAGATCAATAAGTGACATTCGGGCGAAGCAAGTGTCGTGGATATTAAAGAACGCCTTGCTTACAACTTACGCCGCTTGAGACAGGAAAAGCGTCTGTCGCAGGAGCAGTTCGCGTTCGATGTCGGCATTCACAGAACGTATGTGAGTGACTTGGAGCGTGGTGCGCGAAATCCGACGATACTCATAGTCGAAAAACTCGCTAATTTTTTGGGTGTGGAAGAAGGCGAGTTGTTTCAAGCTCCGCCAACAGAATGACGCCGGTGCCTTTTGTATGCGGGGGTTTAAGGGTGCAGAAATGCGGTTTTTGAAGTGTGTGTGATCAATCCGTGTGGGGGTCCATAGGGGGTCCTTTCAAGATTTATATGTGTAACTCATTAATTTTCAAGGGATATTGGAGGCGAGTACCGGAATCGAACCGGTGTACACGGATTTGCAATCCGCTGCGTCACCACTCCGCCAACTCGCCGAAGGGTAGGGCTGTCTATAGCATGGATTTTTCGAGGTGCAAGGCGCTATCGGGTATCTAGACAGGTTGCTGTTGGATAGGTTCTATGGCAAGACGTTAGCAAGGAAACTAGACGAATGAGTTTAGAAATGAGCAATTATTCTTCTCGACGCACAATGATGGTGGATACGCAGGTACGGCCTTCGGATGTAACGAAATTTCCAATCATAGATGCAATGCTGTCTGTTGCCCGGGAAGCTTTTGTTCCCGACGACATGAAAGAAGCCGCTTATGTTGGCGAAAACTTAGAGCTTGGTGGCGGTCGCGTTATGCTTGAGCCCCGCACACTTGCCAAAATGCTCGACGCTTTGAATATACAGTCTGATGAACTTGTTCTCGATATCGGTTGTGGTTTGGGCTATTCGGCAGCGGTTATTGCACGTATGGCCGAAGCGGTTGTCGCCGTTGAAGAGAACGAGGGCATGGCTGGTGAAGCGCAGTCCCTCCTTTCATCAAACGGTATCGATAATGCGGCGGTTGTCGAAGCAGCATTAACCGTTGGCGCACCAAAGCACGGCCCTTATGACGTGATTACAATTCAGGGCGGCGTCGCCGAAGTTCCACCAGCGATTCTTGATCAATTGAAAGAAGGCGGCAGACTCTGCGCACTTTTCATGGAAGATGCGCTTGGTGTTGTGCGGGTAGGGTATAAAATAGACGGTCAGGTAAGCTGGCGGTTTTCCTTTAATGCCTCTGCACCTGTTTTGCCGGGCTTTGAAAAGAAGCGGGTGTTCGCCCTTTGATATTGGTGCGCTGGCGGATTTTCGCGGGTCAGGAGGTCGGTATGTTGCCAAAAGTTAAAGGTCGCCTGTTGTGGGCGGTTGCAGTCGCCATTTCCTTGATGTTGCCTTCTGTTACGGCTGCTGAAACGCTGACCGACGCACTGGTTTCGGCTTATCAAAACAGTGGTTTACTGGATCAGAACAGGGCTGTTCTTCGTGCCGCCGATGAAGATGTTGCGCAGGCGGTCTCAACCTTGCGCCCGGTCATTAGCTATGCAGGTGGAACGAACTACAATGCCTCTGATTCAGTTGTCGGTGACAGGCTTTCATCTTCTCTTTCTTTGTCCGCAGATCTGACGCTATATGATTTTGGCCGAAGACAACTTGCCTTGGAGGCGAAGAAAGAAACTGTTCTCGCAACACGCGAAGCGTTGATCGCGATTGAACAGCAAGTGCTTCAGCGAGCAGTGGAAGCTTACATGAACGTGCGGCGTGAAGACGAATTTGTCGCGCTGGGCGAAAACAATGTACGTTTGATCACGCAGGAACTGAGGGCCGCCCAAGACCGTTTTGAAGTTGGTGAAGTTACCCGGACAGATGTGGCAATCGCAGAAGCCCGCCTTGCCGCTTCGCGAGCCAATCTTGCTGCCGCGCAGGGCAGTCTTGCACAGGCGCGTGAAGAATATAACGCAGCAATTGGTCGTTATCCGGGTCAGTTGGCGGCGCCACCCGCGGCACCCCAAACCGCCGCATCACTCGATAGTGCACGCGCTATCGCGTTGCAGAACCACCCTGATATTCGTGAATCGCAGCGTTTGGTCACTGTTGCGGAACTTAACGTTCAACGCGCACGCACGCAGCTGAGCCCAACTCTAAGCCTGAACGGAGACGCCCGTGTTGATGATGATGGCACGAATACCTCCAGTGTCGGGCTGAATTTTGGTGGCACGATTTATCAGGGCGGCCAACTTCGCTCGTTGCAGCGATCTGCTATTGCAGACCGTGATGTTAGCCGCGCGCAACTACATCTCGCTGGCGATAGGGTTGTTCAGAATGTTGGAAACGCCTGGGCCATTTTGCTTGTGGCGCGCGCGAGCATCGAGGCCACTGACCGGCAGATCACTGCTGCGCGTATTGCTTATCTTGGTACCAAAGAGGAAGCGACGTTAGGCGCACGTACCACGCTTGATGTGCTGGATGCAGAACAGGAACTGCTTGACGCTCAGGCGAATCGCATTTCTGCAGAGACAGATGCGCAGGTCGCGGCATATCAGCTTTTGTCGTCGATGGGATATTTGACAGTCAAACATCTGGGTCTTGGGGTTACGACCTATGATCCGGCAGAATACTACAATGCGGTACGCAATGCGCCTTCACGCCCTGTAAGCGAACAGGGCACACGACTCGATAACCTTTTGCGCAGAACTGGCCGTAACTAGAGTTTTGACGTTAGAATTCACACTATTAGTTGTGCGAAGCTTCACCTGAGGCTACAATCCAAGCGAGGCGTAAGCGGGAAAACCCATGTCAGATCCAGTAACGAATGCTGAAATTGAGGATGTACTTTCCTCTATACGCAGACTTGTAAGCGAAGAAGTTAAGCCTGCGCCGCAGGCCGAAACTGATGCTTCTAGCCAAAAACGCAAAGAACGTGTCCGCAGCAAGCTTGTGCTGACGCCGGCTTTTCGGGTGAGTTCAGAAGATAAGCCAGAAGGCGATTTTGCTGAAAAAGCGCCAGAAGAAGTGACCGAAGATTCAGGTGCTGAAGTCTCCGAAGATCGTTCTGAAGACAATACAGAGGACGAAACGGCAGAGAATCAGAATCCAGAAGATGTCAGCGAGGATGAACAATCTGAGGAAATGCAGAGCGAATCTGACGATCAGGTTGAAACCGATGAAGACACAGAGGCTGTAGACGAAGCTCTGCAAGAAACAGAAGCAGAGCAAAGCGAAGATCACACTCAAGAAGTCCACGCTGAAGACGCTGCCGAAGAAGTTGAGGCTGAGGACGCTGCCGAAGAAGTCGAAACTGAGGATGATACCGAAGAAGTTGAGCCGGAAGCCGAGCAGGATTCTGAAGACACTGCTGTTGCTGCCTTGGTCGCCGAAGACAACGCAGAAGCGCAAGAGGAACCCGAAACGGTCGAAGAATGGGTCGATGCAGAACCTGATGCAGCCGAAGTCGCGTTCGACCGGGATGCACTGAGCGCGCTTGAAATGACGATAGCCGAGCTAGAGGCGGCTGTTGGTGGACAGGCTGATGAATGGGAGCCAGATGGTTCGGAACCGGACGAAGAAACCCCGGATGAAGTTCCAGGAATAGCAGCGCGTCTTGTAAACGCGACACCAGAAGATGCGCGCGACGTTAAAGATGAACCTGCAGAGGTATCTGAAAATACTGAAGATTCCAAAGTTGACGCAACCGCCGATGAAACCCAGTTCTATGAAGATGATACTCTGAACGAGGAAGCAATGATCGCCGAAAAAGAAGGTTTCTTTGACGAAGAAGTTTCTGTCATCGACGAAGAGGCGCTTCGGGATTTGGTCAGCGAAATTGTTCGTCAGGAATTACAGGGCTCGCTCGGGGAACGCATTACACGGAATGTGCGCAAACTGGTACGCCGGGAAATCCACCGCGCGATGGCTGCGCGCGATTTCGACTAAACACCTCTGGCAAGAGCGTACAGCATATCAAGGTCTAGATGGCTTTCCAGATGCTTGGCCAGTCCGTCCAGCGTTGTTTCGACATCAGCGTCGTAAGAAGTATTACCCGCCTCTGCACCAAGTTCGCTCAGGAATGCTGATCGAAAACTGTCTGAGCTGAACAAACCATGCAGATAGCACCCGCGCACACGGCCATTTGCGCTGGCTGCCCCTTCTGTGCGTCCGGAAAGGCCTAACCATCCATTTTTGCAATCCGGGCCTTCCGTGCTTCCAATATGGATTTCATAGCCTTCAATCTTGTCGCCCGTCGCCAGATAAGTCGCTTCGGTTAGTGCAAGCCGCTTTTCAGGTTTCATTACGGTCACGACGTCTAGCAGCCCAAGGCCAGCATATCGCCCGGCACGTCCTTCGATACCATCTTCGTCAATGATATCACGCCCGAGCATTTGGTAGCCGCCACAGATTCCAAGCACATGGCCGCCGCGGCGCACATGTGCCTTGAGGTCAATATCCCATCCTTGGGCACGAAAAAAATCAAGATCAGCGATCGTCGACTTTGAACCGGGGATCAGGATCAGGTCCGCATCTCCTGGCAGTGCACGACCTGCTTCAATCATATCAATGCTGAGGTTTTGTTCCATCGACAACGGGTCGAGATCATCGAAGTTTGCAATGCGCGACAAGCGCGGCACCGCAACCTTGAACGCACCTTTTTTAGTCGATCTGATATCCATCACATCTTCGGCGGGCAGGCGTGAGGCACCCTCGAACCACGGCAAAACGCCGAGCGAAGACCAGTGCGTCCGGCGAATGATTTCGGCCAACCCATCGTCGAACAAGCTGACATCGCCACGAAACTTGTTGATCAGGAACGCCACGATGCGATCTCGGTCCTCTGCCGGTAAAACTGTGTGGGTCCCGACGATCTGCGCAATGACGCCGCCTCTGTCTATGTCCCCAACCAGCACCACTGGCACATCTGCGGCTTCAGCAAATCCCATATTGGCGATGTCGCCCTTCCGAAGATTGATTTCTGCCGGGCTTCCCGCGCCTTCAATCAAGACAAGATCAGCTTCTGCAGCCAACCTGCCAAAGCTTTCAAGTGTTGCGGGTAGAAGGTCATGCTTCACTTTTGCATAGTCACGTGCACGCAGTGTAGACAGGCGTTGACCGCGCAAAACAATCTGAGCGCCAGTTTCGCTTTCCGGCTTTAGTAAAACCGGGTTCATATCTGTGTGGGGCGGCACGCCAGCTGCCAGCGCCTGAAGTGCCTGTGCCCTGCCGATTTCCCCGCCATCAGACGTAACGGCGGCATTGTTCGACATGTTTTGCGGTTTGAATGGGCGCACTTTTAACCCGCGCAACGAATAGGCACGCGCCAAGCCAGCAACGATCATCGATTTCCCGACGTTTGACCCAGCCCCCTGAATCATGATTGCTTTGGCCATTTGCGCGACTCCTCTTCATCGTTTCTTACAAGCGACGTTGGTGAGGGGAAAGAGGTGAGTGGTCTGCATTGCGCCGGCACCACGGGCTCTTAATCAAGCAGACGAGGTTTTGGGTATTAAATCACCCTCTGGAAATGCTTCAGAGAGGTGCGAGCAGCCAGATTTAAGGGTGGCGCCTATGCAAACGAAAAACGCGCCCTGAAATGGGCGCGTCATTCTCAATCAGTCAGAAATGTATTAGGCAGCTTCGGCTTGTTGACTGCGACGTTCACTTTCTTCGCGCGATAGCGCGACAGAGGTGCGAACACCTTTCGAAACAAAATCCATCAACCCGTCGACAACGCGTTCGTTCGGGTCAATCCCGGCACATGACAGAACTTCGCGTCCGTCGCGTGACCGTGCCCAACGTGCAATTTGCTCGGGGCCGTTACCATATTTCTTGTCATCTGCAATGGCATCATCCAGTGCAGCCAGAACCACCGCCGCAAAAAGTTTCTTTGCGCGGTTGCCCTGTTCGTGGTTGAAAGCTGTGCCGTCAACGAAATCAAGCATCTCGTCGTCCTTTTTATTCTTGCTCTTGCATTTTGTGGCGTAGCGTTGAATACGACGAAAACACTGCGATTCGGTATCCCAATTTTGGAATGTCAGCCATGCACTCAATGCATAGCTTTCTTTGTATCATACCTTATCTCGTCGCCTTGCAAGCTAACTACCACCAATATATAGGTGCTGCCCAACTCGGATCAAGATTTTCTCAAGGTTTAAACGATATGCCAAAGATCAACGGTAATGAAATTCGTCCAGGCAATGTACTGGAACACAACGATGGTCTCTGGGCGGCTGTAAAGGTGGACCATGTGAAACCCGGTAAGGGTGGCGCGTTTGCTCAAGTTGAAATGAAGAACCTGCGTAATGGGTCCAAACTTAACGAACGTTTCCGTTCTGCCGACAAAGTTGAGCGCGTCCGGCTTGAGCAGAAAGATCAGACGTTCCTTTATGAAAATGACGGTATGCTGGTGTTTATGGATTCCGAAACCTATGAGCAGATCGAATTGCCCGCCGATATTCTGGGGGAACGCCGCCCATTCCTGCAGGACGGTATGATTGCAGTTATCGAATACCACGAAGACGAAGCGCTAAGCGCGACATTGCCGCAAAAGGTAACCTGTAAAATTGTCGAGACGGAGCCCGTCGTAAAAGGCCAGACAGCGGCCAATAGTTTCAAACCAGCAATTCTGGACAACGGTGTCAAAGTCATGGTGCCACCCTTCGTGGGTCAGGACGAAGATATCATCGTGAACACCGAGACAATGGAATACGCTGAAAGAGCCTGATTTCTGGTTTTGGGTGCCGCTAAAGTGAAAAATAAAAAGGGCGCTCAAGAGCGCCTTTTTTCCCGTCATCAAAACAAATCGACAAGCGACCTTTAAAAATCCAAACCCAGATCCAGTGTTTGGGCAGAGTGGGTTAGCGCACCGGAAGAAATGTAATCAACGCCTGTCGCGGCAACTTCTGCAATCCGGTCAAGCGTCATGTTGCCCGACGCCTCAGTAATCAGTTGATCGCCAACCATATTGACGGCCTGCGCCAGGGTTGGCGTATCCATATTATCCAGCAACACCACATCCGCACCTTTTGTTGACAACACGTCCTCAAGCTGGCTGAGAGTGTCTACTTCGATTTCGATGCGCATCATATGCGATGCGACGTCCCGGGCGCGCTGCAATACGGCTTTCACACCACCGGCCGCTGCGATGTGATTGTCTTTTATCAGGATCGCATCGCTTAACCCAAAGCGATGGTTGAAACCTCCGCCGTGCAGCACGGCTTGCTTTTCAACAATTCTGAGGCCCGGCGTCGTTTTACGGGTGCATGTGACGCGCGTTTTTGTGCGCTTGGTTTTTGCAACAAACTGGGCAGTTAAGCTTGCGATGCCGGACAAACGGCCTGCAAAATTAAGAGCAACCCGTTCAGCCATCAAAATTGATGCAGCCTTGCCGCTTATTGTCATCAGCGTATCGCCGGGTTTGCAGGGGCTGCCATCTGGAAGTTTGGTTTCTATCTGTAAAGACGGATCAACGAGGCGGAACGCGATTGAGGCGATCTGCATCCCAGACACGATACCCGAGGCACGGGCATTAATTCGGGCTTGGTACTCTGTGTCTTCAGGTATGACAGACCTGGTGGTGACGTCGCCGTATTGCCCCAAATCCTCGGTAAGGGCATTTCGGACCAGAGGCTCAAGGATAAGGTTAGGGAGGGTGCTATACGCTATGGTCATTGTGCTTCCTCAACAATTCTCGTTCGGACTTTCATCGCCTGTTCCAGTGTCAGGTGGCTTCGATGCGCCATATCGGGCTTCGCATCGGGAAAATCGTCCCGGAAATGTCCACCGCGCGATTCCTCTCTCATGAGTGCAGCCGCTGCGATTAGCGTTGCGGTCGCTGTCATATTCAGAAACGGGTCGCAGTCTTTGTCATTTGCTTCAAGCGAAGCGATATCCAGCAAGGCCTTTTTCAAGCCCGTGGCATTACGCACGACGCCAACATTATCTGTCATTGTTTTACGTAGTTTGGTGACCAGTTCAGGTTTTGGAGCAGTCCCACCCGTTTTAAATTTGACCGAGATTGCGTCAGCGGCTTTTGCAGGTTCCATGCTTAAACTACCAACGATGCTTTCCGCGCAACTGCGTGCGTAGACCAGTGCTTCTAGCAACCCGTTTGAAGCCAGCCTGTTCGCACCGTGCAAACCTGTAGAGCTTGCCTCACCACAGACCCATAGGTTCCCAAGGCTCGCGCGCCCGTCTGCTGCCGTATCGATACCACCCATATGGTAGTGTGCGGCCGCTGCGACAGGAATCGGTTCTGTCACAGGGTCAATCCCTGCGTCCTCGCAATATTTGGCGACCGCCGGGTACTCCTCAATAACTTTAGCACCAATCGCATCGCGCGTATCCAGCATCGGCCGCATTCCGGCTTGGGTCTGCGCAAAGATCGCACGCGCAACGATGTCGCGCGGGGCAAGTTCAGCGTCAGGGTGAACATCAAGCATAAACCGTTTACCGTCTTTGTTGATGAGCGTGGCGCCAGCCCCACGGAGGGCTTCGGTTGCAAGCGGTGCCGGGTCTTTACCCACATCTAGCGCGGTCGGATGAAACTGAACGAATTCCGTGTCGGCCATCATTGCACCGGCGCGTGCAGCAAAGCCAATAACCTGCCCTCTGATGCGTGGCGGATTGGTCGTGAGCGCGAAAAGCCCACCAGAGCCACCACCGGCAAGCAGATAGGCCAACCCGGAAATGAGAACAGGTCTGGAGGCGTCTTTTGACGAACTCTGTATCCAGATTCCTGTGACATTGCCGTCTTTCACCTCTAAGCGGGTGGCTAGCACGCCTTCCATCACCTGAACCGATGGCGTCTGCTCCACCTCTGCTATCAGAGCTTCCATGATCTCACGGCCCGCCTGATCGCCGTGGACGCGTACAACACGGGCAAAGCTGTGGGCGGCTTCGCGTGACAGAACATATCCACCGTCGTCATCGCGATCAAACGGCGTTCCAAGTTGGGTCAATGCGGCAATATGCGCTCGCGCCTCATTCGTGACCTGGCGTGCAACGCGAGCGTCTACGGTTCCTGCGCCTGCTTTAACGGTGTCCTCCGCGTGCAGGGCTGCCGTGTCACCTTTGCCCATCGCCGCAGCAACACCACCCTGCGCCCAGGCAGAGCTTGCGCCTTCGCCCAATGTTTCGGGCGAGATCATCAAGATCGGGTGTGGGGTCAGTTTAAGCGCTGCGTAAAGCGCACCGAGACCCGCGCCCACGATGATAATCCGGTTGGTGTGGATTGGCGGGGTCACAATCTGTGCCGCCTACTTCACGAGCGATTTGCTGAGGTCAATCATGCGTTCAACCGCTAACCGTGCTTTTGCAGCGATTTCAGGATCGACGACCACCTCGTGCTCCATATTGTAGAGCGACCAGAGGATTTTCTCGAGCGTGATCTTTTTCATGAAAGGGCACATATTGCAGGGCTTGGCGAATTCGACCTCTGGCAATTCATCCGCGATATTGGCTGCCATGGAGCATTCGGTAACAAGCATCGCTTTGGCGGGTTTGTGTTTGTGAATCCAGTCAACGATGCCGCTGGTTGAGCCCGTGAAATCCGCCTCTGCAACAACAGAAGGGGTGCATTCAGGGTGCGCAATGACCATGGTATCTGGTTCAAACTCGCGGTAAGCGCGGATGTCCTCGGCTGTATAAAGTTCATGAACGATGCAGCTACCAGCCCACCAGACAATGTTTTTTGTGCTTTGCGCTGCGACGTTCTGTGCCAAAAACTGATCTGGCGTCATGATTACAGTGTCGCCTTCCATTGCCTCGACAATCTGCAGAGCATTGGCAGAGGTGCAGCAGATGTCAGAGGCGGCTTTCACCTCGGCCGTGGTATTCACATAAGAAACAACCGGGGCGCCGGGGTATTTCGCGCGCATCTCTGCGACACCTTCGGCGGTAATGGATTCTGCCAGCGAACAACCAGCCTTTAAATCAGGGATCAGTACCGTCTTGGAAGGGTTCAGGATTTTCGAGGTTTCAGCCATGAAATGCACGCCGCATTGCACGATCACGTCGTTTTCGACCTCGGTCGCTTTGATCGCCAATTGCAGGCTGTCGCCCACAAAATCCGCAACGCCGTGGTAAATTTCCGGCGTCATGTAGTTATGCGCCAAAATGACAGCGTTACGTTCTTTCTTGAGGCGATTAATTTCGATCACATAGGGGGCGTAAATCGCCCAATCCACAGGTGAAATAACGCGGTCAGTCGTCTCGTAAATGTCTTTTGTCGCCTCAGCTTTTTCAAGGGAAGGCGCCAAGTCAAAATGCTTTGAGAGTGTTTCCCGTACTGTTTCGATATCCAACACTGAGGTTTCTCCAAATTAAGAATGAAACGGTGTTTATACGTTCGTTAAGGGGAATGCTATGCTGTTATACACAGGGCCTGTTTTAGCCGTCTTGAGTTCGCGCAAGTCGATTATTTTACATCGTTTCGATTGATTAGGAACCGTTTTTTACACCAGTTTTCCACATCTGAACGGGGGAAATCTCAGGGATAAGTCACCGTAGCATCGCCCGCCAGCATGTTTCCTTTGGCGCGGTCAAATCGCAAAAAGGCGATTGCGCGGTCTTCTGACTGGCTGAAAAGGGTTCCTGCGGGTTTGCCGTCAGCCAAAATAGGTGTGCCAACCGGTGCGCTTCCCTTTAGCGTTACAGTTGTTAGCCCTTTACGTAGTTCCGTTTTATGTTTCATCCGCGCTGCGATTTCCTGACCGACATAGCACCCTTTACGGAAATCGACACCGTTCAGACGCTCAAAACCAGCCTCAAGTACGAATGTATCAGGAGTAAGCTCTATTCCCGTTTCAGGAATGCAATGGGCAACGCGGATCGCAACCCAATCAATCTCTGGTGTGCCGCCGGGTGCGTCAGCGTAATGCCGCCATCCCAGTGCGGCATGGCGCGGATCGGATAAAGCGCCGTCAGGTGGTGTTCCCAGCCCCCGGAAAACGTGCAGAGCCGAAGGCGTGATCGTGACTTGGGCGCGCAAGCGGTACATTGTCAGCCGGCGGATCAGGTCATCAGCCAGAGAGGCGTCAACATCGAGGATGATTGCATCACCTCGCTCGAGCAAAAAGAAATCAGCAAGGTACTTGCCTTGCGGCGTCAACAAAGCTGCATAGACAAGCCCGGAAGAAAGCTTCTCAACGTCGTTGGTTACAAGCCCTTGCAGAAAATGAACCCGATCCGGGCCAGAGATTTCAAAGAGTTTACGGTTTTGTGCAGCTTCGCCAGTCATTTTCCAGTCCCCATTCGCATAGGATGTAATA
>Ga0316204_10009184_pt1 | contig 13333 bp, 10 predicted proteins | sample 6monrhotite_MG_2_FD_205661 | JGI IMG/M metagenome (GOLD analysis project Ga0316204, IMG submission 205661) | Microbial mat bacterial communities from mineral coupon in-situ incubated in ocean water Damariscotta River, Maine, United States -... | ecosystem: Environmental > Aquatic > Marine >... | reverse complement strand
TATTTCTGCTTTATCATTCATCTCAAACACTGCAGAAAAGGTATATTTTTCTTCGTTAGGTCTTAATGAGCATGCGTTATTTGATAATACTTCAGGAAGCATTGGCACTACTCTATCTACTAAATACACACTAGTAGCACGTTCGTAAGCTTCATCATCTAAAATGGTTCCCTCTTTTACATAATGTGATACATCTGCAATATGAATTCCTACTTCGTAATTACCATTTTTTAGTACTTGAAACGATAAAGCATCGTCAAAATCTTTTGCGTCTTTAGGATCTATAGTAAAAGTCAACACATCACGCATATCACGACGCTTTTTTATTTCATCTTCTTGAATGGATGTGTCTAGTTTATTAGCATAGTCTTCTACTTCATGAGGGAACTCATAAGGTAATCCATACTCTGTTAAAATAGAATGGATTTCGGTGTTATGTTCTCCTGGTTTACCAAGTACTTTAATCACCTTTCCAGTTGGTGAATCTTGTTTTTCTAGCCAATCAACAAGTTTCACAAGTACTTTATCACCATCTTCGGCATTAAGTGTTTTATTAAGTGGTACAAATACATCGACATACATTTTATTACTATCTGGTACCACAAAAGCATAGTTTTTATGTTTTTGTATTACACCAACATACTCGGTTTTATGTCTGGAAATTATTTGAGTGATTTCTCCTTCAAGTTTTCCTCTTTTTTTGCGTTTATAAACATATAATTCTACTTCATCGCCATGAAGTGCTTTATTCACATTGTTTGAAGCAATAAAAATATCGTCTTCAAAATCTTCACAGATTACATAACCTGATCCTCGAGCAGAGGCATCGAAAATTCCTGTGTGGTATTCATATGAGACGATAGCTTTAAATTTTCCACGATCAACTTCTTCTATTTCATCTTTCGCTTTTAAGCGATGTAAAGTTTTAATAATTTGATTTCTACTACTAGCATCGTTTACACCAAGCTTAGCAGCTATTTGTTTGTAATTAAAAGATTTATTTCTATCTACTTTAAGAATTGTGTGGATACTATCTGTAAGGTTATGTATTTGTTTAGAATTCTTTTTTCTTTTCTTTCTTGTCATTTATTTTTTTATCATATTCTGTTCCTTGAAGTTAAGGAATCTATTAATTTTTAAACTTAATATTTAAGTGAAGAAGGTGTATTAAGTTTATGCAAAGCTAACATTTAAAATTTAAATAGATTATTTTAAAAATTGACTTATTCACATTTAATAATATAATAACTATTTCTTTTTTAAAATTTAAAATAAAAATGGTGATTATTATTGCTTGTTAACTACTACAATAACTTTTTTAATTATTTCTTTGATGTTAAGTTATCTTCTCTTTATCTAAATGTAATTAACAAGTTGTTAGTATAGTAAACCCTTTATAATTAATAATTTAAATAGTTTAGTTAACAACTACATATTATAGATATAAACAACTTAAAACTCATAAATATTTAAGTTTTTTTTGTTTGTAACCACATTTTATTAGTTAACAAAAATGCAACTTCTAACAACAACTAAATTTGGATTTTAAAAACAGATTTCTACTTGTAAAAAAAATTGAAATAATAAAATATTAGTTATTAGAAGTAATGATGAGATATTAACAATTATTTAAAAAGTAACTAACAACTTTAAAAAGCCCAAGTTTATATTTTGTAATTTTATAACCAAGATGAAATACAATTAAAATGCATCTTTTTTAATTAAGCATCGTCTTATTATTGTGTCAAAAATATTAATAATTAAAACAACTAATTTTGAAAATATCTATAGGAAACGATCACGCAGGAACCGATTATAAATTTGCTATTATTAAACTTCTTGAATCTAAAGGAATAGAAGTTACAAATTATGGAACAGATAGTAACGATAGTGTAGATTATCCTGATTTTGTACATCCTGTTGCTAAAGATGTGGTTAATAAATCTGCAGACTTCGGAATCTTAATTTGTGGAAGCGCAAATGGTGTAGCTATGACAGCTAATAAATATCAAGAGGTTAGAGCTGGACTATGTTGGAACAAAGAAATTGTTGAGTTAACCAGACAACATAACAATGCTAATGTATTATGTATTCCTGCAAGATATACTGCAATACCTCAAGCATTACAAATGGTTGAAACTTTTTTAAACACAAAGTTTGAAGGAGGAAGACACCAAAATCGCGTAAATAAAATTCCTGCAACATCTTGCTAATAACAATCCAAAATTAGCATACAATGGGTCACTCGCATTCACATAATCATTCTCATCATAATCATGGAAATTTGCAAGGTAGAAACCTGTTAATTACTATTTTTTTAAATATTCTAATTACTGCAGCACAAGTAATTGGTGGTGTTATTTCTGGGAGTTTAGCACTTTTAAGTGATGCCTTACATAATTTTAGTGATGTTATTTCATTAGTAGTGAGTTATATAGCTAATAAATTAGCGAAAAGAAAAGCATCTCTTCAAAAAACATTTGGTTATAAGCGTGCCGAAATATTAGCGGCTTTTATTAATGCTTCTACACTTATTATAGTAGCAGTTTTATTAATTATTGAAGCGATTGAACGTTTTCAAAACCCTAAAGAAATTGAATCGGGATTAGTTATATGGCTCTCCACTATTGCAATTTTAGGAAATGGTTTTAGCGTGCTTTTATTGAAAAAGGATTCAGAAGTAAATATGAATTTAAAAAGTGCATATCTTCATTTACTTACCGATATGATGGCTAGTGTAGCTGTATTAGTAGGCGGTTTGTTAATGAAATTTTACGATGTGTTTTGGGTAGATAGCGTATTAACTTTTTTAATTGCTATATATTTAATTTGGATGGGTTACGATTTATTAAAATCCTCAACAAAAGTACTCATGTTATTTACGCCTGAAGACGTACCTATAGATAAAATTGTAAAAGAAATTAATAGTTTAGAAGGGATTAAACACACACACCACATTCATGTGTGGCAACTAAACGAAGAGGAAATTCATTTTGAAGCGCATATAGATTTTGAAAAAAACATTACGCTTTCAGAATTTGATGATACACTTAATACAATTGAAGAAATACTATTTCATAAATTTGAAATTAATCATGTGAACATTCAACCAGAATTTGGTAAATGTGATGATAAAGATGTGATAGTACAAGATTGACAAAATTTGTAAAGTAAATTATGCTAAAAATAACCACTAAAACCTTTCAAGAGCTTACAAATGAAGAGTTGTACGATTTGCTTCAACTACGAAGTGAAGTATTTGTGGTTGAACAAGATTGTGTATATCAAGACCTTGATGGAAAAGATAATAAAGCATTACATGTTATAGGAAAAAAAGACAACAATATTGTGGCTTATACACGTGTTTTTAAACCTGGTGATTATTTTAAAGAAGCTAGCATTGGCAGGGTAGTGGTGAGTAAGGATAAACGCCAACATAAATATGGCTATGATATTATGGAAGCCTCAATGAAAGCTGTAAAAGATAATTTTAATGAAACTACAATAAAACTTTCCGCACAAACTTATTTAAAAAAATTCTACAATAATCTAGGGTTTAAAGAAATAGGAGAGGAGTACCTTGAAGATGGCATACCTCATGTTGCTATGATAAGGAAACTTTAATTACTTATCATCATTATTAATAATCCTAGTCACTAAAATTTCTACGCGCCTATCGTATTTTGGGTCACTACCCAATGGATATTTACGACGCATACCTTCGTAGCGCATGCGTTTTTTACTCACACCTTTTCGAGATAAATAATAGTAAATATAGCGCGCTCTGGCTTCAGATAGGTTTCTTTTTTTGGTTTTTCTATCCACAGCATCCATCGTATTTTTTGTACAACACACATGTCCTTGAATGGTAAAATAAACATCACTCCGTTCGTTTAGTAGTACAGCAATTTTTTCAAGGGTCTCCATAGATTCAGGTAATATTTCACTATAACCTGTTTTAAATAAAATGTTATCTAAAACCACTTTATCACCAACTTTCAAATCGCCTTTTAATGCACTTTCCATGGTTTGTTCTTCCTTAATTACTTCAGGACGTGGTGGAATGTATGCATACGCTATTATTTCAACTTTACGATTTAAACCCCTAATAATATCTGCATCTACTGTTTTAACAGTTTTTAAAAGCACCTCTCCTTTTCCATCAACATTACTAATTAAGGCATTGTCAATTTCGTGTTCAGAAAAGATAGATTTAATAGTATTTGCACGTTGTTGTGATAATTGAAGATTGTATGAGTCGCTACCGATATCGTCGCAAAAACCATAAATAGCTATCTTATCGATATCTTGATTTTGAATATCTTGAATAAAAAGTAATAATCTATTATTTTCAATGTCAGACACTTCGTATTTATCAGTATCAAAATAGACCTCATGCTTTAACTCGGTTTGAGCAAATACGATGTTACTAAACAGTAAGAATATGTATAGAATTTTTTTAATCATAATCTTAAAAATTCTTAGAAATACAATAAAAACTAGTTTAAATAGCTTTTATATGTATTTGCATCACTTAGTACTTCAACAGCCTTTTTAATTTCATTATTATGGGTTAAATAGTACTTATGAAGCCCTTCCCTGTAAAAATATCTTTTAATAATTTCATTTTCTAATAATGAGGTTAACTGGCTTTTATTTTCGTCAACCGCTTGGGTTTTGTAAGATTTTAAGGATGAAATGAGCTTAGAATAGTCATTTTCAAGCGTTTCGTCCAACCCCTCACTTTTAGCTATTACCATTAATTCACTAAGCTGATTTTCAGTTTTTGTTTTAAAATCAAAATTAGTAGTCTTTAAATAATTTTTAAAATCTTTAAAGTCTGAATCAGAAAATTTAAAAGACATTAAATCATCTACAGAATTATTGTAATAATAGTTTGTAGCAAAGTTGAAAATATAATCACCACCAACAATTGCTTTGGTAATTGTTGAAGGTTTAGCATCTTCAATGACTATATCTGGCTGTATACCTCCACCATCAAAAACAGAGCGACCATTTTTTGTTTTAAACTCGTTAAAATTATCTTGTTTTACGCGAACAGCATTACCATCTTTATCTCTATTCCAATAATCTAAAGCTTGAATACAGCGACCAGAAGGTGTGTAATATCTTGAAATAGTAACTTTAATTTGAGTACCATACGTTAGTTGCTTAGGTCTTTGCACCAAACCTTTACCAAAACTTCGCACACCAACTACCACAGCTCTATCAAGATCTTGTAGTGAACCAGAAACAATCTCACTAGCGGAAGCACTTCCCTCATCTATTAAAACCACCAATGGAATTTCTAAATCGATGGGTTGATTTTGGGTATAATAGGTTTTATTATACTTATCCACCTTAGATTTGGTGGTCACTACTAATTGTCCTTTTTCAACAAACAAATTAACAATATTCACTGCTTCAAGCAGCAAGCCTCCTGGATTTCCTCTTAAATCTAAAACTATAGATTTTGCTCCTTCCGCCTTTAATTCTTTAAGTGCATTTCCAGTTTCTCTAGAAGCTGTTCTTGTAAATTTTGATAACGCTATATAACCAGTATTTTGGTTAACCATATCGTATAAAGGAACAGCACCAACTTCAACTTCTTGACGAGTAATTGTAGCAGTATTTGTTTTACCTTGACGCACATATGTAACATTAACTTTTGAACCAGGAGCACCACGCAATAAATCACCAGCATTTTCTTTAAAAGACGCTACTGTTATGTCTTCAACCTTAATAATTTCGTCTCCAGCTTTTAATCCAGCTTGGTCAGCAGGGTAATCTTTATAAGGTTCAATAATTACAAGTTTGTCTTTTAATGTTTTAACACTAGCACCAATTCCCGTATAATCGCCTGTATTGTTTATTCTAGAAGCCTCAACATCTTGTTCGTTAAAAAAAACAGTATAAGGATCTAGGTCTTTTAACATACTTTTAATAGCAGTATCAATTAAATCACCAGGATTTGTTTCATCAACATAATTCATGTTGACCTCTTTAAACATGGTGGTAAAAATTTCTATTTGCTTCGCAATTTCAAAAAAATCGCTTTTAAAAGCAGTAGTAGACAGCAGTATAAAGGTGGCTAGTACTGGAAGTATAAATTTCTTTTTTAAAAAGTTTTTCATAACAATAATTTTAATTCTTATTGAAGTCATCATGAAATTTTTCAAATAACAAATTCATTTTAGCTTCAATTTGTTTTAAAGTAGGTTTTTCATTCCCAATGTACAAAATCATAAACGCACATTGTGTTGAAAAGTTGTTAAAATATAAAGGTTTATTTAATCGATAAGCCTCTCGCATTAATCGTTTTATCCTATTTCTATCAACGGCCCTTTTAAAATGGCGTTTACTTACCGAAACTCCAGTTTTAATAGTAACACCATCATTAAAAGGGGTTTCTAAATACACTAAACGTAAAGGAAAAGCAGAAACAGAACGTCCTTCTACAAACATTTTTTCAATAAGTTTTTTGCTTTTTAGCTTTTCTTTATTAGAATAAGAGGTATCCATTTATTAAACTTAACAAATCGCAAGATACAACACTCATTTAAGGTATGATAAAAATCATGTTTTAAAAACTCAGGGAGTAGTAATTTAACACAGCTAAATTTCTAAATTTTATGGGAGAATTAAAAGTAACAAAACTTACCGGTAAAGAAGATAAAGCTAATTATATTTTTCATTTACTTAAGGATATAGAGGCTCTCGATTTTATGATTAATAATGATTTAATCGAGAAATCACCTATTAGAATAGGTGCAGAGCAAGAATTTTGTTTAGTAAACAGTGAGTTTTTACCAAGTAATAATGCTGTAGAAATATTAAAGGATATTAACGACAATCATTTTACAACCGAAATAGGCAACTATAATTTAGAGATAAATTTAGATCCTATTGAATTAAAAAATGACTGCTTTTCAAAACTTCACAATCAATTAACCGAACTTTTAGGTAAAGCCAATAAAATAGCTGAAAACAAAAAAACTAAAGTTCTATTAACAGGAATATTACCAACACTCACGCTTAAACATATTGGCATTGAAAATATGACGCCAATAGATAGATATTTTGTGTTAAATGAAGCCATAAAAGAGTCTAGAAAGCAAGATTTTAATATTCATATTAAAGGCATTGATGAGATAAATTTACTTCATGACAGTGTAATGCTTGAGGGCTGTAACACAAGTTTTCAAATGCACTTGCAAGTAAACCCAGATACTTTTATAGACACCTATAACTGGGCACAAGCTATTTCGGGACCTATTTTAAGCGCCTGTACCAATTCGCCTCTTTTATTTGGAAAAGAACTTTGGAGCGAAACGAGAATATCTTTGTTTACTCAAAGTGTAGACACAAGAGCAAATTCGTTTTTGTTAAACGAAAAGCAATCCAGAGTTAGTTTTGGTGATCATTGGTCTGTAGGTAGTGTTGCCGATATCTTTAGAGATAATGTTTCTAGGTTTAGAAGTTTAGTAACTACAGAGTTCACTAAGGATAGTGTTGAAATGCTTGAAAGAGGAGAAATCCCTGGGTTAAAAGCTCTAAACCTACACAATGGCACTGTGTATCGCTGGAACAGACCATGTTATGGTGTTGGCGCAGGAAAACCACATCTTAGAATTGAAAACAGGTATATTCCTTCGGGACCAACAATGATTGATGAAATAGCTAATATGGTATTTTGGGTAGGAGTGATGATGGGAAAACCTAAAATGTATGATAATATTCATCAAAAAATGAATTTTAAAGATGTTAAAAGCAACTTTTTTAACGCAGCAAGATATGGCATGAACACCCAGTTTCATTGGAATGGTAAAATTATTCCTAGTCATGAACTAATTTTGAACGAACTAATTCCAATGGCCTACAAAGGGCTTTATAAAATGAATGTTTCCCCAAAAGATGCTGAATATTATTTAGAAATTATTAAAAACAGAATTACCTCAAATAATGGGTCTCAATGGATTACTAAGAGCTACAGAAATCTTTTAAAAACTAGAAAACGATTTGAAGCCATTCAAATATTAACCTCTAAGATGTATTCAAAGCAGCAAAAGGAATATCCGATATCATCATGGAATATTGTTAAAAAAGACACGACGCCAGAATTCTCTCCAAAAAAAATAGTGAAGCATGTTATGAGTTCGGATATTTTCTCTGTAGATGAAAATGATAGTCTTGATTTGGTAATTAATATTATGAAGTGGAAAAAATTTAATCACATGCCTGTAATTAACAATGATAAGGAATTGGTTGGTTTATTATCATCAACAGATATGGAGAAATACATAAGCAATTCTCACAATGGGAGACGTACTATTAGTGGAATCATGCAAAAAACCATTGTTACTATTAACCAATATTCAAGCGCAAAAGACGCAAAAAAACTTATGAAAAAGCACAATATAAATAGTCTTCCTGTTGTAGAAAAAAATAGGTTAATAGGAATTATAACTTCAAAAGACGTTTAAAAAACTAGATGGTGGAAATTTATAGCAAAGCATTAAACACGTCTATTTTAGTTGATAGATTAATTGGAAAAATCAAAGGAAAACCCAATGGGCCTACCATAGTTTTTTTTGGTGGAATACACGGCAACGAAACAGCAGGAGTATTTGCACTTAAAGAAGTTTTTGAGAAAATAAAAGAAACTCAAGTAGTAGGCACAATATATGGTATTTCTGGAAACCTAAAAGCTCTCAAAACTAACCAAAGATTTATAGATAAGGATCTTAATAGAGTTTGGTTAAAAGAAAACTTAAGCCAGCTAGAAAACAAAACAAACCTCAACAACGAAGAAGGGGAGCAACAAGAGTTGTATAGAATATTAAAACATATTTTAAAAGAAGAAGAAGGTCCATTTTATTTTATAGACTTACACACAACCTCGAGTAAAACTCTGCCTTTTATTACTATTAACGATGCTTTAATTAACAGAAAATTTTCAAGCCTGTTCCCAGTTCCAGTAGTTTTAGGTATTGAAGAGTATTTAGATGGACCGCTGCTGAGTTATATTAATCAACTTGGCTATGTGTCACTTGGGTTTGAGTCTGGTCAACATGACGATTTATGTGCCATAACAAACAATGTAGCATTTATATTTTTAAGTTTGATTTATGCAGGCGCCTTAGAGCAATGCGAAGTGCAAAACTTTCATGATTATTACGATATTTTAGTAAATGCCTCCGATCAAGATAAAGAAGTTTATGAAGTGGTTTACCTTCATAGGCTGTTAAAAACGAAAAATTTTAAAATGAAACCAAATTTTAAGAGTTTTCAAAATGTCAAAAAGGGAGAGCAACTAGCAACAGAAGAGAATAAAACCATTGAATCGCCATATAGTGCAAAAATTTTCATGCCTCTTTATCAAAAAAAAGGAAGCGAAGGATTTTTTATTATTAAAAAAATACATCCATTTTTCTTAAGTCTTTCCGAGGTTATTAGAAAATGGAAAATGGATACCTTAATAACCATGCTTCCGGGCATCACGTGGATGGATAAACAACGAGGAGTTTTGCGAGTAAATTTAAAAGTAACTAAATACCTTGCCAAACAAATATTTCACTTATTTGGCTATAGAAATAAACAAAACACTACCACACACATGTTGCTTTTTAATAGAGAACGAACCTCAAAAAAAGAGATGTATAAAAACCTAAAATGGTACAAAAGGGTATCTTAATTAAGACACCCTTTTAAAAATCAACATTGTATATTAAGGTTTTTTAGCCCTTAATTTTTGGTTTGTTCTTTAATTCATCATCTTTAACTACGCTCAAAGAATTGTTAGAATCGTCAACATCTGCCATTTTCTTAATAGGGTCAATGGTTACAGACTTTATTTTACTTTTATCTACTGCAACACCAAAACTAAAACTTTTATTAGCCCAAGACCAATCCGACAATACTTTTGTGGATTCTGGAGTTGGCTTTTCGCCTCGCATCATTTCTAATGGAATATAAAAATCTTCAAAAGTTCCATCAACATATTCAACTCTTAAATCAATAGGCATTGGCATTAACCCCTTTCTGTCTAATGTTATAGTTGTTCCTTTATCAGTTGCTTCTACTGATGTAACTCCATAATCAATAGTATTTGTTGTTTGTCCAAAATCTATTAAATACCAATCTAATTCTAAGCCTGAAATTTTTTCAGCAGTACGAATAATATCATTTGGTGTTGGATGAGAAAACGCATAGTCATCAAAATACTTCTTGATGGTTGCTTTTAAATTATCTTCACCAATTACATAGCCTAATTGAGCCATAAAAACAGCACCTTTGCTATAAGCAGCAGTACCATAAGCACGATTAAGGTCGTAACGATCAGAATGTGTAGTAAGTGGTTGCTCATAGCCCGAATTTGCTAATCTAATATAGCCTCTATAGGATCCAAGGTGAGGATTTTCACTTGTTCGTCCAGAAATTTCAGTCATTGCCAAAGCGCTTATGTAACTTCCAAAGCCTTCGTCCATCCACTCATGTTTACCTTCGTTTGTGGCCAATAAAAATTGAAACCATGTATGTGCCATTTCATGCGATGTCACACCAATTAACCCATTTAAACTTCTACCGCCAGTAATTAAAGTACACATAGCGTACTCCATACCCCCATCCCCACCTTGAATAACAGAGTATTGCTCGTAAGGATATTTACCAACGTTTTCACTAAAAAATTGCATTAATTGCGCTGTAACGGGCTGTAATTTTTCCCAATTTTCGTTGGTTTCAGGATTGTCTTTCCAAAGAAAATGAAGCATAGGTCCGTCAGGTACTTGAAGACTATCGTGATTATAATCTGGGTCTGCAGCCCAAGTAAAATCGTGTACCATTGGTGCTTTAAAATGCCAAGTTAATTTTTCACCAGAACCTATTGGTCCTTTTGTTTTGTTTGCATCGTAACCATGCCCTATTTCTTCTGGATTTTGAAGGTAACCAGTGCCACCAATCACATAATTTCTATCTATGGATATTTTAACATCAAAATCTCCCCAAACACCATGAAATTCTCTTGCTATATATGAATCAGCATGCCACCCTTCAAAATCATACTCTGCCAATTTAGGATACCATTGCGCCATAGATAAATCTATGCCTTCACGACTATTTCTACCATTTCTTCTAATTTGTAAAGGCACTTGTGCACTAAAAACCATATCAAAAGTTGCTTTTTCGCCAGGTTTTATAGGAGTTGCCAATTTTACTTCTAAAACGGTGTCAACAACATCATACTCTAGAGGCTTTCCATTTTGTGTTAACGATGCGACTTTAATATAGCCAATTTCATTAGGCTTTAGTTTACTAATTCTACTTTCAATAATCGGATTTTCTTTAGTACCAACATTTGTTACCATTCTTCCATCTGGATCTGCAATGTTCTGTAAGCGCATATCCATATTACTTCCAGGTTGAAATGCATTTAAATACAAATGGTAAAACACACGATCTAAAACATCAGGGGAGTTATTGGTATAAATTAATTTTTGCTTTCCTTGATATTGAAATGTTTCAACATCCATATCAATTTCCATAGTATAATCAACGTGTTGTTGCCAATAACCAGGATTAGGATTGTTTTGTGAGTTTGATTTAACACCAACTAAAAAGATGGCTATTAAAAGAATTCTTGAGAATAAAGTTTTCATAAAATATAGTGTAATATTAATTTGATATTTTGCTTGCCATAATCAAAGCGTTATAAGCGTTTACAAGTTTAGAAGATTTTGACAGTTCTCCAAATGATTTAACGGAATTTTGACTACCAGGAACTGTAACTTTTGCTGGAAGCGATAAACCAGAATCCATAATGATTTGTTTTACTTGTGCTGCTGTAAGTTTTGGATAGTACGAACGTATTAAGGCAGCTACACCTGAAACAGCTGGTGCAGCAAACGATGTACCATCAATAAAATCATATTCATTATTTGGTTTAGGAGAATAAATTTGAGATCCAGGAGCAAATACATCAACATTTTTCTTTCCGTAGTTAGAGTAAGATGCAACAAGATTAGAACCATATTTAGAATTTATTGCTCCAACCGATATGTATGTGTCAATAATTTCTGAACCATTTTTATGATCGTTCGGGTAACTGGATTTTTTGTCTAAATCTAAACCTTCATTTCCCGCCGAACTAACAAAAAGCACATCGTTTTGCGCAGCATATACCAATGCCTCTTGTACCTTATCACTGTGTGGTGAGTAGTACTTACCAAAGCTAGCGTTAATGATTTTAGCACCATTGTCTACCGCATACTTAATTGCTAAAGCGATGTCTTTGTCATACTCATCACCATTCGGCACTGCTCTTAATGCCATTATTTTCACGTTATTGGCAACACCATTCATTCCTTTACCATTGTTACGCTCTGCAGCTATAACGCCTGCTACATGTGTACCATGTAATTCTTCTTTTTTAACAGGGTTAACATTGTTGTTGCCGTATGTTGTTTGAGTAAAATCGTTAGGGTCGTCTCCTGTTTTTCTTCCTTTTAGGTCTTTATTTAGATTAACAGTTAATCGTTCGTTAATTTGAGAAAGATCATTATTAATAGCCTCAATGGTTTCTTTAATACTACCAACACCAAACCCATAAGTCTGTTTAATAACCGAAACATCTCTTAATAATGATTCGTCTGTTGTTTTAATGGCAAAAACATCTTCTTTGATGTAATCCCCTTTGTTTAAATGTTTAGCAACAGCTTTATCTGAGGCAGTAATTTGTTGAACTATTTGATCATATTGTGTTTTTAATGTACTGTATTTTTGGTATTCTTTATCATATTCAGCTTTTGCCTCAGCATATCTTGGATAACCAGTGTTGCCACTTGCTATGATGCGCACATATTCGAGCTGCTCATCATAAGTATCGCCTAAAAAATTCCACCCATTTATATCGTCTATATAGCCGTTATTATCATCGTCTTTATTGTTGTTAGGTATTTCTTTTTTATTTACCCAAATAACACCATCTAGGTCTTCGTGATTTGTATCTATTCCGGCATCAATAACAGCAACAATAACAGTTTGTCCTTTTTTGTTTTTAATTACTTCGTTATAGGCTTTATTAGCACTCATTCCAGGAATGGTATCTTTTACCAAATCTAGATGCATCCAGTTCTTAGATTCGTTTTCAGAAAGCTCAGTATACTTTAAGGGTGTATTGTCTATGTTTTCAATAGGTGTTGACAAAATAGCGGCAGAAGAGCCACAGCCAAATAACAAAGTCACTGTTAGTATGCCTAAAATAAAGAGGTTAAGTTTTTTCATTTTTTATAAATCGTTTAAAGTAAGTTTTTCTTTGAAGCGAACACCTTTTTCA
>Ga0316204_10009183_pt1 | contig 13334 bp, 19 predicted proteins | sample 6monrhotite_MG_2_FD_205661 | JGI IMG/M metagenome (GOLD analysis project Ga0316204, IMG submission 205661) | Microbial mat bacterial communities from mineral coupon in-situ incubated in ocean water Damariscotta River, Maine, United States -... | ecosystem: Environmental > Aquatic > Marine >... | reverse complement strand
CCTCACAAGAAACGTCTGGGCTGAACAAAAGCCTGAAAAGTTTTTCACCTACCCTGACGGGTGGATTGAAGCAGTCAAAGAGCGTTGGGCTCCTGGCTGGTTCACGAAACGATACCCTGTCAAATTTAAGTCGGTGACGGTTACGTGTGACATAATTTACCCAGAGCTGACTGCGTCATTACCAGAAGAGAAGTCAGTTGTTAAGATGCGAATAATGGAAGGGAAGGGCTACTTATGAGGGAAGTAAACATTGAAAAGCTTGCAGGAATGGTAAGCAAAAAAGAGTGGATCGATGTCGAGGCGAATGAAACAAACCTCGAGCTAAACCTTTCTTTTAATGTTAATATTTCAATTAGTGACAGTGAATTTGCTCGAGCCCCTGAAGGGGTAATAAAGGAGCATGCTTACGCCCGACTACTCGATAAGCTAGCCTACGAAATTCTCGACATGACTGACCCAGTGGTATTCTCAACAGGAAAGGCGAAATGAATGAGTGACTTAGAAAAAAGCTTAGTGTTCCTCGTGCTTCTGGCGATAATTTGCGCCTGGTTTGAATTGAGGAAACATAACAGGGGTGGTAATGAATGAGCTTCATTTATTCGCGGGCGCTGGTGGAGGAATTCTTGGAGGATCGTTACTCGGTTGGCGTTGTGTCTGCGCGGTGGAAAACAGCAAGCACCGTCAGCGGGTTCTCGTGCAGCGTCAAAACGACGGAATCCTTGAGCCGTTCCCGGTCTGGGATGACGTTCGAACCTTTCACGGCACTCCATGGCGAGGTGTTGTTGACGTGGTTTCGGGGGGCTTCCCTTGCCAAGGAATCTCTGTCGCGGGAAAAGGCAAAGGCCTTGAAGATCCCCGATCTGGACTATGGGGAGAGATGGCGCGGATTATTGGTGAAGTTCGACCGAGATTTGTCTTTGTGGAAAACAGCCCACAGCTTACTCGAAATGGAGGTGCCCGAGTCCTTAGTGATCTTGCCCAAATGGGGTATGATGCGGTCTGGGGAGTTATGGGAGCGCATCACGCCGGTGCTCCCCACAAACGGGACCGTATATGGGTTGTGGCGAACGCCGACCGCCAGCGACGGGCGGGGAGGGGCATTTGCCGACATGGAGAAATTAGAAAAAAGGAGATCAGCGCACCATACATTCCGTCTGATCGATCAAGTAAAGAGTGGCAAGAAGACGGAATGGCCAACGCCGACAGTCCACGGTCTCTACAACAGGAAAGGCCTAAGTGCGACGTCGGGCGATGGCTTGTCGACAGCAGTAAAGAAGGCCCAAATGTATCCGACACCGACGAAGATGGACGGGGCGGGGAAGGTTCTCGAGCTGGAGGGAATGGGCCAGCATTCAAAGACGAATACACCGGAACACCCTTACCCGACTCCGAGAGCCAGCGATGGGCGACGGAGTCATGCCTCAGCAACGCCGAGCACGCAGAAGCGGGTGAATTCGGGGCGGGCGACGCTTGGGGAGAAAATAGCGAACGATGGAGCCCGTGGGACCCTGAACCCATACTGGATCGAGTGGCTAATGGGGTGGCCGATCGGGTGGACCGCGTTGAAGCCATTGGGGATGGCCAGGTTCCGGCGGTGGTCGCAGGCATTTGGAAAATCCTAAGTGAGGAGTTTGAATGAAAAAAGAGCTAACAAAGGTGCATAACTGGACCGGTCCAATCGGAAGAAATCAAGACCTCGTCTGGGTTGAGGGTTTTATTCATAAAACACGGGCTCGTTTTTTTGAATGCGTGGGAGTTACGGCTAGAAGTTATTATTTATACTATGTGTTCGAACATTTCACCCCGTTGCTTAAGGGATGGAGATCGTATTGGGTTGTTAACGTCTACCAAGGACAAGCATGCAATGGGCGCTACCGCAGTTACCAAGAAGCAATGGCGGTTGTCAGTAGGTGGCACTTCGACCATCTAGCAGCAGCCGAGCATGATCCAGATTATGAAAAAGTCAGAAGCAATAACTGGAAGCACTTAGACATCCGCGGCGACTATGCTGACGGAAGGCATGACAAAGGGTTTAAAAAATGAAGGATGGATTCGACGAAATACTGAGACTATCGATCGCGGCTGAGTCAAAAGGAGAAAAGCCCGTAAAGGTAAGACTAGGGCGGCTGCAAATCGAGGCAATAGAGGCGTCGATGGAGATAACAGGGGGAATGAAGAGCATAAAAAAGACAAATAAAGGCATGTTTATTTTCGGCCTTCAAATAATAAAGGCAGACGCGGAATCAATGGTAATGCTGATATCAGAGAAGGAGTCAGAATTGGGATGAAGAGAAAATTCAAGCAAATACACTGCGCGGCAACATTGGTCCCAGACCAACTGAACCCAAAAGGGACAGTTTTTAACATATTACATGCGGTCGCTGACGACGGTACAGCGTGGCTTGCTGACGGGGACGGTTGGAAGCAGCTCCCAGGCCTTCCACAGCCGGATTCCGAGCCGACTGAAACAGGTAATGACGCAATCCTTTGTTGTCGGGATTGCTTATGGTTGGCAAAAGTCAGCGGGGAATCAATTGATAACCTTCGGACAGTCTGCCCGCAATGCGGCTCTCGTTTAATGGTTCGATAATGGTTTGAGCAGAATGAACATAACACAAGACCACATTGACACAGCAGCCGAAGCACTAAACCTTATCACCAAGTGATTGAAGAGCAGGGGAGAGCGAGAGGACCTCAACGGGCTCAGGATCGTCTCAATAATCCAGTTGCTGCTTATTAACAAGACCATAGGCTATCACGGGGCAGAGGCGAGCGACCACGAGGCGCAAAAACAGTGGGACATTGACACGCTGACCGAGCTATTCGAAAACAAGGATTTGTGGGAGCAGCTAGACAGCGTAATAGGCGACGACAAGGGAGAGGTTATTGATGAAAATCAAAATAAAAATTGAGATGGAGGGCAATTACCCCCGGCGGTGTATAGCGGGTATTGTCGCGGACATTGAGACCTCGACGAAAACGACAGGGGATATCGACCTAGAACTTAAATCGGCTCAAGAGCTGATTGCGGCGGTTAAACATATCTGTTGCAAATGAAGCCGTTAACACCTAGGCAAGCAATCGAAACTTAAACACAAGAGAGGGAAGAAAAATGAGCAATCTATCACAAGCACTAGGCGAATATGAAGAGAAGCGCCCGTGGTACCCTGACAGGTGCCCTATAACGCTAAGGCCATTTTTCCTGTGGATGGAGCACCCGGATCTAGGAGAGGTGCCAACCTACGGAGGGCCATACGATAGCTACACAATTCCAGAGCCGGTCAACCTGCCTGGGCAAGGGGAAATGCCCTACCATGACATTGAGTTTGAACACCATCACTACGACCATGACTCCGGCTGTTGGGTTGAGGTTCAGATGTGCGATATGCGTGTTGTGAAAGAGGAAGTGTTGTGTGAACTAGGCGCCTGGGAGGATTAAAAAATGAAGGACTCACCTGAAGAAATCAATCAGACTTACGCGCCGATATACTGCGCTCTGTATCCGGCGCTCTGCAAAATTTTCCAGAACCGAGGATACGCTCTCGCTGTCCATGGAAGCGTTGCGAGAGACTTTGATCTAATCGCAGTCCCTTGGGCTGACAACCCTTCACCACCAGAATCTGTGATTGATGAAATCCAGATAGCCTTTTCAGTAGCGGAGATAGGGAAACCTGAAACCAGGAACCACGGCAGGCAGACGCACACCATTTCAATAGGGTTCGGCGAATGTTCGTTTGATCTTTCCTTTTTTCCGGCCAGCATTTCACGCGGGGAGAAGTGCCGGTGGAAGCAAACTTGCCCTGACGACAATGAGTGGACTGGCAGTTGTGGGGAGTCGGTAGGAATTGAGACAGGGCAACCTTTTAGCTATGTGCAGTTCAAGTTTTGCCCCAACTGCGGCAAACAGATTGAGGAGGTTAAAGATAAGATATGAAACTTTTAAATGTGAATCCGCAAATCGAGGTTGTAGGCAAGGGGCGGGGCGAGACTGTCTGGAAGCTGTCCGAGAGCTACTATTACTACTGGGAGCATGGCGGGGTGTCTTATTGTTTTCCGATCCCTGCTGGATTCGAGTTCGATGGTGCCTCTGTACCTTGGTTCCTGAGGTGGATCGCTGGGCGGGGGAGGTTCGGTTTGTTAGCGCCCTTAGTGCATGACTTCCTTCACCACTGGAGCGGGCACACCAGGACGGAAAAATACTACCCAGGGGTCCGTCGATGGCGGGACTACCCAGGCCGAAAAGGGTTCACAAGAGAACAAGCCGATAAGCTTTTCTTCCGAATTCTCAGAGAGAAGGGAGTTGAGCCGCGCTGGCTTAGGCGAGGTGCTTACAAAGCGGTTAGGGCTTGGAGTAAATTGAATGGAGATAATTGGAAATGAAAAAGAAGAATTATGAAAATACACTGCGCTCACACGAAACTCGTTGACCCTGGCGCCCTGGTTCCGAACCCTAAGAACCCGAACGATCACACAGACGAGCAGATTGAGATTCTAGCCAAAGTGATCAGATTCAACGGATGGCGGAGCCCGATTACAGTTTCAAAAAGGTCGGGATTTATCGTTTGTGGCCATGGAAGACTGGCGGCAGCTAAGCTCGCAGGGTGTGAGGAGGTTCCGGTTGACGAGCAGGAGTTCGAAAACGAGGCGGCAGAACATGCCCACTTGATGGCGGACAATTTCATCCACGATATGGCCGAAATGAACAAAGGCAAGACAAGGGATCTGGCCCTTGAAATTCAACCGTTCATCGACCTTGAGCTTGCAGGAATCAATGAAAAGCTGGAAATCAAGTTGGGACTGGATGCTCCTGAAAAGAGCGACGTCGACGCTGAACCTAAGCTGGACCAAATAAGGGAGCTCCAAGCCAAGTGGAAGACCGAACGAGGACAGCGTTGGAGTTTGGGGCCGCATTCGCTGCTCTGCGGGGACTCGACAAGCTCCGAGGATGTAAGCAAGCTCCTTGCCTCAGCCAAGCCGAATCTGATGGTGACGGACCCTCCTTATGGAGTGAACTATGACCCTGGGTGGAGATCTGCGGCAGGTAAAGGCACCCGTTCAGAAGGTAAGGTTTCAAACGACGACAGGGCTGACTGGACCGAGGCATGGGAACTCTTCCCTGGGAGCATCGCTTACATTTGGCACGGAGCACTGCACGCAGGGGAGGTTTTGGAGTCCTTAGTGCGGTCAAAATTTGCCGTCAGGTCTCAAATTATCTGGGTCAAGCAGCACTTCGCTATATCCAGAGGGGACTACCATTGGCAGCATGAGCCCTGTTGGTATGCCGTACGCGGGACAGGTCAATGGGCGGGAGATCGGAAGCAAACAACGATCTGGAATATCACAAACCATTGTGCGTTTGGCGGGAAAGAAGAGACAGGGGAAAAAAAGACCCCGCATTCAACTCAAAAACCGATCGAATGCATGAAGCGACCGATCGAAAACAATTCGAACGAAGGCCAGGCAGTGTATGATCCTTTCCTCGGGTCAGGAACGATGCTGATGGCAGCCGTACAATCAGGGCGCATCTGTTACGGCATGGAATTGGACCCTGGTTACGTTGCGGTCATCCTCGAAAGATATTTTGACGCGACAGGTGAGAATCCTAAGTTGAATTCATGAGCGGAAACAGTAATTCAGGAAGGAAGCCGACTAAATGGAATATGGCGCAAGTAAGAGCCATGGGGTCATGCGGTGCTCCATACGAGCACATGGCGACCTTTTTTGGTGTCTCAGAGCGAACCATTCGCCGGGAGATGAAAAAGGTCCCGAAAGAAGGGAATTTTGTCCAAGCCTACAATGAGGGTTCAGCCGGACAGAATATCAAAATCTTGCAGCACGTTTATTCGAGGGCGATGAAGAACGACAAGGTGCTCATGTTCCTCCTAAAGTGCAAGCTCGGTTGGAGCGAGAAAATGCCAGAAGGATCACAGGAAGTCACTATTCGACACGTCGACGCAAGCGGAAAGCAGGTGGATGGGTTGCCTCAGCATTTAATACCGTTTCCTGATCGAGATAACGTTCCTGAGAAGACCAAGGAAGCTTAGTGGGAGATGCCCCTAGCGTAGATCTGCCCTCGCTGCATGCGGGACAGCGATATGTCTATGACAGGCAGAGGCGGCACAACGTTTTAGTTTGCGGTCGACGTTTCGGAAAGTCGATAATGGGCACTGTCCTTGCAAGCCTGGCTCTTGGACATAGGCGCCGGTTTGGATGGTTTGCGCCAACCTACAAATACCTTGAGCCGCAGTTTGAGGAGATTTGTACATACTTCGACAACAAGCCAGGATTTAAGGTTAACCGATCGGCCAACAGGATCTATTTAACCTCTGACCGTCGAATATCGATAGACTTTTGGAGCTGTGAAAAACCAGACCCCGGTCGCGGTTATAAATACCACGGACTGGTAATTGACGAGGCCGGGATAATTCGAGACCTCAAGCCTAAGTGGGAGCAGTCCATAAGGGCCACTCTTTCCGATTACCGAGGTGGCGCGTGGTTTCTAGGGACTCCAAAAGGGGCAAGCGGCTACTTCATGCAGCTCTTCGCTAAAGGGCAAAGCCTCGACAACGAGGATAGGGAGTGGGCCTCATTCAGGCGCGGGACGATCCACAACCCGTTTATAGATCCCCGAGAAATTGCGGCAGCAAAAAGAGAGTTGCCGCCCGACATCTTCAAGCAAGAGTACGAAGGGTATCCCGCAGATGACGGAGGAAACCCGTTTGGCCTCGATGCAATCGAAGCATGCTTTAAGCCTGACATGCGAATCACTGACCGGCAGCCGTGGGTTTTCGGCGTCGATCTGGCGTCAAAGCATGATTACACCTGGATAATAGGAATGAACAGGCAGGGACAAGTCGTGGTGTCTGAGCGTTTTCAATTTGACTGGCCTACCACTAAAAAGCGGGTCCTTGAGGTCTGCGGCAGGGTTCCAACGCTTATTGATAGCACAGGGGTTGGGAATCCTGTGCTAGGGGACTTCCAGGCGGAAAGAGGAAATTTCGATGGTTTCAATTTTTCACAAACATCAAAACAGATGATCATGATTGGGCTTCGAAACGACATCCAACTGGGAGAAATAGCTTTTGACGACTCTAGACTGAAAGACGAACTAGACATGTTCTGCTATGAATTTAAGGAAAACAGGGTTATTTACAGTGCCCCCCAGGGGTTGCACGATGACGGAGTTTGCGCTTTAGCTTTGGCTCGAGAACTGGTAAGGCAAGGGCCTGCTAGGGGAGCACTAAGGGCGGGGGACATCATAACGAGATCAAGAAGACTGAGAGCATGAACTTATTCAATCCTAAAAAGTGGTCGATGTTTAGCGCGTCGAGCGCGACATCTGAAAACGAGCAGAAAGCGCCGAGTGTTGCGCCCTCGAAAACCATTGCCCCTGATCGTCAATGGGACAGGTTCGGCACGATGGTTCAGGAGGAGATCAACCCAAGGACGGTCCAAGACATGCTTGAGTCGTCTTTATCAGGCGACCCTGAAGTAGCGCACCAAGTCTTCTGCAAAATGGAAGACACATGGGATAGGCTTATGAAGAATATTCACGAGCTGAGAAACGCATCCGCCAGGCAGACCTGGACGATTGAACCTTATGCAGAGAAAGGGGAAGACCCTACGGATTCAGCGATCGATAAGGCTAACTTAGTAGAAGATCTGATTCGTAAAATGCGGTCAGATGTAGCGTCCAACAAAAACGGGATGCGGGAAATGCTTTACGATATCGCAGACGCCGTGGGAAAGGGAACAAGCGTTCAGGAAATCGATTGGAAATTCGAGGACGGGCGATGGGCCCCAAAGTCAACAAGGTGGGTCGACCCTAGATATTATGGCTTGGATCCGCAAGGCACACACCTAGGCTTACGAAACCTCAAAGACAATCCCGCTTGGCAGCCATTTCCTAAGCATAAGTTTATCGTGGCGGCGTTTAAGAATCGATCTGGTAGCATTATGGGCTACGGATTGTTTAGAGCTCTCGCGTGGTGGTGGGCTTGTGGGATTTTCAGCCGCCAATGGTTGGTAAGGTATGCAGAGCTTTTTGGGATACCCTTCAGGGTTGCACGGCACGAGCCAGGGGCGGACGATGACGAGAAATGGGCGATCGTTACAGGGCTTGAGGAAATGGGGGCTTCTGGCGTTACCGTTGTACCTAAAGGCACAGAGATAGAGTTGCTAGAGTCAACAAAGTCAGCGAGCGACAACCCGCAAACCGTCCTACTTGACCGTCGAGACAGGTCCGCCGATATCCTCATCCTTGGGCAAACACTCACAACTGACGTAGGCGATTCTGGGTCTAGGGCACTGGGCGAGGTTCACGAGAATATCAGAATGGATAGGCTTGTCGAGGTCACTGAATGGACGGCAGATGTCGTTAATGCTAGCCTTATTCCCGCTATCGTTTCGCTAAACTTTGGGGACACTGACGAGCTTCCGGTCATGAAGCTTGAGATACCTGAAGCAGGATCAGCACTTGAGAAAATCCAAAGGGACGCTCAATTTGTATCAATCGCCCCAATGGGAAAAAAACACTTTTACGATCGGAATAACACTCCAATCCCAAGCGAGGACGAGGACGTTATTTATCAACCAGGAGCGGCTAACCCTGGATTTGCTGGGACTCAACACGTTTCAGCTACCGGTGGCGGCGTCCCGCCTGAAGGCAACGACCTTCTTGATAATGCGATATCAGAAATAACAGGGCTCAACGCGAAATGGCTAGCCCCGCTCAAGCCTAAACTGGGAGCCCTGTTTGCGCTAGCTGCCGACGAGTCAGTATCGGATGATAGATTTGAGGCAGCAATGGAAGACTTGATTTCGCAGGTCCCAGGGGTTTTCGACTCTATGGACAAGGGGGCGCTGGCTGATCATCTCGAGGCAATAGAAGGAGCTTCGGCTGTAAACGGGGCTGCCGAGCGCATTAAAAACACAAAAGGGGCCGAGAAGGTTATGATATGATTCTTTCGATTATCTCGGCTTCGTTTTGCAGCGCCCGCAGATTCCGTAGATCGCCCAAGGTCGATTGGAGGTCGTTGTAAATCGTCACTAAATAATCACCGTTAGACATTCCGGCAGCCTGGGATTCAGCCTCAAACGACTGCTTGAAATCGGGAGGGACTCTGCAACTCATATCTCGGGTTGGTTTAAGGGGCCTCCCGTTTTTCTTTTTACACATAGCCATTCCAGGCAGGGTTTTTAGTGTTATAAACCCCTCTTGGCAATCTTAGAATTGCCATTCTCTCCCATCTAATGCACGGGTTACCTACTCGTGAGAATCAAAGTAAAAATGGATCAAGGTCCATTGTCCGAGCTTTTAGAGCTCCTCGAGGACCCAGAGCCAGCGATGATCGCAGCCGGTAACGGAGTAAAAGCTTTACTGCAATCGCATTACCGGAAAAAGGGTAAAGCCGAGCCAAACAGGCTAGGCGGGAAGCGTTCGAATTTTTGGGCAGACGTCGCAAGGTCAGTCAGGGGGCCGGTAACGTCAGCGGGGAAAGTGAAGGTTGAGATTACCCATGTGGCAATCCGGCAGAAGATTGAAGGCGGGACAATCAAGGCCAAGAGGCATGAGCACCTGGCTATCCCTGTTCACAAAGAATCCTACGGGAGATTCGTGAGACCGTTTGAGAGGCAGACAGGAATTGAGCTGTTTTTCATAGAGATCAACGGGAACAAGTTTTTTGCGTCGAGTTCGAGCGGTGAGTTTGAAATTTATTATATCCTGAAAAAGGAAGTTACTCAAAAGCCATGGCCGGGAAGTATACCAGATCAAAAAGACATCGTGAGCGCAGCCCACAAGGGAGCAACGGAAGTGCTTCTTTCAGCGGTGTCGGAGGGCTAGCGGTTGCTATAGTCGCGGGCGAGGCGTTCCCGGCGGAAGCTGAAGAGCTCCCGTCAGACATACAGTGGGCCCCACCTGGCCGCCAAAAGATCCGGCCTAAAAACGCGGTTACCGGAAAGGGCGTAAATCTTGATGTGACTATAGGTCCCGCACTTGTCGACAAGCTTAATGCTCAAGCCGAGGGGATAAGAGAGAAGGGGCACGACCCTTTTATTGATTTCAACCACAATGAAAACAACGGGGCAAGCGGTCACATACAAAGCTTTTTCTGGGCTGGTTCCGATCTTAAAAAGGGCGGAATCAGAGCTAACGTCAAATGGACTAGCAAGGGATCTGAAGCCCTACTAGGGCGAGAGTTTACGAGGTTCTCCCCCTGCTTCGCCGTTGAAAAAGGTAAAATTGCTGGGCTGTCATCCGCTAACATTGGCGGATTAACCAATCGCCCAGCATTCGGAGATAACGAGAAAATCGTACAAGCAGAAGAAGGAATACAAGACATGGACCCCGACGAAATCAAAAAAATAATCGCAACCGCGATCACTGATCAATTGCCAACGCTCGTAGCCACAGAGTTTACTAAGGCTTTTGACTCATTCAAAGCAGAGGCTGGAGACCCACCCAAGAAGGCGGAAGGGGAAGAAGAGGACGACGACGAAAAGAAAGAGCTGAAGGCTAAGATTGCCTCATTCGAAAAAGCCGAGGCCACAGCCCTAGAGGAGCGCGTTGACAAGATCGTTGTTGCGGCTACAGAGGCGGGAATTGTTGCACCGAAAGACGAGAAGGCAATTGAGGCGTTTCGAGCAAATGCAGAAAAGGCTCCTGATCTAGCAGAGCAAATGCTTAAGGCATCCAAAGCTGCCCCTTCTTACGCTGGGGATATCACCCCCGACAACACCCCAAACAGAGGCGCAGGGAACTTTACCCGAAAAGAAGACAAGATTGAGGCCATGGTCGCAACCTACGCCAAGGAGCACAACGTTGAGCCCGAAGAGGCTTACCTAGCGTGTGCTTCTGAAAACCCTTCAACTTTCCGCTAACCGATAGCCGACAAGCTAACACAAAAAATAGGATCAGATAATGAGCAAAGAAGTTGCACAGGCTATCGTTCAGCCGCAGGAGTCTTTCACGAACGGAGCCGACCACACAGACAAAGCGGGGCAAGCCGTCCGCTTGAACGCTGGCGTTTCAACGCTGGTAACATCAGACACAGCGTTGACAGCGTTTGGGGTCATCCAAAACGGAGGGGCGTCCGGGGAGGATGACGCTATTGTCCCATTCTCTTCAGGAGCAAAGGCAATGATTAAGGCAAACGCTACAGCAGGAGCTATCGTGGCTGGAAGCCGCGTCGCTGTTCACACTGACGGAACGTTTAAGTTGGCGGCGTCAGGCAAAGCCGTTTGCGGGATCGCATTGGAGGCAGCAGGCAATGATCAACTGTTCTGGGCTCGCCTAATGGCCCCAGTCCTTGAGGCGTAATCAACACTTAAAAACCCTCAAGAAAAGGAACTTTAGCAAATGAGAAATTCAAGAGCATTTAATCCAATGCTGACCGGTTACGCCCGAGTAATCGCGCAGCGTAACACGACTCCTGTAGCTGACGCCTTGGCCCCTATGGTTAAGGTTGGGGCAACGATTGGCCAGTATAAGAGCTTCGACACGAAGTCATCTTTCCAAGTCTACAAGACGGCCAGGGCTTCAGGCGGCGGATCTACTCGCATCACGTTCGAGGGATCAGACCCTACCTACAACTGTAAGGCCCACGGTCTCGAACATGCAATCGACGATCAAGATCGTGATACTTACGGACAAGGAGACCCTCTTGGAATCGAGCGAATGGCCGTCGAAAACCTGACAATCGGAGCCCGACTAGCTCGAGAATCGCGAGTGATTACCGCTATCAATGCGGCAGTTACGGCAGAGGCTGGGGTTGGCGTGTGGGGATCAAATTCAAACGATCCTATCGCTGAAATTGACGCCCAGATCTTAGCTGTCGCAACCGATATCGGGCAAATGCCTAACCGGATCGTTTTCGGCCTGAACGCGTGGAGTAGGCTTGTTCACAACTCTAACGTTCTGGGGAGAATGCCAGGGGCAGACCTTCAGGATCTAAATCCTGGGCGAGTCGCTCGAATGATCACCCTGAATCCTGCCATTGAAATTTACATCGGCACGATGGTTCAGGATAACAACAAGCCCGGGCAGTCTGAAAATAAAGCGCAGGTTGTTGGGAGTGAGTGCTATATCTTTTTCGGATCAAGCAACGCTAACCTGATGGACGCGTCTTTTGCGAAAACGTTCACTGGTGGCCGAGGAGGAATCAGCCAGGTTCGGAAATGGCGAGACGAAAACGCCCATTCTGACATCGTTTCGGTTGACTGGTCTGAGGATGTCCAGGTAACCGCGTCGATCGCAGGAAAGCGCATTACTACATCTGATAGCTAATCTGTCAGAATCAAGAATTGATTAATCGACCGAAGGGGGCAAGACTGGCTCCCTTCGGTTTTAACTCTCAAAAAAATGGCAGACGAACCAATTATAAAAACAAAGCCTGACGGCAGTGACACGTCGGCAATTACCCTGATAAAATCGCTCGAGGTTTTAAGCCGCAGTGGTGGCAAACGGGGGGTTCGGATTGTTGCTGATTCGGGGTCTTTGTCAGGGGTTGACTGTCTTTACTTTGTGGCGGGCGGTAACGGGGCAACGGTGAGCTCCATAACGTCGACAGACCTAAAAGAAGGGGTTGCATCTGGTTTCCCGCTAGCAGCAGGCCAAGAGCTACCCCTCGAGTTTACGGCCATCTCCCTCAGCGAGGGGACAGGCTACGCAATCGATAGAGCTTCTCCTTAGTCATCCACCATGCTTTCCCGTGTATTGAGACGTGGCCGGTTGATCGGCAAAGCTTTAGGGATAGGCAATAGAGTCTACCAATTACTAAGTACGTCGGATGGGCGGGAAATCCAAACGTCAGGCGGCAGGCCGTTTGTCACGAGTAAGGACATCCGTCTGCTTAAAGTCAGATCTGGCAAAATTTTATCAACATCATCAGGCAAACCGTTTTACGTAAGCGCGCCGACAACATAATTTAGAGCTATGGCAGGCCCCCCTATTACCCCGTTCGAACTTGACACCGTTACCGCGGTATCAAAGACAGATCACATGATGCTTTTTGGGGCATCAGTCGAAAACGATATTGAAGTCGAGGACCTCCTTCAGGGTTTTCGAGCTATCGCAGACGCCGACAAGACAGGAATACGCCTAGCTGTCTATGATGTTAACGGAAAGATTGCAGCAGGTGACTTGCCAGCAGGCTACGACGATACCCCACCAGCGGGGACATGGGCCATCGACAACACGTCGCCTGTGTTGAGCGACGGGAGCGGAACAGTTGGCACCAAATACAAGATTGTTGCAGCGGGCACGATCGACGAAGGCGCGGGCACATTGTCAATCGACGGTGATGCAGTCGCGATCGGAGACACAATCGTCAAGG
>Ga0316204_10009182_pt1 | contig 13336 bp, 13 predicted proteins | sample 6monrhotite_MG_2_FD_205661 | JGI IMG/M metagenome (GOLD analysis project Ga0316204, IMG submission 205661) | Microbial mat bacterial communities from mineral coupon in-situ incubated in ocean water Damariscotta River, Maine, United States -... | ecosystem: Environmental > Aquatic > Marine >... | reverse complement strand
CTAATCGAACGATTAGAAGATCTTGATGATACTCAGAATGTTTATAGTAACGCTAATATTCCTGAGGAGAGTTATGAGTTGCTTTAGTCTGCTTATTGTAAGGTTTTAAATTTCAAATGTATTTCGCAGCGTTTCACTTGCCTGCGAGTTACTTTTTTCAAGAGCTAAAAAAGTAACCAAAAAAGCCCTGACGTTCGCACTGGGCAGCGCGGCTTATCTAGGAATTTGACTTATATTTCTTTATTTGCGTTTACCTTCCTTATTTTGTATTGATACTGTAACTGATTTGATATGTCTTTAGGTTCTGCCCAGTGGCTTCTAGCGAACTTATGGAATTCATGGAGCGTTGGAGAAGCGAGAAAGCTGTTTGAGCAAAGCGAGTTCTTTTTCGCCCAATGTGACGCTAACAAAACATAAGGGAGCTAAAGTTGTTAGAATAATTTCACTACACCATATCTAGCTAGATTCAACGAAAAGCATTTTTGGTTACTTTTAATGCTTTCTAAAAGTAACTCGCAGGCAAGTGAAACGCTGCGAAATAAGAATTAGCATCTCAACTATTTAAATATATAAAAACTGAGCTTATGTAGCACTTAGTTTTGAAGAAAACCGGTATACAACAATTTCCCTTTCCCAGAGAAACCAATCTTTGATAAACTCACATTGTTTATAGCAATCAGAGCAATATAGTCCATGAGTGACGACAAACCTCCCTCGACAAGGTCAGTTGAGAAAAAAAATTGGTTCGAAAAAATTATCCACTTATTCCAAGACGCACCGCAAGATCGCGACGAACTCGTTGAGGTCTTAAAAATCGCAGAACAAGATACTCTTATTAATCCAGAACTTTTATCTATGATGGTTGGAGTGATGCATATTTCTGAATTGCATGCGCGCGATATTATGATTGCTCGGCCTCAAATGGTTGTAGTCAATGATGACATGGGGTTTGATGAAATGCTTGCGAGCATCGTAGAATCGGGGCATTCTCGGTTTCCAGTGATCGGTGATAATCGAGATGATATTGAAGGAATTGTTCTGGCTAAAGATTTACTTCATTTCACGGCTAAAACCTCTCAAGAAGATGACATCAAGTTCGAAATAAAAGATTTTTTACGTCCTGCGGCAATTATTCCTGAAAGTAAGCGGCTTGATACGTTGCTGAAAGAATTTAGAACCAATCGCAGTCATATGGCGATAGTGGTTGATGAATATGGCTCGGTTGCTGGTTTGGTAACCATCGAAGATGTACTCGAACAAATCGTTGGTGAAATTGAAGATGAGTTTGATATTGATGGTGAAGAAGAAACAATTCAGGCAATGTCTGATACAGAATTTGTTGTAAAAGGGCAAACAGAAGTTGATGAATTTAATGAGTATTTTTCCTCATCATTAGATGAAGAAGAGTGCGATACTATTGGCGGAATTTTGATGCAGGCTTTTGGCCATGTACCGACTAAAGATGAAACCATTGAAATTGAAAAATTCAGGTTCGAAATTGTAAATGCTGATACTCGTCGTATTAAACTCATTCGCGTTTTTAAACTAAGTGAATAAGAGTATTGAATTTGAAGTCTAATGCGAATCAAGCTCAATATTCAGTGTTAAATTTATTTAAGACTAATTCCCCAACATATAAAAAACTCTTACTGATTTTTGTTGGTGCCGTTTATCCTATGGGATTTTCGCCGATCGATTTTTGGCCACTTACTTTTCTCTCGATCATGTTATTAATCAATGAATTAGCTGTTTGTTGTGATAATCAGCAAGCGCAAGGTGAAAAGGATTCTTCAAGCCAAAAAAATCAACTGTCACTTTTTCAAGTAGCACTTTATTGGAGTTTTGGTGCTTTTGGCGTTGGCGTTAGTTGGGTTTACGTCAGTATTCATGAGTTTGGCTATGTTCCTGTCATTGGTGCAGTGGCTATTAGTCTGTTGCTAGTAATTACCTTATCGATAATAAAAGCGAGTGGTTTTTATCTGATAGGTAAAATGACCAAATATTTAGGAAATCATTTTATTATTCTGATTGTTCCTTTTTTATGGGTGATTTTTGAATTTGTTCAAACCAATATTTTTAGCGGTTTTCCTTGGTTATTTGCTGGTTACTCTCAAATTGACGGCCCTCTATGGATGTTGGCGACTTGGTTCGGAGTTTATGGTGTAAGTTGGTTTATGCTTGCTATTGCGAGTTGCCTAGTGGTTTTAATTCGGCGTTATTTAGCGGCTAAATTTTTTGAAAAAAACTTGAGTTATAAAGAACTGTTATTAAGTCCAGTAGTAGTGGTATTAGTGATTTTTATTAGTATTCCTGTGATAGCGGTATTAACGCCAACTAAGCAGAATATACCGGTTAAAAAATCAATTGATGTGGCTTTAGTTCAACCTAATATTGCTCAAGAAAAAAAGTGGGATAGACGTTTTTTTTCCCAAATCCTCAATGTGCTTTATCAGCAAAGCGAGAATCATTGGGGTGCAGATTTGCTTGTTTGGCCTGAGGGTGCGATCCCTGCGTATAAGCATCAAGTGAAGGATATTATTGATGATTTGGATCAACGATCGAAAACTAGTCAAACGGATTTATTATTAGGTTTGCCCGTTTATGAGTCCGAACAAAAAACAAGTTACGTGGCATTTTTATCTTTAGGAAAGCAGCAACAAGCATATCACAAGCAAGTTTTAGTGCCCTTTGGCGAATACGTTCCGTTAGGTGAGTTATTAAGAGGTTTGATTGGTTTTTTTGATTTACCTATGTCGAGCTTTTCTCCTGCGAGGACAAAACAGCAGCCAATGCAATTTAATGATTATCAAGTGGTACCTGCTATCTGCTACGAAATCACTTATCCCCGCATTGTTCATGACCTAGTCAATTCAACCACCCCAGAAAAGCCGGTGTTGTTGGTTACTGTTAGTAATGATGCTTGGTTTGGCGATTCTTTTGGGCCATACCAGCATATGCAAATGGCGCGAATGAGGGCTTTAGAGCTTGGTATTCCTTTAGTGCGTTCAACCAATGATGGGATTACTGCAATCGTTGATGCTAGAGGTGAAATAGTCAGCAGGCTTGAGAGATTCACGCAGGCTACTCTTAGAGCAGAAGTTCCTTTAAATAACTATTCAACTTGGTATAGAAAGTATGGACTGCTAGGCGTTTATTTACTTTTATCAATGAGTAGTTTGATCTTTTTGCTGGCTATAGTGATAGCGCCTGCTAAAAACAAATAATATACCTATCCCACCTGAATCCTGCACCTTTAGGTGGGATGGGTATATACTTAGCTCTCGCTACTAAACAGATTTTGAAAGGAATTTTAGTTAACTGGTGTTAAAATAATTGTGCACTGCATTGTTCTGATAAAATAGCCAAAAAAAAGAGTGCTTATCCTTGTTGTTAAGGTTTTCTATTAAAAGACACATAAATAGGAATAAAACCAATAATAATGTGTAAGGATTGATGCAAAACTGACCAATTGTCTTATTCAGATCAATATTTTTTTCAATTTTTGATGACAGCCTAGGTAGTAACCTAATAGTATACGCTGGGAGCGACAAGTGAATGCTAACAACTATTGGTTTGGTTGGAATTTAGCCGATTTAAAGAGTATTCTTGAACAATAATATGAAGATAACCTAGATAGGTTACTCATTGAATAAAAACGGGATTGAGAATGTTAGAAAACTACTTACCCATATTAGTGTTTATCGTCATAGGTCTAGGTTTCGGTGTGTTTTTAGAAATCGCTGGATATCTCGCAGCCCCTCGCAAAGAAAACTTTGATAAAAACCTTCCTTTTGAATGTGGTTTTGACGCATTCGACGATGCCCGAAGTAAATTTGATGTTCGATTTTACTTAGTTGCTATTCTGTTTATTATCTTTGACTTAGAAGTTGCATTTTTATTCCCATGGGCAGTTGTTTTTCAAGAGCTAAGTTGGTTTGGTATTGGTGCCATGGCAGTGTTCTTGGGGCTTTTGGTAGTTGGCTTTATTTACGAATGGAAAAAAGGGGCTCTTGAATGGGAGTAAAGCAAGCAGACAATTCTTCCGCTAACCCTTCCGCGGCTAATTCACTAGTGTCGCCAACCTTACCTGAGCTGGAAGAGGCTTTGTCTAAAGAAACCGGCGGCGTTAAGCAATCGGGAAAAGGTTATTTAGTCACAGGTGTTGATACTTTAGTTAATTGGGCTAGAACGGGTTCTATGTGGCCAATGACTTTTGGCTTAGCTTGTTGCGCTGTTGAAATGATGCAAGCAGGTGCTGCACGATATGATTTTGACCGTTTTGGTGTGGTTTTCAGACCAAGTCCACGTCAATCAGACGTCATGATTGTTGCCGGTACTTTAACCAATAAAATGGCGCCAGCACTTCGTCGAGTTTATGATCAAATGCCAGAACCAAAATGGGTTATCTCTATGGGTTCCTGTGCTAACGGTGGTGGTTATTATCACTATTCTTATGCTGTTGTACGAGGTTGCGACAGAATTGTACCGGTTGATATTTATGTACCTGGTTGTCCACCAACCGCTGAAGCTCTCATCTACGGCGTTATTCAGCTACAAAATAAGATAAAGCGTACTAACACCATAATGAGACAGGTGTGATGATTTAATGGCTATTGCAACTACAGATTTAAAAAAATTAAATTTAAAAGATTCAATTTCTCAGCAATTCGACGGTAAATTAATCAGCCTCAAAGATTCCTTGGGAGAGCTAACAATAGAAGTCGAGTTGGCTAATCTTACGGAAATTTTAAAAGAACTTCGCGATAATGATGATTTTTTATTTGAACAGCTTATTGACTTAGCTGGCATTGATTATTTGACTTACGGACTTGATGAATGGGCAACTCACGAAGCATCTGCGGAAGGCTTTGAAAGGGGGCGTCAGGAACAGGCAAGCAGCCAGTGGAAGAAAGAACGATATGCGGTTGTTTATCACTTGCTTTCTGTAACCCTTAATCAGCGAATTCGTATTAGAGCATTTGTTGATGAGAATTCCATGCTCGTTCCTAGTGTTGTAGAACTTTGGAATGGTGCTAATTGGTTTGAAAGAGAAGCCTTTGATTTATTTGGTTTACTATTTGAAGGTCATCCAGATTTACGCCGGATATTAACCGATTATGGTTTTATTGGTCATCCATTCCGTAAAGATTTTCCTGTTGTTGGTGAGTTGGAAATGCGCTACGACGAAGAAAAAGAAGAATGTATTTATGAACCTGTGACTATTGAAGAGCGAATATTAGTACCTAGGGTCATTAGGTAGTTGTTAGTTAATTAGTCGTCAGTTAACTAGCCATCAGTTAATTAGTTAGTAGTTAATAAGGATTTGAATTTTATTAACTTTTAGTAGAAATAAAACGATAACAAAAAGTAACTTTTTATGGCTGAAATAGAACATTACACCTTAAACTTTGGACCTCAACATCCTGCGGCTCATGGTGTGCTTAGAATGATTCTCGAAATGGATGGTGAAGTGATTGAACGTGCCGATCCACATATCGGACTTTTGCATCGTGGCACTGAAAAATTAGCGGAAATCAAACCTTATAATCAAAGCATTGGCTACATGGATAGACTCGATTACGTGTCTATGATGTGTAATGAGCATGCTTATGTTCTCGCCATTGAAAAGCTATTACAAATTAAAGTTCCAAAACGCGCTCAGTATATTCGAGTGATGTTTGCCGAAGTGACTCGCATACTCAATCATCTCATGTGGTTAGGTGCTCACGGATTGGATGTGGGCGCGATGACAATGTTCCTCTATTGCTTTAGAGATCGTGAGCCGTTAATGGATGCGTACGAAGCGGTTTCTGGAACGCGAATGCATGCTACTTATTTTAGACCCGGCGGCGTTTATCGCGATCTACCCGAAAGCATGCCTCAATATGATAAATCGCCTTGGAGAAATGATAAAAAACTTAAATCACTGAACGAGAATCGACAGGGATCATTGCTTGATTTTCTTTGGGATTTTACTGAAAAATTTAGTGGTTCAGTCGATGAGTACGAAGCGTTATTAACTGAAAATCGAATTTGGAAACAACGATTAGTTGGGATCGGGGTTGTGTCGCCTGAAAGAGCTTTTCAACTTGGACTAACTGGACCAATGTTAAGAGGTTCTGGGGTTGCGTGGGATTTACGAAAAAAACAACCTTATGATACTTATGCTGAACTAGATTTTGATATTCCTATTGGCCGAAATGGTGACAGTTATGACCGATACTTGGTTCGTGTTGAAGAGATGCGTCAATCTAATCGAATTATTCGTCAATGCATTGAATGGTTAAAGAAAAATGAAGGAGCTGTGATTGCTGATGATCATAAGGTAACACCTCCCAAACGGGCTGATGTGAAAGAGAGTATGGAATCGTTGATTCATCACTTCAAGCATTTTACCGAGGGTTATTGCGTTCCTGAAGGCGAAGCTTATGCTGCGGTAGAACATCCAAAAGGAGAGTTTGGGATTTATTTGCTTTCTGATGGAGCTAACAAACCTTACCGTTTAAAAATAAGAGCTCCGGGTTTTCCTCATATGGCAGCTATGAACGAAATGGCAAAAGGCCATATGCTCGCTGATGTTGTTACGATTATAGGGACTATGGATGTTGTATTTGGGGAGATTGATCGCTAATGACTGATTTAAACTACGATAACTCTCTGCGTTTAAAAGAATTGCTTCCTCAATCAGCGATTGATGAAATCGAAGTGTGGATTAAGAAATATCCTGCAGAGCGAAAACGTCCCCCTATCATGCCTGCACTTAAAGTTGTGCAAGAACATAACGGCAATTATTTAACCACCGAAATGATGCAAGCAGTCGCTGAGTATTTAGATGTACCTCATGTTGCGGTTTATGAAGTCGCTACTTTTTATAGCATGTTTAACCTGAATAAAATGGGTAAGCATGTATTGTCTGTTTGTACTAACATTTCGTGCTCGTTAAGAGGCTCAGATAAAGTGGTTGAACATCTTCAAAACCGACTTAATATTAAGCTTGGCGGTACTACTCAGGATGGTTTGTTTACTATTAAAGAAGTTGAATGTATGGCGGCTTGTGGTGGCGCGCCGATGCTTGAAGTCGATAAGGTTTACCACGAAAATTTAACAGAAGAAAAAATTGATCAAATTCTTTCCGATATAGCAGCAAAAGAGTTGCCTGCTAAGGAGGAAAAATAATGGCTAATGAAGTTTGTTTTAGAACCCTCCATCTTGAAACGCCTTGGTCTCTCGATGCTTATCAAAGTGTTGGCGGTTACTCTAGTTTGCGTAAAATTATCGCAGGTGAATTACCCCACGATAAAATTATTGATGAATTAAAACTTTCAGCTTTAAGAGGGCGAGGAGGCGCAGGTTTTCCTACCGGGTTAAAGTGGAGTTTTATGCCGCGGAATATGCCGGGACAAAAATACGTCGTTTGTAATTCCGACGAAGGTGAACCGGGAACATTTAAAGACAGAGATATTCTTCGTTACAACCCGCACCAGCTAATAGAAGGAATGATCATCGGCGGTTTCGTTATGAATGCAACTGTCGGATACAACTATATGCGTGGCGAATTTTACGAGCCTTTTGACCGGATGGAACAAGCTTTAGTTGAAGCGAGAAAAGCAAATCTTGTTGGCGATAATATTTTAGGATCAGATTTTAGTTTTGAACTGCATAATCATTTGGGTGGCGGTGCTTATATTTGTGGCGAAGAAACTGCGTTAATTGAATCGCTAGAAGGCAAAAAAGGGCAACCTCGATTTAAACCACCTTTTCCAGCAAATTACGGGGTATTTGGTCGTCCAACCAATGTTAACAATACCGAAAGCTACGCTTCTGTTCCCGCTATTCTAGAAAATGGTGGTCAATGGTTTTTAGACCTTGGTAAACCTAATAACGGTGGAGCCAAAATCTTTTCAGTATCTGGTCATGTGAATAATCCGGGTAATTTTGAAATTAATCTAGGTACCCCTTTTAAAGATTTGTTAGAGATTGCAGGCGGAGTACTTGGTGGTAATAAATTAAAGGCGGTTATTCCTGGAGGGTCTTCGTCACCAATTTTGCCTGCAGATGTGATGATGGGTATTACCATGGATTACGATGCCATTGGTAAAGCTGGATCTATGCTTGGTTCTGGGGCGGTTATGGTTTTAGATGAGTCAGTTTGTATTGTTGAATTGGCTGCTCGCACGGCACATTTTTATTATGAAGAATCATGTGGCCAATGTTCTCCTTGTCGTGAAGGAACAGGCTGGATGTCGCGAATGATTCACCGCATTCTAAAAGGTGAGGGTCAGCCAGATGATTTAGAGAATTTGGAGCGAGTGGCGAGCAATATCATGGGCAGGACTATTTGTGCATTAGGTGATGCTGCTGCGATGCCGATAAAAGGTTTCTTAAAGCAATATCGTCACGAATTTGAATATATGATTGAACATAAAAGAAGTATGGTGAAAGGATAAGTCAGAAATTTGAGAGTGTATTTTTAACGGTTAGAAACCATTAAACATTAGGCTATAAATTGAGATCGTTATAGGTACAAAAACAGGTAAAAAAATAGGTAAAGATAAGAAAGAATGGGTAAAGTAAATATAGAAATAGATGGTAAAAAGCTCGTTGCAGACGTTGGCTCAATGATTATTGAGGTAGCTGATGACGCAGATATTTATATACCGAGATTTTGTTATCACAAGAAATTATCTGTCGCAGCAAATTGCCGCATGTGTATGGTCGATGTATCTAGTTTACCGAAAGCTGTACCTGCATGCGCCACACCTGTCGCTGACGGTATGGTGATACAAACTCAAACCGCAAAAGCGGTTGATGCACAAAAATCGGTGATGGAGTTTTTACTGATTAATCATCCGCTTGATTGTCCCGTTTGCGACCAGGGTGGAGAGTGTGAATTACAAGATTTATCCATTAGTTATGGAGAAGACGTTAGTCGTTACGCTGAAGGTAAACGAGTTGTTAAAGACAAAAATTTAGGCTCTCTGATTGCTACCGATATGACTCGGTGTATTCATTGTACTCGTTGTGTTCGTTTCGGTCAGGAAATCGTCGGCATTCGTGAAATGGGTGCGACGGGTAGGGGAGAGCATATCGAAATAGGTACTTATATTGAATCGACAATGGATTCTGAAGTATCGGCAAATATTATCGATCTTTGTCCTGTGGGAGCTTTGACGGCAAAACCATCTCGTTATAAAGCAAGAGCATGGGAGCTTCAGGAATCTCCATCAATTGCTGCACACGATTGTTTAGGTTCTAACGTGAATGTTCATCATCGTCGAGGTGAAATTATTCGGATAGTCCCTAGAGAGAATGAATCAATTAACGAAGTTTGGCTCTCGGATAGAGATCGTTTTTCCTATCAATCTTTGGTTGATGGTGAGCGATTGCTTAAGCCAAGAATTAAAAAAGATGGTCAATGGCAAGAATGCGATTGGGAAAGCGCATTAAACGTTGCCGTTTCAGAAATGAAACGCATAATAGGTGTTTCAAAAGGTGAAAATTTTGGTGCGTTGATTGGAAATAATTCAACCCTTGAAGAAAGCTTTTTAGCACAAAAAGTGATGCGTAGTTTAGGTTGTAACAATATTGATTTTAGAATCCGGCGACGTGATTTTTCGGCCGATGCGAAAGGACGTGTTAGCTCAGGATTTAATTTTCCAATGCGAGATCTTGATGATATGGATGCTACTTTATTAGTGGCTGGCGATATTAGACATGAGCAACCTTTAACTTCTCTTCGAGTAAGAAAGGCGACGGGCTTTGGTAAGGTTATGGCGATCAATCCGTTTGATGGTGAGTACAATTTTGGGCTCAGTTATGAAATTCAGCCAGAGCCACATTTATTAGCACAAGAGTTTTCTTGTGTTTTGGCGGCTGCAATTGCTAGCCATTCAGATGCAGTTAATGCTGAAGTGAAAGATTGGTTAAAAGATATTAGTTTTGAGGAAGTTCATCAACAAATCGTTAACGAACTTGTTTCAGGAGAAAAAAGTTGTATTTTATTGGGGGTTTACGTTCAAGAGCACCCTCAAGCCGAAGTGATTAATTGGCTTGCGGAGCAATTAGCAAAGGTGACCGATTCGAAGTGGGGTTATATGACTCAGGGCTGTAATGCAGCAGGTAACAAGATTGCTGGCGCCGTTCCTAATCATTCTGAAATAGGAGGTCCTTCAGCCTTAGGTAAAAATGCTAAGCAAATGCTGACAGAATCTCTTAAAGGTTACCTAATTCATAACTGTGAGCCGGATGTCGAAAGTTTATGGTCTGAGCAAGCGCTTGAAAACTTCAAGAAAGCTGAATGTGTTGTTGCGTTAACCTCTTATGCCGACGGAAGAATGAGCGAGTACGCAACGGTTATGTTGCCGATTGCTGGTAATTATGAGACATCTGGTACTTTTGTTAACGTTGAAGGTCGGTGGCAGTCATTTTCTGCTGCGGTTTCTGCTCCAGGGGACGTTCGTCCAGCATGGAAGGTTTTACGTGTTCTTGGAAACCTTTTGGATATTAATGGTTTTGACTATGAGTCGTCGGTGCAAATTAGAGATGAACTTAAAGACCGATTTGATGCTTCGGGCGATAATCGAGTTTCAAGAAAGGTTCCAGATCCCTTAACGGTTGTGGCTGTTGACGAAATTAAACGAGATTCTTTAGGCTTATACCGTGTTGATCCAATGGTTCGTCGTGCAAAAGCTTTGCAGCAAACGCCAAAAGCTTCGACTCACCCAATTAGTATTTCGAGGGTTAAAACATGAGCGAAATCGATTTTGTTGAATGGGGAATGACGGTTGTTTGGATCGTGGTAAAAATAGTCATGATTCTTTTACCTTTGATACTAGCCGTCGCTTATGCAACTTACGCTGAAAGAAAATTGATTGGTTACATGCAAATGCGCTTGGGACCTAATCGAGTAGGGCCAAAAGGCTGGTTCCAACCTTTTGCTGATGTTATTAAATTAGTAATGAAAGAATTTGTTTTACCTAAAGAGTCGAGCAAAATTTTATTTCTTTTAGGGCCCATTTTATTTATTGGACCTTCATTTGCGGCTTGGGCGGTCGTTCCATTTGATGCGGGGCTAGTACTTGCGGATATTAATGTTGGTTTGCTTTATATTTTAGCCATGACCTCGATTGGTGTTTACGGCGTTATCATTGCCGGTTGGGCGTCTAATTCTAAGTATGCATTTTTAGGTGCAATGCGCTCTGCTGCACAAATTATCTCTTATGAATTAGCGATGGGTTTTGCCTTGGTAGGAGTTTTGATGTGTGCTCAATCGACTAACCTAGGCGATATCGTTATGTCACAAGCTGGTGGCGTTTCTCAGTGGTTTTTTATTCCGCTATTTCCTTTGTTAGTGGTTTATTGGATATCAGGTGTTGCAGAAACTAATCGTGCACCTTTTGATATGGCTGAGGGTGAATCAGAAATCGTCGCTGGATTCCATGTTGAATACGGTGGGACGCCCTTTGCGTTATTTTTCTTGGCTGAATACGCCAATATGATTTTGATTTCCTTCTTAACAGCAATTATGTTCTTTGGTGGCTGGTTGTCTCCGTTTGAGGGGTGGGGAGTTGTTGGTGAAATGACTGCTTGGGTACCTGGAACATTTTGGTTGTTGATAAAGGCTTCGTTCTTTTTATTTGGTTTATTTTGGCTAAGAGCTACTTTTCCAAGGTTCCGCTATGATCAAATTATGCGCCTTGGTTGGAAAATTTTTATTCCTGTAACTCTTGTGTGGTTACCAGTTGTTGCAATTTGGATAAAGCTAAATGTTTGGCCTTTTAATTAAAAAGCATATCAGTGACTTTGGATAGATAAACGTTTATGAAAAAAAATATTAAACAGTTTTTAAACAGCTTTTTATTGATTGAGTTACTCAAAGGATTAGCTGTGACTGGTCGTCATATGTTTAGTCCAAAAGTGACTATTCAGTACCCTGAAGAAAAAACACCTCAATCGCCAAGGTTTAGAGGTTTGCATGCGTTAAGAAGTTATCCTAATGGTGAAGAGCGATGTATCGCGTGTAAATTATGTGAAGCGGTTTGTCCAGCGGCTGCGATTACTATTGAAGCGGGTGTAAGAGAAAGTGACGGTTCCCGTCGAACAACTAAATACGAAATTGATTTATTTAAGTGTATTTTTTGTGGGTTTTGTGAAGAGTCTTGTCCGGTTGATTCAATTGTTGAAACACGAGTCTTTGATTATCACTTTGAAGAACAAGGCGCTCAAATAATGACTAAAGAGAAGCTTCTTGAAATAGGGCGTGTACATGAAAAACAGTTAGCGGAAGATATCGCTGCTGATGCAAAATATCGATAGCAACCAGTTAGAACTAATAAAATTATTGAGACAAAATTAATGAGTTTTCAAGTTATTGTTTTTTACTCCTTCGCAGCCTGGATGATTTTTTCAGCTTTGATGGTTATTACCAGTAAGCATTCAGTGAAAGCGGCTCTGTTTTTGGTATTAACTTTTGCTTGTGCTGCCGCGATATGGTTGTTACTTGAAGCGGAATTTCTAGCCTTGACTTTAATTGTGGTTTATGTGGGAGCAGTAATGGTATTGCTGCTCTTTGTGGTTATGATGATGGATGTGGATTACGCTGCGCTTAGACAAGGATTCGTAAAGAAACTGCCTTTAGCGGCGGTTGTTTCATTAGCCTTTTTTGCCTTGTTATATTTCTTTATTACTAACGGCGAGTTCAGCGCAGAAAATTATGCAGCTCCAGCACCAAAAGATGCAGATTACTCAAACATTAAGGAGCTTGGCAGGATTTTATATACGGACTATTTTATCGCTTTTGAAACCGCTGCGGTTATTTTATTAGTCGCTATTATAGCTGCAATCTCCTTAACCTTCAGGGGCCGCAAACATAGAAAATCTCAGGTGATTAGTAAGCAGTTATCCGCCAATAAAAAGAATCGTTTAAAAGTTGTTTCTATGGATGCAGTGGTTGAAGTTGAAGACGAAGAATTAATAGAACCCAGTGATGTTAAAGGAGAAGAAAAATGATCGGCTTGTCTGACTATCTTCTTTTAAGTGCGATTCTATTTGCGATTAGTGTTGCTGGAATTATTATCAACCGCAAAAATGTGATCACCTTGTTAATGTGTATCGAGTTAATGTTGTTGGCGGTTAACACTAACTTTATCGCTTTTTCACATTTCTTGCAGGATTCTGCAGGACAAGTATTTGTATTCTTTATTATGACAGTCGCTGCCGCAGAGGCCGCGATTGGGCTCGCCATTATTGTTGTGTTGTTTAGAAATCGGGCAACAATTGATGTCGAAAAAATTAATCAGTTGAAAGGATAGCTAAGCACTATTATGCAAAATCAATT
>Ga0316204_10009181_pt1 | contig 13336 bp, 9 predicted proteins | sample 6monrhotite_MG_2_FD_205661 | JGI IMG/M metagenome (GOLD analysis project Ga0316204, IMG submission 205661) | Microbial mat bacterial communities from mineral coupon in-situ incubated in ocean water Damariscotta River, Maine, United States -... | ecosystem: Environmental > Aquatic > Marine >... | reverse complement strand
CAACACCTGGGCTCCGTCGAAAACCGTCCACGTGTTCGCAAGGTCTTGCCTCCTGATGTCGCCTTGCGGCGAGGCATCTGACGTCGCAACACCCTCTCGCGTGAGACGCTGGGACGTCGCGTTCCTCAAAGGTACCCCTTCGCAGTTGGCGCGCGCCGTGCGGCGCGGTTGGCGCCGCTGGAGTCGCTGTGAAGCAGCCGCTCTGAAGCCGCTGGAGTCGCTGTGAAGCAGCCGCTCTGAAGCCGCGCCGGAGGAGAGGAGGAAGGTGCGGGCTCAGTGAGGGGGACGATAGGACTCGTAAAGGTACGGACTCGCGGTAGGGCAGACCAACCAACGGGGTGCGAGCCCCCCATAAGCTCTGAGGGGGGCCGCCAGGATGGGCGGCGCTGTAACAATGTGACAGCGCGTAACAGCAGGCGTCAGGGCTCCAGCGGGGCCCTGACACTGTATTAGTGTCTCTTCAGCAGAGAGCGAAGCGTTGGGTCCGGTGACCCTGGGCGCGAGGCGTTGCTCTGTATTGGAGTTTAGATGCTGAGTACTGTGTTCTTGTCCCTCTTTCCCCTCACGGCTCACGCTACCGTTACAGTGAATGACTGTAGCTCCGGCGATGCCCCCGCGGCCTATATTACGGGCGTGACCTGTAGTCAGGGCGGCGGGGATGTCTGTCAGTACGACAGCACAACCCGCCACCTGACCTGTGAGGTGGACCGGAACACGTCACCTCCCTGGGACGTGTACGACGGCTACGCTGTCTTCATCACTGAGCACCCGGGCTCCAGCGCTCAGTTCTCGGTCTGGGGCAACAACACTGACAACACCAACTTCTGCTGTGCCATCTCAGCCGCTGATGGTGACATCGCTCACTACGTCCTCTACGGGAGTGAGAATACCGATGAGCTGCGCTTCAGCGCCGGAACCCAGACCTTGCGGAACCCGACCGGCTGGACGGGCATGCTCTCGGCCGCCATTCACGGCGATGTGTCGGCCGACTTCATCCACGGCAGCACGGACAGCGTGAACGTGCTCGAGGGGTTGTACGGCGGCGAGGGCCAGGACCAGATCTGGGGCTACGAGGGGGGCGACACGCTCTATGGAGATGAGCACGACGACTTCCTCTATGGCGGCGATGGTGACGATGTCATCTTCGGCGGTGCGGGCGAAGACTACATCGAGGGGAATGACGGCGACGACGAGGCTCGTGGTGGCACGGAGACCGACACCATCCACGGCGGTCGCGGCGTCGACACCCTGCGGGGCGATGAGGGGGAGGACTTCCTCTTCGGGAACGGGGACGGGGACTTCCTCTATGGCGGGTCGGAGCGGGATGAGATCTCAGGCGGCCCCGGGGAGGACTACATCTATGGCGAGGATGGGGACGACCTCATCAACGGCGGCAAGGACGACGACGGCCTCAACGGCGGCGCCGGTGAAGACGAGATCCATGGCGGCCACGGCGACGACACCATCGTTGGAAACGGTGACAACGACACCATCAACGGCGACAGCGGCGATGACACCATCAGCGGCGGCTCCGGGGATGACGACATCAGCGGCGACGGCGGGGATGACAACCTCATCGGCGACGACGGCGAGGATCTGCTCTGCGGCGGCGGGCACACCGCGAGCGGCAATGACTGGTTCTCGGACACCGCGGGGGAGAGCTGGTTCAACGCCGACGGGAGCACCAACGTCACCATCTACAGCTACGACACCAGCGTGATGCACAACTGCGCGCCGCTCGTGGCCAGCTGGTGGAGCAGCAGCTGGTGCAGCTACTACTCCGTCAGCAGCCGCCCCTGCCCCTGAGGCTACGCGCCGTGGATGCGCTCGTGGATGAGGAAGGTCGCCCGGGTCACCCGGGTGAGCACCTCGAAGGGGATCGGTGAGGGGCCGCCGGCCTTGATGGCCTTGATCAGCGTCTCGATCTCCTCGGGGTGACCCTTGCCGGTCTCCTTGACCTTCTCGGGCTTCGGGCCCCGGTAGATCTCCGCGTCGTTGTAGTCGTTGATGTACCCGCTGACCCCGCCCGCGAAGACCTCGACGCGCTCCTTGCCCATGCCCGAGTGCCCGACAGCCGTGTAGATCATCTGACCCACGCTGCCGTTCTCGAAGCGGATCTGCGCGATCACATCCTCGGCCAGCCCCGCCGGGCGGCCAGCGCACTGGGCCTCCAGGGAGACGATGTCCGAGTCCCCGCAGAGGTAGGAGAGCGTGTCGACGAAGTGGCAGCCCTCGCCGATGATGCGCCCGCCGCCGAACTCCGGATCCTGCAGCCAGTGCCCGTTCAGCTTGCCGGCGTTCACCCGGTAGGTCGCCAGCACCGGGCCCCGGTTGCTCACCGCCGCGCGCAGCGCCTGAGCCATCGGCGAGAACCGGCGGTTGAAGCCCACGAGGACCATGCCCGGCGCGTCCGCCGCGGCGGCCTCGATCGCCTGCAGCTCCGACTCGTTCAGCGCCAGGGGCTTCTCCACGAAGACGTGCTTGCCGGCCCGCAGGGCCTGGATGACCAGATCCGCGTGCAGGTCGTGGCGGGTGGTGACGCAGACGAGGTGCACGTCCGGGTCGGTGAAGATGGCGGAGGCGTCGTTGCCGGCCTCGTCGAAGCCGAAGCGGCGGGCCGCGTCGAAGGCGGAGAGCCCGCGCCCGGTGACCACCCGGCGCATCTTCACGTCCGGGTTCTTCGCGAACCGGGGCAGCAGCGTGCCGCGCGAGAAGGAGCCCGCGCCGATGAAGGCCACGCCCACCTTGCCGCGCACCGCGCCGGACACCGCCGAGCGGGGGCGGGACGCGGGGATCAGCAGCTCGTCGGGCTCGGACTCCGGGTACTGGAGGATCATGCCCAGCGGCTTCTCACCCTCGCCGGAGAGCAGGTTGTCGTAGGCCGCGGGGGCCTCGGTCACCGGCAGGCGGTGGGTGATCAGGTCGTCGATGGTGACCTGACGCGTCGAGAGGGTGTGGAGGAAGGCCTCCATGTTGCGGGTCTCGGTCCAGCGCACGTAGCCCGCGGGGTAGTCGAAGTTCTTCTGCTCGAAGTCCGAGTCGTAGCGGCCGGGGCCGTAGGAGCGGGAGATCTTCAGCTCCAGCTCCTTGGCGAAGGCGATGTCGCGGGGGAGCTGGTGCGGCACGAAGCCCACGCCCACGATGACCGCCCGATCCCGGGCCATGCCCGCGGCGGAGACCATCGGCGCCTCCGAGCTGGACGCGGCGCAGACGAGCACGCCGTCGACGCCCATGCCCTCGCTCCAGGCCATGGCGGCCGCGACCTGATCGCTGGTGCCGCCGGCGACGCCGATCTCAGCGCCGCGCTCGATGGCGCGCTGGACCAGGGACTCGTCGAGGTCGAAGGCCGCGACCCGGGCGCCGTGGGCCTTGAGGAGCTGCACCGTGAGCTGGCCCACCAGCCCGAGGCCGATGACCGCCCAGCGCTCGGCCAGCAGCGGCTGGCCCTGGCGCACGCCCTGCAGGGCGATGGCCCCGATGGTGGTGAAGGCGGCGGCCTCGAAGTCCACGCCGCTCGGCAGCCGGGCCGCGAGGTTGGTGGGCACGCAGACGATCTCCGCGTGGCTGGCCACGCCCTGACCTGCTGCCGCCACCTTGTCGCCGACCTTGAAGTAGTCGTTGCAGCCGGGGCCCACGGCGATGACCGTGCCGGCGGAGGAGTAGCCCAGCGCCTTCGGCTCCGAGAGCTTGAGCTGCACCTTCTGGTAGGCCGCCTTCACCCCATCCTTCTTGATGAGGTCGACGACCCGCTCCACCAGATCCGGCCGGTTGCGGGCGGTCTTCAGGTAGGAGTCGCGGGCGGCGGAGACGGTGTTGCGCTCGGTCCCGGGGGAGATGACCGAGCAGCGGTTGCGCACGAGCAGGCAGCCGGGCTTGACCGAGGGGCGGGGGAGGTCGACCACCTCGATGGTGCCCTCCTTGGAGTTCTGAAAGAGCTGCTTCATGGTCCTGCCTTAGGAAGAGAGGGAGCGGTACCAGGCGATGGTCTCGGCCATGGCCGCGTCGAAGTCTGCGTCCGCCGACCAGCCGAGCTCGGCGGCGGCGCGGGAAGGGTCGGAGACCATCAGGCGGATGTCGCCCGGGCGCTCTTCGAGGTGCTTCACCTGGGAGCGGGTCTCCATGGCCTCCAGCACGTACGCGGCGAGCTGGTTGACCGTGGTGGCGCGGCCGGAGCCGATGTTGTAGGCCCGGCCGGGGGCCTTCGGGGCGAGGCAGGCCTCGACGTTGGCGCGGGCCACGTCGGCCACCGACACGAAGTCGCGGCTCTGCTCGCCGTCGCCGAAGATGGTCAGGGCCTCATCGCGCAGCGCGAACTCCACGAAGCGGGGGATCACCGCCGCGTAGGGGCCGCGCGGATCCTGGCGGGAGCCGAACACGTTGAAGTAGCGCATGCCCACGCACTCGAGGCCGAGGGTGTGGGTGAACGTGGCGGCGTACAGCTCGTCGGCGGCCTTGGAGGCGGCGTAGGGGCTCTCGGGGCGGGCCGGCCACTCCTCGGCGCGGGGCGTCTCGCCGCCCCGGGAGCCGTAGATGGCGCAGCTCGACGCGTAGACCACCCGCTTCACGCCCGCGCGGCGGGCCTCGTCGAAGATGGTGACGGTGCCGTTGACGTTGACGTGATCGAAGCCGACGGGGTCGGCGCAGCTCGCGGGCACCCCGGGCATCGCCGCGAGGTGGATGACGTGGCTGCAGCCGGCGACCGCGCGGGCGACCGCCGCGGCGTCGGTGATGGAGCCCTCGATGAACTCGGCGTCGAGGCCGTCGAGGTTTGCGAGGGCGCCGGTCGACAGGTCGTCGAGCACCCGGACGGGGACCCCACGGCTGTTCAGCTCGGCGACAGTGTGGGAGCCGATGAAGCCGGCCCCTCCGGTGACGAGTACGCGCTCCATCAGTCCTGACTCCAGTGTGTGAGATCGCGGCCCAGCAGCTCGCTCAGCGCCTCTACCTCGCCGGCCAGCTCGCTCTTGAGCTGGCTGCGGAGGGCGGGGTCCATGGGCGTCCGCTTCTGGTAGGAAATGTTCATTCGACTCAGCGCGCCTCGCACGACCTTTCGGGGTGCATCAGGTACGAGATCCTTGAGGCGCCCGGGGATCAACGCCTGGGCTTTTCTCAGTCGGGGACTCCGCACCACCTGGTTGGCGTTGACCACCTCCAGGTTCGCCTGGAAGTCGGCGTCGACCCCCAGGAAGCTGAGAAGATTTCGATAGACGCCCAGCGTGTCCGCCCGGAAGTCATCGAAGAGGATGACGTGCACCTGCTCGCGGCCGAACACCTCGAAGAACCGGGCGACCTGCTCCGAGTAGTGAACGATCGCCCGGTAGCGGAGCCCGTCGGCGAAGGTGCAGACCTTCGGCACCCGGCGCCCCTCCGCCCGGTCGGGCTCGGCGGCCAGCGCCTCGGCGAAGTCGTAGATGTCCTCGTCGCCCATGCCGTTGACGATGGCCTGGCTGTGCTGGGAGTACATCACCTCCACCGGATCCCGCAGCATCATCACGATCCGCGCGTCGGGATCGAAGTCCTTGATCTCCTGGGCGGCGGTCTTCGACCAGAGGTACCAGACGCTGGCCTCGCCGGCGCGGGCGCAGTCCGCGCCCCCCTCGAAGCGCGCGAGGTATTCGTCGAGGGAGTCCCGGTGACGGTTCATCACCAGATCCCGGCCGAAGTAGTGCAGCTCCTTGGCGTCGGGCACGAAGACGTCGGGGTGCTGCTTCAGGTAGGCGTCCATGGCGGTAGTGCCGCACTTGGGCGCGCCGACAATGAAGAAATCCGGCCTCCGAGCCACCGCCATCCTGCCTCCCTTTGAGGTGGAAGGCCTATCCGGACCGAACGGAAACCACAAACCCCGGGAGTCGCTCCTTAGCGGACGGAGGCGGCTCCCGGGGCGGTGCGGGTGTCCCCATCAGCTGTGCGGGCCGGGGGACGTTGGGCTAACGCGGTACTACGTGGCTCATCGTCACGGTATCGGGCATGTTGAGGCCCCCGGAGCTTCGTTACCTCAATGATTCTGATCCTCTCCATGCTCGCAGGCGGCTGCGCCTGGATCTCTGAAGACGAGTGGCAGGCCCGCACCAGCATCTACAGCGAGGACTGCGAAGAGATCGTCTGGTGGCTCGACGGCGACGGCGACGGCTTCGGCGGCGGCAGCGGCGTGCTGCGCTGCGAGGCGCCCGCTGGCCACACCCAGTCCTACGGCGACTGCGACGACTCGGACCCCACCAGCTTCCCCGGCGGGGTCGAGCTCTGTGACGGCCGCAACAACGACTGCGACGCCAGCGTCGACGAGGACGCCCCGGACAGCCAGCTCTGGTTCCGGGACAGTGACGGGGACGGCTTCGGCACCTCGCGCTTCTCGGAGTTCACCTGTCAGCAGCCGGAGGGGTACGTCGCCCGCGCGCAGGACTGCGACGACAGCGAAGCCCGGGTGAACCCCGAGGCCCTTGAGGTCTGCGACGGCCTGGACAACGACTGCGACGACGTGATCGACGTGGGCGCCCTCGACGCCGAGGCGTGGTTCGATGACGGCGACGGCGACGGCTACGGCGACGAGGAGTCCCTGGCCTTCGGCTGCGAGCCGCCGCCCGGGTCCGTGACCGGCGCCGGCGACTGCGACGACGCCAACTCCGGCATCAACCCGGACGCGGAGGAGATCTGCGCCGACGGCATCGACAACGACTGCGACGGCGGGGTGGGCGCGGGCTGCGCCACCGCCGGCGTCCACGACCTCCCGCTGAGCGGCGGCCTGACGACCGGCCACGCGGGCGCCCAGGCCGGCGCGGCGGTCGCCGGGGTAGGGGACTTCGACGGCGACGGCCTCTCCGACCTGCTGGTGGGCCTCCCGGGGAGCGGCGTGGGCGACGGCGCGGCGGCGCTGGTCTCCGGGCTGAGCGGCAGCCTGGATGAGGTGATCACGGTGTTCACCGGCGTCGACGGCGCGCTCGCGGGGGCGGCCGTCGCCGGGGCGTCGGATCTGGATCGCGACGGCTACGGTGACTTCGTGATCGGCGGGCCCGAGGGCGCCGGGTACGCCTGGGTCATCTACGGCGGCGAGGAGCCCCTCCCCGGCGAGGTCGATCTCGCTGACGCGGACGCGGTGATCGAGGGGTACGGCGATCGGTTCGGCGGCTCGGTCAGCGGCACCAACTACGTCGACGAGGATCTCTTCCCCGAGCTGTTCGTGGGGGCGAGCCAGTACGAGGACGGCGCGGGCGCGGCCTTCCTGTTCCCCGGGCCGGTGGAGGGTGCGCTGGACCCGGAGGCGGACGCCGGCGCGATCCTGGTCGGCCCCGAGGCCGACGCCAGGGCGGGGCACAGCGTCGCCGGCACTGGGGACGTGGACGGCGATGGGGTCGGCGACCTGCTGGTCGGAGCGCCGGGCTCGCAGGGTGACGCGGGCGTCGCCTGGGTGGTGTTCGGGCCCGTCTCGGGCACGCTGAACCTGGCGGATGTCGGGGTTCCGCTGAGCGGTGAGGCCGGCAAGGGTATCGTGGGCAACCAGGTGGGCCCCGCCGGCGACACGGACAACGACGGGTACGCGGACGTCATGGTGAGCGCGCCGCGGGTCGGGTTCGGGGAGGCGTACCTCTTCCTGGGGCCGGTCGACGCGGCCCGGGTGATGTCCGAGGCGGACGCCATCCTCCAGACACCCACCGAGCGCGTCGATCAGCTGACGCTCTCCTCCCTCGACTTCGACGGCGACGGGGCCTGGGACGTGTTCCTGGGTGACCCCGGCGCCGGGGTGGATGAGCGCGGCGCGATCTATGGCGTGTACGGTCCGTTCAGCGGTGTGATCCCGATGGACGAAGCGGACGTGCGCTGGGAGGGGGCGTCGGCCTACGATCGCGCCGGCGCCGCGCTCGGGCGGGTCGGAGACGCCGACGGTGACAGCTTCAGTGAGCTGCTGGTCGGCGCCCCCGGCGTCGCCGGTGAGCGCGGCGGGGTGTGGCTGCTGGAGGTGTCCGGGCTCTGATTGAGGCCGGCGCTACTCCTCGAACTGAACAGCGCCGAGGCCCGCGCCTGAGCCGACGGCGAAGCTGACTATCTCCACGACGCCCATGCCCGCCAGCGCGGCGGCGCCGTCCTGGCCGGTGAGCACGAGCCAGCCGCCCGCGTCCAGCGCCTCTTGGAGCGCCGTCCCGGAGACGTGCTCTTCGTCGATGAGCCCATCGGCCAGGGTGATCGGCTCACCGCGGAAGTCGCAGTCGCCCCGGCAGTCGTTGTCCTGGGCCGCGTCGTAGTTCAGGGTCTTCATGCCCAGGAACGGGCTGGTGGAGACGCCGGTGCCGTCGAAGGTCAGCACCTGCAGCCGGAGGCCCAGCGGGCTGGTGGTGATGCCGCTGCCACCGAAGGTCAGCAGCCGCAGCCCCAGCGGGCTGGTGGTGATGCCGCTGCCGTCCATGTCCTTGACGCCGCCGTTCTCGCCGAGCACCGGCGGGGTGATCAGCAGGCCCATGGGGCTGGTGGTGACGCCGGTGCCGCTGCTCAGGACCACATAGGCCTCGGCCGCGATGGCGAGATCATCGATGGGGCCGGCGTTCCAGTGGATCCCCAGCGCCACGCCATCCAGCGCGGGCTCCGACAGCATGCCGTTGGCCAGATCTTCCAGCTCGTCGTTCGCGAAGAGCAGCCGCCCCGGTCGCCAGGAGTAGTCGCTTCGGGTGACCCCATCGACGGTGACCTGCCAGGCCAGCGCCTGCGCGACGCCGGCGCTGGTGGCTGACACCGGCTCGCCAGACACGACACAGGAGCCCTGCTTCGCGTGGTAGCCCTTGCCGTCGTCGCTGTCGTCGCTGCTGTCATCGTCGCTGCTGTCGTCGCCGCTGCTCTCACCGGGTACGCAGTCGAAGTCCGAGTCGCTGGAGCCCCGGATGCGACCGTAGACCGTGACATCCTTGGCGAACTTCATGTCCTCATCGAGGGTGCTCAGCAGCGCTGACGGGGTGACGGTGCCGTCGCCGTTGTCCACCAGGAAGGGCATCACGCCGACGTGATAGGCCGCGTCGCTGAACCTGTCTGAGTCGTAGTAGTGACTCTCGAGCGCGTCCTCGATGTCCAGGGCGCCCGCGCCCACGTTGCCGAGGAAGGGGGGCGCGCCCTGGTGTGGGTAATTGTCCGAGCCGCGCTGGAGGTGCAGCCGGATCTCGTGCGGCTCGGTGCCGGCCTCCAGCATGTGAAGCACCGCGGCGCTGGTCACCGCGGCCGCCTGGCTGGTGCCGGCGTAGAGCCAGTATCCGACCTGGGTGGGATCCCCGAGGCTGATGGTCTCCGCCAACATCCCGTCCGGGTAGCCGTCTCGGTTCTTGTCCCTGTCCAGGCAGCCGCCGGGGGCGAGCAGATCGACCCGTCGTCCCAGGTTGCTGTAGGGGGCGGCGACCATGTCCTCGTCGTCACGGGAGGCCAGGCAGCCGCTGCCCACCGCGATCACCTGGGGGCTGGCCGCGGGCCAGCCGACGCTGTCCAGGCTGTCATTGCCGACGGCTCCGACCAGCACGACCCCGGCGCTGTGCGCGCGATCGATGGCCTCCTCCAGCGCCGGGCTGGGGGCGTAGCCTTCCCCGAAGGTCAGGCTCATGTTGATCACGTCCGCGTGGTTGTCCACCGCGTGATGGATGGCGTCGACCAGATCCAGCTCGACGCCCGAGTTCTGGTGGTCCAGCACCTTGAGCGGCATCAGGGCCGCGCCGGGGGCGCCGCCCTGCACTTCACCGTCACTGACGATGAGGGAGGCGATGTGGGTGCCGTGCTGATGGTCGTCGTTGGCGTGACTGTCGCCGTTGACGAAGTCCCAGGGCGTCACGATCTCTACGCTCGCGAGGGAGGGGGCCCGGACATAGGCGCCGCTCGCGTCCTGGTGATCCTCGTAGGCGACCCCGGAGTCCAGCACCGCGACCACGTAGTCGCTCAGATCGGCGCTGTAGATCTCGTCGAAGTCTCCGGCGTCCAGGTGCCACTGGTAGTCTCCGGCAGACCCGCCCGCGCCGTAGGTGATCCCCTGGGGACCGGCCGCGTGTACGTCCGCGTCCACCGCCAGCGTCTCCAGGAAGGCCTGCGCTGCCAGGCCCTCAGGCACGGAGAGCGCGCCATAGCCGGAGGCGCCGACGGGGCGGAGAACGTCCACGCCGTGCCGCGCCGCGAGTGACGCGAGGTCACCAGCGGGCTTGACCAGCACTTGATCCCGGCGCCAGGTGGGCGCACCCAGGACGGTGCGGTCTGTCTGCACAGGCGCCGCGGCGAGCAATGGATTGAATGTGTGTGTGACAGTCAGAGTCGCGACGTCAGCGGGCGACGGTACGTCGACCTCCAGCGTGGGAGCATCCTCAGACCAGTAAGACAAGAGCGCTGCGGCGAAGGCCCCCAGGAGGAGCCCGACCCGTCTCTGTTTCAAGTTCATTGCTCTTCTTCTTGCGCGCAGATTTCCGCGCAGACACCCAGTTCCCCACACCTGACAGTTCCCACAAGGGAACCCCCGCGTCAGGTGTTGGACCGTAGATCGGTTCGGAGGCCGTCGGGCATGAGGCCGCGCCTCAGGAGCCGCGCCTCAGAAGCCGAGCAAGCCGCTGTTGTCTGGCACCGCCTCTCCTCGGAGCGCCGCGAGCCTCTCCGCGAACGCGGCGACCATCATCGGCTCATTGCGCCCCGCCACGGGCAGCGGCAGGTGCGGGGCCATCTCCGGGGCGTCCGTCTCCAGCAGCAGCCGATCCATGGGAGCCGCCGCCGCGGCCAGCAGCGGTCGGCGCGCGCGGGCCCAGGTCAGCGCGCCGCCGAATCCGAAGTGCAGCCCCAGCGCCGCGTATCGGGGCACCAGCTCCGCGGAGCCTGAGTAGGCGTGCAGAACCCCAGCCAGCGGCCCGCGCCGCTCCAGCAGCGCCAGCAGCCGCCCATGCGCCTTCACGCAGTGCAGAATCACCGGCAGCTCCAGCCGCCGCGCGACCTCCAGGTGCGCCTCCAGGACCGCCTCCTGGCGCGCCATGGACACCCCGCGCTTCACCAGCGCGCCGTCCAGCCCGCACTCCCCGACCGCGGCCGCCCCTTCGGTGAGCAGCCGGGCCTCCAGCCCGGCGAGCCCCGCCGCGAGCTCAGCATCGGACAGCGCCGGCAGCGCGTGGGGGTGGATCCCCAGCGCCACGCGGATCATCGGCGGGAATTGATCCCGCGCGCTCAGCACGCGCGCCCAGGTGTCGGGGGCGACCCCGGGCACGAGGATGCCGGTCACGCCGGCTGTGCGCGCACGCTGAACAACGACCTCCCGATCGCCATCGAAGATCGGGAAGTCGAGGTGGCAGTGAGTGTCGACCAGCGCCGTCACTCAGGCCAGCTCTGTTTCAGCGCGGCTGCTCAGCGGCTGCGGGTGCGACCGCTGCTGCTGCTGCTGCTGGAGAGGGTGTCCTCGACCATGCCGTCGCCGCCCGCGGTGATGCGGAACTCAGCGCGACGGTTCTTGGCCCAGGCGCTCTCGCTGCCGCCGCGCTCAAGCGGCCGCTCCTCACCGTAGGAGACCACCGTGAGACGCGAGGGGCTCACGCCCTGGTTCACGAGGTACTCCTTGGCGGAGTAGGCTCGACGCTGCCCGAGGGCCATGTTGTACTCGGTGGTGCCACGCTCGTCGCAGTGACCCTGGACCTCGATCTTGAGATCGCCGTGTCCCTTCATGACCGACGAGTTGGAGCCGAGCGACGAGCGGCCGGAGCTGGTCAGGGACGAGGAGTCGAAGTCGTAGTAGACCCGCTCCAGGTTCGCTGAGACAGTCTGCGGGGGCTCATCGACCACCGGCGGAGCCGTCTCGGTGATTCTGGGGGGGGTCGTGGTGACGGGGGTGGTATCCCCCTTCTTCTTGCAGCCAGGGGCAAGGACGATCATCAGGGTCAGGAGCGCGGTGTTCATCGACGCTTCCTCCTTGGGGCGGGTTCCGCTCTTTGGGAAACTGAATAACTCACGCTGAGTATCGGGGTAGCGTCCCCACTACCACCGTTTTTGGAGAAACCTCCCTTGGAAATTCCCTTGGAGACGCCATCTCTGGCGATCTGGCCGGCCCTTATGGGCGGCACCGTCACGCCGCTGACAGGCGGCCTCATCAACCAGACGTTCCGGGTCGGCGATCCCCCCCGAGGCGTCTTGCAGAGGCTGCACCCGATCTTTCGCCCACCAGTGAACGCCGATATCGATGCGATCACCCGTCACCTCGCGGCGAAGGGAATGACGACCCCCTCCGTGCTCCCGACCGCAGACGGCGGGCTGTGGCATGTGGACAGTGAGGGGGGCTGCTGGCGCGCGCTGAGCTGGGTGGACGGGGTGACGCATCACAAGCTGAAGAGCCCGGCCCTGGCCGCCGCCGCGGGCCGCCTGGTGGGCCGCTGGCACCTCGCCACCGCCGACCTGACACACGACTTCGCCTTCTCCCGCCCGGGCGCCCACGACACCCCAGCACACATGCAGACCCTGCGCGACGCCCTCGACGCCCACCCCGGGCACCGCCTGCGCGATGACGTGGCCACACTGGCGGAGGGGATCCTGGGCGCCTGGGACCGATGGGACGGGCGCTTGGATCTGCCGCAGCGGGTGTGTCACGGCGATCTGAAGATCTCCAACCTGCTGTTCACGCCAGCAGGGGAGGGGATCTGCCTCGTGGATCTGGACACGATGGGGCTGCTCTCCCTGGACGTGGAGCTGGGAGATGCGTGGCGGAGCTGGTGCAACCCGGCGGCGGAGGACGCTGACGAGACCCGGTTTGATCTCACGCTGTTCGAGGCGTCGGCGCGGGCGTATCTGGAGACGGCGTCGCCGGACCTGGAGGTGCGGGAGGGGCTTGGGGCCGGGACTGAGCGGATCTGTCTGGAGCTGGCGGCGCGGTTCGCGGCTGATGCGCTGAATGAGAGCTACTTTGGCTGGAGCTCGGCGGTCGCGCCGGGGCGGGGGGAGCACAATTTGTTGAGGGCTCGAGGGCAGTTTGCGTTGGGTCGGTCTGTTTTTGGGCAGCGGGGGGCTGTTGAGGCGGTTCTCTTGGGTTGATGGTTTGTCGGGTTTGTCGGTTCGTCGGGGTCGTCGGGGTCGTCGGGGTCGTCGGGTCGGTTGTCGGTTCGGTTGTCGGTTCGGTGGGTACGGCTCGGTTTGACGAGGGTTTGTGGGACTTGCGAGAGCGGTTCTGGCAGTTGCGGGCTCGTAGTTTGAGCGTCTCGGCGAGGCGCCGTCGTTCTGCCTGTTGTGTTGTTGGACTTCCCGACCGTCTTGGGTGGCGCGGTGCCCCTGGGTAGATTCGACGTGTGCTCGCTGCGCTAACGAATCCCCGGACGATCCGTCAGCGTCAAGTCGACAAGGTCTGGTGGCCGGTGCCGTGCAGCTTGCG
>Ga0316204_10009180_pt1 | contig 13336 bp, 13 predicted proteins | sample 6monrhotite_MG_2_FD_205661 | JGI IMG/M metagenome (GOLD analysis project Ga0316204, IMG submission 205661) | Microbial mat bacterial communities from mineral coupon in-situ incubated in ocean water Damariscotta River, Maine, United States -... | ecosystem: Environmental > Aquatic > Marine >... | reverse complement strand
GCCTTGAGCATATAACAACAATAACCAGCTAGGATTTCTCTATGTTTGATAATGACGAAGAAGATGACTGGATTGAACCCGAAGAAATTATTTTAGGAAAAGACAACTCCTTATCGTCAAGTGTGACGCTTAGCGATCAGGATTTTCCTAAAACACTCTACATCCTGCCGCTTTCAGATCGGCCTTTTTTTCCCGCGCAAACACTGCCCATTTTAATGGCTGAAGATCCATGGGTGGATACCGTTAAAAGAATTGGTGAAACCAAGGCTCAGGTTGGCGGTGTGTTACTGGTACGGCGTGAAGATGAAGAAGATGCCACCACCGAGGATTATTGTCAGATTGGCAGCGTAATCCAACTACACCAACCCACTCGTGCTGATGGAAAACTGCAATTTATCGCCGAAGGTTTGCGCCGTTTTAAAGTAGTCAAATGGATCTCAACCGAGCCGCCTTACCTGGCCGAGGTTGAATATCCAAACGAAACTCAATCCAAGAATTCTGAGCAGACCAAGGCCTATGCTATGGCCATCATTAACACCTTAAAAGAGCTGGTACCTCTCAACCCACTCTACAGTGAAGAATTGAAATACTTCCTTGATCGTTTCGGCCCTAACGACCCATCGCCGCTAACTGATTTTGCTGCAGCCTTAACCACTGCTGACAAAGAAGAACTGCAAGACATTCTTGAAACCATCAATATCCACCGCCGCATGCAGAAGGTGCTGGTGCTGATCAAAAAAGAATTAGAGGTCGCCAAACTACAGGTCAAGATTCGTCACTCAGTTGAGCAAAAGATCAGCGAACATCAGCGCAAGTTCTTCCTCCGTGAACAACTCAAGGTGATCCAGAAGGAACTGGGCATCGCCAAGGATGACCGCCAGGCCGATATCGACAAGTTCAGTCAGCGCCTGGATGAACTTGTTGTCCCCGAGGACGTTATGGAGAGCATTGACGAAGAATTGGACAAGCTGCGCATTCTCGATGCCAGCTCTCCTGAATACGCAGTGACGCGCAATTATCTTGATTGGATAACCATGCTGCCCTGGGGTATCTATTCAAAAGACAAGTTTAACCTAAAGGAAGCACGTACCACTCTGGACAAGGACCATGACGGTCTGAACGATGTAAAAGACCGGATCATTGAATTTCTGGCGGTCGGTTCACTCAAGGGCGAGATTTCCGGCTCCATCATCCTGCTGGTCGGCCCGCCTGGGGTCGGCAAGACCTCGATCGGAAAATCCATTGCCCGTGCCCTGGGACGCGAATTCTACCGTTTCTCAGTCGGCGGCATGCGTGATGAAGCCGAGATCAAGGGTCATAGACGTACCTATATTGGTGCCATGCCTGGCAAGGTGGTGCAGGCACTCAAAGATGTCGGCAGTGCTAACCCCGTCATCATGCTTGATGAAATCGACAAGATGGGCAGCTCCTACCGCGGCGACCCGGCCTCGGCCATGCTGGAGGTGCTGGATCCTGAACAAAACTCAGAATTTCTTGATCACTATCTCGACGTCCGTCTCGATCTCACCAAGGTGCTATTCATCTGTACGGCCAACACCCTGGACACCATTCCCGGACCGCTGCTGGACCGCATGGAGATCATTCGTCTGGGTGGCTACATCACTGAGGAAAAGATTGAAATTGCAAAAAATCACCTATGGCCACGCCAACTAGAAAAAACTGGGCTGAAAAAGAGCCAGCTTAAGGTTACCGACTCGGCCCTGCGTCATGTCATCGAGGGTTATGCCCGCGAAGCCGGTGTCCGAAACCTGAACAAACAACTGGGACGAATGGTACGCAAGGCAGTGGTCGGCTTCGTCAACAAACCACGCACCAAGAAACAAAAGAACATCACCATTAAGGATGTTGAAGAGTACCTAGGCCAACCATTCTTCCGTAAAGAAAAATTGCCCAGCGGTGTCGGCATCGTCAACGGTCTGGCCTGGACCTCAATGGGTGGTGTGACACTGACTATCGAAGCATCACATATACACAATCTGAATCGTGGTTTTAAACTGACCGGGCAATTGGGTGATGTAATGAAGGAATCGGCCGAGATTGCCTACAGCTACATCCTCGCCAACATCAAAGACTTCGGTGGTGACCCTAGCTTTTTCGACAAGGCTTTCCTGCATTTGCATGTACCTGAAGGCGCCACCCCCAAGGATGGCCCTAGTGCCGGTATTACCATGGCCACAGCACTGATCTCGCTGGCACGGAAAAAGAAACTCAGCCGTCCACTGGCCATGACTGGTGAACTAACCCTCACCGGCCAGGTGCTGCCAGTCGGCGGCATCCGTGAAAAAGTGATCGCAGCACGGCGTAATCGCATCATGGAATTAATCCTGCCAGAAGCCAATCGTAAGGACTTTGAGGAACTGCCTCAGCACATACAGGAAGGCATGACAGTGCATTTCGCCAGACACTACAAAGATGTTGCTGAAGTAATCTTCGCCACCAATCACTAACATGCAGCAACAAAACAAACAGAGCGGCCTACTTGGGCCGCTACTGTTCACCCTATGTTTGGTTCTAGCGGTCATCTGGCTAAGCAGTGGCTCATCTAATCAGGCCCGTCAACTCAACTGGAGCAACGGTTGGAAAGCGGTTGCACCGTTGCAACTGGCCCGCCGTGCCCCGGCTGCGGCCACATACAACGGTTTCATCTATGTGATAGGCGGCATTGATACCAACGACCGTTACGTCCAGCCGGTGGAATACGCCCCTATTCTCGAAGATGGTTCACTAGGCGAATGGAAACAAACCAGCCAAATCATCGAGGGACGTTTCTACAATGCCGCCATCGCGCATAATGGTTTTATCTACACATTGGGTGGAGGCAGTGGCGACACCGGCAAACTAAATTATCCGATTACCTCGGTAGAACGCGCCCGGATTAACCCTGATGGCTCACTTGGGCCATGGCAGACCATCAGCCACACGCTAAGCCCACGTCGTGGCCTGAAAACCGTTGTTCATGACAACACCATCTACGCCATTGGCGGCTATGATGGCCGCTTTCTCAAATCCGTAGAACGTACTACGATTCAGGCCAATGGCTCTCTCAGTCCCTGGCAAATGGAGCAACACGAATCGATCATCGATCGCTATATCCACTCCGCCGCCATCGCCGGGGATAATATCTACCTGCTCGGCGGCCACATGAGAAACCAGAATCAGGCCAGCTACAGCGACGTTGAATCCAGCAAGGTCATGGCCAATAAACAACTCAGCCCCTGGCAGATAGCAAATCATGGACTGCAAACACCCCGCTTGGTGGCTGAATCATTCACCCTGGGCCAATATCTCTATATTGCAGGCGGGCACACTGGTAATCAGCGCCTCAACAGCGTTGAGGTCGCCAAAATAGGCAATGATGGTCAACTGCAAGACTGGCGTTATACCTCTCCCCTGCCCGTAGCCCGTAGCGCCTATGCCGCGACCACCTACAAAAATTTTGTCTACCTGATTGGTGGTGGCGGTGATGGCCAACCCTTGAGCAGTGTTGGCATGGCCAGCGCCAATTTACGAGGCCAACTTGGTTATCAACAGTAGAGCAACACCATACCTATGTCAGACTCAAGGATTGAGTCTGACAATGCATCGCTTTATGCTAAACCTATGAACGTTAATAACCTCACTCACGAGCAGCTGGACTACTGGGTCGCCAGGGCAAAAAACATTGCCCTTAGCCCTCAACCTGGCGGCAACGGATATCTGTATTCACCCCACCCGGATATGGCGGCACGACGTTGGGCGCCAAGCCGCTACTGGTCGCAAGGCGGCCCCATTATTGAAGAAACCCACATAGACCTTATCTGGGACTGGGAAACAGCCAGCCAATGGTCAGCATCGCTTGAACCCGACATCAACACGCAGGGTAAAACCGCTCTGGAGGCTGCCATGAAGGCCTTCATCATCTCGCAATTGGGCGAGGATGTCGGCTAGTGGATCTTCCTGCTGCCAAGCTGATTTATAGCCGCCAAACAGATTTTCAGACCATCGAAGTCAGCCAAAATGCTGAATTTCGCCTTTTACGCACTGACAAAATTGCAGTACAAAGTGCACTACTGCGCAAAAAACCTGAACAACTGGTACTGCCCTACATGCAGGCTATGATGGCAGCCTTTTTATTCCAGCCGTCGCCCCGGCAGATTATATTATTTGGCCTGGGTGGTGGTGACATGGTGCGTCAGCTGCATTTCCAATTACCCGATTCACAAATCACGGCAGTGGAAATTGACCCTGCCATCGTCGACGTTAGTCGTGGGTATTTTGAACTGCCTGAGTCAGACAAGGTAACCGTCCAGATCGATGATGCTGCACACTTCCTGCATCAAGATAATCAACATTACGAGATGATGTTAATTGATATCTATGGCGGAAAGGAAATGCCCTCCCTGTTACAAACCCCTGACTTCTACCAACACTGCCACCAACAGCTAAAAGACAATGGCGTGCTGGTGCTGAACCTACTCACCAATGATGCCGACAAATTCAGGGAGATTCTGTGGCTAATTCGACAACGATTTAATCACTCGACACTATGCCTGACCGTCCCCGGACACATCAACATCATCGTCTTTGCGTTCAAAAAAAGGCCAACTGAACTCAACCAGCCCGTCCTATTACACAAAGCAGAACAGTTAAAACAGAAATTTGGACTGGAATTTGAGGAATGGGCAACGCAACTATTCTCCACCAACCCAACGGAAGATGGAGAACTAATTTTCTAAGAAATTGACCATTTAGGCAGTTTCGTTAAAATTGCGGCCAAGATGGGCAGGTAACTTATCACTGGGAACTTCTGGACTATCATGAACGACACTGTTAAGCAGCTCGTTGACTGATGCCACAGTGACATCCTCTACTTTTTTCTGAATCGTATTCGTTACCGGATTAGCACTAAGCTTATTAGCCTGAGTGGCTGCATTCATTACACCACTGATATCCATACTAAAACTCCTAAGTTTGGATCCAACTTCCGGTGTGGGATCAAATAAAAACAGTTTCCAATCAGGTTATCGGCAATAAAAGCGCCTGACTTTAGCGTTTGTTAATATCTAGCTAAAAGGCAGCCACAAATTTATCTGTGCGCCACCCAGCTTAGCACGTGAAATCCTTAATTTTCCGCTATAGAGTTCAACGATACCCTGCACCATGGCCAGACCCAACCCGTGACCACTGATTTGACTATCCAGCCGTCCACCGCGAGCCAGAACCGTATCCAGATCCTTTGAATTGATTCCCGGACCATCATCGGCGATTTCTATAATCAGCCCCGTTTCAGTCGATGCATCTAGCGAATCACCTCGAACCTTAAGCTCAACCTGCCGTTCCGCCCACTTATAAGCGTTATCCAATAAATTTCCTAGCAGCTCCATCACATCACCTTCCTGGCAACGAAATGCCAACCCAGCCTCCACTTCCGCCCGACAGACAATCCCTTTATCAGCATAAACCTTGTTCAAGGCCTTAATGATCTTTTGGATAATGACTGTCAAATCAACGGGCGCCATCAGCGCCGTCCGCCCCGACGTGGCAGCCCGCTGCAACTGGTACTGAACGATCTGATCCATTCGCTCGACCTGTTCTTCAATGCTGGACTGTAAACTCTTAGCCGATGGCTGACCAACCTCTACCGCACCGCGCAACACCGACAGCGGTGTTTTAAGGCTGTGGGCAAGATCACCCAGACTGGCCTGATAACGTTCTTCCTGCTCGGCACTGGTTCGGATCAAAGCATTCAAATTTTCTGTCAAACCTCTCAGCTCTTTAGGATAGTTACCTTGCAGACGCATCTGCCTGCCGTTCTCAATATCCTGTAAATCCTCAGCCACTTTTCTCAAGGGTGCCAGCCCCCAACGTAGAATCAAGGTCAACATCACCAGCAACACCAAAGTCACGCCGGCCAACCAACCCCATAGACTCTGCTGAAACTCAAGTTGCTGCTGGTTAAAACGCTCCAGACTCTCCGCCACTACAAAGGTATAACCTTCCTTGAACTGCTGCTCATCCCCCCAGGTCATGCCCAGGCTATAGACCAGCACTGGCTCGGCAATTGAGGTGGTTAAATATTGATAACGCGAGACCCCTCGCTCAAGCCCTTTAAACACGGGAATAGTCATGCCTTTCATTGATGGCGACGACCAGACCACAGAGCCATTGTTGGCAATGATCTTGGCATACAGACCTGATTGCTCAGTAAAGAAGCGCGCTTCAGGCAAGGCATAAACAAGCCGAATCCCACCAGCCTCATCGATCTCTGCAGAGGCAATCAAAGCATTCAGCTGCACCGGCAGACGCTCTTTGAATGATTCCTCTGAATTAGCGTAGAAAGACCTTTCAAGCGTCAATCCGGTAAGCCCAAGAAAACCAAACAGCACAATACTGGCGGCAATCAACATACGGTTGTTGATGGAAAGCGTCATTCACCATCCTGTCGCAGTGAAAAACGATAACCCCGACCACGCAAGGTCTCAATCGGCTGCAAGCTATTATCCGGATCCAGCTTGCGTCGCAAGCGGCCAACAAACACCTCAATCACATTGCTGTCACGTTCAAAGTCCTGGTCATAGATGTGGTCGGTCAGGTCAGTTTTAGAGATCACCTTGCCAGCATTCATCATTAAATATTCGAGCACCTTGTACTCATAGGCAGTCAATTCCAAGATTACACCATCCAAGAGCACCTGCTGTGCCGAGGTGTTCAGACTAATCGGCCCAAACACAATCTCGGCACGAGACAGACCAGCCGCACGGCGCAATAGCGCCTTGACCCGTGCCACCAGCTCTTCAATATGAAAGGGTTTGACCAAATAGTCATCGGCGCCAGCATCCAGACCATCAACCTTGTCCTGCCAACGACCACGGGCCGTCAACAACAACACGGGAAAGCTCTTGCCACTGCTACGCAACTGCTGCAGCAATTCGATGCCGGAAAGCTTGGGCAGACCAATGTCCACCACGGCGATGTCGACAGGGTATTCCCTGGCAAGATAGAGTCCCTCTTCGCCATCGGCAGCCACGTCCACCGCATAGCCTTCATCCTTGAAGCGCTGCTGTAGCTGCTGCCTCAACTCCGCTTCATCTTCAACAATCAAAACTCGCATAACTCTACCCGGCACTGAGTAAGAGATCCCAGAATAACCGAAACTGAAACAGCTGTGCAGCAAAGGCCGACAATAAAAAACCCCGGGCTATCGAAGCGAACTTCGAAACGACCCGGGGTTTTAAAAGAACTTCAGTTTTTAGATATTACTCTTACAGACCCATAATGAAGTCAGCCAGTTTCTCGATATTCGCATCAGAAACACGCGGTGAGTAAGGAGGCATTGGCACGCCACCAGTCACTGAAGTCCAGTTACCTCTACTACCCTTCTTGATAGAGCTAACGATACGGGCGCGGTCTTTAACCTGAGCTGCAACATCTTTCCATGCCGGGCCTACAACCTTAGCCTCAACGCTGTGACAAGCCAGACAACCACTCTTCTTGGCCAGATCAAGATCGGCCATAGCAGGTGCGGCAACAAAGGCCGAAGCCAGTACTGCAGAAGCGATAATACGTTTCATAATATTTCTCCTCAAAAAAGTTAATTCCCCGCCCTCATCCATACGAATCGGGCAAAACCCACCAGGGTTATACAGATATTAGCTGAACCAAGCTGAACAACCGCTGAATGGAAAAAGAACTAAAAAATCAGAATAAAATGCTGCGGCAGTAGGAAAACCACTGCCACAGCAATTACTTAACTAGGCAGAGCGACGCAACGCCTCAATCCGCTCCTCTAATGGAGGATGGCTCATGAACAATTTTTTGATGCCACTACCAATCCCACCGGCAATACCAAAGGCAGCCAGCTGGTCTGGCAAATCGGCCGGAGCCGTTCCCTGCTTAAGGCGCTCCAATGCAGCGATCATCTTTTGACGTCCAGCCAGGCTGGCGCCGCCTTCATCGGCACGAAATTCACGCTGACGGCTAAACCACATCACAATCGTCGAGGCCAAAATGCCCAGCACGATCTCAGCGACAATGGTGGTAATCCAAAAGGCCGGGCCGTGACCACGCTCGTTCTTAAACACCACACGGTCAACCGTATGGCCAATTACACGAGAAAGAAACATAACAAAGGTATTCACCACGCCCTGGATCAGCGCCAGGGTGACCATGTCACCGTTGGCCACGTGAGCAATTTCATGCCCCAGCACGGCCTCGACCTCATCCTTGTCCATGCTATGTAACAGGCCGCTGCTGACCGCCACCAGCGCCTTATTGCGATTCATTCCGGTAGCAAAGGCATTGGGCGCCTGTGAGGGAAAAATCGCCACCTCGGGCATGCCGATACCGGCCTGTTCGGCCTGACGCGTAACTGTCGCCACCAGCCAGCGTTCAGTCTCATTAGCTGGCTGCTCAATCACCTTGGCACCTGTGCTGCGTTTGGCCATCCATTTGGAGATTGCCAGCGAAATAAAGGAACCACCAAAACCGAATACCGCTGCAAAGAGCAGCAACGAATTCAGATTCAGATCAACGCCCTGCGCATCAAGAAAGCCTTCAAAACCAAACAGGCGTAGCGTAATGCTCAGCACCACAATAATCGCCAGGTTAGTGGCCAAAAACAGAAATATACGTTTCATCTATCCTCCAAATAAAATTCACCTAACCGTCTAATGCGGCGTTGGCTTTTATGATGGGGCCAAACCATAAAAGTTCAAGCTAAAAACCACAAGTGCCACCGCAACAATCCTACAGACCGAAACCAGGCAACCAATGGACCCAGAGGGAATTATTGGCTGAAAGTGACTTCTCTACCGAATCGGCAAAAAAACGTTTTTGCCCAATAAACGATACGGCAACCTTACCTAATAAAGAGCGCCAATCGCCAGATGACGAGGGTTCATCCTTTCTACCTTTTTGTTCTACTTAGTTTGTAAAACATTAAAAACTTTTTTATTTGCGGCTAAAGAAGTCCGTCGTATACCCGGCTATTATGGCAGGTTACTAAACACCGAAAATTACCATCTATTTTAAAAGAGATAAGCAGGCCAAATCAGCCCACCAACCATCACATCAAAACGGATAGCAGTTATGGCCAACATCTTAAATTCCATGAAAATCGGTCAACGGGTAGCACTGGGATTTGCTTTTGTCCTGATACTCACCGTCGCCATCATTACCCCCACCATTCTGATGCAGATGGAGGCCAGCATAGAAAACGCTGAATTACGCGAACTGGAAGAGGCCTACCGCAACATCACCACCGCTATCGAAGATGAAGGACGCATGGCCACCGCCTTGAGTGCCTTTGTCGCCAAGATGCCTGATGTGCAACAGGCTTCTTGGCGAGCGCAATCGTGACGAACTAGCCCGCATCACCGTACCGACCTTTGAAGTAATGAAGAAAGAATACAATGTCCGTCAGTTTCACTTACCACCCGCCACTTCGTTCCTGCGAGTTCATAAACCACAGAAATTCGGTGACGACCTCTCCTCTTTTCGCAAGACCGTGGTAGAAACCAACGCCAAACGCGAAGCCATCAGCGGCATAGAAAGAGGCGTTGCTGGTCTGGGGGTACGCGGCATCGTACCGGTCTATCATCAGCAACAGCACATCGGCTCGGTTGAATTTGGCCTCTCTTTCGGCCAGGCATTTTTCGACCACATCAAGTAAAAAAATGGCATTGACGTTGGCCTGCACCTGGAAGACACCATGACTTCAAAACCTTGCCTCAACCTTTGGTGACCAAACACTCAAGCACTGTTAACAACAGAACTCCTGAGTGCAGGTTACAAGGGCGACAGCAAGGTTAGCAAGGATGAACTGAATGGCGAACCTATATCAGTCCTGGCCAAGGCTGTGAATGACTTCTCTGGCAATCCCATCGGTGTGATGGAGATGGCGATAGACCGCTCTCACTACGTGAAACAGTTGGCTGACGCCAGAAATACCGCTGTCATCATCGGTATCATCGCCTTGGTGGTGGGCATGGGCATCGCCTGGCTGATCACCTACAGCATTGTCTGTCCATTGAAAAAAGCCGTTAGTGCCATGTCTAATATTGCCGAGGGTGAAGGCGACCTGACTCAGAGATTGGACATCCCGGGCAAGCATGAGATCGCTGACCTGGCCCATGCATTCAATAAGTTTGCCGAAAAGGTTCGCCACATTGTTGCTGATGTCTCGACCTCAACTGATCAGCTCAGCAACGCAGCCAGCGAGATGGTGGGGGTAACCACCGAGTCCAGCGATAACGTGACACGACAGCGCAGCGAGATCGACCAGCTGGCCACTGCTATGAATCAAATGGCCGCCACGGTTCAGGAAGTTGCCCGCAATACCGCCGAGGCTGCCAATAGCGCCCAAGCCGCCGACTCCGAAGCCAATGCCGGTCGTCAGGTAGTGGCCAACACCGTTACCTCCATTAACGCCCTGGCCGGCGAAGTAGAAAACGCTGCCGCCGTGATTCAACGCCTTGAACAGGCCAGTGAAAACATCGGCAGCGTGTTGGATGTGATCCGTGATATTGCCGAACAGACCAACCTGCTGGCACTCAACGCCGCCATAGAGGCCGCACGGGCCGGCGAACAGGGTCGCGGCTTTGCTGTGGGCGAACTCTGGCCTCAAGAACCCAGAAGTCCACCGAAGAAATTCAGACCATGATCGAACAACTGCAGGCCGATGCCCGCAATACGGTATCGGTGATGGAGCAAGGCAAGACGCAGGCATCACAAAGTGTCGACCAGGCCGGTACCTCACTCAACCAGATCACACAAATGGTTGAAGGCATCACTGATATGAATACTCAAATAGCCAGCGCCGCCGAAGAGCAATCGGCCGTCTCGGATGAGATCAACAGGAACATCATCACCATCAATAAGATGGCCGAACACACCGCCTCCGGTGCCAACCAGGCTGCCGCCTCTGGTGAACATATGCAACAGCTGGCCTCTGACTTACGCGGCATGGTTAATCAGTTCAAGGTTTAAACCTTATCTTAGCCACAAAAAAACCACGACCGGAAACGATCGTGGCATTTTTATTTCTGATACCTGAATAATCTTCAGACTGGCAGACTAATCACCAATCGAACTTCGATCCACCCGCTGAAAACCACGCGGCAGCTTATTACCCCGGCGGCCACGCTCACCGTGATAATGCTCCAGATCTGTCGCCTTGAAGGTGGTATGGCGCTGACCGCAATACAATGTCAGCTTCTCGCCTGCTGGAACACTGTTAATAGTCACCACATATTCCTCACGACTAGCGACCCGAGCCGAGGGAATAGAGACAATTTTGTTGCCCTTGCCCTTGCTCAACTCAGGTAGCTCGGCCAGCGGAAAGACCAGCATGCGCCCTTCAGTAGTGATCGTTGCCACACTGTCACTGCTGACATCCGTGATTGGCACGGGCGACATCACCCGCGCCCCCTTGGGTACATTCAGGATTGCTTTGCCGTTTTTGTTCTTGGTCATCAGATCACCGAGTTTGGCAACAAAGCCATAACCTGCATCCGAGGCCAGCAGATATCTATCACTCTCGGCGCCCATTATTACGGCGACAAAGGTAGCGCCCGCAGCCGGCTTCAGGCGTCCGGTCAGTGGCTCACCCTGGCCGCGCGCTGATGGCAAGGTATGGGCCGGCACCGCATAACAACGGCCGTTTGAATCGATGAATACCGCCAACTGATTACTGCGGCCACACGCGGCCGAGAGAAAACTGTCACCGGCCTTGTAGTTCATGGTTGAGGCATCGATCTCATGGCCCTTGGCAGAACGCACCCAGCCTTTTTCAGACAACACCACTGTCACCGGCTCAGCGGGAGTCAGGGCCGTCTCATCCATGGCCTCGGCGGCATCACGTACAACGATTGGCGAACGGCGGTCATCGCCAAATTTCTCGGCGTCAGCCAGCAGCTCATTGCGGATCAGTGTCTTCATACGTTGTTTGGAGTTTAGGGTTTTTTCCAGCATGTCGCGTTCTTTGGCCAACTCTTCCTGTTCAGCCCTGATCTTCATCTCTTCAAGGCGCGCCAATTGGCGCAACTTGGTATCGAGGATATAGTCAGTCTGTTCTTCGGTCAGATCAAAGCGTTGCATCAACACCTGTTTAGGCTTTTCCTCGGTACGAATGATGTGGATCACCTCATCCAGATTGAGATAGGCAATCAACATACCTTCTAACAAATGCAGACGACGATTAACCTTGTCGAGACGATGCTGCAGGCGACGGCGGACAGTCTCGGTACGGAACACCAGCCACTCTTTCAACATCATCAGCAGGCTCTTGACCTGCGGCTTGCCATCAATGCCGATGACATTGAAATTAACGCGGTAAGTGCGCTCCAGATCGGTGGACGCAAACAGATGCAACATCAATGCGTCAATATCGATACGGTTTGAACGTGGCGTGATCACCAGCCGGGTTGGATTTTCGTGATCAGATTCGTCACGCAGGTCTTCCACCATCGGCAGCTTCTTGGCATTCATCTGCGCGGCAATCTGTTCCAGCACCTTGGCGCCAGAGACCTGATGCGGCAGTGCCGTGATAATGACATCACCATCCTCACGCTCATACACGGCACGCATGCGAATACTGCCGTTGCCGGTCTGGTACATCTTTTCAATATCGGCACGCGGGGTGATGATCTCAGCCTCGGTAGGATAGTCCGGCCCCTGGACATGTTCACAGAGATGACTGATATCAGCCTTAGGCTCATCCAACAGCCGTATACAGGCGCTGACTACCTCACGCATATTGTGCGGAGGAATGTCGGTGGACATTCCAACAGCAATACCGGTAGTGCCGTTAAGCAGCACATTCGGCACACGGGCCGGCAACACGGAAGGCTCTTCCAGCGTGCCATCAAAATTAGGCGCCCAGTCCACTGTGCCCTGACCCACTTCGCTGAGCAGCAATTCCGAATAGGCCGCCAGGCGTGACTCGGTATAACGCATTGCGGCAAACGACTTAGGATCATCGGGCGCACCCCAGTTACCCTGGCCATCAACATAGGCATAGCGGGTCGAGAACGGTTGCGCCATCAACACCATCGCCTCGTAACAGGCTGAATCACCATGGGGGTGAAACTTACCCAGCACATCACCAACAGTACGGGCTGATTTCTTAAACTTAGCCGTAGCCGTCAGACCCAGCTCCGACATGGCATAGACGATACGCCGCTGTACCGGCTTCAGTCCGTCACCGACATGAGGCAAGGCCCGGTCAAGGATGACGTACATGGAATAATCGAGATAAGCCTTTTCAGTAAAGGTCTTGAGCGGTAGCTGCTCAATGCCCTGGTCCTGGCGTGGTGGTTCTGTATCACTCATTGATTGC
>Ga0316204_10009179_pt1 | contig 13336 bp, 11 predicted proteins | sample 6monrhotite_MG_2_FD_205661 | JGI IMG/M metagenome (GOLD analysis project Ga0316204, IMG submission 205661) | Microbial mat bacterial communities from mineral coupon in-situ incubated in ocean water Damariscotta River, Maine, United States -... | ecosystem: Environmental > Aquatic > Marine >... | reverse complement strand
AACGCCGAGAACCGAGAGATTTGAAACGCTCCGGGGACTTCTTGCGGGTCGTCATGACCGACCATTGTCACCCGACCCATGCCCTCGATCCCGCGACTTCGATGGCTGTCACCCGGACGGACACGTGGGTGCCGTCTTCCAGGGGGGCGGCTCTCTTCAGCGTCAGTTCTGCTCACCGCTCGAGGCGACGCAATCGCAGGCGCATCGTCTCCTCGCCTTCGCTCCCGGAGGACATCGCCACGCGATACGTCCCGGCGGTGAGCTGGAGTTCGTGCTCGACTCCGGCGGCGAAGGTGGTGCCGGGTCGTTGGGCGACCTCGTTCCAGACGTCGCCGTTTGAGGGGGGCTGGGGCAAGTCGGACAGCACGTCGGTATGGCACCCGAGGACGACCGCCTCGGCGCCGCCCTCGACCTCGAGTGCATAGGTGCCGGCCTCGAGGGTGACGGAGCGCCAGACGGCGGCGCCTTCGGTGGCCGAGAAGTGGGGGAACTCGTACTGGGTGGCCTGTTGCGAGGCACACGAGAAGGTCAGCGACTCCTGCCAGAGGCCATCGTCAATCCTGGGCAACTCTGGGTAGGGACAGGGATGCCGAGGGGGGTAGGCGGCGGGGGCTTCGCGCTCGTAGTCGTCGACGAGGACATGGAGCGGCTGGCCGAGGACAGACTCCACGTCTCCGTCCGCAACGGCGTCTTGGTAGGTGGTCCAGCCGTGGGTCTGCACGAGGTATCGGGCAAAGTGGCCGGCGGTGACGTAGTTGGCCAGCTCCGCTTGGTCGAGGTCGTCAGCCCTCATGGGGATGGTGCTCTTGCGGCTGGTATGGCCCGCGGCGAGTTCTGCGTATCCCTCGGAGAGGAAAACGCGGCCACCGAAGTCGAGAGCTGGGGAGGCGATTGCGTGGCCAACCTCGTGACGCACGCTCATCCACGCGCCGAAGATCTGGCCGTCTCCTCCGCAGGCGATCACGCCGTCGCCGCCGCAGATGTCGGTGACGTCGGAGAGCAAGAAGACTTGCAGTGGTTCGGGCTCTCGTAGTCCACAGAGAGATTCGAGTTCGTCGACATGCGCATCGAGGGCGGCAAGGTCGCCCGCGCAGGGGAGGTGTTCGTCATCGCCAACGGCGATGCGTGTTCGTTCGGTCTCGATGCTCAGCGGGGGCAGGTCTATGTCGTCGGCGCATCCTGGGGTGCAGGCGAGCGTGGCAACAACGGCCGCGCTAGCTCGCACCACCGGACCCACCACCACCAGGCCGACAGTCTCTCGTCTGAGCCGGGGTGCAATTGAACTGTGGCAACGCCTCCTGGACAGACGAGACGCACTCGACTCTGATCGGGGTTCCTTCACAAACGACGGCGATTCGCTCACATCCTCCGCACTGGATGTCGTTGCCATCATACGTGGGTTTGTCTTGGCCGCATCCGTTGCAACCGTACCCGATGGTCATCGCGGTGCCACAGGGGCCCGCGCTGTCGCTGTAGGCAGCCCGCCGCGGGCATGCGGCGTTTCCCTCAGTTGGCGCGAAGCGCTATTCGATTCGGCGGAGGTGGACCTCGACTGTCGTCTCCTCTTCGGAGCCCGAAGACACGGCGAGGCGATAGGTTCCGCGGCGAAGGGTGATCTGGTGGGAAGTGCCAGAAGGGAAACTCTGCCCGAGGCTGTCGTCGACTTCGACGGGGACGTCGGCGTCGAAGTCGGGCTCGGGGGACTCATCGCGTTCGTCCATCAGGCAGCCGAGGAGGATGACGCCTTCGCCGCCATCGCTCTGGAGTTCGTAGGTCCCAGCTTCGAGCTCTACCGAGCGAAGGATAGCGGCCCCGCGAGTGCGTGAGCTTCTGAGGTACTCGTATTGGGTGGCCTCGGGGCTCTCGCAGGAGAACGTGACGCGCTCCGACCAGCGGAGGTCGTTTTCCACGGCCAGCGGGGGATAGGGGCAAGGCGAGCGGGGAGGATAGGCGGCCGGCGAGTTGCTCTCGTACTCGTTGACGAGGGACTGGGCCGAGATGCGGAGCGTGTCCTCGACGCCGTTTTCGAGGACGGATCGATAGCGCTCCCATCCTTGGGTCTCGACGAGGTAGCGAGCAAGGTGGCCGGTTGTCACATAGTTGACGAGGGGGTGTTCATCGGAGAAGTGGTCAACGGTTAGAGATTCGAGCCGGCTTTTCTTCGAGATGCGGCCAGCGCTGACCTCTGCGAATCCCTCGGACCAGAACGTCGAGTCGAAGTCGATCTGGCCCATGTCTACCGCGTGGCCCAGTTCGTGGTGAATGGACTGCCAGGGGGTGAACACGGCATCGAGGTCGGGTCGATAGCAAGCGACGAATGCGTCGTCACAGTCGTTCTCGGTGCTGCCGAGGTGAACCTTGATCGGTTCGCTCCTTGTGAGGCCGGAGAGTTGCTCGACTTCGCCGAGGTGGGCGTCGAGTTCTGCCAAGTCTCCAGCGCACGGGGGGTGCTCGTCGAGGACGGCAAGCGAGACGCGCTCGGTGAAGACGTCGAGCGGCGGTCGTTGGAGTGGTTCGGCGGAGCAGCCCGCAAAGGCGCAGAGGGCAAGGACGGATCTAGCCGCCTGCTCCACCGGAACCTCCGCACGCCAGGTTTCCGCTGTCGTCGAGCTGCGCAGATTCTTCCTTCTTGCAGCTCGTGAGGGCCGCCGCCCCACTGAGCGCAATGGCTCCCAAGATGCGGATGAGCGTCCGTGTCTCCATCGGTGGACTCTACCTGCTGGTGTTTCGGTTGGGGGCGCACGGGTAGCCTGTCCAGAAGGCGACAGGGGGTTCGGTCACGCTGCTGGGCGGATGCGTGATTGCAGTTCCGTGAGCGGGGAGATGCGTGCGGCGCTCGAGTGGGTTGTTGAGGAGCGTGGCGTTGCGCGGCAGCGGTTCACGGTGGTGGTCTTTGTTGACGAGGCTGCCGCCCGGTTGTGGGGCGTCTGGAGTCCGGTCGGTCGGTCGGTCGGTCGGTCGGTCGGTCGGTCGGTCGGTCGCGAAGGTGGTGTGAAGGACGGGGGGTTGTGGGGGGCGGGGATATTTCCCGGCCTGATCTTGGAGGGCAGAGGTCGCGCGGCTTGCCTGCTGGCGCGGTGCCTCCCCGCCGCCTCCTGCGGGGTGTCGCCGGTGCCATTGTGGTGGGAGGGGGTTGTGGGAGGCTCGGGTCCTCGAAGTCGGCGTGGGCCCTCCGCTGGCGCGGCTTCGCGGGTGTGGGCTTCGGTGGGGAGGGGTCAGCGCCTCGTCACCCGCAGGGACATCTGGGTGTCGTCGTTGTGCTGGGACGACAGGGCGAGGCGGTAGCGGCCCTGGGTGAGCTGGAGCGTGTGGGGCGTGTCGGAGTCGAAGAAGGTGCCGAAGGCGGTTTGGCTGAGTTCGGCCTGGTTCATGACGTCGCCGTGGGAGAAGTCGGGGATGGGCTGGTCGGTGTCGTTCATCTGGCAGCCGACGATGCGGACGCCGTCACCGCCCTCGACGAGGACCTGGTAGTCGCCGGGCTCCTCGAGCTCGAGGATGCGGACAATGCCGGCGCCTGTGCCCTCGAACTGGGAGGCGTCGGGGCTTTGGCAGGAGAAGTTGTAGGTATCGGCCCAGGTGGTGTCGTCGAGCTTGGGGACGAGGGGGTCGGGGCAGGGGTCCCTGGGGGCGTAGGAGTGGGGGGCCTCGGCTTCGTACAGGGCGATGAGCTCCTCGAGGGAGAGGCCGGTGACGTCTTCAGGGGGGGTGCCGTCGATGAGCTGCTGGGCGGCTTGGTCTCCGAAGTCCTCGAAGAGGAAGCGGACGAAGTGGCCGGCGGTGGCGTAGTTGGGACGGTCGTCCGACTGGGCGGTGTCGACGGTGAGGGTATCGGTGGAATCGCGGTGGGTGCCGGCCTTGGTGAGGGCTTCGGCGGTGCCCTCTTCCCAGAAGTTGGAGGGGTAGCGGACGCGACCCTTGGTGATGGCGTGGACGAGCTCGTGGTCGATGGCGGGCCAGTATCCGACGACGATGTCGTCCTGGACGTGATAGCAACCGGTGAGGAGGTCGCCATCGCATGGGGGCCAGCCCTCGGTTCCGTAGATGTAGACGTCGATCGGCTCGGGCCGCTCCACACCTGCAAGGCGCTCGATGGCTTCGATGCGGGGGTCGAACCAGGCGAGGTCGGCGGCGCACAGGGGGTCGTCGAAGTCGGTTCCGATTCGGGCGCGCTGGGTCTGGTAGGTGATGGGCGGGAGGTCGAGGGGGTCTTGGCAGGCGGCGAGCGGGAGCGTGAGAGCCGTGGCGAGGAGGGCGGCTGCGTTACTGCGCTTTGGCATCGAGAGCATCGGGAGCTTTGGACTCGGGAGCGGGGGCGTTGCCTCCCGAGCCTCCGCCAGCCTGACCTCCGGATCCATTGCTGCATGGTAGCGGGGTTGGACCTTCGGGGCACAGGGCGAGGGCGTGTGCGTCATCGTTGGCGCAAATGACGTTGTTGCTGCTCGCGACTGGGCACGCGCAGGCGCGCTGTGGGCTGCATACCTGACACTGTGCCTCGATGTCGGAGGTGTTGCAGCAGTAGCAACGTAGCAACAGCCATCCAGCCGATGCTAGGCTGCCGCAGCGACCCAGAGTGACAAACATGGATCCCCTGAATCAGCTCGTTGACGAGCTCAGCCAGCACTGGACTAGCTTCGTAGTTGGCGAATACAGCGCGCCACCCTGCCCACCTTCCGCTCCGTTGGCCTCGCTCCTCCGGTCAGCGAACTACGCAGCCGCAATGCCCGAGGAGGGGCGATACCCGAAGTTCAATGTCGCGGCCTACAGGGCCGGAGACGACGTCCAACGTTTGTGGCGGTTCGAAGAACCCCGCGACTACAACGTCGCTGAGCTTCGCCGTCTTATTCCAGCGACGGACGCCCGAAAGTCCGCGGTGTGCGTCGAGTGGGACACTCAAGACGTACTTCGCATCGTCGGGATTCAGGACCTTGGGAGCACCTGGCAAAGGGCGAAGGAGGGACTTGCGTATCAGTACGACGCTCCGGAGGGATTCTTCGTCGAAATAGAGCGACCCAACCGGTTCGCAGTCTACCAGCGCCAATTCCGTGTAGCGACGTTCTCCGACGGGGCGTTCGAGGTGTTGAAGGAGCTATCGTTGCACACGTTTCTGCACGAAGCGGTGCGCGGGGGGCTCGGCGCCCTCGATAGCGGCATCACGCCGCCGGACGACGAACCTCTCCGTGAGTCCAGCCAGTTCGAGTTTCTAGCTCTCTGGAACTGCTTCGCCTCTATCGTGAACTTGATAGTAGCCCGTGGACACGGGGGGGCACTCATCATCCTGCCCAACCCGAGCGATGTCTCCACCCCGCTCCTGCGCCCCAAGTACTCGCTCCACGGGCGGCAGATGTCTGAAGCCTTTCTTGGGTTTATCAATGCGCGCCACCGCGTCGGAAACGAGTACTGGCGACGGGAAGCGGGTGAGGAGGTCGCTGATGAACGCCTCGCACGCCTCGAGTGGGGGCAGAAACACGCCTACGACAACTTAGTTGAGAGCACACGGATCGTCGCGCAATTTGCCCAATGCGACGGAGCGCTTGTGATGACTCGGAGCCTGGAGGTCCTCGGGTTCGGTACCGAGATTGCGGCCGAACTCCGACAAGGATGCGCTGTGAAGAACGTCGTTCACGAGATTCGCCGAGAGTACCGAACTTTGGACGTCGAGCAGTTTGGAATGAGGCACCGGTCGGCTATCAAACTTGCGAGTCATCTCAAAAACGCGGTTACTCTTATCGTCTCACAGGACGGACCGGTGTCTGCGGTTTGGGGGGATGGTTCAAGCGTCTTCGTCTACAAGGGCGTGCGGCTCGTGAACGCAAACGCCCCATGGGCGTAGACGAGTGTCTTCTGACGCCGCCACCTTTGTCCCACGCCTCGAGCGTGAGCCGTGATGGTTCTTCCACCCGATCACTACACCGCGGAGCGCCCGCTCGGTAGCGTTGTTGTCCAGCGGGACGGTGTTCAGGGCCGGCGAGGACTCACACTTCGCGTGCCACATCGCTGCGGAGTAGCCGCGAGGCGCGGGATCTCCGAAAGCGGAGCGCACTCTGGCCTACAAGACGCAGACGCCCAACCTGAAGCACCAGATCACTGGGCCGGCCGTGGACTGGGTGCTGGAGCCCCACCACGGGCTGGCACCGGGCCTACACGATTGCCAAGCTCGCCTTCTGGACGAATCTCCTCGTCGTGGTCTGGCACATGGGTCTAGCTCTGAAGGAACCCGTGGTTCCGGGCGCGGTGTTCTGCGAACCCTGGAGTTCGGCGCGTGAAGGAACTGAGTGATCCCTGCCAAGACGCTCGGCTCGCGCATCCACTTCGCTTCGGCCTTCTGCACGATGTACGATGGGGTGATGCCCCTCGTTCTTTCAATCGACATAGACTTCTTTGTCCAGAATACGGTCCACAGAGCAGGCCTGGGGCGAGGGACGAAGCGCCCCGAAAACGTCGAACATCTCTTGCACAATGACGTGGACCAAGTCTTGGAACGCTGCAGCCTTCGAGATGGAGAGAAAATCCCTGGCCGGCAGATGGAGCACCATGTGGACGCCTTCTACGACATTCGGGACATCGTGGAGTTGGCAGACGGGGCGAAGGTGGAACTCGTGAATCTTGATGCGCACTCCGACGTCGGATTCGGTGCCGAAGCGAGCGAGTATTTGATGACGGATCTCATGCAAAGGGAGATCGAAAACCGACGTGCTCCTACTGAGGGACCGAAGGGCCTGAATCTAGCGAACTGGATCTTGTTCTGCGTTGCGAACGAGTGGCTAAGCCTGGTCACGCACGTCAGGCGCCAAGAACCGAAGGTCGACCGACCGGGCTACTACTTTGGTCAGACTGAGCGGTACAATCTTCGTATTCCGAAGCTGACGTCCGAAGAACACGAGGCGCTTGGGGACGGCAGGCTGAACGTCAAGGAGATTCGGGAGAACGACCAGATTGGCGCTGAATGCCCGTTCGTCGTTGAGGCAGCCCTCGAGTTCAGCCTGGACCGCACTCCTGACTACCTTCTCGTGTGCCGGTCGCCTCAATACAGTCCGGAGTCGGCCGATGCCGAGTTCGACAAAGCCGTCAGTTTTATTGACGAGGTCACCCTCGGTCCTCGAAAGCCGTGAGAAGTCGCGTCCGGTGGCCGCCTGGGGTTTGCTGCTTGCGAGCGGTCCCCGACAGTTCCGCGCTAAGCGGGGCAGGTATGAGCGAACTGGCGTGGACAAGGCGCGCATCACTGAACCTCGGAGACCCCGACCCTTTGTCGGGCGCGTTAGCAACACGGGCCTGGATACAGGGCTCATGGTTGGTGGAGGTTTCTGGACGGGTGTCTGTGTGAACAGCAATGACCCGGCGGGCGGGCGGGCGGGCGGGCGGGCGGGCGGGCCGGGGAGCGGTGAGTGTCTGATCTATCGCTCGGCGGGGGCCGTCTTCTTCGCGGGCTTCTTCGCGGGCTTCTTCGCGGGCTTCTTCGCGGGCTTCGATTTCACGCGAGCGGTCGGCGCGGGGGGCAGCTTCAGCTGGCTGGCTTCGACGCGGTGGAATCTACGCTTGGGGTCGAGGACGAGGTCCCACAAGCCGAAGACGGAGGCGAGGACGTAGTCGAGCTCGAGGGTGTGGCGGGTGCGCTGGAGGGACTTGTCGGGGCGGCAGTCGGCGGCGAGCTTGGAGCCCTGCAGGGTGTGCATGACGCCTGGGGACCATCCGTCGCCTGTGTAGACGAGAACGCCTGGGATCCACATGGCTTCGAGGTCGCTGAGGGCGTACCAGATCTTCTCGTCGGTGGTGCCTCGGCTATCCTGGAGTTTGCATTCGATACCGAGAGCGACCTGGTCGGTGGGGCGCAGAGCCAGCACATCGACGCGGCGGTTCTTGCCGATGACGGTCTTGCCCATCGGGACCTCGGTGTAGACCTGCAGGCCGTGCGACTCGAAGTTGGTGAGAATGTACGACGCGATGCTGTCGCGGTATTCGTCCGCTGCGCCCATAGTTGTTCAAGGGTAGCGAGAGTTGCGGAGGTTGGGATCTGAACGGGAGATCGGGCTTACATGCACGGGCGTGTTCGGACTTTGGGGACTTGTGAGCGGCTCGCTGGCCGAAGGTTGTGGAGTGTCCGGGGAAGAGGACAGTTTTGTTGGGCTCGCGAGGGACAACTTCAATGAGCTGCGGCGTGCTCTGACCGAGTTCGATGTGTGGACGGACTCAATCGCCAACGCCGCCAGGCGGTTCGAGGAGTACAAGGAAGCTTCTCGAGCGCGTCGGGACCGAGACACCGACGCGAAACCGATCATCACGGCCGGCTACACTCGGCCCACGGAAGCGCTCCAGCGCACCATGAATGTGTCTTCTCGAGCCTCCGATAGCCGGGTGGCAACGTCGAACCCGCGTCGAGGAGGCCTGGGCGTCCGCCCCCAAGGCCGGCCTATCAGCCGCATCGGAAAACTGTTCGCCACCTGGCATAATGCGATGGTGCCGGCACGCATCCATGGGTCGCAATACCCGCTCCTCCGCATATTCTCGAATGAGTTCGCGTTCCGAATCCCGCCTTACCAGCGGCCCTACCGCTGGACCACCGAGCAGGCGGGCGAGCTTCTCGACGACCTGCTGGCCGTGGTCGGCGACAACCGTACCGAGGCTGTAGGGGATCTTGACCCCTACTTCTTAGGCAGCATCGTCCTAATCAAGGATGAAGATCGGGCAGAGGCGGAGGTCGTGGACGGGCAACAGCGCCTGACCACGCTCACGATCCTTCTGGCTGCCCTCCGAGCCCTGGGGTCCGAGAGCTTTGCGTCGGGGTTGGAGGAATTCCTCTACGAGCGTGGGAATCCCGTCGCGGGGACTGAGAACCGGTACCGCCTCACCGTCCGTTCGCGCGACGAGTCTTTTTTCAAGGGGCACGTCCAGGAAAGGGGCGCGCTCGACAAGCTCGTGGCGCTGGACCCTCACGTCTTGACCGATCCCAGGAAAGCCATGCGCGAGAACGCGAAGCTGTTCCTGGGTCGCCTCGGCGCCGTCGAGGAGGGGGTTCGAACGCGGCTCTCTCAGTTCATGGTGCAACGGTGTTTCCTCGTAGCCGTTTCAACCCCCGACCTCACCAGCGCCTACCGGATCTTCTCGGTACTGAACGAGCGCGGGCTGGACCTGTCCCACAGCGACATCCTCAAGGCGGAAATCGTCGGCCGGGCTTCGGCCGCCGATGAGGAGGAGTACACGGCGAAGTGGGAAGATGCCGAGGACGCGCTCGGCGGCGAACGGTTCGACGATCTGTTCGCCCACATCAGGATGGTCTTCGCAAAGACCAAGCTCCGGGGGACCGTCCTCGAGGAGTTCCGGTCCGCGGTTGTCGACAAGTTTGGCGATTCACGTGGGCTCATCGACGAGGTCATCATCCCGTACTCCGAGGTGCTCGAACCTGTTCTCGATGCGAACTACGAAGCGTCCGGTGGCGCCGACGAGGTCAACCGCCAGCTTCGATGGCTCAACCGCATCGACAACGCGGACTGGGTGCCCGTCGCCCTCAGTTTCATCGTCCAACGCAAGCCCACCGCAACCGAACTAGGTACTTTCCTCGTGGAACTGGAGCGTCTCGCGGCATACCAGTACATCGACCGTGTCAACCGCACGAATCGCATCAAGCGCTACGGTCGCCTCCTCAAGGAACTCGATAGCGGCGATGACCTGTTGGCGGCAGCCTCCGCCATGCAACTCACCGACGCCGAGAAGTCGGCGGTGCGGACCCGACTCGACGGCGACGTCTACCGGGAGACGACCCGTCTGTACACCCTCCTACGGCTCGATGAGGCTCTGTCCACTGGAGCAGCGACCTACGACTACAAGACCATCACGGTCGAGCACGTCCTTCCACAGACACCGGCCGAGGGCAGTGTCTGGAAGGAGGAGTTCGACGATGATGCCCACACCAGTTGGGTCCACCGCCTGGGGAACCTGGTGTTGCTCAACCGCCGCAAGAACAGCTCCGCCCAGAACTTCGAGTTCGACACGAAGAAGATCAAATACTTCACGGGCCGCACCGGCGTATCTCCGTTCTCACTGACGACGCAGGTGTTGGGCGAGTCGACGTGGACCAAGTCAGTCGTAGAGCGACGGCAACGGGACGCGCTCGCCAAGCTGATTGTCCTGTGGCGACTCCAACCCAGCGTATAGGTTCCACGGTGGGCAAGTTCAACTGCGGCGTCATTCCCTATGTGAAGGTGCGGAGAACCTTCGATTTCGGCGACGTCCGCGTGTGGCCGAACACGGCCAGTGAGTGGCTCTCGAACGTCGGGCACGATCATAGCGACCTCACGGAGATGTACCGGGACTCCAAGGGCACTGCTCAGGGAGCGAGCGCAACGATCATCACGTTTCAGGACGTGGCCCGCGACGACTTCGCGAGCCTCGCAGACCACGTCGTGGGGCTCTCGACCATCGACTGGTTGCAGAACGGACAACGCTCATCCGACGAGTGGATCGTGGATTTCTGGGACCTCCCCGACAACGGGTCCGCGCTGGGCCTCTACCCCCGCCGAGGGAAGTTCACCCTCGCCCTGACGAGCAGCAAGCACGACCTAGTCTACCCCCCGCCGCTCACCAGCCCAAGAACGTTCGACCTCCCCCGGACCGCGCTGGTCACGGGCGTCGAAGCCGAGCTTACAATAGCCCGCGCAGACTCGCAGCTCTCTTGCCTGACATATCTGCACCGGGCAAGATTTCAGCTTCCGTTCTACTCCTCGGCCGGAGACGACGTTGAGACTGTTTGGTCTGCTCTCGAGTCCGCCGCAGACTTGCCAAAGACGACATCCGTGGACGAGGCCCCCGAATGGGCGTCTCTCCTCCCAAGAAAGATCCGGCGCCTCGCAGGACGCGTCCTCAGTTGGAAGCGCCGAACCACCAAGGACGAGCTACTGGTCAACCAGGTCGTGCTCGCTTTTGGCGGAGAATCTGCGTTTGAACCCCGCTGCCTCGACGGTCTTCGGCGTTGGTCGTCGAGCTTCTACCGGACGCGAAGCATCTACACGCACGGCGGTGGTACGAAGGTCGAGGACTTGTACGTACCAGAGATTGGCCTCGACCAGTTCCGAATCGGCTTGCACGTCGCGGAATCCCTCGTCAGGCTCCGGCTAGATGCCACCTCTACCCAGCGTTCTCTTGCGCATCTGGATGCGACGTTCCGTTGGAAGCAGACGTTCGATGAGTTCACTACGCGACTAGTGAATTCGAGCAGAACCGACTGGTACCCAACCTGTACCTTTGAGAACGCGAACCTCAAGAAGTTCCGCCGCCTCCTGCGTGATGTCGCACGTCACCGAGGCGCAGCCATGGGCAAGATCGGCCCGGTGCGACGGAAGAAGGCGGCGCAGAAGATGGGCCTCGTGCTCTCGGCTTGGATCTCCGCGTTACTCAAGGCTCCACCAGGAGGAGTCAATCTTGCGCCCGTAGCGGCGCTCCCCGGTCAAATCACGAAGCTGGTAAAGCTGAAGAAGCCAGCCCATGAAGTCGACCAAGAGGTCGCCGGTGAGCTTCGCTTCAAGCAGGCAGACAAGGCCGTCTCCTATCAGGTCGACAACTCGAAGCCGGTGCCTTCACGGCTCCTGTTAGGAGGCGAGCTGCCCCTGTGGGAGTGGATCGGCGCCTACATCGACCTCAACGATATCGCCTGAATGGAGACGGTTGGCGCGGATCGCTTGCGAGAGGCTCCCGAGAGAAGATCGGTCTGGGGAGCACCCCGACCGAAGGGCTCGGCGGTTTTGGGTCAAGATCGTGGCGGCCCTTCACCCGACCGAGTGCACCGATCACGCTTCGGCCCTCACGAGCGCCGATATGTCCTCAAGCGTCAGGCCTTCAACTCGCATCCTGTTGCGGCTCGTGCCCGCACCGGGCATCACACAATCGTCAACTTGCTCAAGCGCTTGTGCACGTGGGGCCATCGCGGCGGCTCCGGTCCATCACGACTCGGAACAGCATCGTTTGATAGAATTCTGTCCTCGACTACGGACAAAATTATCCCGGGCGGCCGGACGGAAGCTCGCAGCCTGCTAGCTCGCACGATTTTGATCGTCGGCCTCCGCGTGACGCGCAGCCCTCTTGCTATCGCAGGTGTGCTTGAGCTAGGACGATAGCATGAGTGCATGGGCTGGCCCCTACCGGGTATCTCTCGTCGATCAAGCTGTTGACTCGTCGTTTCGAGTCGGGCTCGATGCCGGATTTATGATCGATCTCCACGCGGCGAGAGAGAAAAATGACGACGGCGACGAACTTGTCGAGTTGCAGGTAGAACTTGCGCGGCCCAATGTGAGCAACGCGTTCTGTGTGCTGCGCCCGCGTCCTCTCCTTGAACTCGACTTTTCAGAAGGACGGCGAAAATGGACCTTCGAGGCTCGCATGCGAACCGAGGTCATAGAGTGGCTCTGCTCTCAAATCGAACCCTCCGGAGACCTGGAACTTGCAGTCGATGTCTGGTCTCGATGCCGGGGCAACGGTGGGCGTAACCGAGAGCGACTGCCGTTAACCCTCTTTGCTAGCCAGTGGAACAAACTGCTAGGCGGAATGGGGCTGAGTCATCGAGTCTCGGTGTCGCTTGAGTTCCCGATGTCCTCTCGCGTCGAGCCACAGAAGTTTCAGAAGGTCGCCTCGGCGCTCGAGCGAGGCCAGGATGAGTTGCGGGCGGGTCGAAATCCACGGAAGGTGATGCTTGCTGTCAGACAAGCTCTCGAGGCACTCGGGGACGCGTTGGGCGACACTGCCGCGGCAAAAGATGCATCGCTCAGCGTCCGAGGACGCCCTGTTTCCGAACGCCTCCTGCTTGTCCGGAAGTCGATTTCACTTCTTGCGGGCGCATCGTCCCACGCCGGAGACTCGGAAGATGTCACTCCCTACGAACTCCCCGAGGCTCAGGCCGCTCTCGCCATGGCGGTTGCCGTCTGCTCCGCACACTTCACTCGAATCCCCTGAGCAGAGCCGCGGACCAGCGCGAACGTCTCCGGGTTGGCCGACGTGTACGCGAGGTTCTCGCTCACGGCTTTCTGAGGGCCCGCGTGCTTTTGGGTGCCGGGCCGTTCTTTTTGGTTGCCGTTTTGGTTAGCCGACCGCGGCTAACTCTGCGAGTTTTGCCCCGCATCACCTCGCGGCGTAGCTGATGCAGACATCGCAGCGATGTCGGATGTCGCTCGCGTATTCGCTACTGTCGAGCTGGGTCGGCCGTACTGTGCCGCTGTCGTTGGGCAGCTGCGGCGTGTCCGTCCGGGTGACAGCCATCGAAGTCGCGGGATCGAGGGCATGGGTCGGGTGACAATGGTCGGTCATGACGACCCGCAAGAAGTCCCCGGAGCGTTTCAAATCTCTCGGTTCTCGGCGT
>Ga0316204_10009178_pt1 | contig 13337 bp, 11 predicted proteins | sample 6monrhotite_MG_2_FD_205661 | JGI IMG/M metagenome (GOLD analysis project Ga0316204, IMG submission 205661) | Microbial mat bacterial communities from mineral coupon in-situ incubated in ocean water Damariscotta River, Maine, United States -... | ecosystem: Environmental > Aquatic > Marine >... | reverse complement strand
TGGTGGGGATTTTAAATGAATATGCTTATGACGAAAAGTTTATGAAAGATCCGCAAATTTTAAAATTTAAAGCCAATCGTTTAACACAAAACCTGATATCAGTTCAGAAGGGACAGCTTGATTTGGCCGTTGCCGATAAACGTCTGGCTTTGTATGAGCTTAAGCACTTTATGGGCGGTAATCGAAGTGAGTTTCAATTTTTACCAAAAAACCTGACCACGCGTAAGCTTTATATTGCGGCACCAATCGCTAATCCACAAAGCAAAACCATTATCAGTAAATTCAATCAGGGATTGGCTGCTATTAAAAAAGATGGAACTTACCAAAAGATATTGGATAGTTATACATTTTAATCCAATTATTTAACACCAAATATAAAAAAGCCCGATACAAAGTGCTCGAATCGGGCTTTTTTATACGCCGTGATGTTGGCTGAGCCGGCCTTACTTCCCGGCGAGCTTATTCAACTTCTCGGCTGGAATGATCTGGGCATCCAGGGCGGCATCCTTGGCACTGCGACCAAAGGCGACCGACATCAAGGTGGAGTAATACACCACCGGGATATTGAACTTGGTGCCAAACTTGTCATTGATTTTGTCCTGGTACACCTCGGTATTCATCTGACACACCGGGCAGGGCGTGACAATCATATCCGCGCCATTGTCCATGGCCGATTCCAGGATGGGCTTGATGAGGTTAAAGCTCTTGTCGGGCTCCGAGAAGGCCAGGGCGCCGCCGCAGCAGGACACTTTCTTCTCATAATCACGGATGGGCTCGCCGCCCACGGCTTCGACCATATTGTCCAGGTACTGCGGGTTCTCAAAGGATTCCCCGTCAATGCCAAAGGGCCGGTTGGTCTGACAGCCGACATAACCGGCGATCTTAATGCCTTCCAGCGGCTTGGTGACCTTCTTGGAAATGGCCTCCATACCGATGTCTTCCACCAGCACTTCCACCATATGACGGATGTTCTTGTCGTTGTTCATTTCCAACCCGGCTTCTTTCAGTGCCAGCCCGGTGCCTTCCTTGATTTTAGTGCTCTCCTTGATTCGCTCCGAGGCTTCGCGCGTGGCCAGCCAGCAGGCGGCACAGGTGGCGACAATGTCCTGCTTGGGATGCTGCTGCTCCGACAGGGCAATATTACGCGCCGACAGTGACACCCGTGGCAGCTCACCGCCACCGGCATAACCGATGGACGCAGCACAGCAGTTCCAGTCATCAATGGTGTTCAGCTGAATGTCAAGCTCATCACACATGGTGTTGACCGAAGTCAGGTAGTTCGAGGAGGACGCCCCGCTCTGTGACGAACAGCCGGGATAAAATGAATATTCTTTTTTATCAGACATGAGTTTACGATCCTCTACTTACTATTGGCTTCAATGGCGCCGGTTTCAATTTCTTCGGCTTTTTTCAGCATGGCATGGAAACCGGACTTGTCTTTCACCCCATGTCCACCCCAGGCTTCATTAATCGCCATACGTTTGGTCTTGAGCATGTTCAGCCCCAGCTTCTGGTTGTCCATGGCCACTTTGACTCCTTCACTGAAACCGTTCATGAAGTACAGGCTTAAGCCCAGTTTCAATTCATTGACCCGACCCTTCTTGGTCAGGTTGTCCCAGAACAGCTGGCCAAACTTGGCCGTCGGCTGGGTCTTGGGTTCCAGGTTCAGGCGCTTGGCATAGGTGGCCAGACCGTGCATGATGTGGGTGATCGGTAACTCCCGGGGACACCGGGAAATACAGTTGTAACACGAGGTACACATCCACATGGAATCACTTTGCAGCACTTCCTCACGCTTGTTGGCGCGGATCATCATAAAGATTTTCTGCGGCGTATGCTCCCAATGCGGGCCCATGGGGCAGGAGCCCGCACAGACACCACACTGCATACACATTTTCACCATATCGCCTTCTTCGACGTTATCAATGACTTCTTTTAAGAAGTTGCCCTTGTACTTGTCGGCCAGGGCTTGGTTTAAATCACTCATTTATACTTATCTCCTAGCTTAGAACTTGAATGGGCTCATGCCGATTCTCTCGATCGTGTCCGCCATGTCATCAATCAACTGCGGCACGCGCTGAATGTCGGTAATGGCAACTTCATGCACCGCCACCCGTTCTTCTTCCAGATTCAGGGTCTGCAAAGTATCGGCAATCTTGCTCATGCGCTCATGGGCCATTTCCGAGCCTTTGACAAAGTGACACTGGTAATCGTCACCTTTCTTACAGCCCATCATGACCACGCCGTCATAACCGCTGTTCAGGGCATCGGTGATCCAGATGGTGTTCACGGAACCCAGGCAGCGCACCGGAATAACCCGCACGAAGGCCGAGTATTCAAAGCGGTTCTGCGCCGCCATGTCCAGCGCCGGGTAGGCGTCGTTTTCACAGGCCAGCACCAGCAGGCGGGGTTTCTCGTCAAACTCGTCGGGAATGTCCACGGCCTTGATTTGCTGGCCGACACTGTCAATGGAGTAGTTCTCAAAGGAGATCACCCGCACCGGACAGGCGCCCATACAGGTGCCGCAACGACGGCAGCGGGCTTCGTTGTATTCCGGATAGCCTTTGTCATCGAAGCCTATGGCGCCAAACGGACATTCCATCATACAGCGTTTACACTGGGTACAGCCTTCCATACGAAACGATGGGTAGGACAAATCACCGGAACGGGGATGGGCCGCCATGCCCTTGCCGGCATTTTCAATGGCCTGAATGGCTTTCATAGTGGCGCCGGTGGCATCTTCCTGGGCCTGTTGCGTGTCCATGGGACGGCGCGTGGGACCGGCGGCATAGATACCGGTACGACGGGTTTCATACGGGAAGCAGATAAAGTGCGAATCGTTAAAGCCGGATATCAGCTGGGGTAAATCCGAGCCCTGACGATAGGCCAGGTTGAGGATGGATTCTACCGGAATGGCGATTTCATCGAGCATGGCCTGCGGCACTTCTTTGTGCTCCGCTTCTTTGTGCTCCGCTTCCAGCTGCGTCTTCTGTGCCGCCAGTTCGTCTTCGCGTTCGTTGTTACGACCGGAATTGGGGATCATGCCGGTGGCCAGCACCACCAGATCGGCATCAATGCTGTCGTCTTCGTCCAGAATTAAATCATTAAAGCTGACCTTGCCGTCTTTGCTGACTTCCGAGACGATGGCCTTACGGAAGGTGACGTCTTTGTCCTGACCGCTGCGGTAAAAATCTTCACCGCCGGCACCGGGGGTGCGCAGGTCGGTAAACAGGATGGTGGTCTGGACGTCGATGGCATTGTCGCCAGCGCCATCTTTACAGTACATGGCCTGTTTGATGCTGGTGTTACAGCAATGACCGGAACAGTAGGACAGCTGTCCTTCTTTGTCGCTGCGCTGACCGGCACACTGGATAAACACCACGTGTTTGACTTCTTTACCATCGGACGGGCGCTTGATGGGGCCGCCGTCAGCGGCCCTGGCCAGGGCTTCCATTTCCAGCTGGGTAATGAGATTGGCGCTGTCACTGTAGCTGAATTCGGTCAGCTGGTTGGCATCATAGGGGGTCATACCCGAGGCCTGAATGATGGAGCCACAGGAGATTTTCTGGCTCTTTGCTTTCGAGCCGTCACCACTGGTGATGTCGATGTCAAAACGACCCGGCGCACCATCGGTGTGGCTTAGTACCGAGTTCAGGTAAAGGGTCACCTTGTCGTCGTCTTCGAGCATCTTGATCAGCGCGTCGACGCCGGTGTCTTCCGGATCAGCGTAAGGCGCCCGGGTAGGAACCCGGCGATACAGCTGACCGGTGGTGCCGCCCAGGGCATCAGTTTTTTCCACCAGCGATACCTGGTAGCCGGCCCGGGACGCTTCCAGTGCGGCGGTCATGCCGGTGATACCACCGCCGACGACCATGACATGGCGATTGGTGCCTTGCTCTTCGCTGGGCTTGGGAGCGGCCATGAATTTAATTTCGGCACAGCCCATGCGGACATAGTCTTCGGCCATTTCCTGAGTGGTTTCCTGCGCTTCATCGGTCTCCGGGCGGATCCAGATGACACCTTCGCGTAAATTCACGCGACTGGTGGCGACGCCGGAAAAGGTAAAGGCATCGGTCTTGGCACGACGGGAACAGGCGGCAATGACCAGGCGATTGGCTTCGCCGGATTCCAGGTCATCCTGGATCATTTTCACGCCCTTCGCGCCACATAAAAAGTCGTGGCTCTTGGCGGTGGTGACGCGACCTTCACGGGTCGCAATCATTTCCAGTTGGTCGGTGTTCAGGCGGTTCCCCAGGTCACAGCCCTTACAGATATAAGCACCTACTTTTACTTCATCAGACATGGTTACTTAGCTTCTGAAACTTGGTTAATGACTTGCACGGCGCGCAGCGCGCTGGCGGTGGCGCTTTGGACGGCCCGATTGACGTCCAGGGCATCGGACCTACAGCCAGCGGCGAATACGCCGCCGTTCTTTTCGTCCATTTCGATAAAGCCTTCTTCGTTCAGGACAATGTCGACCGGGAATTCATCCGCGTTGACGCTGGGCTCCATGCCAATGGCCAGGACCACCAGGTCGTATTCTTTGGCATAACGGTGGTAGCCTTCGGTGTCGACGCCATTGAGGATGGGGTTGTTATTATCGCCCTCGGTAATAAAGGCGACCTTGGACTTGATGAACTTGACGGTTTCGTCTTCCTGGACTTTTTTGTAGAAGTCTTCGAAGCGGTCAATGGCGAGGATATCGATGAAGTAGATGTCCGAGTTGCCGCCGTCAATGTTTTCGCGCACGTAGTGGGTCTGTTTCAGGGAGGCCATGCAGCAAATGCGCGAGCAGTGCTTGAGGTAGTTGCGGTCCCGGGAACCGGCGCACTGGATAAAGGCAATTTTTTTCGGCTCGGTGCCATCGGACGGGCGTTGGACTTTGCCGCCGGTGGGACCCATGAGGTCGTTCATGCGCTCAAATTCGACATTGGTGATGACGTTGGCAAAGCGGTCATAACCATAGGGCTGAATTTTGTTGGCATCGTAGGGACGCCAGCCAGTGGCCCAGATGACGGCGCCGGCTTTCAGAACCAGGGTTTCTTCCTGCATGTCCAGGTCAATGGCGTCGACCGGACAGGCGTCTTTGGCCTTGCTGGCATCGTTGGTGCCGATAATGCGCGGGTCCAGCACATAGGTCTGCGGGTAAGCGTTGTTATAGGCGATGTAGGCGCCTTTACGTTGGTTCAGGCCGTAGTTGAATTCGCTGTCAAATTCTGCGTCCACCGCCTCCGAGCATTTGCCACAGGCGGTACAGTTGTTGTTCACGTAGCGTGGCTTGAGCGTCACTTTGACGCTGTAATCGCCTTTGTCGCCGGCAATGTCCGTCACTTCCGCCAGGGTCAGTATGGTCAGGTTGGGGTTGGTCTTGGCTCGACGCTGGTTGATTTCCATGCCGCAGGTGGGGTGGCACAGCTTGGGAAAGTATTTATGTAATTGCGTGACCCGGCCGCCTATATAGGCATTTTTTTCCAGCAGTATCACGCGCTTGCCGGTCTCTGCAGCTTCCAGCGCAGCGCTTATACCGCTGATACCGCCACCTACGACCAGTATGGTCTCGTTGCTTGCAACAATATCCGACATCGAAATTCCTCCACGGAGCTGATTGATATTGAACAGTTAATCAAGACATTTCAGAGACTTAATTAAGACTTCAAGAAAGCTTTTATCAAGAGAATTCTTATCAAGTGGGCTACGGTCTTTCTTAACTTGCGAATTTTAATTCTTGTTTTGACGACAGCAATGTTACATCCCGAAAGCCATAATCATGATACCTATTTATGGGAAGGGGTTAGTGACTTTGAGGTCTATCATTTGTTTATTTATATTTTTCGTCTTTATGATTTTGCTGACTGTCTTTACTCGCCGGAAAGCGGGTTTCATTAATGGTCATTTTTGATCGGGTGGCTGCCACCAGATCAATATCCAATTGTTCCGCCATCCTTAAAAGATAAATAAAGATATCAGCCATTTCATAGCTAATATCCTTAAGTTTTTCACCGCTAATTGCTTTACTTTGTTCGGGTGTCAGCCATTGAAAATGTTCTACTAACTCCGCAGCTTCAGCAATCAGTGCCATCGATAGATTTTTTGGCGTATGAAATTGTTCCCAATTCCGTTCAATCGCGAATTTTTTTAGATCGTCGGAAATTTGCTTAATATTATCTGACATAATTGATTTTCATTATTTCTTTTTAAAACAGTAAAATATAATTGATATTTATAAAATGTATGAAGTTATAAATATCTGTAACTACTAATTTATACCCATTTTGGAGTAGATTTTTAAAGCTAAAAACCATGGTATGTTTGTTATCACAAAAAAACAACCATATAAAATATCCTGCTATAGGCAAATATGCTAAATATTTATTACATAAGAGTTGTTATAGAATTAAATAAAATCCATTATTATCAAAATATTTTTAGAGGAAAAACGAGGAATATAAATGCTAGTCAAAGATACTATGTGCGTTGATGTTAAAACCTGTAAACCAGATACTCCTATCAAAGATATTGCTACCATCATGTGTTTCAACAAAATCAGTGGTTTACCAGTTGTTGATGATAATGATTATGTCGTCGGTGTTATTTCAGAAAAGGACATTCTTTGCAGTATGTTTCCAGATATGCGAGAACTGGTTGAGTCAGGCGCTAAACCCAATTTTGAGGATATGGAAAAAGATTACCATAGTGTTTTAGGCAAGAAAGTTGAAGATTTAATGACCAATACAGTTGCAACTGTATCTCCAGATATGCCCATTCTACGGGCTGCTTCAATGATGTGGATACGTAAAATTCGTCGTATTCCTGTGGTTGATGGAGATAATAAACTGGTGGGTATTTTAAGTATGGGTGATGTCCATAAAGCAGTATTCCAGGAAAGTCTCCTGATAAAAAGCTGATTTTTGCAATTGATACTCTTTCTGGGACCCAAGTTTTTAAAAAATACCTTTTAACTATTTCTTGCTATTGATAGAATATCCCGGTTTTCATAAAACACTGATTGTTGAAATGATATTAGGAATTCAGTGCAATTACCTGACAAATCGAGAGAAATAGGTTCCAGAAAGAATGAAAGAATGAAAGAATGTCGGTTGAACAGATAAAAAAAGATAAATATGTTGAGCTCACTTACGCAATTCTAAATGAGCTGGATGAAATTAAAGAACGCGTCGATATACCAGTGAAATATATTCATGGTCGTGATAGTGGTTTGTTTCCAAAAATTGAAGCAGCGCTTGAAGGCTGTTCAAAAGGCGAACAGGTTGAAGTTTTTTTAAACGAACAGGAAGGCTTTGGACCCAGTGATCCGAATCTGATTTTTACTGATGATATTAATAATGTGCCACCTCAATTTCATCAGGTGGGCGCAGAAGTTGAAATGCAAAATGATCGGGGTGAAGCAAAAAAGTTTGTTGTCAGCAAGATTGAAAATGGTAAATTAACGGTTGATGGCAATCATCCTCTAGCTGGACAAACCATCAAGTTTGTTGTTACTGTGGGCGAAATTCGGGATGCAAGTAGTGACGAACTCAAGTTTGGCGTCACTCAGAATTTTTCCACGGGTGGTGATGGCACAGTTCACTAAAAAATAATGTTTTAGTAAGTACATAAATTTATGGCGACAAAAGACAATACTAAAATTCCTGACTTTTCAGATACTGATATCTGGACGGTTCGGCAGACATTAGATGAACGTTGGGGTAAAGGCAAAACAGAAACTCAACTGGCTGATGTTGAAATTCGATTACGACCCGGTGATAGAGAATTATCCACTTGTCCCGCAATTTTTTGGGAATATGGAGACAGTAATTTCATCATCTTCAAAATAGGCCGTTCCGAATATAAGACCCAGTTTTACTACAAAGGCCGTGATCAATATGGTACTGCCGTACCCAGTTTTGATAATATTCTCGATTGCATCGTGACTGTATTACAGGTTCATGCTGACCTTGAACGAGATAAGACTCAGCAGTCAGAAAAAATTAACACGATTTAAACAATTAACTAAACAACTTTTTTGGAGTTAATATGACAAAGAAAAATGCTTTTTATGCCCAGTCCGGTGGTGTGACTGCAGTAATTAATGCTTCAGCATGTGGGGTAATTGAAACCGCACGTCAGCATAGCGATAAGATAGGCACTGTTTATGCAGGCCGTAATGGTATTATCGGTGCTTTAACTGAAGAACTGATTGATACCAGTAAAGAATCTGCAGAAAACATTGCTGCTTTACGCCATACACCTTCTGGTGGCTTTGGTTCTTGCCGTTTTAAATTAAAAAGCCTTGAAGAGAACAAGCGTGAATATGAGCGTTTAATTGAAGTCTTTAAAGCTCATGATATTGGCTATTTCTTCTACAATGGTGGCGGTGATTCTGCAGATACCTGTCACAAGGTTTCTCAATTATCAGAAAAAATGGGTTTCCCAATTCAGGCAGTACATATTCCTAAGACTGTTGATAATGACCTGCCAATTACTGATAACTGCCCAGGTTTTGGTTCAGTAGCAAAATACATTGCAGTTTCAACTCTGGAAGCCAGTTTTGATGTTCGTTCCATGGCTAAAACGTCAACTAAGATATTTGTCATTGAAGTTATGGGGCGTCATGCGGGTTGGATTGCAGCTGCCGGTGGTCTGGTCGAAGATCAGGGTATCCCGGTTGTAATCCTGTTCCCGGAAGTTGAATTTGATCAGGAAAAATTCCTGGCTAAAGTTGACGAAAAAGTTAAAGAATATGGTTTCTGTACTGTGGTCGTTTCTGAAGGCGTTCATTGGCCTGATGGTCGTTTCCTGGCAGAGCAGGGAACTCGTGATTCCTTCGGTCATGCGCAATTAGGTGGCGCGGCACCAGTGGTTGCTAACTTGATTAAAGACTCATTGGGCTATAAGTTCCACTGGGCTGTTGCTGATTATCTGCAACGTGCAGCACGTCATTTGTCTTCCAAATCTGACGTTGAACAGGCATATGCTTTAGGCAAGGCTGGCGTAGAATTCGCACTGGAAGGTGACAATGCTATTATGCCGACCGTTGACCGTATTTCTGACTCACCCTATAAGTGGAAAATCGGTAAAGCACCATTATCAGAAGTAGCGAATGTTGAAAAAATGATGCCTATGGATTTCATCACTGAAGATGGCTTCGGTATTACTGAAAAGTGCAAAACTTATCTTCTGCCTCTGATTGAAGGCGAAGATTATCCTCCATATGAAAACGGCCTGCCTAAATACGTTGTTTTGAATAATGAAGGTGTAGAGAAAAAATTGCCAGAGTTTGAACTCTAAGTAATTTATTTTAAAGGGCTGATTATTTATTGGCCCTTTTTTTTGGGTTTTTTTAAAAATAAGAAAATTTGGCCTAATTTTTAAATATAGTTCATATAAAGGAATATTCAAGTATATTAGTGCCAGTTGATATTAATCAATGAATCATATCAGGCGTATGAATTAGACTAGTACAGTCTTTATTTTCAGTTTGTTATAGAATTTTTTATCAAGCTGATAATATTTACACGAATTCATACTGAATTCAATTTTTATAACTAAAGCAACGGGGGACGTAATGTCTGTTGAAATAATGTTTGCACTTGCAGCCGGTATTGCTGCTGTAGTTTACGGGGTCATATCCATTAAATGGATTATGGCTCAATCACCTGGAAGTGACACAATGTTGGAAATAGCGCAAGCTATTCAACAAGGTGCTCAAGCTTACTTAAACCGTCAATACAAAACCATTGCTATGGTTGGTGTGGTTGTCTTTCTGGCAATCGCATTCTCTCCAATTGGCTGGCCAACCGCCATTGGTTTTGCCATTGGTGCTATTTTATCCGGAGCTGCCGGTTACATCGGCATGAATATTTCGGTTCGTTCCAACTCGCGTACAGCACAAGCAGCTTATCAGGGCATGAGCGCGGCATTTCTAGTCGCTTTCCGTGGCGGTGCGATTACCGGAATGCTGGTTGTGGGTCTAGCCCTTTTGGGTGTGGCTGGATATTTTGCCATTCTAACGGCTATGGGGTATTCCGTTGAACATGCGGTTCATGCGCTTGTCGGTCTGGCCTTCGGTGGTTCATTGATTTCAATCTTTGCTCGATTAGGTGGTGGTATTTTCACTAAGGGTGCCGATGTTGGTGCCGATGTTGTTGGTAAGGTTGAAGCAGGTATCCCTGAAGATGATCCACGTAATCCGGCGGTTATTGCTGATAATGTGGGTGATAATGTCGGTGACTGTGCGGGTATGGCGGCTGATCTGTTTGAAACCTATGCAGTAACAATTGTAGCGACCATGTTGTTAGGCTCATTAATGGTATCTGCTGCTGGTATGAGTGCGGTCCTGTATCCTCTGGTTTTAGGTGGTGTTTCTATCATTGCCTCAATTATCGGTATCATGTTTGTAAAACTAAAAGAGGGCGGCAGTGTCATGGGCGCTTTGTATAAAGGTCTGATTGTAGCTGCTGTGATTTCAGGCATTGCCTTCTATCCCGTAACCACTTATATGCTCGGCGACTCTATAACGATTGCCGGTAAAAGTCTTGCTACTGTTAATTTATACTTTTCTTCCTTAATCGGTCTGGTTTTGACTGCAGCGATGGTTATTATTACTGAGTACTATACTTCAACTGAGTATGCGCCAGTAAGACGAATTGCTGAGTCCTCTGTAACCGGTGATGGTACTAACGTAATTGCTGGTTTAGGTGTCTCCATGAAATCAACGGCAGCACCCGTACTGGTTGTTTGTGCCAGTATCTGGGGTGCTTATACTCTGGGTGGACTTTATGGTATCGCTATCGCTGCAACCTCAATGTTATCTATGACGGGTATTATCGTTGCGCTGGATGCTTATGGTCCTATTACAGATAATGCTGGCGGTATCGCTGAGATGGCTGAAATGCCGGAAGAGATTCGTAATATTACTGATCCTCTTGATGCCGTTGGTAACACAACTAAAGCCGTTACCAAAGGTTATGCGATTGGTTCTGCTGGTCTGGCTGCGCTGGTTTTATTTGCGGACTACACCAACAACCTGAAAGCAATTGATGGTGTTGTTACTACTTTTGATTTATCTAATCACATGGTTCTTATTGGTTTGTTTATCGGTGGTCTGGTACCTTATTTATTTGGTGCAATGGCAATGGAAGCAGTGGGTCGTGCGGCAGGTTCTGTTGTGGTTGAAGTACGTCGCCAATTTAAAGAAATGCCCGGTATTATGGATAGAACCCAGAAGCCTGACTATTCCAGAGCAGTGGATATGCTGACCAAAGCAGCAATTAAAGAAATGATCATTCCATCAATGCTGCCCATTGCAGTGCCTCTGGTTGTTGGTTTAACCTTAGGTAAGGAAGCTTTAGGTGGTGTTTTAATTGGCACGATTGTTACGGGCTTATTTGTCGCAATTTCCATGACCACTGGCGGTGGCGCATGGGACAATGCCAAGAAGTATATTGAAGATGGCAACTTTGGCGGTAAAGGTTCTGATGCTCACAAAGCGGCGGTAACTGGTGATACTGTAGGCGATCCCTACAAGGATACTGCGGGTCCTGCAATTAACCCAATGATTAAAATCATTAACATTGTGGCATTATTAATGATTCCATTAATGTAATTGCCTGACTGTTAGCAATCGAAACAGACAATCTTTGCAGGTCTGTTTCAACCCGGTATTAATGACCTGGTTTTCATCAGGTTATTAATACAGTTTTTAATTATTTATGTGCTGCCAGAATTAATAACAGATTGGCTTACTTTAAAAGTTGAAATAATCTTTGCTTAAGATTACTAGACATTGAAATTTTTAAAGTGATCTAAAATTAACATCAAAGAAACTACTGAATTATATGTCACAGCTAGTTGCTCCACACGGAAGCGATGAATTAAAACCCTTGCTGCTTGAAGGGGCTGCTCTTGAAAAAGAGAAAATCTATGCCCAAAGTCTGACTAGATTGACGGTGTCATCGCGGGAAGCAGGTGATATTATCATGTTGGGCATTGGTGGTTTTACTCCTCTTGATGGTTTTATGACCTATGCAGACTGGAAAGGAGTGTGTGATGATTATACATTGTCTAATGGTCTGTTCTGGCCTATCCCGATCACCTTATCAGCAACCAAAGAAGAAACCGATTCAATCAAGGTTGGAACTGATATTGCTTTGTTCAGTTCAGAAACTGATGAAGTTCTGGCCACCATGACCGTGACGGAAAAATACGGTATTGATAAAGATCATGAATGTAACACAATCTATAAAACAACTGATTTAGAGCATCCCGGCGTCAAGATGCTGATGGAACAGGGAGATGTTAATCTTGCTGGTTCAATTCGTGTGTTGTCGCTTGGGCATTTCAGGGAAGATTATGGTGACCAATTCATGACCCCTATGCAGACGCGGGCTTTATTCGAGTCAAAGGGCTGGAGTAAAGTGGCTGCTTTCCAGACCAGAAATCCAATGCATCGCTCACATGAATATCTGGCAAAAATTGCTATAGAAACGCTGGATGGGGTGCTTATCCATTCTTTATTGGGAAAACTGAAGCCGGACGATATTCCTGCCGATGTCCGTACGAAGGCTATTCAGACCCTGATTGATAATTATTTTGTTAAGAATACCGTGGTGCAGGCGGGTTATCCTCTGGATATGCGTTATGCCGGTCCCAGGGAAGCCTTGTTGCATGCTTTATTCCGTCAGAACTATGGCTGCTCTCATTTGATAGTGGGTAGGGATCATGCTGGCTTTGGTGGCTATTATGGCCCTTTTGATGCCCATAAAATATTCGATGAAATTCCACTCGGTTCATTAGAAACACAGCCTATTAAAATTGACTGGACATTCTGGTGCTATAAATGTGAAGGCATGGCTTCAATGAAGACTTGCCCCCATGGCGGCAAGGATCATTTATTAGTATCAGGCACAAAACTACGTCAAGCACTGGCTGAAGGCCGTGAAATTCCCGAAAATTTTAGTCGTCCGGAAGTATTAGAAATACTCAGGGAATATTATACTGGCCTTCATAAAGGTGCTTAGATAGATATTAATCAGGTTTAACTGGTAAAGAATCAAAAAATCACTTTATTAAAAGTGCTTTGTTTTTGATCAGGGACAATTAATTGACCCTGAAAAGGAATTATAAACTTCAAATTATATGTGTATTTAATCTTAATGACAGGTTGTTTTAGTGACGTTTAACGGTTTTTTCAGTTAAATTACATTCTTAAAGTGACTTTTTCTGATGATTAAATATTTTTGTAAGTCGCGAATTCAAGTAATAAGTGCGAAAAAATTATGCAACAAGCAAATCAGCTTGTTGCCCCAAAAATATTTCGTTAGGCGACTTATAGTTTC
>Ga0316204_10009177_pt1 | contig 13339 bp, 12 predicted proteins | sample 6monrhotite_MG_2_FD_205661 | JGI IMG/M metagenome (GOLD analysis project Ga0316204, IMG submission 205661) | Microbial mat bacterial communities from mineral coupon in-situ incubated in ocean water Damariscotta River, Maine, United States -... | ecosystem: Environmental > Aquatic > Marine >... | reverse complement strand
GTTCATCATTTTGCAGATCACTTGCGTATGCAGGTTTGACAGCAACGAGCGCTGATGTGCACAATAGTGCGCTCAGTGCCATCCCTTGTAACCTATGCTGTAACTGGTAATCATTGTTCATTTTTTTTGCTTTTGTATTGGACATGGTTTTTACCCTTGTATATTTAAATTAAAAAATTCTTTGCTAACGTGCACATTCCACGACATATGTATCACAATTACTTCGATCGGCTTACGCGGATGGTATGAAAATCTGTTTGGCCACGACAATCCCCACTAATCGGCATATACCAGCCCCGCTCTTGTTCTTTGTAGGGTTTCAACAAAATATCCAACACAATACATGGCCCTTCTGGTGCACGTACTGAGTGAATATTACCTTCAAATGGGCTAAAAGTGGCGAATTCACCCGACCTCGCTTGCAGCTGCTGATCCAGACTTAATTTGATACCACGCGCAGACGAGTGTGTTTGTGCTGCTGAAAACTGTTGCACCTGTAATCTTCCTTGTAGTACGACCAGTAGTCCTGCACTACCGGGGTGATCATGGATAGGCACTGGCTTGTTTTCATGTACGGTCAGAAAGCCGATCCGTAACGCGTGAGTATCCATCCAGGACTGCCAACCCCATTGTGCGATTTGATCCGGTGTGTGTGGTTGTTCTGATTGATTGAGTTTGGCGTGAATCAGATCAAGCAAGTTTGAGCGTAAGGTCTGGCACAAATCAATATCGCTTGCTGATACACCTGCTTGTGATGAAAGTTGACGTAGACCTTGATCGATGGCGTTGCCATAAGCTGGCACGCTTTGCTCAAACAGTCTATTTGAACTGTCAGTTGCCTGTTCGATTGTTGCTACATTCATGGTTGCTCTCCACACTTTGACACCAGTACCCAAAAAAATACGTTATGGATAAGAGCTGGGTCGGTCGGAGACAAGTCAGGTGGGATTGCCGTTATGACAGGGACGGGAATAAAATGACAATAGACCCGTAATGCATGACTTCTGGCAGTCCCGCTATCGTAGACACTTTAGTGTCTCTTAGACCGGTAACTTTGCGCCCCTCCTTTTCAGTGAGGTTTGCCCTTATCAGAAGGTTGATACAGTGCCGGTGATTGCTATGTTGCAAAACCGACTTTGTTTAACCTTTGTGAATTATGTCACATCTTATAAAATAAGTAAATACTAATTTACTTATATCTGAAAAATATGTAACTCATTGACTATCATTGTTTTTATTGAAATTTGTGACATGTGTTTCGTTCTTATCGTGTCATGCTAGTGAAAAAAGTCAGGGGTGAGGGTAAAATATCAAGCAAACTCTACCCAAGTAAGAATATGTCAGGTCTGATCCCCGAATAGGCACTTAAAATCAAAACTTGCAGGAGTAACAATGGAAGTTAGTTTAACCATATTAATAGTGGCCGGTAACAAATCACTGGCGGATTTTATTAACCTGATATGGGATATTGATGTGGTCTAATTGAATTGACCACATCAGTCGTCATGGCGCGAGAAAACGCACCAGGCGGAAAGGTTGGCTCTATTAGCCTTAGGATGGGTGTCCATAGTTGTCGCATAGTAGTCGGTAGTCGTTCGATTATCCGGATAATATCCGCAAGTCGATTTACACCACCAATGCGGTGAGTCCTTGAACAGCGCCATCCAAGAATTGAACGGTGTTTCCGTACGGCCGGTCGGCCCTGAAGGTCGTGTACCTGGCCATACAGACGGGATCGAAGAAATGGTTCATACCGATCCGGAATATTTAATTTTTGATAGTAATAACCATGAAAAGTTACACCTATTTTCGCACTCCCAGATTATATTTGTTCATAATGGCTCTGGACATGACAGCGAGCCGACCATATTCGTGGATTTGTTGATTGATCGTAAAATTCAGAGTACGCAACTTTTTTAGTGTCCATACATCACTCGAATCTGGACCATTTTTACCAACAACACTGACCGAACATATTGCCCCTGAATTTCTTTACACGGCTTGAAACCGATCATGTCGTTCCCCACCAAGGTTTATATCTTTATCAATGTGCCGATGAAAGCGTTGAAAAACATCATGACTCCCAACCGTTTTTACAAAATGTATATCGGTCAGGTGAGCAGGTGTTTGATTTAGGGGAGGGCTGATTATGGGGATAACGCTATGTTCGGATACGCCATAGGTTTATAATGCTTTTCAATTGTTCCTGCGTTGGCATATTTGACTCTCCTTATTTGAATCTGTGACCATAAATGCCAGTGTAATAATCCTTACTAAAATTCCCCAGGGGAAAGTTCTTAATCCCAGTGTTTAACTCATTCATCCCCCCAGACCAGCTCACCGGCCTCACTCAAGTCGTAGCCGGGTAATTTTTCGGTAAGGCTTTGGCAAGATCGGGATTTAAGCCGATTGATAAGATTTTGAAACAGACGACGGAACCAGATACTTCGAGGAAGAGCCAGGTCAAAAGACTCCCAGCCATAAGGTACAAATTCAAGACCATATTCTACTGCTGCGGAGCGTGCTCCAGCTGCAACATCGGCCTGATCCATGGCAATTTCGGCCGCGGCTTCACGTTCAGAAAATGCACAGGATTCTGTATTGAGAAAATCCAGAGCCACATTATGTTTACTGAGTACTTCCAGTAAAAAACGTTGTGCTCCCGAACCATTTTGTCGTAATACCCATCGATATTTGGGGTTGAAAAGGTCATCAATATTTTTTATTTTATGCTTCAAAGAGGGTTTGATTATGAGCCCCTGTTCACGATGAAAGGCGCGGATCAAAACCCATTGAGGAAATTGGCTATATTGACGCAGTAGTGCAGGATGGCGTAAGTGGCTTTCCTCATTGGGACCCCAATGAATAGCACAGACATCGACTCGATTGGATTGCAATAGATCCAGCCCCAGCCGGGTTCCCGTTGCGGTATAACTGATCAAGGCGTGGTTCCCGGTTTCCTGGGCCAGTTCCAGAATAATGCGATAAAGCAGGGGATCATCACTACCGGCAATTATCAGACGGTCAGTGAGCAAACCGCCATGTGCGGAGTTGTGCATCCAGCGGTCAACCAGTTCCCGGGGAAACATCCACTTGCCGGTGACTTTGGTTGCTGGTATGTGGCCATCACTGATCAGGGTATAGATTTTTTTTTCATTCAGGTGTAAATATTCCGCAACCTGTTTGACACTCATAAAGGTGTTATTTTCAGTCATTACAGTGGGCATGATTTACTTTCTCTGTTACTGTTTCGGCAACTGGCATGGTCTTCCTCGACTTATGATGTTCTTTTGATGACTCTGGTTTTGATGACTCTGGTTTTGATGACTCTGGTATGGCATCAAATTCAATATTATCAGCACCGCTATAAACTAGAAAGTGTCTGCCCTTGGCTCTTGCGATTAAGGTTACCCCAACTTTTTGTGCCACTTCCAGTCCCATGTGGGTCACACCGGAACGTGACAGGAGCACAGGAATGCCCATCTGGGCTCCCTTGATAACCATTTCTGAGGTCAGGCGACCGGTGGTATAGAAAAGTTTATTATTCCCATGAATATTATTGAGCCACATATGTCCGGCAATCGCGTCTACGGCATTATGACGTCCCACATCTTCAACAAAAAGTCCCAATTGAATATCCTCACAAAGAGCACAACCGTGAACGGCACCTGCACGTTTGTAAACTTCATTATGATGATTGAGTGTGGTTAATAAATCATAGATTCTGGATTGCCTGATTTGTACCTGGGGGATTGTTATTTTATCCAGATCATCCATAAGTCCGCCAAAAACGGTACCTTGGCCACAGCCGGTGGTTACCGTTTTACGACCAAGTTTGTTATCCAGATCAGCAATTGGATTATATGTCGTAATGGCAGCAGATTCCGTTTCCCAGTCAATTTGCAGTGCTTTTACATCATTAATATCATTGACCAGACGTTGATTCTTTAACCAGCCTAACACCAGTAATTCCGGATTAGTGCCCAGAGTCATCAGTGTAACAATTTCACGTTTATTCAAATAAATGGTCAGAGCTCGTTCCGCCGCGATAAAGCCTTCACGTGTTTGACCCGATTCGTCAATGGCGGTAACCGCTTCGGCCGCATCCAGACCAGCATCGGTAAGTTCTGGTCGGTAAGTAGAGTGAGTGGTCGCCATGTTTAGTTCCTGTGATTCATTGCGGGCATTGATTGCGAGCATTGGTTGCTGATCAGCTTTTGTGCAACTTTTTCTGTCTAAAAGCAATTTCTATACCGTCTTCATAAATTGACTGTTAAGACTGAGAAATGAATGTTTTTACATGAACTAAAACTAAAAAAGTGGTGATTTCTGTCCAGCAAACGTCGCAAGTGGGACATTATGTCTCATCTTTATTCTCTTCCATTTTTCGGATTATTTTCCCTTTGTATGAATATCAATAGCTGAATAATGGTTGGTATATAACTTGCTCACTGTAGGTATTAATCCTTTATATTCACGCGCTGAGGTGTAACTTATGTCTGAAGCTATCGCTTTAGAGGGGGCAGAAAAACGTTTATCTGACCGTTTTCCTGTTTCAGTCATTATGCAAAAAAAATTATCGGATAATGCCTGGGTCGATGAGATATGGGACGCTATTGGCGTTACTGTGGGCGATCAGGGTGATATTGATACTGGAAAAAAAGCTAACGTTATTTTTCAGCATGAAGGTATTACTCAGTATTTGCATACCGGCTTTAATCTGGAACTTTTCGTTGACGAATGTGAAAGCTACTATTACAACCTCATCTCATCGACGCCACGATGTTTTATTGTCGCGGAAGAGAATGATAATGATGTGCCTACGCCATTCCTGGTCAGCCTCAGTTTTGATGCGGCTCATTCTTATCTTGAAGGTAATGAAATCGTTTATGCGGTTGATTTACCGCCAGAATTATATCGTTGGAGTGAAGCATTTATTCTCAATCATTATGCCCCAGAGAAGAAAATCAAACGAAAACGTATTAATTGGAAAGAAGATACAGATGCCAGGAACAATTCTCTATGAGTAAAATTGTCAATAATCAAACTCATCAGGATGATGAATCAGAAAGTTTTTATTCACGCTGGTCAAAACGTAAAACACAGGAGCGTTCTAATCAATTGCTTGAAAAGCAACCCGATTTAGCCACCGATAATAATTCTACCCTGGAACCTACGATCGAAAACTCGATATCTCCTGAACTGAATCAGGAAAAGGTTTTGCTGTGCGACCAGGATATGCCTGATATTGATACTTTGGATGAAGACTCTGATTATAGTGGATTTCTATCACCCGGTGTCAGTGAAGAGTTGCGTAAGCTGGCGTTACGTAAGTTGTTTCATGGACAGCATTTCAACCTGTGTGATGGTCTGGACGATTACGATGAAGAGTTTACATCCTTTGAAAAGTTGGGTGACATTGTCACCGCCGATATGCGTTTTCAACTGGAGGAAGAGGCCAAACGGAAACTGCAGATGGCTTCAGAAGAGGATGATATTCCAGCTGACAGCGATGAAGTGGCCATAATGAATTCAGTCTACGCTGAAGATGATACCAATGAATCAATAGCCGCTGCGATGGCGGATGACCCGGCGGATTCGGATGAAGAAAACCGGAACAATAATGAAGAAGCTGAAATGCGCGATAACGATAACCTCTCATGAGTGATACCTTTTATGAATGAAATGAATGAAAACCCGGCCTCTCTGGTTAATTACAAAGCACGTAAAAAGGCTCTGGAAGCGTTTAATAAAGAATCGGTCTCGACCACCAGTCTGGTGAAATTTCAGTCACGAGGACGGATAGCGGTGATTGGCGGTATGGAAGCCATGGAGTTTGCCCCTCGCTTAACTGAAAAACTGCATCCACAAGTAGTATTGACCAGTGGTGTCGAAGAGCCTGGCGTGCCAGTTACCCCTGTAGGTGGGCGTGACATGCAAATAACAGGTTATCTGGGGGCATTTAAAATCCACCTGGGCGAAAAGGGCATGGCTAATGCTGAAACGGTAGAGGCTGATCTGATCCTGGATTTGAATGAAAAGCCACTATTGGAAATGGCATTAAAACCACCGGGTTATTTTGTCTCAACTACAGAAGAAGTTCAGTTGCATATGATGTTAGATGAACTCTTTGATATGACCGGCAGCTTTGAAAAGCCTCTCTATATTGATTATGACCCATCTATCTGTGCGCACAGCCGATCAGGCAAAATCGCCTGTACACGCTGTATTGACTCCTGTCCTGCTGAAGCGCTTTCTTCACTGGGCGATTTGATTGAAGTGAATTCTAACCTGTGTCAGGGAGGTGGTGTTTGTGCGACAGTATGTCCCAGTGGTGCTATGAGCTATAACTATCCTCAGGCTAAAGATCTGCTCAAGAAAATTCGGCTCATGCTCCGAACTTATACGCAGGAAGGTGGCCGCGATGCCATAATTGCTTTTGTGGCAGACGACGATGGCAATGCTCATCGTCAGTCGGAACAAAATAATATTCTTACCGTTAGTGTCGAAGAACTGGCCAGTGTTGGACTGGAATCATGGCTTACGGTTCTGGCTTATGGTGCAAGAACCGTGTTACTGGTCGATAACGGAGCCATACCCGAAAAAGTGGCCGAGGAATTACTGCTGCAACTTGAAATCGCTAAATCAATACTCTCGGCAATGAATTATGCCCAGGATAGTATCCAGTTGGTAGCAAGTGAATATTTGAACCACCAGCAGCCTGCCGTCATGCGTGAAATTACTCCGGCCTATTTTTCTGCCAGTGACGGTAAAAGACAGGCGGCATTTTTTGCCATTGATCATCTTTATCAACAAGCTGATAAAACCAGGCCCATGATTTCTCTGCCCAGCGGAGCAATGTTTGGTACTGTGGCGATTGATGACCGCTGTACACTGTGTCAATCATGTGTCACCGCTTGTCCCGGTAAGGCGCTGCATTCCGGTAATGGTGTACCACAGGTGCAGTTTGTGGAAGCAAATTGTCTGCAGTGTGGTATGTGCACCAGAACCTGTCCTGAAAATGCCATTATTATTTCGCCCCGTTTGCTGTTTGATCGGGAGCAACGTATTCAGTCCAGAGTCCTGTACGAAGAACCGCCTTTTGAATGCATCTCTTGTGGTAAACCTTTTGCAACGGCATCGGTAATAAAATCCATGTTGGCTAAATTACAGTATCACAGTATGTTTCAAACTGAGCGGGCACGTAATCGTTTAAAAATGTGTGAAGACTGTCGGGTGATCGATGTGGTCCAGGATGCCGATGCAATGTTGTTACAGAATGAAAAATCTGTCCATTAATGAGTAATGGATTGGTAATTTTACTCCTTTTAAGTCATTTTTTTTCTTTTTAATTGGCTTGTTTATTGCTCTTATTTACAAAATCAGGAAATGTGATGATAACTCAAAGACAATCTGACTCAATAAGCTCTGATGCAATAGAAACTGATTCAATAAAATCTGATCCAATAGAGATTGAGCAGGAATCTATGGTTGAACAACGTGGCGTTGAACCGATTGCGACAATCGATGATGTTGCTGAAGAACAGCTTTATCGCTCGTCAGTGTATAAAGTACTGGCAGGATTGCTGAGAACCGCACCTGACAATAATGCCCTGGAGCAGGTGTCAGCGTTTGCTGCAATAGAACAGGAAGGCGATGAGTTGGCATTGGCTATGTCAATGCTGGGTTTGTCGGCAAAAGCAAGCGATGCTAATTCTGTTGATGATGAGTTTCATGCACTTTTTATTGGTCTGGGAAGAGGCGAGCTAATGCCTTATGCATCCTGGTATCTCACCGGATTTCTGATGGAGAAACCATTGAGTGCTTTAAGGGACGAGCTGGCTGCTCTGGGATTTGAACGCAGTGAAAATGTTCATGAACCTGAAGATCATATTGCTGCCCTGTGTGAAGTTATGGCTATGATGATTGATGAAGGTTATGCCCTGCATCAGCAGGCCAATTTTTTTACCACGCATATGTCTAACTGGTTGAATCACTTTTTCACCGATTTAAGTCAGGCAGATTCGGCGATTTTTTATCGTTCCGTGGGACGATTTGGTCAGGCGTTCAGTACCTTTGAAAAGCAATATCTGACGATGCCGGTGTAATATTTAACAAATAGACTCTTTAGTCGGCGGTGCAGCCGTCTTTTAATATGAGTACCCCTTAGTGGAGGAGTAGTGATGAACAAAGATATGAAACAGTCTGTTGATACGAAGCGTAGAGAATTTATGCGTGATTCAATATCAGCAAGTGTCAGTGTGGCCGTTGCTGCTTCTGTACCAGTGAGTGCATTGGCTTCGGAGGATGAGCCAGCGGTGGTAAAAAAACAGCAGGGTTATCATCTGACCAATCATATACTTGAGTATTACAAATCGGCTGCTAGCTAATTGGAAGGGGTAGGACATGAAACTAAGAAAAGTATCTGAACAAGTTGTTTTGGAAGACGCACAAGCTTCCCCTGAAAGAATTAGCGAAACCGGTTCCACTGGTCACGCAGTATCACGACGCACATTTTTACGGAACTCTGGCTTGATGGCCGGTGGTGCCACGATTGCCAGTGCTGGTTTTGGTTTGGGCATGATGAAAAAAGCCGAGGCTAAAGAAGTCGAAAAAGGTGCCACGAAGCTATCGAGAACTATCTGTTCACATTGTTCTGTGGGCTGCGGTATTATCGCTGAAGTACAAAATGGTGTCTGGACCGGTCAGGAACCAGCGTTTGATCATCCCTTTAATAAAGGCGGACATTGCGCCAAAGGTGCGGCGTTAAGAGAACATGGTCATGGTGAGCGGCGACTGAAATATCCAACCAAGCTGGTGAATGGCAAATGGAAAAAACTGTCCTGGGAACAGGCTATCACCGAAATCGGCGATAAGATGCTCGAAATTCGTCAGCAATCAGGGCCTGATTCTGTCTACTTTCTTGGTTCGGCAAAGCATAATAATGAACAGGCTTATCTGTTCCGAAAATTTGCCGCCATGTGGGGAACCAATAACGTTGATCATCAGGCGCGCATCTGTCACTCAACAACTGTCGCAGGTGTGGCTAATACCTGGGGCTATGGTGCCATGACCAACTCCTTTAATGATATTCATAATTCCCAGGCCATTTTATTGATCGGTAGTAATCCGGCCGAGGCTCACCCTGTGGCTTTACAACATATTATGAAAGCCAAGGAAGAAAATAATGCACCGGTTATTGTTATCGACCCAAGATTTACCAGAACTGCAGCCCATGCGGATCACTTTCTGAAAATACGTCCGGGCAGCGATGTACCAATTGTATGGGGAATGCTATGGCACATTTTTGAAAATAAATGGGAAGACAAGGAATTTATCCGTCAGCGTGTTTATGGTATGGATGATATCCGTAAGGAAGTAGCGAAATGGACGCCGGAAGAAGTAGAGAAAGTAACCGGCGTACCTGAAAATCAGGTTCGTGCTGCTGCCAAGGCTATGGCTAACCATAGACCTGGAACCTTTATCTGGTGTATGGGTGGTACTCAGCATACCATTGGTAATAATAATACCCGTGCCTATTGTGTCTTCCAGATGGCATTAGGCAATATGGGGGTTTCTGGCGGTGGTACGAATATCTTCCGCGGCCATGATAACGTGCAGGGGGCGACCGATCTGGGTGTGCTTGCTAATACCTTGCCAGGTTATTACGGTTTGTCCTCCGGTGCCTGGAAACACTGGTCATCAGTCTGGGACCTGGATTATGAATGGGTCAAGGGGCAGTTTGATACGGGTAGTTACGAAAAGAGCAAGGATAAAGACGTACCGGTTATGAACACCAAAGGTATTCCCGTCTCCCGCTGGATTGATGGTGTGCTGGAAGACAAGGGCAATATCGCGCAAAAAGATAATGTTCGGGGTATGATTTTCTGGGGACATGCACCTAATAGCCAGACCCGTGGTAAAGAAATGAAAAAGGCCATGGAAAAGCTGGATATGCTGGTAGTGGTTGATCCCTATCCTACCGTTTCAGCTGTGATGCATGATAGAACCGATGGTGTCTACTTGTTGCCCGCAACCACTCAGTTTGAGACTTATGGTTCCGTTACCGCATCCAACCGTTCAATACAATGGCGTGACAAGGTTATCGAACCATTATTTGAATCATCTCCTGATCATACCATTATGTATAAGCTGGCGAAGAAGTTGAATATCGCCGAGCAAATGTTTAAAAACATCAAGGTGGAAAATGACGAACCCTTAATTGAAGATATTACCCGGGAGTTAAATAGCGGACTATGGACTATTGGCTATACCGGACAAAGCCCTGAACGACTGAAAAAGCATCAGCAAAACTGGGGCCAGTTTGATTACACAACGCTCAAGGCGGAAGGTGGACCCTGTGATGGTGACTATTATGGTCTACCATGGCCATGTTGGGGTACTCCAGAGATGAATCATCCTGGAACACCTAATCTCTACGACACCAGTAAAACAGTCGCAGAGGGTGGTCTGACGTTCCGTGCACGGTTTGGGGTTGAACGTAATGGTGTTAATCTTCTGGCAGAAAACTCCTATACCAAAGGTTCAGGGATTAAAGATGGTTATCCTGAATTTTCCGACAAACTATTAAAAAAATTGGGTTGGTGGGATGAACTGACGGATGAAGAAAAGAAACTGGCTGAAGGCAAAAACTGGAAAACTGATCGTTCCGGTGGTATTCAGCGAGTCGCTATCAAACACGGTTGCTCACCGTTTGGTAATGCTAAGGCAAGAGCCATGGTCTGGACTTTTCCGGATCCGGTTCCTATTCACAGAGAGCCTTTGTATACCAGTCGCCGGGATTTGGTGGAGAAATATCCAACTTATGAGGACCGGAAATCTTTCTGGAGACTGCCTACACGCTATAAATCCATTCAGGCCAAGGATTATTCCAAGGACTTCCCCATTATTTTAACTTCGGGGCGTCTGGTGGAATATGAAGGTGGTGGTGATGAGACCCGATCCAACCCATGGCTGGCTGAATTGCAGCAGGACATGTTTGTCGAAATTCATCCTCGTGATGCCAATAACGCCAACATCAAAGAACATGATGATGTCTGGGTGGCAACACCCGAAGGTGCGCGTGTTAAGGTCAAAGCCATGATCACCCGACGTGTCGAAGCCGGGGTTGCTTTCATGCCGTATCACTTTGGTGGGGTGTTTGAAGGAAAAGATCTCAGATCCAAGTATCCTGCAGGGTCCGACCCATATATTCTGGGTGAAGCTTGTAATACTGCCATGACCTATGGTTATGATTCTGTCACACAAATGCAGGAAACAAAATGTAGCCTGTGTCGTATAAGCAAAGTATAGGGGATTATCATCATGGCTCGTATGAAATTTTATTGTGATGCAGAGCGTTGTATTGAATGTAATGCTTGTGTCACAGCCTGTAAAAATGAAAACGAAGTTCCCTGGGGCGTTAACCGCAGGCGTGTTGTCACCGTTAAAGACGGGGAACCTGGAGAACGTTCACTTTCTGTGGCTTGTATGCATTGTTCTGATGCGCCCTGTGCCACCGTTTGTCCGGTGGATTGTTTTTATACCACTGACGATGGCGTGGTTCTGCATGATAAGGATATCTGCATAGGCTGTGGCTATTGTTTTTATGCCTGTCCTTTTGGTGCGCCTCAGTTTCCGGACGATGGACAATTTGCATCCCGTGGAAAAATGGACAAATGTACATTTTGTGCTGGCGGACCTGAAGAGGACAATAGTGCAGAGGAATATAAAATGTATGGTTCCAACCGACTGGCAGAAGGCAAGCTGCCTCTATGTGCTGAGATGTGTTCCACCAAAGCACTGCTTGCGGGTGATGCAGATGTGGTTTCGGATATTTACCGTAAGCGTATCATTGAAAGGGGAGTCAGTGTTTTGAGTAAAGGCGTTTCTTATCAAAACGCATCGCTTAGAGCATCCGCTGTGGAAAAGGATAAGTAATTAGTCCCATTCATTGATTTAGTTTTTAACTTCCTACTCTTAAAAAAGGGGAAGTTAAAAAAGGGGGGGTTAAAAAAGGCTCCTTAATTGATGGATACTAGCGAGTACTTAAGTCATAAATACCTTCTCACTTACTACAAAAGCAAGAAGGGAACAGTGCTATTTCCCGAAACATCACGATAGAACGAATAGTCTATAGTGAGTTAATTTTGGATTATTGTAATGAGGCCTCAAAATTTCATGTCAAAATGCAGTCAGATTTTTACCTGCCAAAGTTTTTTTCTTATGTATCTGCTATTTTTTCTATGCCTGTTATCACCGGTTAGTATGAGCGCATCTGGTCCTGCAACATCAAAGGTCAATAATCCAGGCAATGATCTCTGGATGAGTGTTCGACACAATAATGAATCCGGGAAGGTGACCAGTCAGGTTAAAAGTGTTGACAGTACCGTGCTGATTAATTCGCAGGCCGATAGATGGACCCGGTTTCGTATGAATCAATTAATTAACTATGGTTTAATCGCTTTAGCTGCTGTGCTTTCAGTGATTGCATTATTCTATTTAATCCGTGGCAGAATTAAACTCACCGATGGCCTATCAGGAAAGATGGTACATCGGTTTACCGACTATGAACGAATATTGCACTGGGTGCTAGGGATCGTGTTTATCTTTCTTGCCGTTACCGGGCTGCTGTTATTGTTTGGCCGAACCGTATTGATTCCTGTTCTGGGACATGAAATTTTTTCTGTATTGGCTTCCGCAAGCAAAGAAGGTCACAATCTGTTTGGCCCTATTTTTCTGGTTTCTCTGTTGTTGATGCTATTCAGCTTTGTCAGAAGAAATATTTATGCCAAAGGCGATTTGACCTGGCTTTTGAGAGGTGGAGGCATGATTGGAAAATCACATGTGACCGGTGGATTCTTTAATATGGGTGAAAAAACCTGGTACTGGATGGTTATTTTAATTGGTCTGGGTATTTCTGTGAGTGGACTGATACTGGTCTCACCCAATTTCGGTCAAAGCAGAATAATAATGGAATTATCTCATGTGGTACACGCAATAGGCGCCATTATTCTGATTGCCGTTTCTTTTGGACATATTTACCTGGCGACGATTGGTTCAGAAGGCGTAATGGAAGGCATGAAAACAGGATATGTTGATATTACCTGGGCTGAAGAACATCATGATCGCTGGGCCAGGGAATGTCATGAAAATAATCGGCTTATTTCTGCTGAAGATTATGCCAAGTTACAAGGTCAAACAGTGTCTGCTCAAGATGTTGCCGGATCACCGGTAATGGAGGAAAGCAAATGATAACGGATATTATTGACGGGCCTTTGTGGTATTTTTCTCTGTTTGTTTTTTCCACCGGAGTCATCTGGAAATTAGTCACCATCGT
>Ga0316204_10009176_pt1 | contig 13340 bp, 12 predicted proteins | sample 6monrhotite_MG_2_FD_205661 | JGI IMG/M metagenome (GOLD analysis project Ga0316204, IMG submission 205661) | Microbial mat bacterial communities from mineral coupon in-situ incubated in ocean water Damariscotta River, Maine, United States -... | ecosystem: Environmental > Aquatic > Marine >... | reverse complement strand
ATCGAAGGCCTGCCCTTCTTCAAAATTTTCCGTTTCGTCCGTCACTGATCCTGAAACCACCACTTTAAATCCCGCGAGGGTCTTAACGTATCCCAACCACGGTGAAAACCAAATCCATAAGAAATTCTGTCGGTATCCCCACCAGCCACCAAAAAACGTTCAGATCAATTCCGATCTGATTGCCCAGCATCGGCAGTATAAACATAATCCCCAACAGGATGTAGATGCCCACTCTCTCCAACCGGGCCAGCCGCAAGGCCAGGGGTGCCGGCAGGATACCAACGGCCACACGCCCGCCATCCAGTGGCGGCAAGGGCAGCATGTTAAACACGCACAGCAAAATATTGATGCGCACTGAATTGACGAGGTTATATCCCAGCCACGCCTGTAAATCACCTTCAACAAACATCAAACCATGCAGCAACAAAGCTGACAACAGCGCCAGTATGATGTTACTGGCGGGGCCTGCCACCGCGACCAGCACCATGTCGCGGCGCGGGTTTCCAAGCCCGCCAAAATTCACCGGCACCGGTTTGGCATAGCCGAACATCATCTTCCCGCCGGATCCCAACAGCATCAGCGCCGGCAGCAGGATCGTTCCGAACCCATCAATGTGTTTCAGCGGGTTGAAGGACACCCGGCCCAAACGAAAGGCCGTATCGTCGCCCAATCGCCAGGCAACCCAGCCATGCGCCGCTTCGTGAAGGGTCACAGCAATCACTACCGGCAATATCCAGACGGAGGCCGTAAAGGCGATCTGGGAAATATCAAAATCCATCGTTTAGGTCATATCCAGCAGTTCATGAAGACGGGTTTGCGCCGCCGCCACATCAAAAACATCCGTATCACGGTAATCCCGCCGTAGGCGCCAGCCTCTGTCCAGGCGCACCATGGCCTGATCCGTCAGATCGTCAACCCCTTCGACGACGGCGGCCATTTCATCCATCTCGCCATTGCAGTGAACGACCAGATCACACCCTGCCGCAAGGGCCCGTTCAGCCCGTTGGCGAAAACTACCGCCAAGCGCTTTCATGCTCAGGTCATCGGTGCACAGCACGCCATCAAACCCGATATCGCCACGAATGATATCATTGATGATGGTTGCCGAATGGGTCGCCGGATGGTTGGGGTCTAACTCCGGGAACATCAGATGGCAGGTCATCGCCCAGGGCATTCGGGCCAGATGGCGAAATGGCGCAAAATCAACCTGCTCCAAATCACGCCGTGAGGCCGTCACGACGGGCAGCTCATGATGGCTGTCGGTCTTGGCCCGGCCATGGCCGGGGATATGTTTGATAACCGGCATCACCCCGCCCGCCAACATACCTTCGCAGACGATTTCCCCCATTTCGGCAACCATGGTCGGGTCATCACCATAGGCCCGGTCGCCGACAATCTCGTGCGACCCGACGCCCGGCACATCTACAACCGGCGTGCAGTTCACGTCAATTCCAAGCTCAGTCAGATCATGGGCAATCAGCCGGGCATTCAGGTATACCGCTTCGGGCAGGTGATCCGGATTGGTCCGCCTGACGCCGTCCACCAGCTTACGGGCGCTGGGGTAGGCTGGCCAAAGAGGAGGTTTCAGACGCTGAACCCGACCACCTTCCTGGTCGATCAGGACCGGTGCATCTTCGCGACCAACCGAGGAGCGCAGATCACTGACCAAAGCCTGAATTTGTTCAGGCGTCTCACAGTTTCTGGCAAACAGGATAAATCCCAGCGGGTCGCACTCTCTGAAAAACCGGCGTTCGACCTCGGTAAGGACCGCCCCCAGGCAGCCGAAGATGACGGCTCGGGGGCGAGCGGTCCGGGTTTCAGATGTCATGTTATTTACCGGGACGGACGATCAGGCAGCTTACCTTGCGTTTGGCCAGCGCCTTGCAGAGGGTACGGGCCTCGGTTTCGGCCTTTATCGGGCCAACCCGCAGCCGATAGAACACGCCCTTTTGTGCTCCCAGATCGACCTTGGTGACGGCCAATCCAAGGTCGCCCAGCAGGTCGAGATGTTTGCGGCGAAGTTTGTCCCACTCACCACGCGCGGCGGCAGGTGTGCGGGCGGCCGCCAGTTGCACTTGATAGGCCTTGCCCGAAGCCGCAGCAGGTCGGGGAGTAGATGTCGCGACCTTGGCGGTCGAGGTGGTGACGGTGCGGGGGGCGGCGGTTGCCGGTTTCAGCGCGACAGGAGCCGATTTGGGTTTGGCGGTCACAGGCGCCGGCGGTGCTGGCGGTGCGGGTATGGGTTTTTCCGCCCGTGCCACATCCGCAATCCGCGGCGTCTCATTAATGCGTTTGGGTTTGGCGGGTGCAACAGGAATTTTCGCAACCATTTCTCCAGTGCCAGAGGGTGTATCGGCTTGGGCTTTCTGGTCGGTCGCAGGCGTTGGCACTGGTTTCGGCAGCGGGGTTTCAGGCGGTGGTAACAGGCGCTCAACCGACGGAGACGCGCCGTCCGGATTGCCGCTTCCCTGAATGCGGTTATAGACCAGCTTGTCGCGATCCGGCACCTGCATGCCACCCGGCGATGCGGGGCGGACCTTGACCGGGCCAAGTTCGGCGCGAACGATGGGCACATCGGACTCGGCATCACCCATTAACGAAACAATCCGCTCACCATAAAACGCCCAGCCCGCCGCACCTCCGCCAATGGCCAGCGCCACGAATAGAACGGTTTTCAGCACGTTGCCGGCCTTTTTTATCCTCGGCGCAACGGGCTCAAATTCCAGGGCATCGGAAGCCGTAACCTTGATTCCCGAATTTTGCTCAGCCATTTGCGAGAGCCTTCTTCATTGTTTGTGCACTTGAGGTCCGCCTGGGGCCCCATCCGCATACCTTGCGAATCGCTGTCATTATACCATTTTCATCCAGGAACAAAGCCTATGATTTAGCCCGGCGACTACGCCTAAGATTTAGCCCGGCGACTACGCCTAAGATTTCACCCGGCGACTACGCCTAAGATTTTGCCGCACCGATCTTTAAGATATGCGGGACTGCAAATCGAACAGGCGGCGGTGTTCGTCAAGGGCGAACCGGTCGGTCATGCCGCCGATATAATCAGCAACCGTTTGCGCCATTGTTTCTTCGTCAGCTGCTTTAACCTTTTCCCGCCAGTCGTTGGGCAGGCATCCGGGTTCGCGGACCAGTAGCTGAAACAGGTCCTTCACCACGCGGCGCCCCTTCGACGTCATGCGGTTCAGTTTGTAATGCCGGTACATGTGTTCAAACAAAAAGGCCTTAACTCCGGCGTCGTTGTTGCGCATCTGTTCGGAAAATCCGGCGACGGGGGCCCCGGCTTCCCGGATTTCCTGCGCTGTTTTCGGGCCCAGATCGGCTATACGCGACGTGGTTTCCGCAAACAGGTCATCCACCATGGCGCCAATCAGGCGGCGCACCGCCTCATGAATTTTCCGGGACTCGTCAAGATCAGGATAGTCCCGGGTCACATCGGCAAAAATCGGCCCGACCAGCGGCACATCACATAAATCATCAATGGTGAACAGCCCGGCGCGCAGGCCATCGTCGATATCGTGGTTGTTATAGGCGATATCATCGGAAATCGCCGCGATCTGCGCCTCCGGACCGGCAAAGGTATGAAGTTCCAGGTCCTGGATTTTTGAATATTCCTCAATTACCCGGGGCAGCGGATGCGGATTGAGGCCGCCGGTCAGCGGGCCGTTGTGTTTGACCACGCCTTCCAGGGTTTCCCACGTCAGGTTTAGGCCATCAAATTCTGCATAGCGGGCCTCAAGCTCGGTGACAACGCGCAGCGACTGGGCGTTATGATCAAACCCGCCATAGGGCTTCATCAGGTCCTGCAGGGCATCTTCCCCGGCGTGCCCGAACGGTGGGTGACCAAGATCATGAGCCAGCGCCAGCGCCTCACCCAAATCCTCATTCAGGCGCAAATACCGGCACACGGAACGCGCAACCTGCGCAACTTCCAGCGAATGGGTCAGGCGGGTGCGGAAAAAATCGCCCTCGTGATTAACAAAGACCTGGGTTTTATAGGCCAGACGGCGAAACGCCGCGGAATGAATGATGCGGTCACGGTCGCGCTGAAAACAGCCGCGTGTGGCGCTTTCCGTTTCCGGGTGTAACCGGCCGCGACTGTCGCGCTCAAAACTGGCGTAGGGCGCGCGGTCGTGCGGCGGGATCCAAGTATTTTCCATGGGGCAAATTAACCGCGTCGCCCGTCACTAGCAACGCCGTTTCCACGGAAATGGGTTCCAGTTTCGGTGATGATGGGCATAATGGTGATCCGCCATGCAAAATTCAGGACATCTTACATGCTGCACATCCATCGCCTGTCCAGTGACGAAGCCGCAAAACTGATCGCCGGAGCTGAACGCAAAGCCATCGAGCTTGGCATTCCCATGTGCATTGCCATCTGTGATGACTCCGGCCACCTGATTGCCTTCAAGCGCATGGACGGGGCCAAACAGCTCAGTATCCGGTTGTCGGATGACAAAGCCCATACGTCGGCCATCTCCAAACGGCCAACCCATGAATACAACGCCGAAAACCTGCCGGGCGAACTGGTGTTCGGTATCCACACTTCGTCGGGCGGTCGGTTTTCGACCGTCGGCGGCGGATTTCCGGTTATTGTAGAAGGTGAAGTCGTCGGCGCGATCGGTGTCAGTGGCGGCAAGGCGGCGCAGGATATGGAATGTGGCGAAGCGGCGTTGGCCGGTTTTCAGCCCGATTAACCCATCCCGACCCATTCTCATCGTTGACATTGTGTGCGACCAACCTACATAAATAGCCAGAGACTTGAACCGGAGACGTTTCTCATGCCCGATGGCACCACACTAAACACCGAACAGAGCCTGAGCCTGACCGAAAGCTGCGCCAAGCGCATCGCGGTATTGCAGGAAATGGAAGGCAAACCAGGGCTGATGCTGCGGATTTCCGTGCTCGGCGGCGGCTGTTCCGGGTTTCAGTACAAATTCGGCCTCGATGACATGGTCAACGACGATGACCTGACGTTTGAGCTGGCCGGCACCCGTGTCGTTACCGATGAGACGTCACTGGAACTGCTGGGCGGATCAGTGGTCGATTTCAAGGAAGACCTGGGCGGCTCGTTCTTCTCTATCGACAACCCCAACGCCACAGCGAATTGCGGATGCGGGTCATCGTTTAATATCTGAGTTTAATATCTGAGTTTTACATCTGACAGGTCCTTCCGGACGTGTTATCAAGGCCCGCACTTCGCGGGTCTTTTTTATGCAACTTTTGGTAACGGGGAACACCAATGAAAATCGCCACCTGGAACGTCAATTCGATCAAGGCCCGCCTGCCCCGCGTGCTGGAATGGTTAGGCGAATTCCAGCCCGATGTGGCCTTGTTGCAAGAGCTCAAGTCGGTCGAAGAAACCTTCCCGCGCATGGAAATCGAAGACCTCGGCTACAACATCGCGATCTCCGGGCAAAAATCCTACAACGGTGTCGCCATTCTCTCGAAAACCCCTATCGAGGTCGATCACACTCGCCTGCCGGGTGAGGAGGAGGACGACCATGCCCGTTACATCGAAGCCTTCACCGGAAACGTCCGCGTCGCCTCGATTTACCTTCCCAACGGCAACCCGACGCGCAACGAAGACGGCTCGGACAGCGACAAGTTCAAATACAAGCTGCGCTGGATGGACCGCCTGAAGGCCCACACCGAAAGCCTTCTCAACCTGAACGAAGCTTTTGTTCTGGGCGGCGATTACAACATCTGCGCCCTGGACACCGACACTTATGACGCCAAGGGCATGGCCGATGATGCGCTCTGCCGCCCGGAAAGCCGCAAGCGCTTCCGCGCCATCAACAACCTCGGCCTGACCAATGCCTTTCGCACCTTCGACCCGTCACCACATACCTACAGCTACTGGGACTACCAGCGCGGCGCCTGGTCCAAGGACAACGGCCACCTCATCGACCACTTACTGCTGTCGCCGGAAGCCGCCGATAAACTGACCGCCGCCGGGATCGATAAAACACCACGCGGCAAGGAAAAGGCCTCTGACCATACGCCGGTGTGGTGTGAGTTGGATGTGTGAGTTTGTCGCGGGCGCCTAGCTGCCTCGCCTCAGGTTCGATGCAAAAACGATGAACAGAAACATTTCCCTTTACCCGTACTTTCAGTTTTTTCGAAACCTTCTGTTCTGGCAAGCCATCTGGTTCCTTTATTTCGAAAGTGTCGTCACCGCGAGTGAGGCGATCCTTCTGGCTGCAATCGTTAGCCTGAGCACCGTTATCCTGGAAGTCCCGTCCGGGTATTTTTCTGATTATGTGGGACGGCGCCCGACCCTGCTCATCGGCATGGCGGCCAGCGTGGCCGGATGCCTGCTGCTGTTCGGTTCCACAAGTTTTGCCCTGTTTGCCCTGGCGCAGGTGCTTATCGGCGTTGGCAATGCGTTCGTTTCCGGCACGGATAACGCCCTTTTATACGACTCCCTTAACCATCTGGACCGCCAAGACGAGGTCGTGGAACACGAAGTCCGCGCCTGGCGGTTTTCTTACGCAGCACTGGCGCTCTCGGCCGTCGTCGGCGGTTATCTGTCATCTGAAGGTTTCAAACCGGCCTATCTGATAACGGCAATTGCGCTTTTTGCCGGACTGGCCATTACCTTTCTGTTCCGCGAACCGCCCCACCGTCGGGAAGACGCCTTGGCGGCGCATCCGTGGCGTCAGATGGCGGTCGTGCTGTCGCGCTTTAAGGACAATACATTGTTTTGGGTCTTCGCATTTTCTGTCGGCGCCTATGTGCTCGGTCATGTGCCCTATGTCTTTGCCCAGCCTTTTTTAAAGGAAACCTTGAGCAAAGTCGGGCATGCGTCGGATACGCCCGTCGTTTACGGTATTGTCATTGCGGTCATGATGACGGCCTCGGTGATCGCCGGGATGTTCGTGTTGCGTCTGCGGAAAATTATCGGAACGGTGGGAAATCTGCTGTTGGCCATGTCAATGCAGATCGGATTGATTCTGGCGCTGGCCTACCTTGTCCACCCGGCAGCAATATTCCTGCTTGTCCTCAGGATGATCCCGGATGCCTTGACCCGGCCTTTAATGCTGGAAATCATTCACCCGCGCATCGAAAGCGGATATCGGGCAACCTACCTGTCGCTTCAAAATCTAATGGGCCAACTGGCTTTTAGCGGCACCTTGCTGTTGGCCGCACGGGTGACGCCCGGTTCTGACAGCCTCAGCGAAACCAGCCTGCAAACCATCCTGCCCTACTACGGCGCCGCCGGTTTAATCCTGATCGCCCTGCTTGCGGTAACCGCAAACAGATGCCTGAATTCTGATAAAAAAAAGCGAGACACCCAGTAACTTGCCCCGCCCTCCTCCCTTGTGAAGGAGCGGCAGGGAAAAAGCCTCTGACCCTATGTCGGTGTGGTGTGAGTTAAATCTGTAAAAACCCGGATCGGACGTCCACAACCCGCCCGCTGTTACGCTGCGCGGCCAATCGTATCAGGCAATATTTCTGACGTTAAGGCTGGCATACGCCCCGCCTCACCTCAGCTCCCGTTGCGGCTATTATCGCCGAACCTTCATCGTAAGCTCGGGCTCGTCATGCGGCGCAACAAGACTCTCAACAAGGGGCTTCGGGAGGTTTTAAAACGCTCAGGAAGTTTGCAGTTCGCGATACGCCGCCGTCTCGTCGAGCAGCCACGAACGGAACGCGGCAATGCGCGGATTGTTGAGGCGCTCCGGCAACGTAACCAGATAATAGGCGAAGCTGTCCGGCGCGCCGACACCGAGTTCGAACGGACACACCAGACGGCCTGCCGCAACATCGTCGCCGATCAGGAAATCCGAACCCAGGGCCACGCCCTGCCCTTCGACGGCGGCCTTCATGGCCATCGAGCAATGGGTAAAACGTAGTCCCTTGCCAGCATTGATGCCGTCGATACCAGCAGCCTTCAGCCACACATTCCAGGTCGGCCAGACGTCTGATTCGTCGAACCACATCCCATGCAGAAGGGTATGGTGGCGCAAATCATCGGGGGTCAGCAACGGGTGCTCGCCTTCCAGCAGCGCCGGGCTGCAGACGGGATATTCCCGCAGGCCGACGATACGTTCCGAATGCAGCCCGGTATAACCGCCGCCGCCATAACGGATTGCAATATCGGCCTCGAGGCCAAACAGGTCGGCGATATTGTCGGAGACGTCCAACAGGATATCGACGTCGGGGTGAAGGTTGCGGAAACGTTCGAGGCGAGAGATTAGCCACATGGTGGCGAACGAGGTATTAGCGCTGATTGTTAGTCGCCGCGGTTCCTCTGCCCTACGCATGCGGGCGACGCCTTCGCGGAAACGTTCCAGGCCTTCGCGCAACAAAGGCAGCGCCACGCGCCCTGACTCGGTGATGGTCAGCCCGCGAGCCTGGCGGCGAAAAAGCTCGACGCCGACGAAAGCTTCCAGCGCCTTGATCTGATGGCTGACGGCGGCTGGCGTCACGTGCAACTCCGCGGCGGCCCGGGCAAAGCTCTCGTGTCGGGCGGCGGCCTCGAATACGCGCAATGTAGTCAAAGGGGGAAGTAATTCAGGCATTTCAAATAGGCTTATTTCTGCTAAGTCTAAGGATAAGAAAAGATCGTTTGTTTAGGGCGTAATGTCAAGATACATAATCATAGTAGAGATTTTAGAAAACAATGACTAAGTAATATTGAGCCTAAGGAGTATCGTTATGGACGCCCACGAAAGAACCCGGGCCGGATTCATTTCCCGTCTCATCTCTGCAATCAGGGATCGCCGCACACGCCGCGATGCGATCCGCGACCTGCGTCGGATGAATGATCTGCAACTCACCGATATTGGTATCGTTCGCCACCGCATTCCCGAGGTGGTTGATGGCATGATGGCGAAAAATGCGAACAAGGACGAAGACCCTCGTGCCCGTCATGCCTGCTCCCCCCCAGCCGCCTTCCGCCCATTCACTCTTGTAATGGAGCAGTGTCAGATCAGATCGAAACTACTACAATTAAATGAAAAAACTTCTTTTAGAACAGTCAGCCGGAAAGACCTGACAGAGCACCTGCTCTAGAATGAATGTGCGGCTCGTAGGGACCCGGTATACGGGATGAATGGGGTGGGCTTTTTTTGCTCAACATGAGCGGGTTCGAATCTCGCCGCCAACCGCACCGCCCTTCCGCTCATCAAATGGCCGCATCGTCTGTCTTTTTTCCAACCGGCCTAAAGACGTGTTTCAGGTGGAGACGGTGTTGCACGGCGCTGATTTATTGCCGCAAGCGCCGGGGATCCAGTTTGACGGCGACAAGTTCAACTACAAAAAGACCTGAAAGTGTTACCCATGTTCCCGGTCTCAATTGTTACCCATGTTTATGGTTGCTCAATGTCTAATTTCCTCTCCCCATAATAATTTTCGCCAGTTAGGCGATATCGTCATAAAAAAACCACAATCACGATTTATACGGAGTACACGCCGGAGCTCGCCTCCAGCGTCTGCCCCCCCGCGGGATGTGCCTGTTTGCCCTTGTGAAGAAGTAGTGTTGTCCGGCGGATTGGGCTGGCGACAACGTGTGGCAGCGACGTTAAAAAACACACATTTTTCTGTCTTTCCGGCCCTTAACGCAGGTCGCGTCAAACTGTAGGGATTTGTAGGTAAATGTTGTGTTTTGTGGGGATTTAGGTGATGGCGCGTTTAGTCTTGACCGGATAGTCGATCCAGAAACGCCGGCCCGGCGACGGCGAAGACCATGAACCCCAATGCCAGCAAGGCGAACAGGCCGGGGGAGATTGGCTGGTCTATTGCTCCGGGGGCTCCGGCGTCTCCGCCCAGCAGGGTGAGCACGGTGACGAGGAACAGGACGAAGGCACCGATCAACAGGCCCCGCCACAGGCAGCGGCTGCAGCTCAGCCGCCCCGGCAACGTCGTCCCGCAAGTTTGAGGATCAGACGGCTTGCGCACCACCGGTATTACTCCGCCGCCGGAACCCGTGCGCCGAGCACTTGGCTGACATCACGCACCGCACCTCGCGATGCGGATGTTGCCAGCAACCCGTAGGCCTGAAGGGCTTGTGAGACTTTGCGGTCTCGGGTCAGCGGTTTCCAGGCATCGGCACCCTTAGCATTCATGGCGTCGCGGCGGCGTTGCAGTTCGGCGGCGTCGACCAGCAGGTTGACGGTGCGACCGGGGATATCAAACTCGATCTGATCGCCATTTTCGAGCAAGCCGATGGCCCCGCCTTCCGCCGCTTCCGGTGACACATGACCGACGCTGAGGCCCGATGACCCGCCCGAGAAGCGGCCATCGGTGATCAGGGCGCAGTCCTGCCCGAGACCCATGGATTTAATGTAACTGGTCGGATAGAGCATTTCCTGCATACCGGGGCCGCCTTTGGGGCCTTCATACAGGATCACCACGACGTCGCCGGCTTTGACTTCTCCGCCAAGGATTTTGGCGATGGCCTCGTCCTGGCTTTCGCAAATAAAGGCGCTGCCGGTGAATTTCAGGCAGCTTTCCGGAACACCCGCAGTTTTGACCACACAGCCAGCTTCGGCGATGTTGCCATAGAGCACGGCGAGGCCGCCGTCGGGGCTATAGGGCGTCTCAACGGCACGGATGCAGCCCGCTTCGCGGTCGAGATCAAGGCTGTTGTAGCGCTTGGATTGGCTGAAGGCTTCCTGGGTCGGCACGTTGCCGGGGGCTGCCATATAGAACTGGCGCGTCGCGTCGCTATCGGAGCGGCGCACATCCCAGGTGTCGATGGCCTCACCGATGGTCGGCGCATCGACGGTCGGGTTATCCCGGATGATCAACCCGGCCCGTTCCAGTTCGCCCATGATGGCCATGATGCCGCCGGCGCGGTGGAAGTCTTCCATGTGGTATTTATTGGTCGACGGCGCGAGCTTGGAGAGATGCGGGATCTTTCGGGATAATCCGTCGATGACGTCCAAGTCGAAATCGACCTCACCTTCCTGAGCCATGGCCAGCAGGTGCAGGATGGTGTTGGTTGAGCCGCCCATGGCGATATCGACGGTCATGGCATTGGTAAAACCCTCGATGGAGCCGATGGAGCGCGGCAAGACGCTGTGGTCATCGTCTTCGTAATAGGTTTTGCACAGATCGACAATGCGCCGTCCGGCTTTCAGGAACAGTTCTTTCCTGTCCCCGTGGGTCGCCAACATGGAACCGTTACCGGGTAAGGCGAGACCAATGGCTTCGGCCAGACAGTTCATGGAGTTGGCGGTGAACATGCCAGAGCACGAGCCGCAGGTCGGGCAGGATGAGCGCTCATACCTTTCCGCTTCCTCGTCCGTGGTGTCGGGGTTGGCGGCCTGGATCATGGCGTCGATCAGATCAACGTGAACCTCTTCGCCGTCGACCACCATCTTGCCGGCTTCCATGGGGCCGCCGGAGACGAAGATCGCCGGAATGTTGAGGCGCATGGCGGCCATCAACATGCCCGGTGTGATCTTGTCGCAGTTGGAGATGCAGACAATGGCATCGGCGCAGTGGGCATTGACCATGTATTCGACCGCATCGGCGATCAATTCCCGGCTCGGTAACGAATACAGCATGCCGGAATGGCCCATGGCGATACCATCATCGACGGCGATGGTATTAAACTCCTTGGCGACACCGCCAGCGGCTTCGATTTCGCGAGCCACCATCTGGCCCAGATCCTTGAGGTGCACATGGCCCGGGACAAACTGGGTGAAGGAGTTGGCAATGGCGATAATCGGTTTACCGAAATCGTCATCCTTCATGCCGGTCGCACGCCATAGCCCGCGGGCACCGGCCATGTTGCGGCCATGGGTCGAGGTACGGGAACGATATTCAGGCATTGGGTCTCTCCGGGGTGATCAAAATTCAAGGCCAAGACCATACCGGACTGTCCGCGGCCTGACTAGAAAATTGAATGTACAAAGTTAAGCGTTATATGTAGGACTGCGCCCAGAGATTTAAACGGAAAAACAAATGACCGCCATCAAAAAACGATCCGAACTGCTGATGCCTGCGGGCTCACTGGACAAGCTGAAAATGGCCGTGCTGTATGGTGCGGATGCGGTCTATCTGGGCACCCCGGACCTGTCGCTACGCTCGAAGTCGGAATTCACCCTGGAAGATGTGGTTGAAGGCATCGAGTTTGCCCATGCCTATGGTCGGCGCGTCTATCTGACCCTCAACCTGTTTTCTCATAACAAGGACATCGACAAACTTCCCGATTACGTCGACACCGTGCGCAAGGTCCAGCCCGACGGCCTGATTGTCGCCGACCCCGGCGTCTTCATGTTCGTCAAGGAACGCGCACCTGAGCTTGAGCTGCATGTGTCGACACAAGCCAATGTCTGTTCCTGGCAGTCGGTCAAGTTCTGGCAGGATCAGGGGGCTAAACTCTGCGTTCTGGGCCGCGAGGTTTCGTTCGATGAACTGTCCGAAATTCGGCAAAAATGCCCGGATATCAAGCTCGAAGCCTTCGTTCACGGGGCCATGTGCATGACCTATTCCGGGCGCTGCCTGTTGTCCAACTTCATGGCCGAACGCGGCGCCAATCAGGGCTCGTGCGCCAACAGTTGTCGCTGGAAATACAAGGTCCACATGCGCCTCAAGGACGGCACGACCAAGGAACTTCCGCTGACCGAAGAAAACCTGGAACTGTTTGAATTCCTGCTGGAAGAAGAGGTTCGGCCCGGTGAGTTCATGCCGATTGAGGAAGATGAGCGTGGCTCGTACATCCTCAATTCCAAAGACCTCTGCATCATGCCAAAACTGGATGACTACCTCAGGATCGGGGTTGATTCCCTGAAAGTCGAGGGCCGTGGCAAAAGCATCTACTACGTCGCCCTGATCGCCCGGGCTTACCGCATGGCCATCGATGACTGGTATGAAGACCCGGATAACTGGTCGGCCGACAAATATATGGAAGAACTGCTCACCGTGCCCAACCGCGGCTACACCTACGCCTTTCACGAGGGCCGCCTGAGCAACCATTCGCACGGCTACGAGAACACCTCGACCCTTGCCGGCTGGGAATTTGCCGGGTTGGTAAAATCCGTCGAGGACGACGCCTTCATCGTCGAGGGCAAAAACAAGCTGGAAGCCGGAGACGTTCTGGAGTTCGTGCCACCGAACGGGGTCGAGCCCATATTGCTCAGAATCTACGAATTCGAACATGCCATCAGTGGCAAAATCAACAACGTCATCAATGCCGGTCACGAACCCCTGTTTAGGGTGCCGTTCGCGCTGTTTGATCAGGAAGACCCGGCAACCCTGAAAGCCCGCATCCCGCCGATGACGGTGCTGCGCAAGGAAAAAGCCCTGACCCAGGAGCAGTGGGACCGCCTGAAACTGGACCGCGAAACCCGGTTGATTGAACAGGGCAAAGGATC
>Ga0316204_10009175_pt1 | contig 13344 bp, 15 predicted proteins | sample 6monrhotite_MG_2_FD_205661 | JGI IMG/M metagenome (GOLD analysis project Ga0316204, IMG submission 205661) | Microbial mat bacterial communities from mineral coupon in-situ incubated in ocean water Damariscotta River, Maine, United States -... | ecosystem: Environmental > Aquatic > Marine >... | reverse complement strand
TTTATGTCCATCCCGAAAATCTATAGTAACATTTGTACCGCTTGATGTTGCATGCTTAGTAAATCCAATTGTATTATCAGCAGAATTAATATCACCTGTCATAGTGCCACCTGCAAGAGGCAATTTACTACTTTGGCTCTTTATAATCTTAGAACCCATAAATCTCTCCTTTTATATGCCCTATATTAACCATTATTTTGTTATTGTAACCAATGCTTTTTGAGAAGCTGCACTTGCATCCATAAATACATCGGCAATATCCGCTACTGCAAGTATTAGTGTATCGCCAGCATCTAGCCTAATTCCTTTTAATGTTCCTGTCGCTGCAGTGCCAGAGCTACCAACCATAACAAATCCTGAATTATCAAAATCTGCTTGTATAAATATTTCCTTAGCAGCAGTTTCTGTAGTATTTAAATGGTTTGCATGAGTTAATGCAGCTACACTTGTTTCTACAGTAAATTGATCATATGAAGTTAATGTTGCTTGTCCTGCTGGTACTACAGTTGAAGTTGCAACTACATTATGTCCATTTGCAAGTTGACCAGATTGTATAGCTTCGACTGCAGTTTCTATGGCTTCTGTATCCACCTTTATAGTATCTAATACAGCGTCTATAGTATCTAACACAGCATTATCTGTAGCACTAAGATTGGCTGTTACAGTTCCATCTACGGTTATTGTTCCCTCTACAGCAGTTTTAATAGCATTTGTGTCAGAATCTATCGTTATTAACAATGCTTCATTTGCTGCATGGTCTACATTAGCTGCAGCTAACAAAACCTCAATCGCAGCAGCATCAACTTGAATAGCCTCAACTGCGGTTTCAATAGCTTCGGTGTCTACTTTAATAGTATCCAATACAGAGTCAATAGTATCTAATACGGCATTATCTGTTGCACTTAGATTTGCTGTAACTGTACCATCTACAGTTATTGTATTCCCACCATCATCAATGCTAACATATAAAGCTCCTGATGAGTTTACTTGAAGTGGAGAATAATCTCCATCCGCACCACCTAGGGCTGCAAGAGTATCATTCCTAACCGCTAATGGCATAATGCCTGTATTGCCTGAACTATGAGCGGCATCCTCTGCATGAATAGCACCATCAAGAGCGGTTAACCCAGTATTTGTAACTGCCCCATTAAATCCACCACTTGATATATTGACATCTACTTTAGAGCTATTAATTGCAGCAGCTAGTTCAGTTAGCCCAGCATTAGTTACAGCCCCATCAAATCCACCGCTAGCAATATTTACATCTACTTGGTCACTTGCGTTTATAGCCGTCCCTAATTCAGTTAATGCATCATGAGTTACAGCAACAGTTCCATCTACAGTTATTGCACCACCACCATCATCAATAGTAACAAATAGAGCCCCAGTTGCATTGACCTGCAGTGGTGCGTAGTCTCCATCCGTACCAGCTAATGCCGCAAGAGTATCATTGCGAACAGCTAGTGGCATAATACCTTTATCTGTAGAGGTATGAGAAGAATCTTCTGCGTGTTCTAAATTTGGTATTGTTATCTGGAGTTGCCCTGATGTAGATTTAAGCCTGTCCCAATTACCATCAGCTTCTAAGCCCATTATCATAGAGCCATGGACAGTGGTATCTGGATTTGATGTATTGTCAGCTAAAGTACCGCTAATTGTTTCTTGTAGTTCATAACTAATCTGTTTTAGTACTTGCATTGCAGTAATACTAGTAGTATCTGTAGCACTATTCTTTGCATCAGCTTTTGCTCCTAGTGTTACCATAGCTCCATCTGCTACTGATCCCGAAACTAATGCTCCGCTTGCTATAGCTCCATTAGCAATTGCTCCACTGGCTATTGCTCCGCTTGCAATAGCTCCAGAGGCTATAGCTCCAGAAGAAACAGCGCCAGAAGCTATAGAGCCGCTAGCAAAAGCACCACTCGCTACCTGTCCAGATGCAATTTTAATGTCATTATTAGTCCCAAGGTCAACAAGTTGAGTCCCTGCAGGGTCATCATAATATACAAGTAATTTATCAGAATCAGCCATGCTTGTAGTATCATGTTCTAATGTAATAACATCATCTGCTACTCCGGTATGGCCTAACCCATCTACTGCAAAGTTATATATTGCAATGTTATCTGTGACATTAACAATTAAAAGTAATCCCTTAATATCAAAATCTGAACCATAATCAGAGAGCTCTACTGTTCTTGCTGAAGCATCAAATGTATAAGTTGTTATAAGTTTTTTCATATTATCCTAACGCTATTGCCATTGCTACAGAAAATCCTTCACTCGCTCCTGTAACGGTTATCGTTTGCCCACTGTTAGTTACTGCAACTCCACCTCCACCATTTATAGTAAAGTCTGCAGACCCGTCAGTATCTGATGCAGCTGATCCACCACCAGTATCTGTCGTTATAGTAACACCAGTAATATCTCCACCTCCAGCTGAACTGACACTTGCGTCAATAGCATCCTGAACAGCAGCTGCAGTTAATATTGAAGTATCATTATCTACTAAGTCTGTGTTACTATCTTGAATTTTAGTTATAGTTATTGCAGCATCATCTGTTATCTCTGGCATAGTAATTGAACTAGCTGTAGCTCCAATATAAGTTGCTAATTGAGACATAGTTACTTTACCTGTGGAGTCTTCACTACCTGCAGCTACTTCACCAGCTGCACTTCCAGCAACAGAAACATCATCTATTAAAAATGTATCTCCAGCAGCTATAGTAATACTAGTTAAATCTTTACAATTCCTAAGATTAACATCGTGTCCATCCATGAGCTTAAAATCTGAAGCATCATCTCGTATTAATTTCCCTGTAAACTTTGGCATTTATGCTCCTTAAGTAATTTGTATACCTGAAAATGTTACAGCTTGATTAACTGAAACATAAACATTATAATCTTGTGTAAAGCCATTACTAGCATCAACAGCAGCATTATGCAATCCACTAACTGTTTGTATAGCACGTAAATCAGTAGCTACATCATCTGGATGTATTGATGCATTATCTGCTTGCTTAATAGTGGTAGCTTCATTATCTGTACCGCCATTCTTAGGCCATCCAAAAAATGTATAATGACCTGATTCCCCTGCAATTGTTAAGTCAGGACAGTTACTATGATATTCTGATGCTGTCCATGTACTTCCATATCCAGAAACACTTTGAGTGCCTGCACCGCAAATATTTATTGACCTAGAGGATTGGTCAGGAAGTAGTGACCCGAGAGTAGCTGTATTTGCAGCTTGCATGCATGCAGTAAGTTCTGCTTGAGTTGGGCCAGTAGTAGCATCACAAGTTCCCCATATTATCTTATTAAGAAAGTAATATCTCCCGCTACTCTGATTAGAAGAAGATCCTCCTTCTGTAACTGCAACATTACAAGATATATACTCGCCTTCACTTACATTTCTTGACATTCCACTGTCATCTGAAGTGTCTGTGCTACTTGTAGTAGCGGCAACAGCTAAGGCAGTATCCGATATAAAATCATCAGTAGCCATATGGCCAGTTTCATTAGTAACAAAATTACTTCCGTTTAATTTATAATCTACTTGTGGAGCGGAGTCTAAAGTTCCGTCATGATTATTAAAAGTAGCTTTAGCAAAAAAATCATCAGCTATACCTACAAGAGTTGTATTGTCAGACTCAGTAGTACCGTTAGTAGCAGTTCTAAATGTTACCGCATTGATAGAGAATGCAAAAGATTCTTCAGTCATTAGCTCAGAAGCCATAGTAGTTTCATCTACTTTATGATATAGCTTATTAGTAGCAGTAGCATATATAAATGGTTTAGATGCAAACTCACTTATTGAAGTCGGTGCATTTGTCTGTACTGTTATGGGTTTTGACTTTCTTGTTATACTGCTTCCCATTTAAACTCCTTTATTAAACATAATATACAACATTAATATCTTCGCCATCTACTGTAGCCAAAGCATATAAAAGATTAGCATTTGATATATCTACACTATACACATCCCCTGCATATAAGGCCATGCTTTCTGTAGCAGATACAGCACTAGTCCCTATATATATTATACCTGTATTAGATAAGTTAGCCATAATGTCTACATGAGTGCAAGATACACTGCTTAATCTAGTAGCGCTACCGCTAGCTACAGATAGAGCAAACTGCCCAACACTAGTATTTGGGTCAATACTTGCAGCAACCTTTAGTCTTCCCGATCCATTATCAATTGGATCACCATCACTATCAATTAACCTTCTATCTTTTCCATTCCCAATGGTATTAGCCATTTAAAATCTCCGATAAACCAGCTTTATCAATAGTGTTGATTTTTCCTTTAAGGTGTAGCTTAGCAACCTCTTCAAGCATATTTAACTTCCACTTCTCAAAATTTGATTTAACTTTTGCTACTACAGCAACCTGCTCTTCTTTGGCTGTCTGTATATTCTTTACAGCAGTATCCACATCTCTATTTAACGCTAGTAGTTTTTTAGAAATCTCAGAGCACTCTAATTCTTTCTTTGAAATCAATGAATCAAGAACAACTATATCACTATCCTTATCTTTTTTCTCTTCATCTAATATTCTCATAGAGTCTTCATGCTTTTTATTTGCACTTGCTAAACTTTCATTGATCTTAGATATAGACCCAAGAACTGATCGTCTTTTACCAGCTAACTCGTCTTGATCTTTATTAAATTGTTCCTTAGAGGCTTTCTTTATAGAGTCTAGATTTGAAATCTCTTTTTGAATCTTTTCTATATCGCTATTTACAGATGCTAATTTCTTAGAACTTTTAACAATCTCTGAATCTAAGTCCTTTACTTCTTTAGCCTTAATGTTAAATGCATCTTTTCTAGCTTGTAACATTGCAACAGACTTCTCTAATAATGCATTCTTTTTTGAAACCTTTTCACAAGCCTTATCAAGGCCCGCTAGCTTAACTTCTTCAGACTTAACAGCTAGGGTTATATCCTCTAACTCAAATCGTGCAGAGCCAACATTACTCTTTGCTGATAAAAGAGACTCCTTAGAGGCTAATAAATCTTCCTTAATAGCACTGCACTCTTTGGAGAGTTTATCTTTTTCAAGATCAATAGCCTTCGATTCATCAGACTTCTTAGCCATCTCTTGCTCTAGGTTTACAACATTGCGCATAAGAGATTTGTTTCTTGCTAATACCGCTTGATCTAAATCCTTTTTTAATACTTTGATTTTCTTTTTTGGTCCAAACATAAATACCCCTAATGAAATGATAAAACTGATACAGCATCAGTTATATTTGCTTGGTCGACTGCTACAGATAATGAAGTTATTAACTGTCCAGTCAAGGTGAATGGAAGATCCGTAGAGTCAATTTTAATAGTCTTAGAACCATTATAAGTAATTGTTAATGTATCAATATCTTGAAGGTTAGATGATGCGCCTCCAGGCTTTTCATATATAACTACTTTTTTAGCTGGATTATCAGTTGTAATATAAGAGGATGTCTCAGTGTCTTCACCTCCAGCAAATAAAACTGTTATTTCAGATGTACTAGTAGCAGCTGCTGAGATAGTAAATGAACTAACAAGAGTTGCATTTACAGCAGTTATATATGCAAGAAGCGGAATACCAGTACCAGCAACTTGCATTCCTACTTTAATATTTGCATTGTCTACACAGGTTACTGTTGTATTACTGTTAGTATCACATGTTGCACTAAAGCTAGTACTACCATCATTAAGATCAAGCTCTTCATAGTTAAAATCATTAAAGCACCTAAAGTTTACTGCCTCTTGGACACTAAGTTCATTTGTTCCTCTATTAGCCATAATAGCCCCTTAATGAAAGCTTAAAACTGAAATAAAATCGCTTGACTCACCCGCACTACTTGTAATTGTCAGCGAGGTAAGTAATAATCCAGATAATGTAAATGGTAAATCTGTTGCATCTATCTTTAATGTTTTGCTATTTGCTGTAATAGTAAGAACGTCATCAGCATCAAATGTCGCAGAACTACTTCCTGGCTTATCATAAAATACTACTTTCTTTGCAGGATTTACACCTGTAACCGCAGTAACTGTATTGGCTGTTTCATCAGTCATTTCTATCTCTTGGTAATTAAAATCACCAAAAGCATCCATGTTGACTGCTTCTTGTACCGAAAATTCCTGTCTACCTCTGTTTGCCATATTATCCTCCTTGTGAGTTATTCCCTAAGGACTGACCGTCCGTGAATGGGTTTATTATCTTGTCATTCCAAAGCCCATAATTCTTCTGGGCCCTGATATTTTTGCACTTTCATGCTTTTCTACTAATCGTTTAAACTCTCTCATGAGATATTCTTTTTTCTCAATATCCATTTGATCTTCAGCAAATTTAGCTTTTACATAATATACTAATGCTTTCGATAAATATGGTGGTAAATCTAATTCAAATGATTCATCCTCTAATACACTTACACCAGAATAAAAATGAGCCCCTCCGTTCTCTCTAAAGCCCTCATATATATAAACTGCCTGAGCCCCATCGTTTTGTATATAATTTACAGTTTGAGTGCCCTCTGAAAGATTATCATATTTATATACTGTTGCACTTGAAAGGTCTATAGTGCCACCACTACCTGTACTATAACTCCAACCTGAAACCAAGCCATTATTTATACCACTACTAGCATCGCTACCAGCAATCCATATATATTCACTAGATGATGGGCTAGCACTAAAAATAGTAGAAAAACTAGAGCTTACTCCAGTTATAGTATTCGCTGTTGTAACCCATGAGACTGAATCGTCAGTAAAATATTTAGTAGAATCTTCTACTTTTGTATAAGTCTGAATACCACCATGAGATCCTCCAGCAGCAATATCTTGAACAGCCTTAACTTTATGAATACCATTCCATCTATCTGATCCTTCAATTAAGATATAAGAGTCTACAGCTATGCTTGCATCATTTACCCAGTCTTTAAGATATTGGCCAATAGTAAGATATCCATCAACGACAAACCATCCATTATAAAGATGGTAAGTATCTGCAGTACCAGAATCAATTCTTTTAGTTGGCGTTGAATATGTAGGACTATATGCGTATTCTACTTCTATACCATTTGTAACGTCAGAATCAGGGCTAACCCATGAAGGTTTACCTGTTGGTCCAATTTCATCTAATGTGTGCTGTTTATGATTAATGCTTGATCCATTAACAGTAATTACATCTTGGCCAGAACCATATCCAAATTGATTCTCTAATAAAGATATTTTATTTCCTTTGATTTGATATGCATATGATTTTCTAGTTGCCATCTGAATCCTTACTTGTTGGTTTACCTACAGCCCTAGGAAGACTTCTATATTCGTCATCTCCATTTAATTGATTTTTGCATCTAAGGTCAAGCATTTTAATCATATCCTTAGGAAGATCATAAAAACGTTGATCCTTTACAATGTCAATTCTGGATGTGGTAATATGCGTTTCAGCTAACATATTTATCTCTTCTAAACCATCTTTAATATATGCAATAGCTCTACCAGTCTGGGTTACACCTACCCGCTCCATTAATTCTTGAACCTTCATTAACCCCCCTTAGTTATTTGAAGCAATACCTCTAATGCTCCTTGAGCCTTTAATATCATAGCATTATTTTGACTGATTTGTTCTTTTAATGCTTTAGTTGTTTCCTTGATTGTTTTTTCAAGTGACTTTTCTTTCTCTACTGTTTCTTCTTTCTTTGACATATTCTCTCCTTGCTTGTTTTATCTATTTAGCTCCATCTTTTTGGGTGGAAGCCATAACACCAAATGCTTCATTATATTCGCTTTTTAATTGCTGGTATCTCTCATTATACCATTGATACTCTTGTGATAATATAGAAAATCTACCTTGAGCTTCTTGTAAGTATCCAGAGGCTATACCTGCCTTAGACTGAATTTCAGCAGCATAAGATTGAGCAGCAGCTAGATATCCTTGAGAAACTGATATTTGAGCATTAGTATGATTGGTTCTTGCACTTACTTCTGCTGCATATCCTTGAGCTTCAGCCAATGAAGCCTGTGCCTCGGATATATAATTAGATCCAGCTTGAGAATATCCTTGAGCAGTTGCCATGTATCCTTGAGCTAGCTCTACATCTTCATCATCAACCTGAGCATTTGCTAAGTCAACCTCAGCATTAACTAAATCAAATTCAGTATTTCCAAGCGCAACTGCAGTATTTACTCTACCTAATGCTGTTGTTATTGCTGCAAGAGCTGTATCTACACTGCTATCTACATTTGTAACTGCTTCAGCTAATTCAGCTACAGCAGCGTCTACCTGGGTATTTATTAGATCACATATAGCTTGTGTTTCATCCATTTCTGTATTGGCCGCTGTTAAGGCTGTAGTTACATCTGAGTTACTATGTAATGCTGCCATAGCAGTATGTAATAATTTTATACCAGCATACATTATTACTAAATAAATTTTATCATCAGGGAAATATCCTATTTCAGTATCACTGTGCGATAATGCAGCTAAATCTTTATTAACAGGTACATTATTGATATAGTAAATTATATAAGCATCAGGATTAACTCCTGGTGCAGGATAAACATTTACCTTTCCGTTTTCCTCTACTATATAAGCAGGATTAAACTTAGAGGCATATTCAAGGCTAGAAGAGTCTGTGACCTTAGATTGAAGCCCTATATTAATTTTTCTACACTCTCTCCAGTCATTATTAGTACCTGATTCTCTCACTACCGATACTATAGTGGCACCATTTATATAATCTCCATTAGAGGTTTGTTCGGCAGTAGCTCTAATGAATCCTTCAGCACTAGTAGGATCAAGCCTTAGGATTCTATGAGTAACATCAAGAACTCCGTCTTTTAAAAACTGAGATAGCTCATCGTTATCAGCAACCGTTAAGCTTGTTAAATCTTGTACTTGATCTATAAATGCCATATTATTCCTTTACAAAGACCATGTCCACCCCCTGGAGAGAAGAACTACCCAGAAGGCGGACCGGCCATTTTGTTTTAACTAACCTTAATCTTCGAAGGTTAATTTAGCGATTGTTGATTCAGCTCCAAAACAATACCATGATGTATCATCACATATCATGTCAATAAAACTGCCTGCCGGAGCAGTTGCAGCAAATTGCACTTTTGTATTGTTTGCAGCATCTGCTACATCACCAGTACCATCAGCACTACCATCTCTAACATGCCCAACTAATTCATCATCAGCATGACCTTGAGTTATAGTGAAGTTTTTAGCACTAGCAACGACTGATTTTAGAACGAACTTTACATTAAATCCAGGCTCTAATTTTGATATTGCTGGTAAACTAACAGCGATATCAAGAGCTGAATTTAATAAAAATACTGTTCCTGAATCATTAGGAGATACGGCATATGTTGCATCTTGGATTTCATAAATCCTAGATCCACCAAATGATGCTGAAGATCCTTTCCATGCATTAGCCATTAGTCACCTCCTTAGGATACTGTGAAGGCGCCTGTAACAGAACCACCGCCTCTGACGAACCAATTAGTTCCGTCACAGTAGAAGTCTAGCCAGTCACCTTTTTTAGCTGTTGTGTCAATTAAAACATTAGTTGAACCAGCCGCAAGAACTGTAGTATCTACAGTAGTACCTGCTTCAATAAAATGCACCATAATCACACCATAGACAATTGCGCCTGTAGCAACAATCTTAATGTCTTGTGATGGGGTATCTTCCTTGACGATGAACTTATAGTTAAGGCCTGCAGATGGAGCTGGAAGTGCAATATCCACTTCGGCACCTGCACCTGTTGCGTCAGCCATAATTACTTTCCCACTATCTGAAGCAGTTAATGTTGCATCTGCAGCTAATGGCATTACTTCATGGCCACGTGTAAGACCGCTTGCAGCGGCATCTAGTGCGTCACCATCTTTATTTTGTCCATACATTGGTATACTCATCTATACATCCTCCTTTAAGCTGTCCATACAGCATGAGTTTCAGGACAACACCATTCCATGCCAGCTTCTGTCAAGATCTGATCTACTCGACGATCAACGCCTGAGTTTTCTAGAGTTTGAACACCAACATAAATAGATGTGTCTCGGTTAATACCATTACCAACTAGTGGACGATATGCACAATACTTCATATTAATACCAAGCATTTTAACGTTAGTTCCATCTAAGTGGATGTTCCTAACTACGTTCATATCACCATATACGGTTGAAATAGTAGTAGCGTCTAAGCCCATAACCTTCTTTTTACCCATAACAGCAAAATCAGCACGGAAGTTAGATCCGATTGATAAGTTGTTATTGAAGTATCCACCAAGTTTATGCAACCAATTGTATACTGCTGTGCTCACAAAGAATACAGTAGCCATACCATCGTTGTAACGTGGATCTAGGTAAGATGAAAGATCATCAAGAAAATCATCTTGAGTTTTAGTTGCTATATCTAAAGAAAAACCATTACCATATTGGCCAATCCAATCAACTGCACCTTGAGTAGTGCGGTATGTATTGTCTTGACGTCCAAATAGTAATGATTGCTCTATATCGAATTTGTGTTCGATTAGCTTTTCTTTCCAGATACGAGCCCACTCATTGCCTTCATACTTAAGTACAGTTGCACGATCAGTATTGTTCATTGCGCATGTAGTTTTGAAGATTTGAGTTCGTCCATAGTTGGTTGAGAAAGGCTGATCATCCCAAGTTTCAGGGTAACCAGAGCCTTCAGCAAAAGCAGTTCCAATCACATAAGCTTTATATGGAGCTAATGCTTCTTGAGATAGGTTGTTTGTTCCTGTTGCAGAAATACCTGCGATATCATTATCTAACAAGAAAACACTATCACCAGATGTTCCAGATGGCTTAATTACTACACCTGTAACTTTAGCATAACCAGGAGTGTTTAAGTCAACATCAGTAATCTTAACTAACTGGTATCCGTTTGAAGATGTTGAATCTGCAGTGGTGTTAGTATTTACTTTGATTACTTGACCTGGCATTAAAAACTCAGGTTGTGAGTTTGTACCAGCAAAAGTTGTTGATGCTTGGCCAGTAATATTTGAAACATTACCAGCTGCATTCCAATCTGTATACATTTGGAAATAAGCTGTATTTCCAGTTGTATTTTCGATTGCATTTCCGCCACCATCAACAGCAAAGGTTGAAGTTACACCATTAATATAAGCATAACGTTTATGGAATGAGCCTCTTCGCTCTGTGAATTTGAATTGCGGATCATCAGTAGGTTTTTTAGAAACCATACTTAAGATTCGGAAAAAAGGATCTTGTGATAAAGATAACTCAGAGACTCTATCTCCAAAGTTAAACTTTCTACGCAGATCACCAGTAGGTGTATCTGTTACAGGATTCCCAACCGAACCAGGAGCCGCAACGCCACTATACGTACTAATATCTAATATATCAGACATGTCTTACTCCTTTAGTTTTGTTTGAGTAAGCAGTAACCTTTACTGTTTATTACTCAAACAGTTTATCTACACTGTTATCAAGTCCAAGGAGTCCATCAAATAAATTACTATCAGGATTATTACTATCTCCTTGGCTATTTGCTCCAGCGGCACTAGTAGGCATATTACGTACGCTTTTCATTTGGTTCAACATATCTTGTTTAGTGGAATTGGCTACATTAGCATTAGCTTTATCTCGATTAACTAGATAGTGCACATCTTCAAGTGTCATCTTATGAGTCTTAGCTTGATCAACGAATCCAGCAAATTCCTCATTAGTCATACCTGTTTTTTCACGAAATGCTTGCTCTTCTTGCTTTCGAGCTATCTGCTTTTGCACCTGTACTGCATTTTGCTTTTCCTGTTGAAGCATTTGTCCTACTCGACCTTGCACCATATTATCTACATATGCAGACATTACTTTAGCAGAGTCAGAGTCAGGATTTTGCATTGCTTCACCTTGGTCAAAGACAAAATCTTCTCCAATACCCAACTGTTCTGTGATAGTTGTTGATGGTTTCCCACCGTTTTGCAAATATCCACGTACGTGATCTACTAGACCACTATCTTTCTTCATAGCTTCAAGAACTGGAATAAAGGGTTTAAGATCACTTAGTGTCTCAGCCTTGCTTACAGCCTCTCTACTACTATCACGATAGCGCTTTTTATATGGGTTGCTATCATCTTCCCAGTCCACCGTATTGGAGCCAGTGTCATTTTGAGTGCGGGTTACCGGTGTGGAGCCGCTTGTCTGACTTTGGGTTACCTCGTGGTTATCATCTAATATTGCACCATTGACATCTTGGTCAAGGCCATCAAAAAAATTTCCTACAGAGTCTGCATTCATAGCTGCATCAACTGGATCCTCTGGAAGAGAATCTCCTGACATTCCTATTGCAGAGTTACTGCTTTCTGTGTTTTCTGACATTTCTTCTCCTTTTAATTAATAAAAATCGGGGAAAGTTAAGGCTATTCCTCGTTACTTTCCAAGCTTTTTTTGAAATTATCTACAGCCATAGCCATTTCTTTCTTTCTAGCATTGGCTTCTGTGTTCATTGAATCGCGTAATAACTTCTGTTCTCCTTCGGTTTTAACATATGCACCTTCCATATCGCCTTTAACTTCTTGTTTCTTTTTATCAATCTCAACAGAAGCTTGCATAACCTTATTCTTAATACCTGCTTGTACAAGCTGTCTCTCAAGAGTTTCAATAGTACCCTCTTTATCTTTTAAGGATTCAGACATTTGACTTACCTGACCCTGAAGCTGAGAATAGATGCTCTTACGTTTTGCAATTTTTTCTTTATTCCTAATATCTGTTTCTGCCAGAACTGCAATATCATCTACAACTCCTAATTGCATCAACTGTTTTAATTCCTCTAGATATGCCCATCTGTTTACTGGCAATGTAGATCCAGATACAATCTTAACATCAAACCTAGCAGCAGATAAATCCATGGACTTTCCTATAGCTTGGCCCATATCATTATAGATAGGAATGTTAATTTCTTGCTCACGGCTTTCCATTATAGCACTAGGCTGAACAATTCTAAATCTTTTATTTGCTGTATATGTAGATTGAGAAAATTGCTTAACTACTTCTCCTACTTGCTTTAATGCAGGTTCAATAGAACTCTTCATCCATTGTTTAATCCTTCTAGTCCCATATTCATCAGATGCTAACATACCTCTAAATGTTTCACTAGAGCTTTGAGCGTCTCCCATCATAGAAGAATATATTCCAGCTAAATACTCCATATCTGACTTCCCTTGTTGAACTACGCTGAAAAACGCATTTGATAATGGGGCAGGCATAACTGGAGTTGGTCTTTCTACTCCTGGACGTATAGGAAGTAAGGCTCCTGGGGAAGATGAATACTTTTCCCATGTATCATTATCGATAGAACCCTCTTCATACATCC